>Ga0308416_1001030_pt1 | contig 9460 bp, 9 predicted proteins | sample HotsprSampleOS60_FD_203468 | JGI IMG/M metagenome (GOLD analysis project Ga0308416, IMG submission 203468) | Hot spring phototrophic mat microbial communities from Octopus Spring, Yellowstone National Park, Wyoming, United States - 20090730_OS60 ... | reverse complement strand
AAGCCGCCAGCTGTGCTTCCAGCATCTCCGGGGAATACAGGTCCGCCACCCGGAGTCCCACCCGGGCCACCTTGTCCGTGTACGAGGGCCAGATCCCCTGCCGGGTGGTGCCGTGGGCTTCTGAGCCGCGCGCTTCCTCCTCCAGCACGTCCAGCTGCACGTGGTACGGCAAGGTCAGGTGGGCACGGTCGGACAGCAACAGTTCCCCCCGGGCCAGGCCGCGCCGCTGCAGGTCGTCGATCTCTTGCAGGAGAAGGTCGGGGTTCACCACACACCCGGGGCCGATGAGGTTGCGGCAGCCCGGGTGGAAGATGCCGGAGGGCACCAGGTGCAACCGGAAGGTCCCCCACTCGTTCACGATGGTGTGGCCGGCGTTGGCGCCTCCGTTGAACCGCACCACCAGACGGGCGTGCTGGCTCAGGGCGTCAATGACCTTCCCCTTGCCCTCGTCGCCCCAGTGCAGGCCCACCACCGCGGTGACCGGCATCAGGGTTCCACTCCCGCGGCCTGCAGAACCCGCAGCCCGATGTCCGTGCGGTAGTGCATCCCTTCGAACCCCACCCGCTGGAAGACCCGGTACGCGGCCTCCCGGGCGGCGCGCACGTCCGCCCCCAGGCCCACCGCGTTCAGCACCCTCCCGCCCGCGGTCACCAGGCGGCCGTCCTCCCCCGCCACCCCCGCACAGAACACCAGCTGGTCTGGCCCGACGGGCTCCTCCAGGCCCCACACGGGTCGGCCGGTCACCGGGCGTTCCGGGTAGCCCTCCGCCGCGGCCACCACGCACACCGCAGCCCCCGCCTTCCAATGCAGCACGACCTCGTGCAGGCGTCCCGAGCACGCTCCCAGCAGGACCTCCGCCAGGTCCGACTCCAACAGCGGGAGCAGCACCTGCGCCTCCGGGTCCCCGAACCGCGCGTTGAACTCCAGCACCCGCGGCCCCTCCCGGGTCAGCATGAGGCCCGCGTACAGCACGCCCCGAAACGGAGCTCCGTCCTCGCACAGAGCTCTGGCGGTGGGCTCCAGGACATCCCGCCGAATGGCCTCCGCCACGGACGCAGGGACGTGGGGGAGGGGTGCCACCGCCCCCATTCCGCCCGTGTTGGGGCCGCGATCCCCGTCCAGCAGCCGCTTGTGGTCCTGGGCCAGCACCATGGGCACCACACACTCGCCGTCCACGAAGGCCAGGGCCGAAACTTCCTCTCCTTCCAGGTACTCCTCCACCACCACCCGGCGGCCTGCTTCCCCAAACCTGCCCTCCACCATCAGGGACCGTACCGCCTCCTCCGCCTCCGAGACCTCCTGGCACACCAGGGCCCCCTTGCCCCCTGCAAGCCCGTCCGCCTTCACCACGCACCGCCCGGCCCGGGAACGCACCCACCGCAGGGCGTCTTCCGCCCGGTCGAAGGTCCGGTACTCGGGCTGGGGCACCCGGGCGCGTCGCAGCAGGGCCTTACAGTACGCCTTGGAGGACTCCACCCGGGCCGCGGCCTGCGTGGGACCGAAGGCCGGGATCCCCGCGACCTGGAGGGCGTCCACCAGGCCCCGGGCTAGGGGCTCCTCGGGCCCCACCACCACCAGGTCAGCCTGCACCTCTTTGGCCGCCCTCACCAACCCCGGCACGTCGGCGACGCCCACGGGCAGCCGCCTCGCTTCCTTCATCCCCGGGTTGCCCGGTGCGCAGTACACCTGCTGCACCAGGGGACTGCGGCAGAGGGCCCACACTAGGGCGTGCTCCCGGCCGCCGGAACCTACCACCAGGACCCGCACCCTCGGCTCCCCATACGTTCGGTTTTTGCGAACTTCCCGCCCGCTCCACCGCAAGAGTAGCAGCTCTTTTGACGACCCGGAAGGCCGGTAGCCTCGTTTCGTTCGCAGATCCGGAACGTGACGCAGCCGATACGCGGGCCGGCTACCGTGGTGCTGGGCTTGTTGCGGCTCGGCCCGTTTCGGGGACCCGACGGGGGTGTGTACGGGAGAGCTGGAAGCGTTGGCGCAGGGGCTCTTCGCCGGGGTGGCCGTGGGGTACGACCGGACGGCCTGCTGGCTCAGCTACGGCCAGTACCCTCGGTGGCACCGGTTCCTGGCCCGCCGGATCCCGCCCGACGCCCGCCTGGTGCTGGACGTGGCCACGGGCACGGGCGCGGTGGCTGTGCTCCTCGCCCGAAGGGGCCACCGGGTGGTGGCGCTGGACCTCACCGAGGCGATGCTGGCGCAGGCGGCCCGGCGCCTGGAAAGCCTCGGCCTGCAGGACCGAGTGCACCTGGTGCGGGCGGACGCCCAGAAGCTGCCGTTTGCGGACGCGGCCTTCGACGCCCTCACCTTCACCTTCCTGTTGCGCTACGTGGCCGACCCGCGCGCGGTGCTGCGGGAGCTGGGACGGGTGGTGCGGCCGGGAGGGTGGATGGCCTCCCTGGAGTTCGGGTTGCCGGGGCTTCCCTGGCGGTGGGGTTGGCAGCTCCACACCCGCGTGGTGCTGCCTGCAGGCGGCAGGCTCGTCTCGGAGGGCTGGTACCGGGTGGGTAGGTTCCTCGGTCCGAGCATCGAAGCCTTCTGCAGGACCTTCCCCTTTTCCCGACTCCGCGGCTGGTGGGAGGAAGCAGGCTTCCTGGACGTGCGCCGGAAGCGGTTGAGCCTGGGTGCCGCGGAGGTGGTGTGGGGACGCAAGAGGTGAAGCCTGCCTTCTACGCCCTCGGACCCGGTGGGTGGAGGGACTACGTCACCCTGCTGCACCTGCCGTACACCGCGTGGCACCTGAGCTACGTCGCCTTGGGGGCGTCGGTGAGTTCCCAGTTCCACCCGGACCGGCTGGCACAGGCGCTCGCCGCGTTCGCGCTGGGTCTCGGGGTGGCCGCCCACGCATTGGACGAGTACCGCGGCCGACCGCTTCGCACCCGGATCCCGGACCGCGTGCTGCTGGCCATGGCGCTTGTCTCCCTCGCAGGAGCCGTGGCGGTGGCCATCCACGCCGCCCTCACCACCTCTCCCTGGGTCCTCGGGTTGGCGGCCGCCGGGGTTTTCCTGGTGCTGGCGTACAACCTGGAGTGGTGGGGAGGGCGCCTGCACACCGACCGCTGGTTCGCCCTGGCGTGGGGCAGCTTCCCCGCCTTCGCAGGACACTGGTCGCAGGCCCTGCGGGTGGAGCCCGCGGGGCTCGTGGTGGTGGCCGCGGCGTACGCCCTGAGCCGCGCGCAGCGGGAACTCAGCCGGCCGGCCCGTACCCTCCGCCGCCGCGTGGTCTCCGTCTCCGGAGAGCTCCGCTACCGGGAAGGCGGCGCCGAACCCTTGACCGCGGAGCGGCTGCGGGAACCCCTCGAGGCCGCCCTGCGCCACCTGTCCTGGGCCCTGCCCCTGCTGGCCCTGGCCTCGGTGCTCGCCCGGGCGCGGCTGACGTGAGCTTGCCAACGTAGGTTGTCGGCGTTAGCATGCCCCGGGAGGTGCGGGGTATGGCCACGGGAACCACCCTCTACCTGCGCGGGGTGCCGCGGGAGCTGGTGCGGGAGGCAAAGGCGGAGGCCGCTCGACGGGGGCTCACGTTGACGGCCTTCGTGGCCGAGGCGCTGCGCCGCGCTCTGGAGAGGACAGGGCCTGGTCCGGAGGTGCGCCCTGCGGACGAGCTCGCGGAGAGCCTGCGCTGGTTCGAGCAGAACCGGGCGCGCCTGCTCCGCCGCTACCGGGGCCAGTACGTGGCCATCCACCGCAACCGGGTGGTGGACCACGACCGCGACTTCGACGCGCTGGCCCGGCGCGTGTTCCGTCGGTTCGGGCCCCGGCCGGTGTGCATGCCGAAGGTGACGGAGGGTGAACGCGTGGTGCACGTGCCGTCCCCTCGGCTTGCGGGAGCGTAGCGTTGGCCCAACCCCGTGGGCGTAGGCCCCTCACGTTCCCCTACGACCGCCGCCGCAGCCCCCCTGCGCCCGTCCTGCCCGTCCGGGTGGGCGTGCCCGGCGCGGAGCCCGCCGCCGCCCTCCTCGCCCTCGTGGACAGCGGCGCGGACCTCACGGTGCTTCCGCAAGGCGTGCCCGCGGCTCTGGGCCTGCCCGCGGTCGGCCAGCTCACGGTGCGGGGCGTGGCAGGTTCGGCGCAGGCCACGGTCTACGCCGCGGCGCTGGAGGTGGCCGGACGGCAACGCGTGGCGGAAGTCGTGGCCCTGGGAGGGGAGGCGCTCCTCGGCCGCAACGTCCTCAACGCCTGGGCGCTCACCCTGGACGGCCCCGCGGAGACGTTGCGCCTCCGCCGCTAGACCAACCCCAAAATCGCTGCGCGATTTTTGGGGACCCCGGTCGCCCTCCGCGGGAGGGGTTCTTCCGGGAGACCCTCCGGGATCTCCACGTCCGCCTCTCCGGAGCGGTCCGGAGCCGCGGCAACCCCGCCGCCGCCTGCGCTCCTCACGGCACCAGCATCAGCTTCAGGCACGCCACCCGGCCTCCGGCCAAGTCCTCAAAGGCCGACGGGCCTGCCTCCAGGGGCCTGCGTTCCACGATTTCGTCAGGGACAGACGCGACGAGGCGCAGGGCGCTCTGAAAGTCCTCGTCCGTGTAGGTGTAGCTCCCCTGCAGGCGGCGCTCCCCGAGGATCACCGGATACAGGTCCAGCGTGGTGGCGTTGTCGTGGAGCCCCAGGAGCACGAGTGTGCCGCCCTCGGCCAGCCGTTCCACTCCCGTACGCCGGCTCCCCTCCGACCCCACCGTGTCCACCACGAGCTCCCACTGGCCTCCTGGGTCCTCGCCCACCTCCACCCCCAGGCCGCGGAGGAAGGCACGCCGGGCCGGGTTGGTCTCCACCACCACCGGTTCCGTGCCCGCCCGGGCCAGGACCCACGCCACCAAGTACCCGATGGCACCACCCCCGAGGACCAGAGCGCGGCGCGCACGCCCGGGCTCTGCCAACGCCACCGCGTGGGTGGCCACCGCGAGGGGTTCCGCCAGAGCACCTTTCCAGACCGGAAGCCCCGTTGGCAGCACGTGGAGCTGTCGCACCGGCACCGCCACGCGCTCCGCAAACGCCCCGGGCCGGTCCAGTCCGATGAGCGCACGGGCCGGACACAGGTGGCGCTGGCCCTCACGACACCGCGGGCAACTGCCACAGCTGACCAGAGGGTTGACGGCTACTGCTTTGCCCAGCCACGCCTCGGGACCTTGCTCCACCGTGCCGGAGAACTCGTGCCCCAGCAACAACGGTGGGACCCGTCGCCGCCGCATTCCCGGACTTCCCCGGTAGCCCTCCAGGTCACTGCCGCAAATACCGCACGCCGCCACCCGGACCACCACCTCGTCCGCCGCCACGGGGTCCGGGACTTCCCTCAGGACCATCCGGCCGTAGTCTTCGAAGTACAGCGCACGCACGCTCATCTCCCCCTGTCCCCAACCGTTCGCTACGCCCGGCACCGGTCCCCTCCCCTAACGTCTTGCGGGGACCCCGCGCACCACAACGCCGCTAAGATTCGCGGTCCGGCCACCGCGTCCTCCAGGGCCGTCACCTTGCGGTCACGGAGAGGTGGACCTGCAGAACGGACACTGCCACGTGCTTCGGTGGGCACTTGAAAACTGGAGGCAACAGCCTCAGAGGGGAGCCACAAATGCCGAGGAGCAAACCCCCCTTCTCCCGGAGTTCCGGGCGCTTCACGGTGGGAAGGTGACTCCGTCCAGGACCCGCCACACGCCTCGGGTGCGGGCCTCCACGTCCGCCTCGGGGTCGATCTGCTTCCCTGCCACCGCAGCCAGGGTGGGAGTTCCGGTGGCGCGGCGCAGGAGCTCCGCGCGTCGCGCCGCCCGCTCCACGTCGTGCACCCTCACCTCCCCCGAGACCTCCACCAGCAGGTAGGTCTCCTCACCGTCCCGGCGGCCTACCACGACCACGTCGGCCAGGAGCACGTCCTGTTCCCCGTCTTCCGTGATGCGGCCTGCCCGGACTGCTTCGTCCAGGAGCTGCTGGAGCCGGGCGGGCGGGACGGGGTGGATCCCCTTGAGGATCCGCTGGAAAAAGGCGTGTGGGCGTTCGCGGTAACGGCGCTCGAGGTCGCTGCCCACCAGGTCTCCCACCCGCCTCTCGAGAGCGTCGAGCCGACCCTCGGCCCGTCTCTGGGCGGCCGCCAGCTCGCCCACCTGCTGCTCCGTCTGCCAATGCGCCTCCGCCAGCTCCTCCACCCGCTGCTCCGTCTGCCGCTGCGCCTCCGCTAGCTCCTCCACCCGCTGCTCTGTCCGCTGCTGCGCCTCCGCTAGCTCCTCCACCCGCTGCTCTGTCCGCCGCTGCGCCTCCGCTAGCTCCTCCACCCGCTGCTCTGTCTGCTTCTGCGCCTCCGCTAGCTCCTCCACCCGCTGCTCTGTCCGCCGCTGCGCCTCCGCCAGCTCCTCCACCCGCTGTTCTGTCCGCCGCTGCGCCTCCGCTAGCTCCCTTACCTGCTCCTCCGTCCGCTTCTGCGCCTCCGCCAGGGCCCTGACCTCCGCGGCGATCTCCCTCACCAGCTCGGGCAGGCGCAGCAGCTCCTCTCCGAGGAGGGACGCGCGCAGGGCGCTCTTCCACTCCGGGTGCCGCTCGAGCAGCTCCAGCAAGTCCTTCAGGTCCTGGACGCTGAACGCCATCGTCTGGATTTTACAGGCCCGTTTCCGCCGCGGCACGGGGGTGGGGCGCGGGCTGACCCAGCAGCCGTCGCAGGGTCAGGGCGTTACGCACCGCGTGGCCACCCACGTCGTTGTTGAAGAACACGAAGCCCCCGTGGCCGGAGGCCAGCGCGCCCGTGATCCACCGGGCGTCCGCCCGCAGGCTGGTGTCCGGGTAGCTGCCCGCGTACGCGTCCCCCGGGCCGTGGCGCCGCAGGTACCACCAGCCCACGCCGTGGGGCACACGGACCACGGGACGGTCCAGCCGCCGCGGCCTCATCCCGGGAGGGAGTACCTGGAAAGGCCAGTCCGCGCACGCCACCGCCGCCTGGTGCTCCGCCAGCAGCCCATACACCGCGTCCGTGAACCAGGAGAGGTCCCGGAACTCGAAGGCGTGCTGGACCGTCCTCGGCAGGACCCGCAGGAACTCCCGCAGCCGCGAGGGGTCCGCCCGGAACCGGGGCGGGAGCTGCCACAGCACGCACCGCAACCGGTCCCCCAGGGGGCGACAGGCGTCCAGGAGGACCCGCACGGGCTCCTGCGGCTCCCGCAGCCGTCGGACGTGGGTGACGTAGCGGCTTCCCTTCACCACGAAGGCGAAGTCCTGTGGCGCCCGCCGCGCCCACCCCTCGAAGGTCTTGGGAGCGGGCAGGCGGTAGAAGGTCACGTTGAGCTCCACCGCGTCGAAGACCTGCACGTAGCGCTCGAACCAGCGGCTCTCCGGCAGGCCCTCCGGGTACAGGACACCCACCCAGTGGGGGTACGTGTAGCCCGAGGTCCCCACCCACGCCCGGGCCAAGGGCCGTCCTCCTCAGGTGACCCGGAGGCGGGCGAACCGGCGCTTGCCCACCCGCACCACCAACCCCGTGTGCACCTCCACCTTGTCCTCCGGGTCCGTCACCCGCCGACCGTCCACGCTCACCCCGCCCTGGGCGATGAGCCGCCGCGCCTCGCTGTTGGAGTGCACCAGGCCTGTCCGGCGGAGCAGGGCCACCACCCCCAGGCGGCCGCCCGCCTCCAGCTCCCGGGCCGGCACGGTCACCTCCGGAATCTCGGAGGGCAACTCCTCCCGGGCGAAGACCCGGTCGAACTCTTCCTCCGCACGCTCCGCGGCTTCCCGCCCGTGCCACACGGCCACGATCTCCCGGGCCAGGCGGCGCTTCACGTCCCGGGGGTGCAGGCGCCCGGTGCGTAACCCCTCCTCCACCGCCCGCACCTCGTCCAAGGGGACCTCGGTGCACAGCTCGAAGTAGGTGACCATGAGGGTGTCCGGGATGGACATCACCTTCCCGTACATTTCGTGGGGCGGCTCGTTGATGCCGATGTAGTTCCCCAGGGACTTGCTCATCTTCTCCACCCCGTCCAAGCCCGGCAACAGGGGCGTGAGCAAAACCACCTGCGGAGGCTGCCCGAACTCCCGCTGCAGGTCCCGGCCCATGAGGTTGTTGAACTTCTGGTCCGTCCCTCCCAGCTCCACGTCCGCGTGCAACGCCACGGAGTCGTAGGCCTGGCAGAGGGGGTACAGCAGCTCGTGCAGCCCGATGGGGGTGCCCTCCCGCCAGCGGGCGGTGAAGTCGTCCCGCTCCAGGATGCGTGCCACCGTGGTCTTGCTGCACAGGCGGACCACGTCCGCCAGGTTCAGGGGTGCCAGCCACTGGCTGTTGAACACCACCCGGGTCCGCTCCGGGTCCAGGATCCGGCTGTACTGCTGCCGGTAGGTGGCGGCGTTGCGTTCCACCTCCTCCCGGGTGAGCATGGGACGGGTCTGCTTCTTCCCCGTGGGGTCCCCGATGAGGGCGGTGAAGTCGCCGATCACCAGGATGGCCTCGTGGCCCAGGTCCTGGAACTGCCGCAGCTTGCGCAGCACCACCGCGAACCCGATGTGGATGTCGGGGGCCGTGGGGTCCAGGCCGAGCTTCACCCGCAGGGGCCGGCCCTCCCGGAGCTTCGCCAGCAGCTCCTCCTCGCTGATGATCTCCGCGGCTCCGCGCCGCAGCAGCTCCAGCTGTCGTTCCGGTTCCAGGAAGGCGCTCATGGGATCACACCGTCGGGGGAAATCTTCAGGGCACCGCGAACAGCAGGCTCAGCGCCGAGCGGTCCACCGTGACCCCGAGCCCCGGGCCGGACGGCACGGTCCCCCACCCGCCCTGGCTGCGCGGGCCCGCGGCCACGTGCTCCAGGTTCCAGTCGTTCATGAAGGAGGCCGCGAGGAAGTGGCGGGGCGGCGTGCTACTAGCCAGGTGGGCGGTGGCCGCGGTCACCAGGTCCCCGCCCCACATGTCCTCCACCACCAACTGCAGGCCGAAGGCCACCGCCAGGTCCCTCAGGAAACGGGCCGCGCTGAGGCCTCCCACACGGCTGATCTTCAGGTTCACCGCCGCGGCTCCTCCCTCCCGCACCGCGCGCACAAGGCTGCGGGCGTCGGTGACCACCTCGTCGTACACCATGGGGAGGGTGGTGCAGCCCCGGACGGTGCAGCACTCCTCCAGGCTCCCACAGGGCTGCTCCAGGAGTACCTGCGGGTACCGTTCCAACAGCCGGGCCGCCACCGTGGCCTGCGGTACGGTGTAGCCCCCGTTGGCATCGGCCAGGATCCAGGACTCCCCCACGGCCGTGGCCACCGCGGCGACCCGCTCCGCGTCCCGCCCAGGCTCCGACCCCAACTTGAGCTGGAACACCCCGACCCCCTCTGCCCGCCGCCGTTCCGCGAACTCCGCCATCTGTCCGGGGCTGTCCAGGGACACGGCCACGTACAGGGGGAAGCGGTCCTGGTGTACCCCTCCCAGGAGGGCGGCCACGGGCAAGCCCGCGGCCTTCCCCAGGATGTCCCAGCAAGCCACGTCCACCGGGCTCTTGGCGTACGC
>Ga0308416_1001017_pt1 | contig 9524 bp, 9 predicted proteins | sample HotsprSampleOS60_FD_203468 | JGI IMG/M metagenome (GOLD analysis project Ga0308416, IMG submission 203468) | Hot spring phototrophic mat microbial communities from Octopus Spring, Yellowstone National Park, Wyoming, United States - 20090730_OS60 ... | reverse complement strand
GAGGCACGGCTGGCAGTTGGCGACCTGCTAATGGAGAAGGGCGACCTGCGTGGCGCTGAAACGCAGTACCGCGCCGTGCTGAAGGAGAACGAACGCTCCCATGTAGCATGGAACAATCTGGGACTGGCACTGATGCGCTTGAATCGCGTGCAGGAGGCGATCAAGGCGTTAGAGCGCGCCGTCGCACTAAATCCGCAGTCGGCAGTCTACCACAATAACCTGGGCGCTGCCTACGAACGCGCGGGACAACTTACCAAAGCGCGCACGATGTACCAAGAGGCGCTCAAGCTCGACCCCAAGTTGGAAGACGCGCAGCGTAACTTGCAACGGCTGGCGAACCGACGATAACCGATGGCAGAGGTGCTGATTGTTTATCACGCAGGCAAACCCGATGCGGCGCGCTATGCCCAGGAGACGGCACACTGGCTGCGCACGGCGGGCTACAGCGTCGTGCTAACGGATCAGCCGACCGCTGCTCGCTGGAACGAGCCGCCCGACCCAAACATCGCGCTGGTCGTGACGCTGGGCGGGGATGGAACGCTGCTGACTGGTGCAGCGATTGCGGCACCAGCAGGCGCGCCTCTGCTGGGCGTGCATCTGGGTCGGTTCGGTTTCATCGCGCAAGTGGAGCCCAGCGCAATCCTCGACGCACTGCAGCGGTGGCAAGCGGGCGACTACCAGGTGCAGGAACGGCTGATGGCGCAGGCACGGCTGGAAGGGGAAACGCGTGGCACAATCGCCCTGAACGAAATCACACTGCTGCGCATGCCCACCGTGCCTATGCTGGACTTCACCATCCGCATCAACGACCTGTTGCTGACCACTTACCCTGCGGATGGCTCGCTGGTTGCTACGCCAACAGGTTCCACAGCCTACGCGCTCTCGGCAGGCGCGCCCGTAGTCCATCCGCAGACCGAAGCGCTTATCCTGACACCCATTTCACCGCACACGCTGGGCGCGCGCCCGCTCGTGCTACCCCCTACCGCGCGAATCAGTATCACCGTGCGCTGTGCGGCAACAAACGAACCGAACGCACAGGTTATCATGACCGCCGATGGCAGACGCCACCAGACGCTTCGGATGGGACAGACGGTTCACATCACCGCTGCACCATACCGTGTGAAGTTGCTTTCGTTTGCTGAAGGGGAGTTTTTTGAGAAGCTGCGCGACCGCCTGCTGTGGGGTGCGCGCGTGAACGAGTAGCCCGTATCCGTGCAACCTCCTGACGCAGCACTTCCACTGTGAATGCCAAGTCATCCCAACTGGTCGCGCGTCCCAGAGTGAAGCGCACGCCCTCTTGCGCTGCTGGAGCCTCCCAGCCCAACGCTAACAGCACATGGGACGGTTCCAGCGACCCTGCACTGCACGCCGCGCCGCTGCTGGCGGCAATCCCCGCGCGGTCTAAAGCGATCAGCAAGCTATCGGCGGGAACCCCTGCGAAGCGGAAGTGCGCGTTGCCAGGCAATCGCTCGGTGGGGTGTCCCGTCAAAAAGGCATCAGGCACCGACTCCACAACAGCCTCGATGAACGAGTCGCGCAGGGCAGTCTGCCGTTCGGCTTCTGAGGGCAGTCGCTCTTGTGCAACTTTTACCGCTTCAGCGAATCCGACGATACCCGCAACATGCTCGGTGCCTGCACGGCGGTCGCGCTCCTGCCCGCCGCCGACCATCAGCGGCTGCAGCGGGGTCAGCGCCCGCACATAGAGCGCGCCGACACCTTTGGGTCCGTAGATTTTGTGTGCGGAGACGCTCAGCAGGTCGCACCCAATCGCCTCCACATCCACAGGCAGCAGCCCAAAGGTTTGCACAGCGTCCACATGGAACCACACGCCGCGTTCCTTACAGAGGTGAGCAATCGCCTCTACAGGTTGGAGGCTGCCAACTTCGTTGTTGGCATGCATGACCGACACCAGCCAAGTCTCGTCGCGGAGACGGGTGCGCACGGTGTCAGGATCCACCTGCCCGTAGCGGTTCACAGGGATGTGTTCCACTGTGAAGCCAAGTGGGATGAGCCACTCAGCAGCGTGCAGCACGCAGTGGTGCTCCACTGCCGATACGAGGATATGCCTGCGGCAGGGGGGGGCTTTGAGCGCGCAGCCGATAATCGCGAGGTTGCACGACTCTGTGCCCGACGAAACGAAGCAGATCTCGGCGGGGTCGGCATTCAGCGCGGCGGCGACGGTCTCGCGGGCTGCGTCGATAGCCATCCGCGCACGCCTCCCCCATCGATGGAGGCTGGATGGGTTGCCGTACTCCAACTTCAGGTACGGCTCCATCGCCTTGCGCACGCGTGGGTCTAACGGCGTGGTCGCTGCGTAATCTAAGTAGACGGCGCGCATTAGCGAATCAGCTTCCCTGTGAGCAATTTGTAGATGTCCAGTGAGAACACCGTCACGAAGATCATCAGCACAATCACCAGTCCTGCAACCTGCACACGCGCCATCGCCTCGGGGCTAAGCTTGCGTCGGCGGATAGCTTCCACAGTGAAGATCATCAAGTAGCCCCCGTCCAGCACAGGAATCGGCAACAGATTGACAATTCCGAGCATCACGCTGAACTTGGCGGCAAAGTCAGCGACTTCCACAATGCCCAGCCGCGCCGTGGCGTTGGTCACGCTGGCAATCGAGATGATGCTGCCCACCTCGTGGATGTTGCCCTGCCCAAAAATCAGGCGACGCAATCCGTCCACAATACCGACGGTCACCCCAACGGTCATGAGCCCTGCGTGCATGAGCACCTGCGCGAACGGCTCGCGCTTGCGCTGGGTGTGCCAATCCACACCAATCCGCCCGACTTTCTGGAGTTTGCCGTCGATGGTGGCTTCCACCTCCTTCGGCGTGACGACGACGACCAGCGACTCGCTATCGCGCTTCAAGGTCAATTGAAGCGGCTTATTAGGATTGGCACGGATAATCTTACTGGCGTGTTCGGCGCTCTTGACAGGCTCGCCGTTGATTGCCAGCAACACATCGCCAATGCGCAGCCCTGCTGACTGTGCAGGTGTGTCGGGCATCACCATGCGCACCTGCGGCGTCGAATCGTCTAACGATGGCAGCCCCGCGGTTAAACCGATAATCATAAACAGCAGGTAGCCAAACAGGACGCTTGCCACAGGTCCTGCCAACACGGTCAAAAAGCGCGCGTAGAGCGGCTTGGACTGGAAACTACCCTCAATATGCTCCTCGTCGGGCATCATGCCCGGGATCTTGACAAACCCGCCGATAGGAAGAGCACGAATCGTGTAGAGCGTGCCATCGCGACCCCGCCACAGTCGGGCGAGGACAGGACCGATACCGATTGCGAACTCTTCCACCTTCATCTTGAACCGCTTGGCGACCCACATGTGCCCCAACTCGTGGGCAGCCACCAGCAGCGTGAAAATCCCCACTAAATAGACAATTGTTAGCATTAGCAGCATCATGGTCGTCCTCGATTCGTGAAGGGCGCAAGCAGGCAGCGCACCCACTCTATATTATGGCACATTCAGGCGGCTCAGGCAGTCGATCAACGCGCAATCACAATCCCGTTCACGCATAGTCCGCACGGAACAGCCCACCGATGAACCATCCCAAAAACATCGCAAACAGCGGCAGACTACCGAAGAAGGCAATCCGCACCGTGAGCCAATCGGCAGGATCAGAATAGTCAGTCAGCATCAGCACCAAATCAAAGAGGATACGCAAGCCCATGTATACTCCCATAACGCCCAGCAGCGACCAGTTGATGTCCATTCGAGAGACCGCCCACAGTATCAACAGCCCCAGCCCGTAAACAACGAACGCAAACAGAGGATAACAGCAGAGAAAATTCAAAAAGAGCACAATCCCCAAATCACGAAAGAGGTCTGCGTCGGTTTCCAGTTTGTCCACCAGATGGGAGGCAGTCAACCATATGCCTGTCAGGAAGAAAAACATAAGGTTAGACCATGCCGCCCATTCGGGTTTCCACCCCAGCACCAGCACATTCAGCGCAGCCAGTGGCAACACGACACCGAAGAATCGCTCCAGTTTCGCGGTGAAGGTGTAGCCCTCGAGAACTTCACTGATAAACCGAATCGAGTCGGCAGGCGGTTGTTGGGTGGATTGTCCTGAAGAGTGTGAGTAATCGTACAGAGGTGCAGGTTGCGGGGTTGGAATTGTCTGCGTCGGTTGGCTGCTGGACGGCGCGCTGGGCGCGGTAGGAGTGGCAGGAGCAGGTGGACTGTTGGACGGCGTGTCAGGTGCGGGGGGAGCGACTTGTGCGGGATCGAAGCTGGGCAATCCTGCCGATGGAGGCGACTCGGCAGGTGAGCTGGCGGCAGGGTGCGGCGGCAAAGTACGCATCAGAGCGCCTGTCACCCGCTCGCGACGGCACCACTCGCAGACCTGCGGATGCGCACTCTCTAAACCGCACCAACGGCAGCGAGTCATCGCCTCCACCCCCCGACAGGGTTCTGGAGCTCTTGGCGCACTTCAAGCGTGGCAATAATCTGGTCGTAGACTTTCTCGTAGTCGCCGAAGCTGTTCGGCGGGCAGTAAGCGTTGAAATGGATAATCTCCGTCGGCGACAAGGGCATGGTAATAAGATATCCCCGCACGGGCATGCTGAGGAAGGGCACTGGGTGCGGAATGATGTATTCGTAGTCGCTACGGATACCCTGTACGCCACGCAGGCGCACTGTGAAGCGTCTCGTCTCGGCGAAATCTGCATGCCCCCAGTCCTCACGCATAGCCGCGAGGTACATGTCGTGTGCGCGTCGCAGAAACTGATGGAGGTCGAATGCGGGCGCAACGGGCATCGAATCGTGCTGCGGCATCGTCGGCGGACGCACGCTTGGCGCAGCGATCACAACCTGCATGCCTGTGCGCCGACCGCGCGCCAGTTCAAGAACCTCTGTAATCAGCATATCGTCCCCTGATGCGAGAGGCTGGTGCCTATGCATCGACTCGTGCGTAATCGCAAACCGACGCGGCGCACGCACACGGAATCGTCCCTTCTCCTGAATTTGCCAGTCAGCAGCCCGATGCGGGGCAACTTGACGCGGGTTCGCCAGAATTATCATCTCGGCGACCAACGCAACCAAGCCCACAATCCAAAAGATGCGATAGACAATCAGCATCTCGTGTTCCCCATACAACATATACACCCTGTCTAAGGCAACTCCTGCTGCTATTGGTCTCGAAACCGCGCAAGCGTGCAATTGATGGTCGCCGTTAGGAGAGTCACTCATGCCACGCATGCGTCGACCCAACAGCGATCAGTCTTTCAGTTGTTGCACGGCGGCGGCAATTCGTTCCAGTCCTGCCTCGATGACCGCTTCAGCGGTCGCGTAAGAGAGGCGAATGTAGCCGGGGGCGCAGAAGCCTTCTCCGGGCACGGTCGCGACGCGCGCGGTGGTGAGCAGAAACTCTGCTATCTCTGCTGCGCTTGTGAGCGGGTGTCTGTTGTAGGTGCGCCCGATGAGCCCCGTTACATTGGCAAACACATAGAATGCGCCGCGGGGCGTCCAGCAGCGTATCCCCTCGATGCGGTTCAGTCCATCCACCATCAGCCGACGGCGACGATCGAAGATTGCTTGCAACTGTTGATGCCACTCAGGGGTTGCCTCACGCAGCGCTGCAAGCGCGGCGTATTGGGCAATCGTGCAAGCGTTGGAGGTCATCTGGTCTTGCAGGCGGCTCACCGCGCGCGCGACCGCCATCGGCGCACCCAAGTACCCAATCCGCCAGCCCGTCATCGCGAAACTTTTGGACACGCCGTTCACGGTAATCGTGCGCTGGAACACCTCCTTGCCCAACGCGCCAATACTCGCGTGTGTATGCCCATCATAGACCAGATGCTCATAAATCTCATCAGCAACTATCCACAAGTCGTGTGTCAGTGCAAGCGAGGCAATCTCTTTGAGGTGCTTGCGGTCGTAGACTGCGCCAGTGGGATTGCAAGGGGTGTTCAGCACGATTGCTTTCGTGCGTGGAGTGATGGCACAGCGCAAGGCGTTGTAGTCGGGCAGGAAGTCGGTTGTCTCATCGGCGGGCACGAACACAGGCGTTGCGCCCATCAGACGCACCTGCTCTGGGTACGACACCCAGCACGGCGTAGGAACAATCACTTCGTCGCCAGGGTCTAAAATTGCCATGAATGCGCCAAACAGCGAATGCTTCGCGCCGCAGGAGACCACAATCTGGTCAGGCGCATAGTGCAGCCCGTTTTCGCGCTCGAACTTTTCGGCAATTGCTTCGCGTAAGGGCAGGATGCCGAGAGTGGGAGTGTATTTCGTGTAGCCTGCGTGGATGGCTTCCAGTGCGCCTGTTTTGGCGAAATCGGGCGTGTCGAAGTCGGGCTCGCCCGCTGTGAAGCTCAGCACATCGACGCCTTGCTGTCGCAGTTCTTGGGCGCGCGCGGTTAGCGCAAGGGTCGGCGACGGCTGTGCCGACAACGCCCGCTGAGAGAGCTTCTCGTGCATCACGGTATAGGATACCTGCTTGGGCAAGTGCAGACTGAGCGCTGTTGCGGCGCGTAGCGTGTACCCCCCACTTTGCCTTCACCTTCATCCGAAGTTGCAGGAATCGGATAGGTTCTCGGTATAATTATCGGGCACTGAGCGCATGGAGCAATCAAGAGCAGGAAGCACAATCGCTCAGTGGTTTGGTGGTGGGCATATGCTCAAGGGTTTTCGGTATCATGAGGCGAGTATTTTGGTTGTGGATGATGAGCCGAGCGCTCTGGAGTTTTTGTCGGTTCTGCTACGCGAAGTGGGGTTCAGACGCGTGCGAACCGCACACTGCGTCAACGAGGCGATTCGACGCATAGAAGCGGAGTGCCCTGACTTGGTGCTGCTGGACTGGCACTTGGGGGCGGACGACAGCGCACAGGTTATCCGCCATCTGCGAGTGGTTTATGCAGATAAGGTTATCCCCGTGATTGTGCTGACGGCGGACATCTCGCCTACGATTAAGCACACCGCCTTAGCAGCAGGCGCGTCGGACTTTCTGAACAAACCTTTTGACATCACGGAAGCGCTCCTGCGGATTCGAAACTACTTGGAGATGCGTTGGCTCTATCAGACGCGCGAGCGCGAGCTGGAGCTGGCGCGGTTGGAGATTCTGGAGCGGCTTGCGCGCGCGGCGGAATATCGCGACGACGCCACTGGACAGCACATCATTCGCGTCGGGCGGCTGAGCGAGCAGGTCGGGCGCGTGCTGGGATTGAACGAGGAGCGTCTGTTCGAGTTGCGCCATGCTGCTCCGCTGCACGATGTGGGTAAAATCGGTGTACCCGACGCCATTTTGCGCAAGCCTGAACCGCTCGCCCCTGACGAGTGGGTGCTGATGCGCCAGCATACCGAAATCGGTGCGCGGATACTGGAGGGCTGTGCGAACCCTGTGGTGCAAATGGCGCGCACGATTGCCCTCACGCACCACGAACACTGGAACGGCGCGGGCTACCCACAAGGCTTGTGCGGCGAAGAGATCCCCCTTTGGGGACGAATTGTAGCTGTCGTGGACGCCTACGACGCTATGACCAACGACCGCCCTTACCGACCCGCACTGTCGCATGAACAGGCAATAGAGACCATTCGCGCCGAACGCGAAAAACAGTTCGACCCGCTCATCGTGGACGCCTTTTTAGACCCTGCGACTTTCAGTACCATGCGAGGTGAGACGACCGAATCCGATACTTAGCGATTGACCCCGGCAGCCACAAGGTGGGAGTTGCCCTCGCGGAGCGTGTGGGCAGCGAGTGGCAGGTGCTGTATCGCGCGGTGGTTGCGCTGGAACAGTTGCAGGCAACGCTGCAGCGCCTGTTTGTGGACTACGCACCCGACCGTTTGCTGGTGGGCATGGGCACGGGCGCACGATCGCTGCTACCCCAACTGCGCGCATGGTTCCCACACGCCGTGTGGGAAGCGGTCACGGAACGCGACACGACCCTGCGTGCCCGCGAACTCTATTTTCAGCACTGTCCCCCGCGCGGCTGGCGACGCCTGCTGCCTAAGGGCATGCGTATTCCTCCAGAGCCCTACGACGACTTCGCTGCGTTGGCGATTATTCTCCAACACGCAGAAGTGCCGTAGCAGGTACAATCTTCAGGGTGAACAACGATGTCGATGGAAGTCGTCCATCATCCGTTGGTCAGACATATTCTCACACGCTTGCGCGACTTGACAACAGAGCCAGCGCAGTTCCGCGCGTTAGCGCGCCAGCTAACACTTTTACTGGCGGTAGAAGCCACGCGCGACTTACCGCTGCGGGAGCAGCAGGTGCAGACTCCGCTGGAATTGGCGCAGGGATATGCCTTAGCACAGCCGATTGTCGCCGTGCCTATCCTACGGGCAGGGTTAGGAATGCTCGAAGCGATCACGGAGCTGTTCACAGAGGTGCGTGTCGGCTACATCGGGTTAGAGCGCGACGAGGCGACCGCTGTTGCCCGTGCCTACTACTGTAAACTGCCCCCAATCGGCGACAGTCGCGTGCTGCTGCTGGATCCGATGCTAGCGACAGGCGGTTCGGCAGCGCAGGCGATCGAGGTGCTGCTAAGAGCGGGCGCGCGGGACATCGTGCATATCTGCGTGGTCGCCGCGCCTGAGGGTGTGCGCCTGTTGAACGAACGGTTTCCGCAAGTGCGAATCGTCGCTGCCTCTTTAGATCGCGGGCTGAACGACCGAAAATTTATCCTACCAGGCTTGGGTGATTTCGGCGACCGACTCTACGGCACGGGGACACACTAAAAAAGTAGAGGGGCAAGCTAGTTGCTTGCCCCAAACACGCAGCGGGACCTCCGTGTCCCAGATGCTCCGTAGAGGTGGCCTACGGTACCCTCTACAAAGGTCGTCTTCCTGACGACGTCTTAATTATACCACGCTGATAGAAGGTTTGTCAAGGGTTTGAGGTAAGTGCGCCCATCGAGCTGTTGGAGCGTTCTGTGAATGTTCCAGACCTCTTCGGCGGGAAAGGGTATACTCTCTCGACGACATGGAGGGCAACGATGCGCAGGAGTGCTTGGCTGGTGTGGCTGGGCTTGGTAATGAGCAGCAATCCGCAAGCGAGACTGACTGTTGTTCCTTTGGAAGTGAACTCGAATCCTAACCTGATTCGCAATGCCAGCTTTGAATCTGCAGAGAGCGACCTGCCCGTTGGTTGGGTGTGGGACAAGCGCAACACCGATTCGACGGTACAAGTGGTTGCTGAGGCGGGCGCGACGGGGCAACGCTGCCTCAAGTTCACCAACACGACGCCGTTTGGGGGAGACATCTACGGACTGCTGCGCTACGAAGGGGGCGTGCCTGTGCAACCTGGCACGGTCTACACCCTCAGCTGTCGCTATAAGACGCGCGAGGGATATGTGGGCTTTGTCGGGGGGGGCGAGAATTGGCGCGTGCGCCTGCCCCTGGAAGATACAGGCGGACTGTGGCGACGCGCCGAAATCACCTTCGCCACCCGCGAGAACGAGACCAGTTTCGACCTCGTGATTGTCATCGAAGCCCCAACCGACGGCGTGTGGATCGACGCCATCAAGTTGGAAGCAGGCAATCGCGCCACGCCGTTT
>Ga0308416_1001015_pt1 | contig 9525 bp, 10 predicted proteins | sample HotsprSampleOS60_FD_203468 | JGI IMG/M metagenome (GOLD analysis project Ga0308416, IMG submission 203468) | Hot spring phototrophic mat microbial communities from Octopus Spring, Yellowstone National Park, Wyoming, United States - 20090730_OS60 ... | reverse complement strand
ATGGCCACCATCTGGGGCATGTCGGTCATGGCCACCTTGACCGCCGCCCACCAGGCCACCACCGACCCCACGAGGAGGGCCAGGAACATGAGGGCGAAGTTCTCCATCCCCGGCCAGAAGAAGGTGGCCAGCACCGCCAGGACCATGCCCCATCCCGACCAGACGATGCCGCTCTTGGCCGTGGTGGGGTGGGCCATGCGCTTGAGGCCCACGATGAAGAGGATGGCCACCACGAAGTAGGCCGCCTGAATGAGGTCCATCACTGACCACCCCCTTTGGGCTTCTTCTCAAACATCTCCAGCATGCGCACCGTCACCGCGTACCCCCCGGCGGCGTTGGCGGCCCCCAGGATCACGCCCAAAAAGCCGATCAGTTTCTCCAGGCCGGTTTCCGCGTGGCCCAGAACCACCATGGCCCCCACCACCACCACCCCGTGGATGAAGTTGGAGCCCGACATCAGGGGGGTGTGGAGGATCACCGGCACCCGGGTGATGAGCTCGTACCCCAAGAAAGCCGTGAGCACGAAGATGTAAAGGGCAGACCAGAAGCCAAACTCCATCACGCACCTCCCAGAAGGGCCTTGGTGGGCCCATGCAGGATCTCCCCTTCCCTCATAAGAAGGGCCCCCTGAACGATCTCGTCTTCCCACTTGGGGGCGAACTCCCCTTTCTCTATGAGCAAGGCGGAGAGGTTGAGCAGGTTTTTGGCGTACATCTCCGAGGCGTGGACGGAAAGCTCGCTGGGCAGGTTCAGGGGGCCAAAGATGCGCACCCCCTTCACCTCCACCACCTCCCCCGGCCTGGTGAGGACGCAGTTCCCTCCGGACTCCGCCGCCAGGTCCACCACCACCGTGCCGGGCTTGAGGCGGTCCATCATGTCCTCGGTGAGGAGGATGGGGGCGCGGCGGCCAGGCACCTGGGCCGTGGTGATGAGGACATCCATCCCCGCCACATGCTCGCGCAGGGCCTCGTGCTGGATGCGTTTCTCTTCCTCGGTGAGCTCCCGGGCGTACCCGCCCTCCCCCTCGGCGCTGATGGGGAGCTCAATGGGCTTGGCCCCCAGGGAGAGGGCCTGCTCCACCGCTGCCTTGCGCACATCGTAGGCGAAGACCTGGGCCCCCAGGCGCTTGACGGTGGCGATGGCCATGAGCCCCGCCACCCCCACCCCCATGACCATCACCTTAGCGGGGCGGATGGTGCCGGCGGCGGTGGTGAGCATGGGGAAGAAGCGGGGGGAGAGCCTTGCGGCGTGAATGGCGGCCAGGTACCCCGCCACCGTGGCCTGGCTGGAGAGGGCGTCCATGCTCTGGGCCCGGGTGATGCGGGGGATGAGCTCCATGGCCAGGACCGTGGCCTTCTTGGCGGCCAAGGCCTTGACCAGCTCGGGGTTCTTGTGGGCCTGGACGAAACCCACCACCAGGCACCCGGGCTCGAGGGCCTGGATCAGGTCCTCGCTGGGCGGCTGCACGGTGAAGAGGAGGTTGGCCCCTTTCAGGAGCCCTCCTCGCTCCACCAGCTCCGCTCCCGCATCCTGGTAGAGGGGGTCGGGGTAGTAGGCCCCTTCCCCGGCCCCTCGCTCCACCCGTACCCTGGCCCCCTGCTTTACCAGGCGGGCCACCACCTCGGGCACCAGGGCCACCCTTCTCTCCCCTGATGCCCTTTCCTTGGGAACCGCGATGGTCACCATAGGACCTCCTTCCGCGCCAGTATACCAACGGAGGCCAGGGCGTTTGCCCCGCACCAAGAGGCTGACTTTCTGGTCAGGAGCAGTCCCCTGTGGGAGAATGCCCCCATGCGGCCCTCGGGATGGAAGATCGCAGCGGTCCTCCTTCTGGGCCTCCTGGCCATCAGCTTCGGGAGCATCCTGGTGCGGCTGGCCCTGGCCGTCTCTTCTGACACGAGCCTGGCCTTCAGCCTGGTGATGAGTGCGGGACGCATGGGCTTCGCCGCCCTCCTCCTCCTTCCCGGCTGGCGGAAGCCCCTGGGAGAGAAAGCTGGCCTCCCCTTCGCGGTGGCAGCGGGGGTGGCCCTGGCCCTCCACTTCGCCTTCTGGATCACCTCCCTCTCCTACACCTCCGTGGCCGCCAGCACCGCCTTGGTCACCACGAACCCGGTCTGGATCACCCTCTTCGGCTGGCTCTTCTTTAGGGAAAGACCCTCTGGCCTCACCCTCCTGGGGGTGGGGGTGGCCCTTTTGGGTGGCCTCCTCATCGGCCTGGGGGACGCGGAGGGTGGGGGCACGAACCCCCTTTTGGGGGACCTCCTGGCGGTCTTGGGGGCGGTGGCCGCCTCCTTCTACTTCCTTCTGGGACGGGAGGCCCAAAGGCGGGGGCTCTCCCTCCTGGAATACGTGCGGGTGGCCTACACCACCGCCTTCTTGGTCCTCTTTCCCCTCCCCTACCTCTTCGGCGGGGAGTACGGAGGGCACCCGGAGGTGGTCTACGTGTACATCCTGCTGATGGCCCTTCTACCCCAGCTGGTGGGCCATACCAGCTTCAACTGGGCCACCCGGCACATCCCCCCGGTGCTGGTAACCCTGGCCATCCTCTTTGAACCGGTGGGGGCGAGCCTCCTGGCCTTCCTCCTCTTCGGGGAGCTCCCCGGTCCCCAGGTGCTCTTGGGGGCCCTGGTCCTCCTCCTGGGGGTGGCCCTGGCGATCCTGGGGGGGCGGCGGTGATCCCGGTGGCCTTGGCCGCCCTCCTCTGGGGTTTGGGAGGTGCCCTGGCGGGGCGGTTCATGCGGGAAATCCCCCCGGAGGTCCTCATCCCCTTGCGCTTCCTCCTGAGCTTTCTCCTCCTCCTGCCCCTGGTCCTCCGCCACCCCCCTTCCCGGGAGGAAAGGCCCCGCCTCTTCCGGGTGGGCCTGGCCCTCTCCGGGGCCCAGGCCTTTTACTACCTGGCCATCCACGCCACCACGGTGGCCACGGGCATCTTCCTCCAGTACCTGGCCCCGGCCCTCCTCACCCTCCACGCCCTCCTCAAGAGGGAAAAGCTACCGGGAAGGGCCCTTTGGGGCGTGGGCCTGGCCCTTCTGGGGGCCTACGTGCTGGTGGTGGGCCGGGAGGGCCTCTCGGGAAGTTCTCTAGGGGTGGCCTTCGGCCTTCTCTCTGCGCTCTCCTTCGCCCTCTACGCCGCCTTCTCCCACGGGCTCAAGACCCCACCCCTGGTCAGCCTGGGGGTGGCCACGGGAGTGGGCACCCTCCTGGCCCTCCCTTTTCTCCTGACCCATCTGGACCGGGCGTTGGCCCTCACCCCGAGCCAGTGGGGGGCCATCTTCTACCTGGTCACCTTGGGCACGGTGGTGCCCTTTGGCCTCTTCCTCCTGGGGGTACGCACCCTTCCTGCCCGCACCGCCACCCTGGTGGCCATGCTGGAGCCCCTGAGCGGAGCCCTCTTCGCCTGGCCCCTGGCGGGGGAGCCCCTGCGGCCGGAGGCCCTCCTCGGGGGCCTTATGATTCTCCTGGGCGTGGCCCTGAACCGGAGGTGACATGGGAGCAAGGGTCTTTTTCCTTTTTACCCTAGGGTACTTTCTTTCCTACTTCTACCGTTCGGCCAACGCGGTGCTCTCCCAGGACCTCTCCCAGGAGATGAGGCTGGGCCCGGCGGAGCTGGGCCTCATGACCAGCCTCTTTTACCTGGCCTTCGCCGCGGTCCAACTCCCCCTAGGAGGCCTCCTGGACCGGCTGGGCCCCCGGATCGTCACCCCCCTCCTGCTCCTCTTAGCCGCCTTGGGGAGCCTGGTCTTCGGCCTGGCCCAGGACTTCGCCACCCTGGCCCTGGGGCGGGCCCTGATCGGGGTGGGAATGGCGGCGGCCCTCATGGGCTCCCTGAAGGCCTTCAGCCTCTGGTTTCCCAAGAACTACGCCACGGTCTCCACCCTCCTGGTGGGCCTGGGGGCCACGGGAGCCCTTCTCTCAGCCACGCCCCTGGCCCTGCTGAAGGAGGTGGTGGGCTGGAGGGGAGTCTTCCTTTGGGGGGGCTTGGTGGTGGTCCTGGTGGCCCTGGCCATCTACCTGGGGGTGCGGAACACCCCACCTGGGGTGGCCTGGCCCAAGGGAAGCGGGAGCGGAGGCCTGGCGGAAGTGTTCAGGAACGGGAGGCTTCTCAGGGTGGCCTTCCTGGCCCTGGCCTTTGCCGGTAGCTTCCTCGCCCTGCAGACCCTCTGGGCCGGGGCCTACGCCTACCACCTGGGCCTAGGCGCCCTGGAGGTGGGCAACCTCCTCTTCCTCTACTCGGGGATGGCCGTCTTTGGCTTTTTGGTCTCCGGCTACCTGGCGGACCGCCTGGGCACGGCCAGGGTGCTCCTTTTCGCCAGTCTTCTTTTCGTCCTAGGCCTTGCTCTTCTCCTCCTGAAGGTCCTGGTCCCCGCCTACCTGATCCTGGGCTTCTTCGGGGCCTTCAACATCCTCACCCTCACCCAGGCCCGGGAGCTGGTGCCAAGCCACCTGGTGGGCCGGGGGACCACCCTGGTGAACCTCTTCGGCATCGGGGGGACCTTCCTCCTCCAGTGGGGGGTAGGAGGAGTGGTGGCGGCCTTCGGTTACCCCGTGGCCTTCTTGGGGCTTTTTGGCCTTCTCCTCCTGGCCCTCGTCCTCTACCTGCCTCTCCTTCAGAGATCGGGGTGAAAGAGGAGCCGCTGCAGATCGGCCACCCGCTCGCGCCAGTCCGGCCGGGGAGGGGGAAGCTCCGAGGGCCTGATGGGGGGCTTCTCCCGGGTTCCCAGGAAGAGCCATGGGTGGGAAAGCAGGCGTTCCTTACTCCCTGGCCGGTACACCACGAGCCGGCCCCGGCCAGCCCACACGTAAAGCTTCTGCCGGGAAACGTCCAGGTCCCGGGCTACCTCGTCCAGGGGCTTGAGGTCAGCGAGCCTCATCAAGGCTAGGGAGACCACCTTCTCCAGGCGGACAAGGAGGGACTCCCCAAGGAGGAGGGCCAAGGGGATCCAGTCCCCCTGGTCCAAGGCCCGTAGCAAAGCCTTTGGGCTAGGAGGGGGAAAGCTCCCCTGAAGGCCGCGGTCCGCCCTCTCCAGGGCATGGTAATACCGCTCCCGATCCCTTGCATCCAGCCCTTTTATCACCAGTGGGGGAAATCCCTTGCGAATGGCCATGTAGTTGAGTAACAAGCGCCCCACCCTGCCGTTGCCGTCCCTGTAGGGATGAATCGCTTCAAAGAGGGCATGGCTCTTGGCCAGCACCTCCAGGATGGGGCACCCCTCCAAAAGGGTCCGGGATACCTGGATGAAGGCCCTGAGGTAATCCGTGGCCTCTAACGGGGGAACTACCTTGGCCCCCTGGATGCGGCGCTCCACCCCGTCGGCAGGCTTGCCGCGCTCCCCTTCCAGGGGAGTGTTTCGGAAAAGCTGGCCGTGAATGTTGTTGATGAAGGCGAGATCCAGGTGCCACACGTCCTCCAGGGCATCCTGAAGGCCCTGCTCGTAGACGAACTGGGCGGTGCGGAAGTAGTTGACCACCTCCGCAGCCTCCTTTCTGCCCGAAAGAACCTGGCGCAACTCCCGCTCGTCTGTGAAGTAGCCCTCTATGGCCAGGGAGTGGCGGGTGTCCTCCTGGAGCATGTAAAGCCACTCCTCGCTGGCTACCTGGATGAGGCCCAAGTCCATGCCCCCAAAACCTTCCAGAAGGGCGCGCCTTTCCTCCAGGGCTCGGCTCAGTTTGTTATACGCCCTAGCCCAGTCCGCCGCCATCCCCACCATGTTACGCCCTTTTTACGGGCCAATTCTCCTCCACGGGCCCATGTTGACTAAAGGCACCCACCCCCTTCAACTAACAGGTTCATGGTAAACTCCCTCCATGCTGGCCCAGGTGCGGAGCTACGCCCTTTTCGGCCTGGACGCAGTTCCCGTCACCGTGGAGGTAGATGTGAGTCCCGGGCTCCCCTCCTATGCCCTGGTGGGCCTGCCCGACAAGGCGGTGGAGGAGAGCCGGGAAAGGGTGCGGGCCGCCCTCAAGAACGCCGGCTTCCCCTACCCCCAGGCCCGGGTGGTGGTGAACCTGGCCCCAGCGGAGCTCAAGAAGGAGGGGAGCCAGTTTGACCTGCCCATCGCCCTGGGCCTCCTGGCCGCCCAGGGGGTGGTGCCCCTCGAGGCCCTTTCCCCTTTAGCCGTGGCGGGGGAGCTGGGCCTAGACGGGAGCCTGAGGCCTATCCCGGGAGCGGTGAACCTGGCCCTGGGGGCTCTTGCCGAGGGCAAGGCTCTCCTCCTCCCCGAGGCGAGCGCCAAGGAGGCGGCCCTGGTGGAGGGGGTGAGGGTCTTTGGGGCGGGGAGCCTGGGGGAGGTGGTGGCCTTTTTGCGGGGCGAGGAGGCTTTGGAGGAGGCCAGGCCCGAGGACCCCCTCGAGGCCCTGGAGGTCCTGGACCTCCGGGACGTGAAGGGGCAGGCCAAGGCCAAACGCGCCCTGGAGATCGCCGCCAGCGGCTACCACCACCTCCTCATGGTGGGAAGCCCCGGCTCGGGGAAGACCATGCTGGCCAGGCGGCTTCCCTTCCTCATGCCCCCCCTTTCCCAGGAGGCGGCTTTGGAGGTGACCCGGATCCACTCCGCCGCGGGGCAGGCCCTCCGGGGCCTCCTCAGGACCCCGCCCTTCCGCGCCCCCCACCACACGGTGAGCTACGCGGGGCTCATCGGGGGCGGGGCCATCCCCAAGCCGGGGGAGGTCTCCCTGGCCCACCGGGGGGTCCTCTTCCTGGACGAGTTCCCCGAGTTCTCCCGGGAGGCCCTCGAGGCCCTCCGCCAGCCCCTGGAAGACGGCGTGGTCACCATCGCCCGGGCCCGGGCCAGCCTCACCTTCCCCGCCCGCTTCCTCCTGGTGGCGGCCATGAACCCCTGCCCCTGCGGCTGGTATGGGGACCCGGAAAGGGCCTGCACCTGCACCCCAAGCATCCAGAAGCGCTACGTGGGCAGGATCTCCGGCCCCCTTTTGGACCGCTTTGACCTGGTGGTGGAGGTGCCCAGGCTCACGCCCCTAGAACTCGCCCGCGCCCCCGAGGGGGAGGACACGGAGGTGGTGAGGGAGCGGGTGCTGAGGGCCAGGGAAAGGATGCTGAAGCGCCAGGGCCGCCCCAACGGAGAGCTTTCCGGAAGGGCCCTGAGGGAACACCTCCGCCTCACCCCCGGGGCCGAGGCCCTCCTGCAGGCCGCCGCTAAAAAACTCCTCCTCTCCGCCCGAAGCTACGACCGCCTCCTGCGGGTGGCCCGAACCGTGGCCGACCTGGCGGGCGCCGAGCGGGTGGAGGAGGCCCACGTGGCCGAGGCCCTGGCCTACCGCAAGACCCTGTGATACCACCCCATGCTGGCTTGGGCCAGATGGAGGCCCCGGCAGAAGGCTTCTGGGGAGCTGACCAGGGCTGGCGGGCCGAGGGAAACCGGAAGCGAGGGTATAGGGATCTGGGCCTTTTTGGGGTATTTACGTAGCAGTCTGGTCCCTGAGCCAGGCCACCAGGGCCTCCGCCGCCGCCAGGTTGGTGGCGAGGGGCACCCCATGCACGTTGCAGACCCGCATGAGGGCCTGAACGTCGGGCTCGTGGGGCTTGGCGCTCAAGGGGTCCTGCAGGAAGATGACCGCCAGGACCCGCCCCTCGGCCACCCGGGCCCCGATCTGCTGGTCCCCGCCCAGGGGCCCGGAGAGGACCCTTTCCACGGGGAGCCCCGTGGCCTCCTGGACCCGGGCCCCGGTGGTCCCGGTGGCCAGGAGGGGAAAGCAGGCCAGGAGGTCCTTGTGCCTTTTGGCAAAGGCCACCATCTCCTCCTTCTTGGCGTCGTGGGCGATGAGGGCCAGGTATTTCACGGGGCCATTGTAAGCTTGGGGCATGGACTACGCGCCAGACCTGGAGTTTTTGGAGAGGCTTCTTCTGGCCCCGGGGCCTTCCGGCTTTGAGGAGGAGGCGGCGGCGGTCTTCCTGGAAAAAGCCCGCACCTTCGCCCAGGCGGAGCGGGACCGGCACGGGAATGCCTACGCCCGCCTCAACCCCGGCCAGAGGCCTAAGGTCCTCCTCCTGGGCCACCTGGACGAGATCGGGGTCATCGTGAGCCACGTGGAGGAGAAGGGCTTCCTGCGCCTTAAGCCCCTGGGGGGCTGGGACCCCCAGGTGCTGGTGGGCCAGCGCCTACGCTTTTTGGGGAAGAAGGGGCCGGTCCTTGGGGTGGTGGGCAGGAAGGCCATCCACGTCCTGAAGGAGGAGGAGAGGAAAAAGGCCGTGGAGATCCCGGAGCTCTTCGCCGACATCGGGGCGGAAAACCGGGAGGAGGCCCTGGCCTACCTGGAGGTGGGGGCGGTGGGGGTCTTGGACCAGGCCCCGGAGTGGCTTCTGGGGAAGCGCCTGGTCTCCAAGGCCCTGGACAACCGCCTGGGGGCCTTCGTGGTCCTCGAGGCCCTGCGCCTCCTCAAGGACCAGGCCCCGGGGGAGGTGGTGGCGGTGGGCACGGTGCAGGAGGAGATCGGGGCCTACGGGGCCAGGACCGCCGCCTTCCGGGAGGCCCCAGACCTGGCCCGGGCGGTGGGGGGCCCCCCCCCCCACGACAGCGCCACCCCCGGCATGGAAAAGGGCCTGGTGGGGGAGGCGGAGCTGGGCAAAGGGGTGGTGCTGGACGTGGGCCCCTTCGTGGACAAGGAGGTCCTGAAGGGGCTGAAGGCGGCGGCGGAAAGGGAGGGCATCCCCTACGTCCTCCACGCCCACGGGCGGTGGTCGGGCACCGACGCCGACGAGGTGGCCAAGGTGCGGGAGGGAATCCCCACGGGGATCGTCTCCATCCCCTTGCGCTACATGCACTCCCCGGTGGAGATGGTGGACTTCCGGGACGTGGAGCGGGCGGTGCGCCTCCTCGCCGCCTTCGTGAGGGGGTTGTAGCCGTGCTCACCTTTAAGGAGGCCCAGGAGATGGTGGACGCCTGGATCGGGCGGTTTGAGGAGGGGTACTTCCCGCCCCTCCTCATGCTGGCCCGCCTCGCCGAGGAGCTGGGGGAGGTGGCCCGGGTCCTGGCCCACCGCCACGGGAAGACCCCCAAGCCGGGCGAGGAAGAAGGGGACCTGGCCATGGAGCTCGCCGACCTCCTCTTCGTCCTCATCTCCCTGGCCAACCGGGAGGGGATTGACCTGGAGGAGGCTTTCCTAAAGGCCATGGAGAAATACCAAAAGCGGGACGGGGCGCGGTGGACCCCGAAGGAGTTAGAGTAGCCCTATGGAACTTCTCCTCGAGGCCCGGGGCCTCTGGAAACGCTTTGGGGCCTTGGAGGCGGTGAAGGGGGTGAGCCTGGCCCTGGCCCCAGGGGAGATCCTGGCCTTTTTGGGCAAGAACGGGGCGGGCAAGACCACCACGGTGAAGATGCTCTCAAGCCTCCTCTTCCCCGATGAGGGGGAGGTCCGCCTCCTGGGCCAAGACCCCTTCAAGGACCCCTCCTCCCTCCGCCACCTGGGGGCGGTGCTGGAGGGCAACCGCAACGTCTACTGGCGGCTTACTCCCCTGGAGAACCTGGTCTACTTCGGGGTGGCCCGGGGCCTCTCCCTGGGGGCGGCCCG
>Ga0308416_1000988_pt1 | contig 9653 bp, 10 predicted proteins | sample HotsprSampleOS60_FD_203468 | JGI IMG/M metagenome (GOLD analysis project Ga0308416, IMG submission 203468) | Hot spring phototrophic mat microbial communities from Octopus Spring, Yellowstone National Park, Wyoming, United States - 20090730_OS60 ... | reverse complement strand
GCGGTGAAACTCCTTTTCGCCTCTTCATGCTGTTCTGGGCGATCTTTCGCACATACGCACCATAGCGTGACAACGCTTTGCGACGCCCACGCTCCACCGCACGCATCACTCCAGAGCGATCAAAAAAACTATCCTTAGCTAGCGAAAATGACGCCGACAGCATGACCACTACACCAGGTAAACATACTCGCAGCTAACCGTGCTTACAAAAAGCCTATGCGTGTCCAGATACTCGTGGAAGTAAAGTGGTGATGCAGCGACATTCAATCCATGGTAGCCGCTCGGCAATCGCATCCCCTCCAACTCGAGTATCAGCGCCTCGACATAATCGATCATGATCCCGACCTGCACATCGTCAGTCAGCTTTTTCCTGATCACAATCTCCAGCATGATGTAGAGCGACTTACGGTCCCTCGACTCACTCTGATCTCGCACCTCGCGCGGCACCACTGAGACAAGCAGTCGATTGTCCGTCACATCGATAACCGGGTGATAGTCCAAACTCACCTCAGCGCTCAGTGGCAGACTGGCGCCAGCCAGTTCGTTTGTCACATGTCGAGCCAAGTCCGTAATTACACCCATCGTGTTTGCCTAGCTTCCGATCATGCGAGTGCGAACTACCAAAAATTTGTGCTCGTAGTCTGCCCACGACCAGTCCGGCTCACCATCACCTGAGAGCACCTCGTGAATCACATTGACGCCGCGCACATTTTCGATGATGCGATCACCTCGCTGTGGCACTACCGGCAAGTCTTCCGACCACACCAGCCACTGGCGATTGGTCGATTGCGCGTAGAGTACAACACCAGTCGAATAGGAATTGCGCCAATTCCCATCGACAGGCACCGCCCTGACTTCCCAGGCGTTGCCATTGCGTACCCACACAACCCTGCGCGTAACTTTGTCGCGCAGGGTTGTGTGGAACCATGATAGCGCTTCATGATACTTGGGCATATCAGCCGATCTTCACTCGCACACGCGCGTCCGTTGCAGACGCATCACGATAGCACAAGCCAATCCGAAAACGATTGGCCCCAGAAGTCTTGACTGCAGTTTTGGTGGTCTTGTCCCAAAAAACCTCGTCTCCAACTACGAAAGCATCATTGCCTTTGACCAAATCGAAGACGCCTTCCGTTGCCAGCGATCCCAACTGGCCAGCCAGGATGGGACTGCGTGTGACCCCATACACACGATCACCAGCAAACGATACGACCTCACCAGCCGGTACATCACTGCTGGGAATGTAAGGAATCGAGTCGCCAACACCAACGTAAATCGCTCTCATGTTGTCACCTCCCTAGCATTACGCTGTCGCCTTGATAGCACCACGCGGGTCGATACGCGCGACACCAAAGTCCCAATACGCCCGCATCGACAGTCCCAATGTGCGAAATTCTGTATCTGCAGTCTCAATGGTCGGTGCGCGCCGCCCCTCCAGGAATGCGACTTGGAATGCCGGCACCAACGCCGGATTAGCGATCATATACCAAGTCGTGGGCGACTGGCCAGCACCTGAGCCACTGGACAGGAATGGAGACGAAACCGGCTTGTAACGGTTCACATACGGGTTGTTGACCGGTCTGGGCCTGTTCACCTCAGTCGTTTCGTTCAGTGTCATCGATGTGTAAATTTGCAGCGCCAGCGGCTCCAATTCAGGCGGTACTAGGATGTACTGGCCCTCAATCGCAAGCGGATCACCATTCGCATCCAACATCTTGGAAAGCGCTGCGCGAGCGCGACCAATCGAGTCAATGCCCAGCGGCGCCGATGTCAACCGGTTACCATTCGCTGCGCTATAGAAGTTATCAGTCGCTTCCATCACGACATTGTAAAGCGCACGTTCCAGAGCAATACGAGCACGCCGGCCCAACTGGGCAATCAAAGACTTGAACGCACCCAGGTCATCGTTGACAATCTGTTGGCGCGTGATGGTGAGCATCATGCCATAGGTGTCCAGCTTGTTCGTGTAAGCCGACTCAACCAGTTGCCCATGCGGCAACTCGCCATCATGTGGCACACGCACAAACGATCCCGTGGCATCCAGGCGATAGATGTTGTGAACGTGAAAGTTGGAAAAGTCTTCGATCGCAGCGATCTGATCGTAGGTGACTGGCTGCTGTGTAAACGCATCGAGCAGTATCTTGTTGGCGACGTTGCCCAGGATACCAGGCAGGTTGACTGTGGAGAAGCCAGCCGCTTGCAGGTTAGGTGAGCGCTGCATCTGCACGATGGTATCGTACAGCTCGTTGGGGTTGTAAGGCACACGCACCCCCGAGGCCTCCAGCGCCAGCGAAAGCATGCCTAGTAGTCCGCGGCGTCTAAGCGGCCAGGCCTGCTCGACCACCTTTTCACCGTAGTCGCGGTCCTTAGCAAGCCGCTCATCAGGAATGCCACAGGACAGGCACAGCGCCGCCTCAATCACGGCTGGCGTGTAAGTCTTCTGGCGCTGGCCAACCTCTTTGACACGTGGTCGTGTCGCACGCAGAATCTCCAGCTCGGTCCGCTGCACATCCCAACCTTCGTCTTCAGCCTGTGCAGCGATGCGTTCGAGTAACTCGATGTCCACGTTACGACTGGATGCTGCCTCTTCGATCAAAGCGCGAATGGCAGCTAAGCGTCGCCGTTCTGCTTTTGCTCGGGCGATAATCGCCTTTGCGGACGTGTCGTTTTTGCTGGTCGATTGTTCGTTCGTTGTCATCGTGATACTCCTTTTCGCAGCCACGGAAACTGTGGTGTTTCGATCCGCACCCAAGTCCACAAAACTGATCTCGTCTAGGATCGACCGCGAAATTACGATGAGCGGCCCCGTAAACTTCGATCCATTGACTTCGACCTCTTCGTCTTCGTCGATCTCTTCGTAATCCTCAACCGACAGGCCAACTGAAGCCTGCCACGGGAATCCTTTTTTCGCCGACTCGATCACCTCCATCGCAGCAGCAGTCGAGCGCGAAATCACACCTTCAGCAACCAGCGCTGACTTCACAACTGCGATCTTCGTGGTATGCCCGATGCCACTAGCAGGGTCGTGGTTGAACCGGACCGGAATTTTCTGGCTTGGAATCTCCAGTCCAGATAAGTCCACAACTACAGGGTACTGCCAGCCCGAGACTCGAATTTTGCCTCCCGTGTAGGCAAGCACACGGAATCTCGGCATACTGCCTGCAGCTTGCTTTGGCTCTTCTTCGTCTTCGTCATCGGTGTCTTCTTCGCCCTGGGCCTGGGCGTCTTCTTCGTCATCGTCTTCTTCGTCACTGCTTTCGTCTTCGTTGTCGGTTTCGTCTTCGTCATCGTCTTCTTTGTCTTCTTCGTCGTCTTGGGCATCGACAGTCTCCTTTTTTTCTTCGTCTTCTTCTTCGGGCAAGGCAAAGCGAATGCGCAAATCTTCAGACGTTAGTCGGCATCTCTTCATCTTCTACACCCTCCCTTTCGTCTTCAGGAATGGAATTCTGTTTCGGTTGACCCTCAGTTGTCACTGGTAGTCCCAACTCGCGCATCAGCTCGACTTCACGAGCACGCTGGCGCAATGCCTCTTCCCAGTCCAGGCCCTGCGCTGCATACTCCTGCGCTAGTGTGGTTACACCCGTGCGCAGGCGAATCTCAACGGCATTCGCTTCCTTGAGCGGGTCGATCGCCGGCATGCCATCCCAAAACCACGCCGTCTCGATCTCGTTTTCCAGTGACAGTGGCAAAGCATTGGCCAGCAGATACTCACGCAGCCACGTGTAAAAGATGCGATCCAGCACAACGCGACGAAGATTCGACTGCTCGATGGCAATGGAACGAAAGTAACTCGTCATGTCCAGCCGGCCTGATGAAAAGTTGTGGCTGCTGCTGTCACAGGCTGCAACGTTATAGGGCATGTGGAGACAGCGAGCGATCTCAGAAAGTAACTGACGTTTGAAGTCGCCATACGTTGTCGATGGCTGCTCAACGCGCAACTGCTCCATTTTCCAGCCAGCCGGCATGGTGACGAGCATGCGCCGTTCCAGCTCGACTGGCACCCATTCCTCAGCCTCTATGGCCTCACCACCAGGTGGGGCATCTGTGTAAAGGATGCCTGCGAAGTCAGCGGCTGTCTCAGCAGCCGAGAGCACAGCCAATGTGTAGCGGCGTAACTGAGCAAATAACGGCAACGCCGGCGTAATCTCGGGGATACCGCGGGCCTGGCCAGGGCGATACTTCGTGTAGATGTGAATCACTTGCTCAGCCGGCACCACATCGTAGTCCAAGCGGCTCGACACCAGTGTGGCATCACCAGGATGCTCTTTGAGCACGTGATAGGCCTGCACGTTACCGTAGGCGTCAAAGACGATGCCATCGACAGGCTGCTCCGGTGTAGGCGACCAGAATGGCGTGGTCACCTGATCACATTCTACCAATCGGTAGTCTAGCTGAACGCCATCGGTTGCAATGAATGGGTTGGTGACTGCGATCAGGAACGACTCGCCATCTTGAATTTTTGCGACCGTGGCTGTCCAAATTTTCTCGGCCAGGCCCACGCGATCATACCAGCGGCGAAACGATGCCTCGATCTGATCGGTAAGCAACTTAGACTCGAATCTCACTTGCAGTCGCGGTCCAGTGCCAACGATGTGGTTGGCTTTCGTCATCACGATGCCAAAAGCATAGCAGTTATTGGCGACTTCGTAGCGAGAACGTGCGCGCAGGGTACTGCGAACATCAGGGGAATTGAGGGCATTGGCCGACAGGTAATCGACATTGGCCCAATGACGACGGTTTTCCTCCGTCGTCATGGCAGCGTCATACTTGGCCCTCACATTGAGGGGCACACGCACAAATCGGGCCGACGTGTGCCTCTTCATTCCCAGTAGTTTCCTAATCCAGCCGATCATACTGTACCGTTGGGGATCAAGCGAATGAATCTCAGCGCCCTGGCAGGCTTCTGGACCACCTCCAGCGAGCGCAAATATCGGTCCGCCTCGATCAACTCCTGGAGCGTGCGCTGCTTCACTGTGCCAATCGAAGTTGAAACTTCACTGGCTTCAGCGGCGGCTTGACGAATCGTCTGCTCCAGGCTATTGTTTTCGTCAGACATAGTCGTGTCCCCTCATTCACTAAGACGCATTGTAACGCATGGCGTTTTGATCTCGAGTGTCACAGGGTCGAAGTGATTCCACCAATGGAATCACTTCGACCCTGACAACCTTTCAACAGTGACCCAGCGCCTTGAGCAGGCACGGCAGATGCGCACTCGAATGATGCAACGGTAGCGCCGGCGAACATAGTACACTCGGCTATCGACACAGCCGCACTTGGGGCACTCGATGCCATACTGCCGGCGCGCTTTGCGTGCATCATCACTGCGCATACACCCTCAAATACTTGGCTCTGGCTTCACGTTGCCACTGTGCAAAGTTCACTTTTTCGCGCTTTTTCTTCTCGGCATGTTCTGGCAGTGAGACGCCTTGAATTGATGCGGCCACTGCGGCGCCCACCAGACAGTCCCACCAGTGATTGTCGTCATTGCTGGCGCGCAGTTTCCATTCGTTGACGATTCTGCCTCGCGACTCAACTGGAACGAAGTACTCAGCAAGCAGGTGATCGAAAAACAAGCGATGTGCTGCAGCATTGGTCCCGAATATGAAGAGCGTACCAGACTGACCACGTTCTGTCACCAGCCGCGAGTACACAAACGACTTCCAAAAATTCGTGTCAAAGACGACATGCCGGATACCACGTTCACGAAGGTGGATTCGCCAGTGTAGTCCCACACGCACAGCACCACCTTTCGACCATTCGTTCATAGGCCTAGACGATGCCCCAACATACTTGCCATGCGATGGGAAAACTGAAGCGGCATAAACACTATCTTTGCAAGTCTTGTACACGACATCCGTCATAGCGCCCCAGCTTGCGTCCACGAGACAGCGTTCGATCTTCAGCGTGGCATTGCTGTCGGCCACTGGATATGACCTCGACATCAGCTTCTCGATCGTCTCAGCGATACCACGCGACACCATCGTTTCAACAGAATTCGTGTTGTAGTACGACTGCAGTGTGACCGGAATCTCACGAAGTGAGAAGTAGCTAACCGACTGCTCTGGCGTCGTTCCATAGTCAATCACATAGCCATCGAAAGTCTCAGTCCAGGCGCAGACTAGGTAGTAGATTGCGTTCTGATGCGAGTCGATGAAGGCAGTCAGTGTAGTGCAGCCAACCGGTACTACACCGCGCGGCTGCATGCTCAAACGTTTCGACAACAGCGATGCGTTTAGGTGATACTCCTCTATGCCAGCGTTATCGAGTACCGGTGTGTTCTGATACTCAGCTTGGAATGAGCGGTCATCACGAAGCCACAGATTCATGGCGTGCTGGATCGCTGACAGCTCGTCATGATTGAATCGCTCTGGCCAGGCCACAACTGCACCACGGTCCATCTCCTCACGATGTGCCTGATAAAATTCGTTCGCCTTTTCGATGCTGCTGCCACTGGCCAGACACTCATCGAGGATGCGCTTGTACTCGTACCAAAGATTCAAGTTTTCCGGCATGGCGTAGAGCATTTTCATGCGTTCACCCGACCATTCCGGATGTAGGTCGCGGTTGAGAATACGGTCGGCTAAGTCGTTGGGGTAGATAACTGTGCAGGGCATGATCGCGCTGATCTTTTTGCCCGGGCCAGCCAGGCCCAGGATAGCGCCATTCAAGATGTTTTCACGCATGGCACATTGTGTCGGTGAGCGTGCCGACTCGTCTGTCTGCGGATCATCGATGACGACCAGCGACGGTCTGACCGTCCGACCATCAGGCCGATGGAATGTCATGCCACGAATGCGGCCAGTGATTCCTGACACGCGAATAGCAGCGCCCGAGCAGGCCGCGCCAGGAATCGTGGCCAGTGTCAGCGAGTTAGCAGTACATTCGATATGCGTGCGTTCGCCACGAAACAACTGACCATGCGAGCGCTTGGTGATTCCCGACAAACACCGAATCGGATGTGTAGCTTCAGGGAATGCCGCATGCAATTTGTCGTTTGTCTCCAGCTCGGTCTTGATCGTGTCCAGCATCGAGATGGCATGCTCTTCATCTGACCCGATGAGCACAACGAATTCGTGGTGACCGTAAAGGATTGCCCACAGGCAAGCAGCGATACTCAGAACAGTCTTGCCACTACCACGTGGCATCGCGAATGCGAATTGGCCGCCAGACAGGACCGCACGCTCAATCTTTTCTATAGCACGAAGATGATCACGAGACCACTTTAGGTAGAAGACTGACGAGAGAAAATGCTCACAAAAAAAGCGGAAGTCCTGGCGAGCTCGGACATAACCTTCGACATCTGTGCGCTCAGGCATAGTCGGTGCGATGTCGCGCGATATTTGCGACATCGACTTGATCCTAAGCGCCATGCTGTCGCGGTGTCGTTCGTAGCGTTTGGCTTGTATTTCGGCATCGATGGCTGACAGGTTTCTACCACGTGCGACTTCAGCCAGTACCCAGAGGATGAAGCGATACAGGTGGACATACTTTCCATCGGCTGTGGCCAGAAACGACATGCCTGATATGTCCCGCATGAGGCGAAACAGTCGCCGGTCAATGATATGCCCAAATTCAGTCGAATTGACTAGGCGAAAAAGCGTATCGAATGGAAAACGTGTCGCATCGGCCATGACAACACACGATCATGTTTTCCCCTGGTAAAGCCGTATCAGGCCAGCGAGCAAAAGCATCGCTGGCACCAAGTCATCATCCTCATAATGCTCAGCCATTGCGTGTTTCACCAAGTCACGAAAGTTATCCTCACTGATCTGGACATCTGGATAATTGTCCAGCATGTCGTCATACAATTCGCGCACATTGAGACGCCAGTCAAATATACCAACGGTGCCGTCTTCATGCATACACTGATCTCAGTATCTCGGGATAGCTGTATTTGAATATCAGATGGTGCAGCCGTCCGACCAGAGTGACAAACGACACACGGCAATTCCCTGGCCACTGCATGAACGTGTAGAACGACTTCGCGTATGTGCCGAATATCTTGTAGTAGTCTGTCAGGCCACCGGGATTACGCTGCGTTTTCATCTGCTTGACAACACACGTGTAATTCTGAAGGAATAGCTTTCCCCTTAGACCATGCACGTAGTAAGTCGTGACATCATCGTTGCCACGACCCACAAAGTCAAAACGCCTGTCTGTCCTCAGAAAAAATGTCTGCATAACTTTGCGAAACTCGTTGTTCGCAAACTCGCCCGTTTGCGCCATGCAGACACACATCACATTTGGGCAATCGTCCAGAAAGTCCCAGAATATAGCGAACAGACGATCTAAGTAGTTTGGGAATTTTTCCAAGTCATCGACAAGCGACCTCTCGTGTGAGACAAGACGCCACGCCAGCGAGCCAGATATACTGCTGTAGTCATCATCGAGCACGAGAAAATGCGTCCAGCCAAGCTCAGCTGCCACGTCCCACAAAATGTTGCGGACAGCCAGGGGAGACGGATAGGTGTTGTCACGCGGCAGGTTGTCGCAGTAGTCACAATCAACTAACTCGCGGTTGTACTCGATCAAGTTGTTACGAAAACGCTGACGGTACTTCTCCAACTCTGGGTCGTCTGTGGCCACGACCACAAACTTGTCACCAGTGTAGTGGAAGCGACTGAGCATTGACCAGGTTGCCACCCTGTCCGCGCGGCGATACGAGATGACAAACACGCCTCGCTTGTCACTGCTTGCCCTCGGTATCCTGAACAGACTTGACACGGTTGGCCTCCCGTAACAACTCGAAAACACGATCAGTCAACTTTACCCAGCCACGCTCCAATGCCTCGTCAAAGTCCACGATCACCAACGCCAAACGGCGAAAAATTGCCTTCACGTTGTCATCGCTATGCGCATAGTACTCAGCAATCTTGTCAAAACGCCAACGAACAAACCGAATCGCCGAGTACTCGAGAAAACGCCGCAACTCTGCGTCTTCAACTTTCCTGACTTCCTCGAGCAACTTCTCCGCCTCCGTCGCATCATACAACTCGCTAACTTCAGGCTTAGGTCCGCGCAGCTCATAAAAAATTTTCGTCGTGTCCAGCGAGTAGTTTTTTAGCTGCCTTATCTCCTTATTGAAACCGAACAAGTCCAAGTCGATCGTTAGCCCACGCTTGATCGACTCCTGAACATCTTTCAACTCGATGTCCAGTTTCATCATATTCCACGAAGACAAATTCGCTGTGCGATTGTCGATCAAGCGATACAGCTTGGCTTCCTCAGGCGTAAAGTCTGCGACATGCACAGGGACACTACCCAGGCCCAGGTGTTTAGCCGCCTCGTAGCGAACATGCCCAACCACAATCACACCTTCACGATCCACAACAATCGGCTGACGCCAGCCAAAACGCTGAATCGAATCCGCCACTGCTCGAATCGCACGCCTTGGGATATTGCGCGGGTTATTCTCGTAAGGTCGAATTTCGTCCAGACTTTTCCACTCTTTCACATGCAGTGATGCCGAAAGGCGTTTGAAACCACTCCCGCAGCCCGGCGCGGACATCTTCGCTCAGGCTTTCACATGCAGTGATGCCGAAAGGCGTTTGAAACGAGTTGACCTGCTTTCGTTCAAAAACGTGGACAAACTGTCTTTCACATGCAGTGATGCCGAAAGGCGTTTGAAACCCACCGCGATGACAGCGCCTTGA
>Ga0308416_1000985_pt1 | contig 9662 bp, 6 predicted proteins | sample HotsprSampleOS60_FD_203468 | JGI IMG/M metagenome (GOLD analysis project Ga0308416, IMG submission 203468) | Hot spring phototrophic mat microbial communities from Octopus Spring, Yellowstone National Park, Wyoming, United States - 20090730_OS60 ... | reverse complement strand
TGGGCTTGAGGAGGCCGGAGCGCTTCAGGGTGTTGTAGACCCGCTGGTAGGTGAGGCCGAGCTCCCTGGCAATCTCGGCGACGCTCTTCCCCTCGCGGTAAAGCCTGCGGATGGTCTCCGACTTGCTCTCCATCGCCTAGGCGGCCCAGGAAAAGCGATTTTCCTTTCCCGGAAGGGAAACCCAGTGCAGGTCCCTCTCTTCCCACCCCGAGTGCACCGGCTCCGCCACGGGTTCGTCCGCCGCAAGGACGTACCGGGCCAGGACCTCGCCCTTCTCGTCGGCGAACTCCAACCGTAGGGAAAGCCCCAAGGCCTGGGCGTAGCGGGCCAGGCGCTCCAGGGTCATGGAGAGGCCGGCGGAGGTCTCCAGCTGGCTCACCCGGCTACGGGAGAGGCCAAGGCGCTCGGCCACCTCCTTCTGGGAAAGCCCCCTTTTCGCCCGCAGGTAGCCGAGGAGCCAGGAGAGCTCCTCGTCCAGGACCTCTCGGTAAAGCCGCCTGGCCTCCGGGTCCTTCATGGACTCCCGGAAGTAGTCGCTAAAGCTGACGTTGTTTCCCATGGCAATCCCCCTATTCGGTTGACCTTTCTCCGGCTCTCCCTATATGCGTTCACCGCGAGCTCCAGTAAAGCAGGGTCGGCTTCGTCCTGTTTCTTAACCTCTCCCGCGGCGACAACGAAGAGCTTGGCTCCTTGCCGCCAGTAGTAAAGCCGAAGCCCCGAACGGTGGCGCACTTCCCAGATGGGCGCTTGAAGCCCCTTAAGGGGCTTGGCCAAGGGCGGGCGCAGGTCGGGCCCTTGGTCTTCCAAGTTCTTGAGAAGGCCCTGGGCGACGGCGAAAAGTTTGGGATTGCTCTTCCTAAGACGGCCGAAGAACTCCAGGACTTGGGAGTACCCTTGGGAATCGCGATAAAGCTCCACCCGGTACTGCGCCACCGCACACCCCCATGTTAGTAGACCCCTTGAGGTTAGTCAAGGCTAACACGAGGCGGGCCCATTCCCTTAGGTTTCCAGCCCCGAGGTCCCCGTTCCCGCGTAGCCCTGGAACCGCCGTGCTCGGGCTCCTTGCACGGAAGGGGAATCTCGTCCTCATGCTTGTAACCTACTCAAAAAGCCCCTCCTGCACCGCCCCGCGCCTTCTAGCCGCCTCCACCGCCAGGTGGCCGTAGCTCGCGGCCAGGAGGTTGAAGCCCTGGGCGTCCTCGGCGCGGCCCTTGCGCTCGGCGATCTGGTAAAGGCGGTAGGCCAGCGCCCGGGCTCCCTCCGCCAGGGTCGGGGAAAGCTCGGCGAGGAGCCTGGCCGCGGTCCCCTCACCTTCCCTCTCCAGGAGGCGGATGAGGTGGTGGGCGGCCTCCCAGGCGCTTAGGCGCCGGTCGCCCTTCGGGTCCCACCCCTCGGGATACTCTTCGGGCTTGAGGAGGCGCACCTTCCCGCCCCGGGCGAGGAGGATGCCCCCTTCCTCCAGGGCGGCCACCGCGACGTTCTTGGCCTTGGCCAGGGTTTCGGCATCCCCGTAGGGACCCTCGCCGTAGCCGTACTGCTCGTACCAGGCCAGGGCGAAGCGGCTCGCCGCATCCAGCTCGGCCTCTTCCTCGGCCAGGAACTCGTCCAGGACCTGGTTGATGAGGGCCAGGGCCTCCCGCACGGAAAGGGGCCTGCCGTCGGGTTCCACCACGGCCCGGTAGCGGCTGAAGACGGCCATGCCGGGGCCGATGGCGCTCTGGGCCAGGTCCACGGGAGGGATGCTCCCTCGGGTGAGGTCCCTTAGGGCCCGGGGAAGCTCGGCCCGGAGGGCCCTGAGGAAGTCCTGCCGGGTGGCGAGAGAGGCCTCCTTGGGCCTTGGGCGGCAGACCAGCACGATAGAGGAGGCGAGGGTGTTGGCGCCCAGGCCCCGGAGGCGGTTTGCGCGTTCAGTGCGCATAGGCCAGGTGGCCACCACCTGGAAGCCCTCCTCCACCAGCCCCTGCAGGAAGGTCTCCCACCCCGTGGAGGCCACGGCCTCGGCCTCGCGCTCCTCGTCCTCCTCCACCTCCTCCACCTCCTGTTGCTTGAAGGCGTAGTAGAGGGTGACAGGGTAGTCGGGGTGGGCCCGCTCCCTAAGGTGGCGGAAGACCCGGCGCATGCCTTCCTCAAAGTGCCTGCGGGCCTCCTCCTTGCCCCCGTGGCGGAAGGGGTCGGCGATGAGCTCCTCGGCCTTGGGGGTGAGGAGGGTGCGGAAGAGGTCGGGGTAGACCTCCTTCAGGTTTCGGCGGAGCCAGACGTAAAAGAAGTCGGAGAGGTCGGCGTAGGCTACGTTGTCGTAGTAGGGCGGGTCGGTGGAAACGAGAGGCGGGCTTGGGGCGCCGTTCACCAAGTCCAGGGCGTTGACCTGGCGGGCCGTGCCCGGGGGAGAGGTGGGAAGGATTTCCAAAGATTCAGCAACCCACTCCACCGCGTCCATAAGGTTTCGCGTGGACCCAGAGAAGGGATTTACTTCGGCATAATCCCAAACCATCGGCAAAGCCTGACGTCCGAAAGCGCCGGCGACTTTGTCGCCTGCGCTTTGCCACCTTGAGAGCGTATTGCCGCTTTCCGCAAGTCGGTCCACCGCCAGCGCCAGGTACACCCGCACCGCCTGGGCGTAGGCCCGGGCACCCCTTCCCCCTTGGGCGAGGGGGGTGGGGTCATCGGGGAGGCCCGCCCTCAGGGCATCCTGGTAGGCTCGTTCCTCCGCCTCCTCCAGTAGGTCGGAGAAGGTGGAGAGGGCTAGGAGCTGGCGGGGGGTGAAGAGGTCGGCGTGGGTGGTAAGACCATACTTTTGAACACGGAAACCCAGCGCTTCAGTAGGGAGAAGGGTTTGGGGCTTCCAGGAAAGCTTTACACACTTCGCCAACGCCTCGTGCTCCGGGTCCGGGGCGTGGTAGCCCCGCCCTCTCGCCTCCTCGGTCACGATGGCCATGAGCCTCGCCCCCATGCGCCCAGCGCGGCCCTCGGCCCGCACCTGCTCCAAGGGAATGGGGGTGCCACACACCAGGCACCGGGCTCCGCGGCGGTTCACAGTGCCCTCCAGGGGCGGTGCACCCGCTCCCGTTTTCACGCGGAACATTACCCCTCCCCCGTCCACCTCGGGGACCACGTAGGCCTCCTTGCCCCGCTTCCTGGAAAGCCAGAAGGAGCGCACCAGGGGCGCCTCAGCCCGGCAGGCAGGGTTGGGGCAGGCCACGGTGCGGGCCCAGAGCCAGGCGATCACCGTTTGGCCGCTCAGCGTCGGGTAAAAGGCCCCGATGCGCCGGAAGGCCTCATCCCGCATCCAGCGGCCGTAGAAACGCACGTCCTCGGCGAGGCCCCGAGCCCGGGGGAAGCCGTCGGTGGGCTGGCGCCTCGCCTGGTACTCCGGGTTCACCGGGGGGAGTCCAGCGAAGCGGGGGGGAATCTCTATGAGGGCCTTGTTGAGGAGGACGGCCACCGGGTTCAGGTCGGAGGCGTAGGCTATAAGGCCCAAGCGCTGGCCCTCCAAGGGGATGGTCCCCCCGCCGGCGAAGGGGTCCAGCACGGGCGGGGCCTCCTGCAGAAGGGCCAGGATAGCGGCCCTGTCCTCCCTGGGAGGCGGAACCTTGCCCAGGATCCGGGCTAGGCTCTTGGCCATCTCGTGGCGAGCCTCCCAGAGGATGGGGGAATCAGGGTCCTTGGCCTCGTCCCAGTTCACCAGCTTCTCTAGGAGGGCAAAGAGCCGCTCCCGCTCCTTGGCGGCCTGGTCTTCCGGCAGGTGCTCGCCGGGGTCGTCCACGAGGCTTGCGAAGAGCACCGCCCTGGCCGTGGCCAAGGGGCGCCGCGCCCACCAGAGGTGCAGGTTGGAGGGATGGCCGTGGCGAATGAACTTCTCCCGACTAGCCTCCTTGTTGATGGCCTCGAGGGGCAGGGCGACCTCAATCAGCTTTCTGAGCATGGCGGGCCTCCTCCAAGATTTTCAGGATCTCCTGGGCAGCGTAAAGCCTGTTGCGCTTCCTTTTGCTGATGATTGTCAGAATGCCGTCTTTTTCCAGCCTCTGCACCAGCCTGTTCGCCCAGGCGTGGGTGATCTCAAGGCGGTCCTTGACCAGAGGAACGGTCAACACCGGGCGCTCAAAGAGAAGCTCTAATAACCCCAGGATATGGGCGCTCCCCCCTTTGCGTCCGTACCTTTCCCGCCACTCCCTCCAGAGGTCAAGGAGCCTGCTGGCCCGAGCCGCCACGTCCTTGGCCTCCGTGCGCACCCCTTCCAGGAAGAAGGCCAACCAGTCCTGCCAGGCTCCCCGCTGGCTCACCCCGAGGAGAAGGTCGTAGTAGAGGTTTCGGTGCCGTTCAAAGTAAGCGGAGAGGTAGAGGGCAGGCTCCGGTAAGAGCCCCCTCTCCAAAAGCATCAGGGTGATGAGGAGCCGCCCAATCCTGCCGTTTCCATCCAGGAAGGGGTGTATGGCCTCAAACTGGTAGTGGACCAGGGCGATCTCCACGAGGGGCGGAAGCTTGTGGTCGCTGTGCCAGAAGCGCTCCAGGGCATCCAGGGCCTCCAGCATGGCGCCGGGAGGAGGGGGGACGTACCGGGCCTCCTCCAAGGAACTCCCCGGTGGACCGATCCAGTTCTGGACCCGGCGGAACTCCCCCGGGGCCCGCCCCCCTCCGCGCACCCCCCTCAGGAGAACCGCGTGGACCTCCTTGAGGAGCCTTAGGGACAGGGGTATTTCCTGGAGAAGCTCCCTCCCCCGCTCCAGGGCGCGGACGTAGTTGAGCACCTCCTGGGCATCTTCCCTGAGCTCCGGGGAGGGGAACAAGGGCACCTGGGCCTCGAGGGCGTAAACGTCCAGCAAGCCCGCCTGCGTCCCCTCTATGCGGGAAGAGAGCACCGCTTCCTTCTGGATGAAGGGCCGGATGAACAGGTAGGGATTGGGGAGCTGGCGCAAGAGCCCCGCCAGTTCCCCGAGGGCCCTACCGGCCTTGTCAAGAAGGAGAATGAGCCGCTGGCTCCACTCCAACCGGGGAGGTAAGGGGTCTGGCAGAAAGGCGTACACGCCCCGGCCGATGGCTAAAAGCTTCCCCGGGGCCTGGGGGGCGAAGTCCTCCGGGCGCACGGCCTTTATGATACTAACTCCCCCCTCTTATATCACAGGACTTGGCGTGTGATACTCCCGTATCACAAGAGACCGCTGGTCTCCTGCTAGTCTATCTCCCGTGGAGACCTTGAAGCTCGCCCCCGGGGTGCGCCTCCGAGGACTCACCCCGGAGGGAAGCGTGCAGGTGGAGCAGGTTCGCTTCCTAGGGAGCGTCCTCAAGATCACCTACCGCACCCCCTCCGGCAGGCTGGAGGAGGCCCTCCTTTACCCCGATGACCTGGCCCGCCTCGAGGCGGAGGAAGAGACCCGCTTCCCCTTAGACGCTCCCGGGGACCTCTTCCGCCTCGCCGCCGAGGCCAAGCGCATCCAGAACGCCTACCTCTTTGACCCCTGGATGGCCGTGCACACCTCGCTGGTGGAACCCCTTCCCCACCAGATTGAGGCGGTCTACGGCCACATGCTGGGGAAGAACCCCCTCCGCTTCCTCCTAGCCGACGACCCGGGGGCGGGGAAAACCATCATGACGGGGCTCTACATGCGGGAGATGGCCCTTAGGGGCGCCCTGGAGCGCGCCCTGGTGGTGGCACCGGGGGGTCTCGTGGTGCAGTGGCAAGAGGAGCTTTGGGAGAAGTTCCGCCTGCGTTTTGAGATCCTCACCCGTTCCTTGATGGAAAACAGCCTGGAGAACCCCTTCCGGAAGCACCCCTACTGGCTCGCCCGCCTGGACCAGCTGGCCCGCTTCCCCGAGGTGGCGGAGAGGGCCCTGGAGGTGGACTGGGACCTGGTGGTGGTGGACGAGGCCCACAAGATGTCCGCCACCTACTACGGCCTGGAGGTGAAGGCCACCCAGCGCTACCGCCTGGGCCAGCAACTTTCCGAGCGGGCCAAGCACTTCCTCCTCCTCACCGCCACGCCCCATCGGGGCAAGGAAGAGGACTTCCGCCTCTTCCTGGCCCTCCTGGACTCTGACCGCTTCGCCGGGAAGCCGAGGCCAGGGAGCCCGCCCCTGGACGCAGAGGGGGTTTGGTTGAGGCGGCAGAAGGAGGACCTGTTGCGCTTTGACGGCACCCCCCTCTTCCCCGAGCGCCGGGCCTACACCATGGCCTACCGCCTCTCCCCGGAGGAGATGACCCTCTACCAGGCAGTGACCGCCTACGTGCGGGAGGAGATGAACCGGGCGGAGGCCCTAGAGGAGGGGAGGCGGCGCACTGTGGGCTTCGCCCTCACCCTCCTCCAGAGGAGGCTGGCCTCGAGCCCCCTTGCCCTCTTCCGCTCCTTAGAAAGGCGCAGGAAGCGCCTAGAGGCCAGGCTTTCCGAGGTACGGCGGGGGCATTCCCCGGGCTTTCCCCTCCTGGAGGAGGAGGACATTGAGGAGCTAGAGGAGTTCCCCACAGAGGAGCTGGAAGGGGCCCCCGAGGTCCTGGATCAGGCCACCGCCGCCCGCACTGCAGCGGAGTTGGAGGCAGAGATCCGCACCCTGAAGGCCCTCGAGGCCCAGGCCAAGCGCCTCCTCCACCTGGAGGGGGACCGCAAGTGGCAGGAGCTTCGCCGTCTCCTGGAGAGCGACCTCGTACGGGGACGGAAGCTCATCGTCTTCACGGAGCACCGGGACACCCTGGAGTACCTGGAAGGGCGCCTCGGCACCTTCTTGGGCCGCCCCGAGGCGGTAGTGGGCCTCCACGGGGGGCTTTCCCGAGAGGAGCGCCGCCTCCGCCAGGCCCGCTTTACCCAGGACCCCAAGGTGGAGATCCTGGTGGCTACGGATGCCGCCGGGGAAGGGGTGAACCTGCAGCAAGCTCACCTCTTGGTGAACTACGACCTTCCCTGGAACCCGGCTCGGCTGGAGCAGCGCTTTGGGCGCATCCACCGCATCGGTCAGAGGGAGGTCTGCCACATGTGGAACCTAGTGGCGGGGAACACCCGGGAGGGGGAAGTCTACCTCCGCCTCCTGGAGAAGCTTGAGGAGCAGAGCCGGGACCTGGGGGGACGGGTGTTTGATGTCTTGGGCCAGCTCTTCCAGGACCAGCCCCTTAAGGAGCTCCTCCTGGAGGCCATCCGCTACGGGGAGGACCCGAAGGTGCGGGCAAGGCTCTTTCGGAAGGTGGAGGGGGCCGTGGACCGAGAGAGGCTTCTTTCCCTCCTGGAAGGAGCTCTGGCCAAGGAGGTCCTGGACCCCAGGCGCCTAAAGCACCTCCGGGAGGAGATGGAGCGAGCTGAGGCCAGGAGGCTTCAGCCCCACTACCTCACGAGTTTTTTCCGGGAGGCCCTAGGGAGGCTCGGGGGAAGCGTCTACCTGCGGGAGGCGGGGCGGATGGAGGTGGCTTACGTGCCCCCCAGGGTGCGGAAGCCGGGGGTGCTCCGGCAGTACACCCGGGTCACCTTCCACAAGGACCGGGTGAGCCTCCCGGGCAAGCCCCAGGCGGACTTCCTGGTCCCCGGCCACCCCCTCTTGGACGCGGTGCTGGAGGGGGTGCTGGATGCCTGGGGGAAGTCCCTGGAAAGGGGAACGATCTTGGTGGATGAGAACGCCACCGAGCCCCGCCTGGTCCTGGCCCTGGAGCACGAGGTGGAGGATGCCCGGGGACCCGTTTCCCGGAGACTCCTCTACGTGGGAGTGGGCCTTACGGGGGAGGTGCAGGCCGAGGGGCCAGCCCCCTACCTGGACCTCCGCCCGGCCACGGAGGAGGAGCGGCGCCTCGGCCTGGAGCTCGCAGGCCACCTGGACCTCCCTGGGCTCCTGGATAAGGCGGAAACCTATGCGGTGGAGCACCTGGCGCGGGAACACCTGGAGGAGGTGCGAAGCCTGCGGGAAAGGGAGGTGGACCGCACCCTAAAGGCGGCGCGGGAGCGCCTCCTCTCCGAGATCTGGTACTGGGAGGCCCAAGCGCTACGGGAAGAGGCGAGGGCCGGGAAAGGAAAGGTAGGGGCTAAGGCCCGGGCAGAACAGGCGAAAAGGCGGGCGGAGGAGCTGAAAGAGCGCCTGCGCAGGAGGGAGGAGGAGCTCCTCAAGGCGAAGCACCTCCGCCCCCTGCCCCCCAAGCTCGCCCAGGCTATCTGGGTCATCCCCCCCCTGGACCAAGGGCCCTTTAGCCTCGAGGAGGAGGCCCGCAGGAGGCTAGAGCGCCTGGCCGTGGAGGCGGTCCTCCGGGCGGAGCGCCTGCAGGGCCACGAGCCTCGGGAGATGCCCCCGGGCTGGCCCGGGTACGACGTGGAGTCCCGCCTGCCCGATGGCTCCCTCCGGTTCCTCGAGGTCAAGGGTAAGGGCCCGGGCTCCGGGGTGGTCACCCTCTCGCGCACCCAGATCCTCACCGGGCTCAACAAGCCGGAAAGCTGGTTCCTGGTGGTGGTGGAGACCGACGGCGAGCGGGCCCTAAGAGCGCACTACATCCCGTCCCCTTTCCAGCGGGAACCGGACTTCGCCGCCACCAGCGTGAACTACGATCTCGACGAGCTCCTGGCGCTGGTGCGATGGAGCGTGGAACTCTAGACCGGGCCCCCCGAACGCCACTCCAGGAGCTCCCGCAGTTCCCTTAGCTTTTCCTCCACCAGGGACCGCCTATCCGGTGGGAGGGCCTCGAGGTCCAGCCGGAAGAGCCTCTTCCTTACTTCCAGGTACCAAGGCTTGGGGGCTTTTTCCTTTTGCAAGGGGCCGTGTAAGGATTTTGATACTGTCTTGCCTGTCAAGCCACCCCCTGGAGGGACTGGCCCGCGTAGTGCTCCCTGAGCCTCCCCATCATCCGCCTACGGTTCATTCCTTCGTGTGCTACCTCATAGCTCCACTCCGGCCATCCTGAGCAAGACCCGGCTCCGAATGAGGTTGTGGACCAAGAGGATCAGGTTGACCCGGGCCGCCAGGCCCCAAAAGGACCGGGCCACAAGATGTTTCCCTGACGGGAAAGCAGCTATCCGATGAAGCCCCAAAGACCGCACCATCACGCCGAACCGAACCTCAATCCAGTTTCTGACCCTCCCCATCCACCCTTTCCACCTAGTCTCCACCACCCTCCCGCCTCTGACCCGATAGGGCGCGGTCTTGACCCCCTGGACCCAGCGAAAACCCCGGTCCCCCAAGACCGCGGGGAGGTCCGCCACCAAGTCCCTCCCCCAGGTCTCCCGGGCATTTCCGGGGAGAAAGGCCCAGCGGGTCAGCCCCGAAGGGTCAAGCCGAAGAACGTGGCCAAGGTTTGCCTTACGCCTACTTGCGCCTATGCGCACCTATCTGGTAGTCTTCCACCATGCGTAGGGAAAGGCTGATACCCCTCCTGGAGTGGGCCCGCAGGGAGGGAATGTCGGAGAGCCTGGCGCGGAAGTGGATTCGGGAGGGCCGGGTGGAAGCCGTTCGCCTCGGCCACTACTGGTACATCCCTGAGGTGGTGGATGGACCCGAGCAGGGGACCCAGACCTATACCTTCTTCACCCACGCAGGCGGGGCAGGGAAAACCTCTTTGGCCCGAGACCTGGGGTTCGAGCTGGCCTCGAGGGGGTACCGGGTCCTCCTGGTGGACGCCGACCCCCAGGCCAACCTCACCGCTTGGTTAGGCGTGGACCCCAACTCTGTGGCAGAGGAGGAAACCCTCCTCAAGGTCATCCGTCAGGATC
>Ga0308416_1000983_pt1 | contig 9694 bp, 8 predicted proteins | sample HotsprSampleOS60_FD_203468 | JGI IMG/M metagenome (GOLD analysis project Ga0308416, IMG submission 203468) | Hot spring phototrophic mat microbial communities from Octopus Spring, Yellowstone National Park, Wyoming, United States - 20090730_OS60 ... | reverse complement strand
TAAGCGATGTAAAAACCTTTTTTAGAACAGGGACGGCGGTGTTGAGGGGAGGTGCTTGGAGCAAGACTTTTTCTAACGCCATCATCGCGCTGTTCGCCCGCAAGGGCGACCAATCGCCGAAAGACGGGAACGCCTCTGCTTGCACCGCCGTCGCTCGCACCTGCTCTACTGCCTCTGCAGACGGAGCAGGGGGTTCAGGCGTCGGTTCCTCCGCAGGCTTTGCGGGCTTAGGAGCAGGGGCGGGCGGTTCCGCCTGCGGGGCGGTAGCAGGCTTGGGTTCCTCTACCGCGCTTTCTACCTTCGGCGCGGTCTGCGCCTTCACTTCCTGCCACCCGTGCTGTTGTAGCCATCGGCGGAGAGGTTCAGGGGTGTCAGAGGGTATGCGCTTGTTGAAAAGGTCTTCCATTATCCCGCTTACCTTCTCCTTGCGGACATCTTTGGGAAGGGAGTGCGGAAACCGCCAAGCGCGGTAGATGGCGGAGCGGATGTGCCTGAGTTCCTCTGCCTTCCCTATGCCCCGCATAGCGTTCGGCGGAGAAGAAACGACATCTAAGAGATAGACCTGCAGAAGGGATACATCAGGCGAGGACAGCCCCCGCGCTTCACCGAAGTGTTCGCTCAGTTGCTTCGCTAACGCCTCTATTTCACTGCGAGGTAGGCTTCCTTGCCCCGTCAGGAAGTCCTTCACCTGCGCAACGGTTATCTGCGTCGGATTGACAACGCGCGGTTGCGCTGACTGCAAGCCCGTAAGGTGAGCAAGCGTCCGATTGAGGTACTCAGCACGCGCGTCGTTGAGTAGAGAGACGATGGCGTCTACCCCTGCTATCCCCTCGTCGCCGTACTTTTTAGTCAGGTACGAAGCAAAGTTCCCATAGATTTCGGCGACATATTTGCTGAGAAGCATATCGGTAGCAGGGTCGGCAGAAAAGACGGGCAGGGCAGACATTTCTGCCCCCGTCGGCGCGTTTCCAACCCGCGCCGTGATTTCCTCTACGACGGAAAGCAGGGCTTGCTCAGGGGCAGAGGTAGCAGTAAGTGTGCCCGCCGATGGCTTCAGCCCTTCCATCCCCGACAGGCGGTAGAAAGCGTCCTCATCTACCTCAACCCCCTGCTTTTGGAAAAAAGCACGCCACTGCTCCCGCGTCTCAGCCTGATACCGCTGAAAGTCGTCTACCTTAGAGGGGTGGCGGAAAGAGTAGACAACCGTCCCGCTCTCTTTCCTTGTGCTTTTCGGCGCGTTGATAAAAAGCGACGGAATTTCCTTCGCCTGCGCTTCCTTTGGAAACCGCTTGGACGCGAAGGCAGACCAATTGAGGTTCAGCACCTGCGCTAACTCATCGTCGGTCTGCCCCGCTTTCGGAACCGTTCGTATGCTTTGACGAAAGCGTTCGTCGCTCCTTTGCACAAAGTCCATAAGGAGCGTCTCTAAGTCATCAGGCAGTCGCAAGCACGGCACTATCGTCATCGTTTCACCCCACTAAGTAGTACGGATACAGTCGGGGAAATGTTCCTGAGCGGACTGCAGGAACGCCTTCTCCCACTGCTCGCGCCCCTCTCTCAGTTTGTCAAGGAAGCGTTCTACTTCAAAGCGCGTGTAGCCGAAAGCAAGCTCCTGCGCGTCTAAGAGAGACCGCCCTGCTTGGAAGGCGGACAGCATATCGTCAATTTGGTCAACAGGGATACCGATGTCCTGAAGGAAGCGTCGGGCTTCTGCTAACTCATCAGGGGAGAAGATTTTGTTCTGAAGCAGGCGGTAGAGTAGCCCCTGAAACTTTAGCCGTTGGTCGTCCGTCAACCCTATCTTCCTCTCTACGCGGTTGAAGTGGTCTACTAACTCATCCAACGCCTGCGGTGTAAAGCCAAGCCCGCGCAAAGCTTTCGCTTTCAGGAAGTATTGCCCGATGTTATCGGTCAAATCAGCACCGCGCCCCAAAATAGCCATCGCTAACATCTGTTCTTCAGGCTTCGTCCCCTCAAACCACCGATACAACGCTTCGGCTTCGGATTTGAGCAGTTTGAGGTCGTCCCTGAGGCTTTTCGGCACGAAGTCCCACGCCTGCTTAGGGGTGATAGTTTTTCCTGTCTGCTCAAAGAGTTCTGCGTTTTTCGCCTTCCACTCGTTTAGGACTTTCTGAAGCACGGGGACACCGTTGCTGTCCCGCGCAAAGAGGCGGGCATAGGTGGGAGTGTCGGGCAGTATGCCCGTCCGCGTTATGAACCGTTCCCCTGCTTTCAACGCCTCATCTATATCGGTTATCTTCAGGGAAGCCATCCCCTCAGGAAGGGGAATTTTAGGGTCGCCATATTGCGCCCGTATAAAGTTGCGTAGTTCCGCTAACTCTTGGTGCGCCTGATAGAGGGCACTTTGTCTGAAAGCAGGGTCGCCTGTGAGACCTCGTACTACTTCTGCCCCCGTGCGCTCCATCACTTGCAACCGCCCCTGCATAGCCGTTGCAAGGGTAGTGCCGAAAGAGGTAAGATGATGTACGGTGTCCTGAAAGCCCCAAGCAGGATAGAGCCATTTTGTTATCCCCTTCGTTGACATTCGTTGCACGGCGTCGCCTACCGCAAGGTTTGCCCGCGCTAAACCCCGCCCGATACTCAGTCTCATTTGACTGTTGTGCAGGTTATACGCGAAAAGGCTCATTTCGTCGCCGTATTTGGAGAAGATAGCACGGCGTGCGCCGAAAAGGTCGGTAGCGACGCGCTCTGCGGTGATACCCTCTCTCTGAAGGATATGCCGTAGCAGAGGGTGATACTCATCTGCCTGCAATCGCGCAAGGACTTCCTCAGCAGGCGCGTTGAGGAAATGGCGAAGGTCGTCGTTGATTTTGCCCCGCTCCAAGACCTTTATCCCCTCGCGCCGTGCTTCCATCATCACTTTGTCCCACAGGCGGTGCAAAGTAGCGTTGTACCCGCTATTCAAGTCGTAGGGGATAAAGTGATGAGTGAAAAAGAATTCGTTCGCCCTGTTGAGCGCGTTTACTAACCCCGCAAACCGCCCGCCTGCTCCGATGTTGATTTGCGGTGCGCGGACACCTGCTTTCCCCAACAACCGCGTTGCTACGGTGAAAGGCAGTCCGCCTGCATAGTAAGAGGGCAGGAAAACAAGTTCAGCAAGGGCTTCCGTTCGTTGCGCCAATTTCAGTCCTTCTGACGCAGGAGCGAAAGCACGGCGGGCGAAAAAGCCAAATTCGTCTATCAGGCGAGTAGTCCCCCGCGCCGTTCGCGCCACCGCTGCGACCCCCCGTGTAGGGAAGGGCATAAAAAGTTCAACGCCCAACCCAAAGGCGTAGAAAGGATTGACCGTTTTGCCGAAAAGGCTGAAAGCAAGCGGGCTTTTGATGGGGTCATCACTGACTATCTCCACCTCAGGGAAGGTAGCGCGAAGGCGTTCAAGTTCGGCTTCTAACTCTACGATGGGTATCTCTCTCTCATACACCCGCCCCGTCTTCGTCTTTATCAGCACCCGTTTGTTGTCGGTAGCAAGGGGAGCGTTGAGGGGAAATTGCGCATTTTGATAGCGCAACAATTGCGTCCCCGCGTCCCAAAACTTCCCCTCTTTTGTAAAAAGGCGCGTATGCGCGTCAAGGGTGCGAGCGAAAGGTTCTGTTGCGAAGAGAAAGTTTTTGTCTGTGAAGGGGTTCTCCCCTCCAACCGCTGTCCCAAGCATTCGCGCAGTTGATTGCAGAATTGCGACCGTAGTAGACAGCCCGCCCATTATGCCGATAGGGATGGACGCCCCGATGATAGAGGCTCCCCTTATCAGGTCTTCTATCACGCTACTTTTCAGGCGTTCGCGGTAGAAAGAGGCGAGGTTTTCCATAAGACCGCCCCCCGCTTCGTGAAATTTTAGGAATAGGTCGGCGAGGGCATAATACGGAGCGTGTTCCTCATCGTTGGGGTTCATAAACTGCAACATCCACCTAAGTCTTTCGGGGGTCAAGTCCATAGCATTCAATATCGCACTCGCCGAGCCGAAAGTAAGGGATTTCGCAAGCGCGGTGGGGAAGTAGGATAGGGTGGTTGTAAGGGCATAGAGATTGCGCCAAAGCCCGCTCCACCATCCCGTATCTTCCTCGTCTTCTTCCGCCTGCGATGGCTGTCCCAAGTCCTGCGATGTCGGTAGCAGGTCAAACGCCGACGGGGTAAAAGGCATTTGGGACGCCATCAGCGGAGACGGACGGTAAAGCTCAAAGACCGCTTTGACTAAATCTCGGCGAGCAGGGGGGATAAGGTGATACTCACCGAGCGCGTAGTGCGCCAAGTCGCGCATACTCACCCGCTTCGCTAACTTCTGAGGCAAGGAGAGTATGCTTTCAGCCCCCAACACCCGCTTCAGGTACTCCATCGCTTCAGGATTGATAGGCTGAAGCGGGGGTTGCCCATACGGTAGTCGCGGTGGCATATTCTATCTTCCTCCCCTTCGCCCCGCCTCGCGCTCAACAAACGGCAAAGTAGTATTTGGTTGCCTCTGCCCTTGCGAAGCAGGGCGCGTTGCTTGTCCGCCCTGTGGCGTTTGCCCTTGCGAAGCGGGGGGCGTTCCCTGTCCGCCTTGCCCCTGCTGAGGAACGGTCGCTCGCGCCCGATTTGCGTGATACGCCCGCACCCAATCGTCAACAGCCTTCTTATAGTTGGGGTTGTTTCTATAAAGGCTAATTGACCTAAGAAACGGCACTATGCGACCCTCTGCTATATCCAAAGCGATGTTCCAATCTATTCCCATTCCGTTTTTCACCGCCGACGCATAATGCAACCCCGCGTCAAAGGTGATGAGGGTGCTGATTTCGTCGGCACTAATGGAAGCGTTGGGGTTGTCAAGTCTCTTATAGATTTCCAATACGCGCCCCTGCAATTCACCCAAATTTGTCATTACCATTTGTCCCCCAACGCGGAGAGGAACAGGGACATTATAGGGGACTTGGACATACTTGTTCAGCAGGCTGAGGTTGAGTTGGCTTCCCGAATTGTCGCGGGTAGTCGTAAAGAAATTAGGTGGCGGAGGCAGTTCAAAACCGACAGGAAAAACATTTTCGCCAAAGGGAATACCGCCGTACAAGCCCTGCTGTCCCCCTGCCGTCAACGCGCCCGCAACGATGTTGCTCATCCACGCTTCCTGTTGAAGGGCGCGGTTGAACCCAAATTGTTGTTGCGCCAATTTCATATTTGCCTGCAGTTGCCAATCTATCTGCGCCTGCAGAATAGCAAGTTGACGCGCGTCGGCAGACTGCACATTTTGAAACATTTCAGCAAAGTCAGGGGGCACAACATCGTCCAATTTTGCCTGCTTTAGCCACTTCCGCACAGCCTCTATTTTTTGCTGAGGCGAACGCTTATCCCAATTTGTGCCTTCCGCATTTATGTTGTTCAGGACGATGTTGATGGCGGTGTTGATTTGAGCGGTGCGAAGTTCATATTCGCCCCGCGCTAAATTCAAATCCGCCGTTTTCATATACCGCTCTATCATCTGTTGCCTCGTTTGGTTCTCAAATAACTTCGCCCGCCCCAAGATTGCTACCATTCCGCGTTGGTCTTCAGGCAGTTTTTCCAACACCGCCTGCAAATCTTCGGTTGTCATTAGCGCGTCAAGACCTCTAATCGCCATTTGAAAGTTGTAGAACGGCTCATACTGTGCCCGTAGCACGGGGTCGGTGATTTGCGAAGGAGCAACCCCCCGCTGATAGAGGCTCCACAGGCGAGTATTTTCTAAGTCAAGTTTGCCCCTTTCCAAATCAAGTTTGCCTTTTTCTGCCTGCGTAGCAAGGGTCTGCTCGTAATAGGGGAACAACTGCTCCCGTCGTCTTTCTTCCGCTTCCTGCAGTCGTCTCTGCAGTCTCATCGTTTCCATTTGCTCCTGATGAGCTTCCTCTGCCATCTGCATACGCTTTCGGCGTTCAGTAAGTTCCTCGCCCGTCAGCAGTGCCTGCAGTTGACCCGCTTTAGCCCCCGCTTGGGCAGAAAGGTAGCCCGCGATAGCTGACAGAAACGCGCCCAACCCACGCAAATCCATTCTGCCTCACCCCCTGCTTACCGCCGAGTGCCGAAGTAGAGTTGGTAAAGTGCCTCTAACGAAGGTTCATAGAAGTTCGGAAAGTCGGTAATCAACGGAACTCCCCGATATGTAGGCACACCGAAAGGAATTTGTGGCATACGCCAAATAGGGTTCCGCAACACATTAGCAGGCGGTAGGAAATTCCAATAGTCGGACGCCATAGGCGGAGCAGGCGGAACGCTGACACCCGTCGGCGGGGTCTGATTAGGAAGCATAACAATCATAGTTGACGGCTTCTTCGGCTTTTCCCCTTCCGCCTGCGCAGGCGTCAGTTGCGGAGCTTTGTTCATAGCGTCCGCGACCGACGCAATCGCCTGCAATCCTGCAATAATCGTCCCGATGTCCATTTAGTTCACCTCCGATACGACCCTTATGTTATGGGTCGTCTCATATTTTGAAATTGCTGTTGTTGTTGCATATTTTGCAAAACACGCAACATTTCCTGATTTTGCCGATACTGCGCATACGCGCCCGCTAACGCCCCTATACCCTGCATAAGCCCTGCCATCTGTTGTGAGGCAAGTTGCTCTGCCTGCAGGATGTTCTCCATCGTCATAGCACCGCCCTTCACAGCCTGCTCCTGAAAACCGCCCCGCAAACCCATCAACAGGTTGAAGCGTTCTCTTATCGCCTGCTCGCGCATTTGTTGCTCTTGTAGTTGCCGTTGTAGCTCCAATTGATAGCGGTGCAGGTTGAAGTTGTAATTTTGTAGCTGTCGCTGATAGTTTTGTTCTTCCCTTTGCCGTTCCAACATATACTCCTGAAGGGCAAGGTCAGCCAACATTCGCTCTCTGTTCATCATCGTCCCCAACCGCGCTCCCATCAAAGCGCGGGCAAGGCTACTGCCCCGAAAGCCCGAAGCCTGCAAAGCTTGCGCCTGTTGTTGCAGTTCCTGTTCCATCGCGCCCGCCTGCTCTAAAGTAGCAAGGCGTTGGGAAGCAAGAGGAAGGGCAGGAAGGTTGGGCAAAGGAGTAGGAAGGTTGGTGGGAAGGTTAGGAAAACGAAAGCGCAGTCGCTCGCCCAACGCCGACAGCACGGGGGCTATCATAGCAATAGGCGTCCCATACTGTTGCTCAAATTCCCGTGCAAGTCTCCGCCCCTCTTCCGCAAGCTCTCCGCTATACTGTCGCGCTTGCAACACTTCGCGAGGCGTCGGCGGTTTGAACATACGAGAAACACCCTTACCAATACCTTTGAACATTCCGCCAAAGATACCGAACATCTTTATCACCATCCTATAGCGGGGGCAACCCTCTTACGCCTTTCAGCCCGCCTATCGTCCCCTGCAGGCTCCGCCCAAGCAGGGGGTTTTGCGGAACAAAAAGTTTGGCGGGGTTGATTTGCTTTTGAAACTCCCTCAACGCTTTTTCCAATTCCTTTAGCTCTTTCAGGCGCAGGTAGGGCAAGGACATTCGTCCCTGCTGAGGAAGGGGACGGCGACCCGTATCGTAGGGCATACGCACGCCCCGCACTGAGACCCTGCGCACCCGACCCGCACTTCGGGGGCGCACTTTCGCTATCTTCACCTGCTTCGGCTTCGGCTGTTTCATCGCCATCCGCTCCTATGCCTATACCTATAGACGGTTCCCCCCGTGCTTTTTGTTCCGCGCTTTTAGGATAGTCCCCCGTTGGAAGCGGGGGGCAGGTCGTGGTCAACCAAGAGGTTGCCGACGACAAGGAAGGAACACTCTAAGGCGTCCATCGTTATCGTTCTTCCCCTCTGTGCAACCGCGCCTGCTTCTTCGTCGTTGTCGTCGTCTACACGGATTTTGACGGTGAAGGGACTGCGGTGAATAAGCAGGCGGAAGTTGGAGTAGAGGAAGCGGACGGTGATGTCGGGGATGAGCGGGTCGCCTTCTTCGTCCCGCACTTCTACTATGTTTTCGTGCCCAAAGGTGTAGCCGATTTGTTTGAAGAAGTACCGTCTCGGCGGAACCTGCTCTTTGTGAAGGATTACCTGATAGGGAATGTCAGGATGTAGCAGGGGGACACCGCGTATGTAGGCGGTGTTCCCTACAGGCAGGTCGGTATCCAACACAAGGAGAGTGTCTACTACCTCATAGGGCAGGTGTATCCGTATTGCCACAAGTGGGGAGATAGTGAAACTAAGGTCTATCTCCTTCAGCGGTTGCAACGGCACACTGCCCTTATCCCGAAACAGAGGCATTAGCGTCGGTTTCTTCCGCGTCATCGTTCTCACCTCGCATAGCGTCAGCGTGCTGTTGTAGCAGGCGCAGGATGAAGTTCTTCGCGCTTTCGGTCGTCCGCCCGCCCATCACTTGCTCTCCCAACGGCGAGCCGTATTCTATGAGTTCACCATACCGCTCATAGGCAAGGCGCGTGCGGTCGTCGTCAGCAGGGCACTTTTCAGGCTGAATGACAGCCACATAGACATCCTTAGGCGCAATCCCTGTGCCCCGATAGATGACACTCATCAGCGCAGGCTGATACATTCGCGGTTCGTAGCACCACCCGCTGAGCCAACTGCGCTCAGCGATGACAACCATCCCTTCGCCAAGCAACAAAGAGATGTCTATGTAGAGTTTGAGGCGATGGAACCAATAAGCAGGCTCGCGGTGTTCAAACGGCAGTTCCTGTCGCCCCTGCTCGTTTACGAACACGGCGTACTTCCGCAGTTCTTCGGGCATTTCCCGTTTCAACTGCTCTATGAGCGTAGACTTGCCTGCGCCTTCTACGCCCTCTAAGATGACCAACTTACCCTTCTGTGTCATCTGCGTCTACCTCCTTCTGTCGTTGTTGTTTTTGCTGAAAGAACGGACAGATGTGATGGTAAGAGCAAGCCCGTTCAGTGCAAAACTTTGACCGCGTATTGGGATAGAACAGTTTGCTCGGCGTCGCGCCGTCCTCTAACTTCGCAATTTTAGATTGAATTACGCTACCTATGTGCGCGTGCCGAAACAGCACCGCCTGCTTTTCCCAATCCGTAAGGTCGCGCGAGTAGGCAGTAAGAGCCTCGCCGTCCCACTGCCAAATTTCCATCCGTCGGCACGGCTTTTTCACTACGCGCTCCAAGATGGAAGCGTAGAGGACTAATTGGTCGCCGTAGAGTGAGTTCCTCGCGGTCTTCCCCGTTTTCAGGTCTACAACGACTAAGCCGTCTTTGCCGTCCAACACAAGGTCGGGGTGAGAGGAAATGAGGACGGTAGCAGGGGGGTGTTCCTGCTTCAGGGTGAGTTCGTAGCCCCGCTCCGCACTCAGCACCAACAGCCCCGCCTGCTCTATCTCCGCCTTTTTCTGCCTGCAGGCGCGGACGAAAGACGGCAGTTCCTGCTTTATGCGGTGTAGAAACTCTATCTTCTCTTCCGTCGTTGTCAGCGTCGTTGTGCGGTCTTTGACCACATCTTCCCTGTCTAAGTGAAGCACCGCACGCACGGCGTCGGTTAGGCGAGGCAACGGCTCGCCCAACATCACCTTCTCCAAGTATTTGTGCAGGATAAGCCCGCGCAATTGCTCAGGGAAGACAAGGCTCTGCGGAGCCTGCAATTGCAGGTAGATACGGTACTGACATATACCGTAGTTCATCGCTACGGTATATGAGACCCCCTGCTTCAGTCGCTCTAACAAATGTTGGTTTCTGACTTCCATCTTATGCCTCCCGTTGTTCCCACATTCGTACCCACT
>Ga0308416_1000966_pt1 | contig 9778 bp, 9 predicted proteins | sample HotsprSampleOS60_FD_203468 | JGI IMG/M metagenome (GOLD analysis project Ga0308416, IMG submission 203468) | Hot spring phototrophic mat microbial communities from Octopus Spring, Yellowstone National Park, Wyoming, United States - 20090730_OS60 ... | reverse complement strand
CCACGGAGCAGGAGCTCAGCTTACCCCAGGGGCGGGCCCATGATCTCGATGCCGAACCGAAGCGCGGTCTCCGCCAGGGCCGCCGCGGCGTCCGGCGTTGGGGGGCCGGAGGGAGGTGGGAGCTCGAGGCGGAGAGCTGGTCGTCCCATGCTGCGCACGAAGTGCTCGAAGTCGCGCTGGGTGGTGACGGTGAGCCAGCGGGCACCCTCCGGGGACTCCACTCGGTAGGTATGAGGGAGGCCTTTGGGCGCGAGGAGGGTCTGTCCGGGGCCGACGGTCCGGTCCTGCCCGGCGACGTGCAGGCGCAGCGTGCCCTCCGAGACGCAGAAGACCTCGTCCTCGGTGTGGTGGACGTGCAGGGGCGGGGAGTCGCTCGCGGGCGCCCGGTGCTCGAGGACCGAGATGTGGTCGGTGTTCTCCGCCGAGGCGACCCGTACGGTGACCAGCGTGTCCAGGAACCAAAGGGAGTCTGTCGCCATGGCTTCCCCTTTCAGGCGGTGCACTCGCCGCGGGCCGAGGCGGTCACGGGACCAATACCACGCCCTTCATCCCCAAGGCCGGCGACCTAGTGGCTCACACCGCCCGCGATGACTCTCCAAGTCCTCGGAGTCTGGGCTGGCGCGGGCAGCGCAATTCCTGCCAGTCCCGTGGCTCCACCCAAGACGGGGACGATTATCCACCGCATGTTCACCGATCCCGTCGAGGGCAAGCTAAGGCGCTCGGAAGGGAAGCGTCATCTTGAGAATTCGGTATTTCGGGGGCGAGGAATCCCCCCCGGGGGCGGACGGGCAGCCCAGGTTCTCGGCGGCCGGGTGACGGGCAAGGCCCGGCCACTCGGGAACGTGGACTGAATGCGGCTGCGCACCCCGTCCATCGGGGCAGCCGCCCGTCGGCGGTCAGGGGCTTCCAGGAGCCAGCGGGCCGCCTCCAACATGAAGTCGACAAGGACTGCCCCCGCAGGTTTGCCGCCGCCCTTTGAGGCGGTGGAGGTGCTCGTCGACGTACGGTCCTCGCTTCGCCCGGCAAGGGTTGGAGGCTGGGGGGACGGAGCTGGGGCCGGGGGATAGGACAGTCCTTGAGTATGACCCGGGCGGCAGGCCGGATGTGGCAAGCTGGGGCGCGCGGGGCACCGTATCGTCTCCCGCCCCGGTGGTGGCACAATGGGTCAGAGGTGAGGGAGATGGCCATCGAGCTGGACCTTTTGCACCCGGTGACGGACGAGGAGCTGCTGCGGCTCTCGGAGCGGAACCCGGGCTACCAGTTCGAACGCACCGCGGACGGGAGGCTGGTGGTGAGCCCGACGGGGAGCAAGAGCGATTGGCGCAGCGTGGAGATCGCTTACCAACTCAGGCGCTGGAGCGAGCAGGTGGGGCTCGGTGTGGTCTTCGGCTCCTCCGCAGGCTTTCGCTTGCCAGATAGCTCGCTGCTCTCTCCGGATGCCTCATGGGTGCGGCGGGAGCGGTGGGAACGGCTGAGCCCCGAGGAGCAGGAGGGGTTCGCGCCTCTCTGCCCGGATGCGGTCTTCGAGATCCGGTCGGCTTCGCAAACGCCGCAAGAGCTCCGGGAGAAAATGCGGGCCTACCTCCGGAACGGAGCCCGCATCGGCGTGCTCATCGACCCCTACACCCGCGCCGTGGAGGTGTACCGGCCGGGCCGGGAGCCCGAGCGGCACGAGGACCGCGAGCGGGTAGCCCTGGACCCGGAGCTGCTGGGGTTTGTCCTGGAGCTCGGGCCGGTCTTTGAGGAGTAGGCCGCCGCCTCACCCGCACCGGCGCGTTGAAGTCGTAGTACTCGACGGTGAACCTCTGGCGCTCCGCCTCGGAGCTCATCCACATGCGAAGCCCGCCCGCCTGGTAACGTCCAAAGCTCCCTCCCACCTGCCAGCCCGTCACCATGGCCAGCCTCGACCGCCACCCGTACACGCTACCGTCCTTGCCGCGCCGACGTCGGAGGGGTGCACAGTGCGCTGAAGAAGTCCTTCCTTCACTGCCCATCCTGACCTCCAGGCGAAGGCGCGGGCGCTGGAGTAGGCGCCGCGGGCTGAGGCTCCCCGGGCCGCCCGGGCTTCGGCCGGAGGTGTGGCCTGACACGGGTTACGAACTGCCCCACCGCGTCGATCGTGACCCGGCCGATGAGCTGCGCGTCGAAGTTGCCGACGGTCACGTTGCTCCACCAGGGCCCGGCCGACACCGAGGCGGACCACTGATTGCCGCTTGCCTGTGCCTCAGGGCGCGCCACCACCGCCGCGGCTCCAGCGTCCACCACGAGACCCCTAATTCTGACCGTGGCGCTGACCGTGTAAGCGCATCCCACCACAGGAGCACATACACGCGTGGAGTTCTGGTCGAACTGCTCCACCTCTCCCATCAGCACGTAGTCCGCTCCCGCCTGCCTGGCCACGCGGCTCACGTCCTGCACGTCCAGCACCCCGGTTGTCTCCAGGCGCGCCGCCTCCAGGACTGCCCTGGTCTCAGACCTGGACAGGACACGCGCCGAGCCGTCCTCGCGGAGCCGCGCGATGATGCGGTCGGTCACGACATCGGACGCGGCGGGCCACCCCGCTGCCACGGCCAGGCTGACCACCATGACCACCGGCCGAGATTCCTGTGCCGACGGTCCTGATGCGACGGCCGCTGCCAGCGCGGCCGCCGCCAACACCGCGACGGGAACTCTTCGGAAGCCACTCACCCGCCCCGGGGCGTGCTCATGCCCGAAAAGCTGACCGTGTACCCGCTGCACTCGGGTCACCTCCCTCTGCCCCGTCACTCTTCGTAGAGGGCCACAAATACTGGCCGGCCCAGCCGCGTATTCGGTCCCTCGATGCGGCGGGCGGGTGCCACGTCGCCCCATGATCCGGGGGCGTAGACGAGCCCAACTCGGCGGAAGCCGTCGGCCACAAAGACCTGGCGGGTCCTGTCCAGGACGATGCCAAAGGGAGTCATCAGCAACGTGTTGGGGTCCTCGATCTTGAAAACCGGTGGGAAGTTGGGGGGATGGCGTGTCCCATACATGGTGATGCGGGGTGCCACCCCGAAAGGGTTGGTGACCCAGAGCAGCTCGAACCCCAGCGCGAGACCGGCCGGGCTGGAAAGTTCCGTGAGCGGGCCTGAAAATTGGTGCGCGGGAGCCGCATCCCCGCTGGCCCCCGGGGCGAACACCACGACCCCGTTGCTCGTCCTGTTCGCGACGTAAATGAAGCCGTCGCTGTCCACGGCGATGCCCGTCGGGCCGCTCAGCAGGGTCCGCGGTCCACTGATGGTGCGCTCGGGACTCGCAACAGGTCCCGCCGCCCCGGGCGCGTAAACCCGGACGGCGTCATCATCACAGGCCAGGTACACGCGTCCGTCTTGCCCCAGCGCCATGCCGTCGACGCGGAACCCGCCGGCCCCGAAACGACGGACGGGCTCCACATCGCCGTCCGCCATGCGGGGGAAAACGAGAACCTGAGCCACAGTTCCCAGAGCACCTAAGAAGTTCAGCGCGACGAAGACCTGCCCGTCGCGGTTGACCGCGACGCCGCCGAATGCGACGTCCGTATCGGAGAATCCGGTCCGGGTACCCGCGATCCTCCTGATGGGAGCCGTGTCGCCTGACGCGCCCAGGGGGAAGACGAGTACCGCGCGGTCGGAGGGGGAGCCTCCGAGCCGGGGCTCGGTGGCCACGTAGAGGCCCACAGGCGTGGCCGGCGGAAGCGTGACGACCCCGCCTGAGCAGGCCGTGCTGAGGCCGGCGACAGCAGCCAGAGCCAGAAGGCCAAGGCACCTCCGCAACGCGCTCACACTGCACGACCTCCGATCGCCTACACGCGTCATCGAACAGCACCTCCAGCGTCCGGAAGAACGTGTTCTCCGTTCCGGATCCGGCCCCCCTCACATCCTCCCTGCATACGGAGAAGCCAGACCCCGTTCACCGCCCTCGCCACGCCAATCAAGGTCCACGCCCCGCCCATGCGGCTGGATCCCGGCGCGTTCTCCGGGACCTTGCCTCCGGAGCGCCTACCGGCCCTTGAGGGCGATGCGGAAATGCGGGAGCTTCGTGCCGCCCCAGTTCCGGAACAGCACCAGCACCTTGGTCGGACGGCCCAGGCTCTCCAGCCGGTTGTTGGGGTCTCCGAACCGCAGGACCACGGCGAACCCCCCGCCGGGGGGGATGCTGTTGTACTTCTCGTTCCAGTCCGCCACCGAGAGGATGTTGTTGTTGGAGTCCAGCAGCTGGACATTGTCCAGGCCGGTGTTGTGCATGCTCTGGGGACTGCGGCCCAGGTTGCGGACCTCCAACCGGACCGCGTAACCGGGCCCGCTGCCGAAGGGGTTGGGGATCTCCTGGACGTTGGAGATCCGGATCCGCCACGCCCCGTTGCTCACCCACTCTCCCTCCACGCCCTCCACGGCGTCGGCCTGCATCCGGCCGCCCACGGGGATGAACTGCACGGACCAGCCATCCGGCCGCCGGGTCACCTCCGCCCCGGCCCGCTTCAGGGCGTCCGTGGAGATGTACACCTTTCCCCCGGACACGATCACGTCCGTGGTCCGCATCCCGTTCACGAACACCACCGCGGCGGCACCCCCCACTGCCAGCGAGGCCGCCAGCAGGACCGCCAGAGGCGCCGTCAACCAGCCGATTGCCTTCATGACCCTCTCCTCCTTCCTCGCCCCTCCCTCACCGGCAACCCTCCGGCGGCACGGTGATGGCGAACGGGGCGTTGTGGTCGTAGTACTCGAAGGCGATGAGCTCGGGCCTCCAGTCCGTGCCGGCCGGCGGGACACGGCCAGCCGGCAGACCAAAACCACCCGGCGGGAATCCAAACGGACTGCCTCCCGGCAATCCGCCAGGCCCTGATGCCCCGCGGGCGACCCAGGCGGTGGCCTGCACCAGAAAACCGGTGCGGTCGTCCACCGCGATGGTCTGGGGCATCGTCCACCCCCCGCGGGGCTGCTTCAACTGGTACTCGTACACGGTCACCGACCGCATCACGCGGTCCGGCCCCGTGTGGGTGCCCTGTCGCCGCGAAACGCGCACGGCCTCCGGAGTTCCCTGGAGGAGACGGCGCGCCTCGGAGTCCGGGGCTGTGATGACGATGGCCCTGGGCACCTGAACACACAGGACGTGGTGCGAGGAGAGGGTCCACACCCCGGCCCTCCCGCCACCCGCGGAGCGGACCATAGCACCCCCGAGGCGCTCCAGCGCCTCTTCGGTGGCGCGGATCTTCCGCGGGTCGCTTGTCTTCGGGACCCACGTTACATGCCACACCTCGAAGGCCTTCGCCACAGTCTCTTGCCGGTACTTCCCGTCAGGGGACTTCCAGGCCATCCGGAGGTCGTCGGCCTGCGCGGACGTTCCGTGCCGCACCACCTCCCACGTCATGGCCTCTCCCCGGGGGTTGTCCGCACGTGCACGGTAAGAGCGCAGGGAGTAGAAGCGATCCCACGCACGCGTGATCTCCAGCCACCACGCGGGGTGACCCTGCTCCACCCGGACAGGCCTTGCATGTGCCGGGCCGGCGGGCACCGACAACGCGAGAGCCGCCAGGGCGACCACAGTAGCCCCCACCCTCGCAAGCCCCCGATGTCCCCCAGTCCACCTGGACCTCGTCGTGCGGCGGTGTACCCGGCCGGCCCAGTCTCGATACTCGCAGGTCACCTGATGCTTCAGGGCCCCGGCAGATGCACGGCGTAACGCCGCGTAGAGAGCGTGGCCCACGAACACGATCCGGGCTCCCCGCATTGCCCGCCTCCCCTGCTCCGCTTCAGCACCCCGCCGGCCTTGTCACGCGCACCGGCGCGTTGAAGTCGTAGTACTCGACGGTGAACCTCTGCCGCTCCACCTCAAAGGTCATCCACACGGGAAGCCCGCTCGCCCGGTCCACGTGGAGGGTACCGGTGACCATCCAGTCAGCCTCGTTCACCCTCCTGTTCCGCCACTCGTACACGGTCACGGGAGTGCCCTGGGGACTGGTGCCCGGCCCCACGCGCCTCGCCCAGACCACCTCCTCCCCGGCCCTGCCTTCGCCCGTCCCGGGGAAGGCAAACGGCCCCGGAGGAACCCGGTCCGGGGGGATCTGGCGGCAGGTGCTGCCACCGCCGGGCATGGACATGACCTGCCAGGCCTGGTCCCCCACGAGGACCATTTCGGACCGTATCTCCTGCCCCCCATGGCGAACGGTGGTTACAATGCGGAGTGCGCGGCCCTGGGCAGTGCGCTCCGACTCGAAGACCATCTCCAGGGTCCCGTCGGCGTTGCGCTGCCGGATCCGGTACCCCCGAAGGTCCTGGAGGCGCTTCCACGCGGACGTCATCTCCTCCCACGCCCGCGCGTCCCCCTCCACCCGGACTCCTGGGGATGCCCCGGACTGCGCAAACAGCTCCGCCGAGCCCAGCAGCACCGCCAGCGTGACTGCCACGGTGCGGAGCCCTACCCTGCCAATCCAGCCATTCTCCCAGCCCACGTCGTCCCTCCTGCTGGTCTTCTTGTGTCTGGTCTCCCCTCAGCAACCGGCCGGCTTGCTCACCCGCAGCGGCGCGTTGAAGTCGTAGTACTGGACAGTGAAGCTCTCACGTAGCTTCTTGAAGATCCTCGAGTGACGCTCCCCCTGGAAGGTCATCCGCACGGGAAGCCCGCTTGCGCGGTCCACGTCAAGGATCCCGCCCACCTGCCAGGGCCTCACCATGGCCAGCCTCGACCGCCATTCGTACACGCGTACCAGCCTTGCACCACCTGCTTCCGCACGGTCGCCCACCCGCCTCACCGACACCACTTCCTCCACGGCGGGGGAGCCGGGCTCGGGGAAAAGGGAAAGGGGGAAGGGCACCGCATCAGGATGCACCCTCCAGCAGAAGACCTCCCTCTTGCCACGCGCGGGGCTCACTCGTGACTCCCAGGCATGGGACCCGATCCGCACCGTTTCCCGACGGGCTCCCTCCATGTTGCGGCCCCACGAGATGTCCACGACCCGCAGCGCGTACCTCTGGCCCTGCCGTTCCAGCTCGAAGACAATCTCGTCGTCCCACGCCCGGGCGCGAGCACGGTACGTCCGGAGGTCGAGCAGACGCCGCCACGCCGCCCTCACCTCTTCCAGGCTCCTTGCGTCGCTCCCCGGCAACACCGCAGGGCTTCCGCCGGGGCGTTCGACCAGGCCCGTTGTCCACGGGCTTGGACTGCAGAGGTCCACCCCACCCCGACGCTGGCCGGACCGCACGGAGACAGGGACCGGCCTTCCGTCGAGGCATTCCCGGCCCTCCCCGCAGAGCACTCTCCGTGAGTACAACACGTCGAAGGTCAAACCCCGGTCGGTGTCCTTCGGCCAGACGCGGCTGAACACGACGTACGTCCCGGGCGCCGCCACCCGGATCCGGTAGCGTTCCTGGTTTTCGCGGGTCCGCACCGTGAACGTCCTCCCCGTGTGTACCTCCCGGGCGTACACGGTCATGGGTGGAATGAAGCCGTGATGCTGGAGCGGGTGGCACGTGAGGTCACCTTCAACCACCGCGGTCTGATCTTGCCCACGCGCCTCTCCCACGCTCCCCGCCCAGGCGAGCAACAGCACCGCCCCCAGGGCGGCGCTCGGCCGCCAGACAGGCCTCGCCGTGGCCCACGTGGGCCCGCCCCTGCCTCCCACGGTCAACCCGAAGTCGCGCCGCGTTTCTGCCTGCCACGACGCTGCAGGACGCGCGGAACGGGGCCGTCGAGCACGTCGGCCCTCGGCGCTCCTTGAAGGGGCGGCACAGAGGCCGTCCCGCCGCTTCCGCCTCACCGCCTGCGCCACCACGGCTGTGCGGCCACGTTGCCGGGCAGCCACGGGCGGACCATTCCGGCACTCCACTGCCCCCGCGTCCAGCTCAGGTCCGTCCGGAACGGCCGCCCCGGCTGGGCCTCCGCGGTAACAGCGACGATGATGCTCCCGCCTCCGGCGCGGCCGTTGGAGCAGACCAGGTCCGCCCTCCCGTTACCCGTCATGTCGTACGCCCTCAGCTCACCCTGAGTGCAGAACGCGGCGCGCTCGTCGGCCCACGTGGTGCCGCGCTGCAGCAGGAGGTGGTCTCCCGGGCCAAGGAGGCCGCTCGCCTTCAGGTGCAGCGCGCCCGTTGACTTCGTGTGGCACAGGAGGTCTGTCCGCCCGTCTCCGTCGAAGTCCGAGGCGTACAGCCGCGCATCTGCATGGCTGCACCACGGCTCCGTGCTGATGTACTCGTCGACCTCATTGAAGAGGTTCCCGATGTCACGCGAGGCCAAGCGCAGCCACTTCTGCCCTGTGCGGGTGTCGTGGCACAGCAGGTCGGTCCGTCGGTCCCCGTTGAAGTCGCCCACGTGAAGCTCGGCCGTCCCGTGGGTGCACCACCGTGTCTCCCGGTTGAAGGGCGGGCCTGCTTCGTACGGGGTGGTCTGCCTTCCGGACGAGAGCAGCACGTAGATCCGGCCCCTCCCGGGACTGAAGCACAGGATGTCGGTACGCCCGTCGCCGTTGAAGTCGCCCACGTGCAGCTGGTCTCCTTCGACGTTGCAGTAGGGCCTCCCGCCGTACGGCATGATGGCACCCGCGACCGCCCCCGGCGGCGGAACCACGACCGCTGGATCACCCGGCAAACGGCTGGAGGCGACTCCCCACGCGTACTGCAGGCCTCTTGTTCTCGACCAGCACAGTGCGTCGACGAGGCGGTCTCCGTTGATGTCTCCGTAGAAGAGCTCCTCTTCCGGACCCGCGCACCACCGGGTGGCGAAGATGTCACGCGCCCCTACGGCGTCGGCCCCTGCCATGAAGGCCTGGATCACCCACCTGCGCCGTACGGCGTCCGCGAAGATGCTCACGTTGCCGACAAACTGCGAGTTGACTCCGAAGAGGTTGCCCCGGTCACCACGCCGGCCCAGAAACGCCGGGCCGCCGGAATCTCCCGGTCGCAACACGTCCGTGGCCCGAAACTCGCCGTGGGTACCGATGTTCACGGTGACCTCGACAACCTGCTTGGTTCCCTGCAGCCCGGGGTTCCTCAGGTTTCCCCCGTACCCGAACACCGTGATGGTGCTTCCGTCCGCCGGCGGGCGTTCGGCGATGCTGGCCGGCGTCGCGAGATCGCTCGGCACCTTCTCGGAAAGCCGCAGCAGCATGAGGTCCAGCGGCCCTAGGGGGAAGCCGAGGGTGTGGGCCCCGACGATCGGGAACCTCCGGGGGGGAGCCGTCGGGCTTTCGGGCGTGACCTCGAAGAAGCGTCGTGGGTCGGGGCGTTCGAAGAAAAGGTTCAGATGGCCAAAGCAGTGGGACGCTGTCAGCACCCATCCGCTCCCGACCAGCGTCCCGGTGCACAGCCCCGCGATGTCCGACACCTTTCCGACCTCCGGCCGCTCCCGGGTGGCTACCCCAGCGGTCAGCGGCTCCGTGCGCACACCGGGCGCCTGCCCCTTGACGGGGACGGCCAGCGCGACCACGGCGGCTCCCAGCAGGGGAACAACCGCGGCGCACCGGCGGCACCACCGCGACAACGCCTGCAGCCACACCCGCCCTCTCATGCCTCCAGCCTCCTCCCCGTGCGACTGCTAGGTCCTGTCGACACCCTGGCGTTTCTTGGAGAGGTTTTACCTCTCTCCAGGCGGGCCGCCTCCAGGGCCGCGTTGGCTTCAGACCGGGACAGAACGCGCACCGAGCCGTCCTCGCGCAGCCTAACGACGGCGCCACGCCCGGCTACCTACCACGCACGGCTGCGGGCGGCATCATCAAAATTCAGTATTTTCGGCCGATCTTGGGGTGGTGTCCGTGCGGGAAGCTCAGGCCGGGGGTTTGATCCCCTGC
>Ga0308416_1000951_pt1 | contig 9877 bp, 9 predicted proteins | sample HotsprSampleOS60_FD_203468 | JGI IMG/M metagenome (GOLD analysis project Ga0308416, IMG submission 203468) | Hot spring phototrophic mat microbial communities from Octopus Spring, Yellowstone National Park, Wyoming, United States - 20090730_OS60 ... | reverse complement strand
CCTGCTCGCAGCATCCCATCACGGGGGCGCACTCTCAAGGGTAGATTTCTTGGGAGAGATGCGCGATGTTCTGCATTCCGGTGCGCTTTTGCCCCTCATCCCCCCAACCCCCTTCTCCCACAAGGGGAGAAGGGGAGTTAGGCATCCTGATGCCTGAAACGGGAGATGGCATACAGGGGCTTCCCCAAAAACCTACCCTTGTAAGCCGGAGGCGCAGGCGTCTCGCCCACACGTAGCGCTGCGCTCCATCACGAATGTGCAGACATCTCCCCAGCCCGCACGCTTCAAGGGCGGACAGAACGTTTGAGCAAAGATACGTTTTCTGGCACTACAATGCGCAACCTGCTATTCTGTCCGCCCCTACGCACTGCACTGGTAGGGGCGGGTTCCAAACCTGCCCATCACGGCGTTCTCATGCCGCTCGAAATGTGCATCGCACATATTTTCTGTCCGCCCTTGAAGCCCGCACGCCTGGGGGCATGGGCGTCTCCCCCGCATAGCCTGGGGGCACAGGCGTCTCGCCCACACGCAGCGCTGCGCCCCATCACGAATGCGCGGGCATCTCCCCTGCCCACACGCCTGGGCGCGCGGACGTCTCCCCCGCACGCAGCGCAGCCTCATCACGAATGCGTGGGCATCTCGCCCGCATAGCCCGGGTGCGCGGGCGTCCCGCCCGCATAGCCTGGGTATGCGGGCATCCCACCCGCCGACCTAGGGGCGCTAGTGTCACGCCCTCGCTCCGTGGCAAACAGCGCAGATAGAGCGTGATGGAGGTTGAGAATTTATAGCAGTTCTCATAGAGGTTGAACCTCCTCGAATGATCGCAGTCACTATCGCGATCCTGCACGGCGATCGACATGCATGGCAGTTGGTAAGAGAAGACATCTGTCATCGTCCGTTGTCAGGCGTGACACCGCTCGTGCGGGCTAAAGCCCTCCCTGAGCGCATGGAAGCCCCTGCGGGGCTGCGTGCCGGTTATCCTTGTCATATGCTGGAGGGACCCGGATTGATCCATCCCGTAGGGCTTGCCTGCCCTCAGCCAGGGCTTCAGCCCGCTAGAGGCTATCCAAAGCGAAGACCGCCTGCGCGGGCTGTGGATTATTTATTCAAAGACCATAACCCAAGAGGGCACGTATCGTGTTATATCAGATGCGATATCAGGCGCGCCAGACTAGCCGTGATAAACGTCACTAGAAACGCCGTTCCCAGCGTGATCATCACACTCATTGCTGCCCACTTATACGAACGGGTTTCTTTATAAATCGTGAGGATCGTCGTGCCACACGGATTGTGGAGCAACGAGAAGAGCATCAAGTTCACTGCCGTCAGCAGCGACCATCCGTGCTGCTCCACGAGCAACGCACGAATTGCTTCGCTACTGCCCGGACCTTCGACCATCATGCTGGCACCGGTGTACATCATCATCATGGTCGGCACGACGATCTCGTTAGCGGGAATGGCGATAATATAGGCAAGCAGGATCACGCCGTCGAGACCGAAGATCCGCCCAAACCCATCGAGCCACCCGGCAATGGCGATTGCCAGGCTCGTGTTGCCGAACGGAATGTTTGCCAGCAGCCAGATGACTGCACCTGCTGGCGCCGCCGTCAGCATCGCGCGCCAGAGCACAAAGATCGTCCGGTCGATCAACGATGTGTACAGAATGCGCAGGACGTTCGGGCGGCGATAGGGCGGGAGTTCAAGGGTAAAGGCGGAAGCTTCCCCTCTGAGCACCGTTCGCGACAGCAGCCACGACATGAAGAATGTGAACGCCACGCCGATCAACACGACCCCCACTACCGCGCCAGCAGCTATGAATGAGGCAGTCACACCGCTAAAACCAGCTGCCACAAAGATAGTCGCCAGCATGATCAGCGTCGGGAAGCGCCCGTTGCATGGAACGAAATTATTCGTCAGGATGGCGATCAACCGCTCACGCGGCGAGTCGATCACCCGCGTCGCCACCACGCCGGCTGCGTTGCACCCGAACCCCATCATCATCGTGAGCGACTGCTTGCCATGGGCGCCTGCTTTTCTGAACAGCCAGTCGAGATTGAACGCCACGCGCGGCAGGTATCCCAGATCTTCCAGCAGCGTGAATGCCGGAAAGAAAATCGCCATCGGCGGGAACATCACCGATACAACCCACGCCAGACAAAGATAGACGCCGTCCCAGATAAAGCCGGTGATCCACCACGGAACTCCCCAACTGACGAATAGCGCGCGCGCCCAGTCGCCGAACCCGAACAGAACGGTAGCAAGCATCTCTGAGAAAACATTTGCGCCCGAGACGGTCGTCCAGATAACAACGGTGAGCAACAACAGCATGATCAGCAACCCGCTGACCGGCGCAGTCACCAGGCGATCAATGCGCTGATCAAGGTCGTACTTCCGATCAGCAGCGGTTTTGACGGCGCGACGCGCAATGCGCTCCGCTTCCGCGTAGAGCGATTGCACTACCTCGTCGCGGAACCCGGATGGCAGGCTGTTGCGCAGCGCCTCGGCTCTTGCAAGGACATCCTCCGGTGTCGCCATCATTGCCTCCCGACAATCGCCATTGTGCTGCTCAATTGCTCCTCTGGTGATCGCTGCCGCCTGACAATGTCCGCAAGTTCACCGCTGCGGATCGCCTGCTGCACCCGCGCATCGCCCTCGAGCAGACGAATGGCGAGCCAGCGCGCATTTGGAATACCGGGCACCAGGTGCTCGATCAGCGGCGTCAGTTCGCGGATAGCCTTCTGAAACGCAGGCGTTCCCTCCACCCGACACGGATTGGTGGCGATGCGTCCTTCGATAACATCGGCAACGGTCGAGAGAAGCGACATAATACCCTCACCGTTGCGGGCAGAGATCGGCACTGCTGGCACACCCAGATCACGACTGAGCGCGCGCGCATCCACCTCAATCCCCTTCCGTCGCGCCTCGTCCATCAGGTTCACCGCTACCACCACCTTGTCGGTAATTTCCAGCACCTGCAACACCAGATTCAGATTGCGTTCAAGCGCCGTTGCATCGGTGACCACAATCGTGCAATCCGGCTGACCAAACAGCAAAAAATCGCGCGCCACCTCCTCATCCTGCGATGTGGAGAGGAGCGAATAGGTTCCCGGCAGATCGACCAGTTTGTAGCGGACGCCGTTGAACTGATACCCACCCTCGGCGCGCGTGACGGTCTTACCGGGCCAGTTGCCGGTATGCTGTTTCAACCCAGTCAGGGTATTGAAGAGGGTGGACTTGCCAGTGTTGGGATTGCCAGCAAGCGCCACCACCCGGTCGAATGTATCCATCTTAATGCCCATCCGCTCCAGATGCGCATACGCTGGGCAGGTCGCGCACGGATCGGCAGGGGGCGTTCGTGTCGTCATGGAACGCTCACCTCCACGTTCATCGCTGGTCGATCAATTCGAGCGATGGGGCCTGACCCAAATACGATCGGCCTGATCCCGTCTGAGCGCGATCAACGTCCCGCGCACCCGATAGGCACGCGGATCGGCGAACATATTCTGCAATTCAGGGTACACCACCGCGCCAGGCGTCAACCCTAGGTCGAGCAGCCGGCGCCGGGTAAACCCTTGCAGTGCGTCATCCAGCGCGACGATCTCAGCGGTTTGGTGCAGGGGCACGTCGCTCAGCGGAATCGTGTGGTTGCGTGCCGCCTCCTCTTCTGTCAACGGCGCCAGCGTGACATTCACGGCAACGGCGGGCGCCAGGCGGTACTCATGCTCGCCGTCACTCAACACTAGGCGCTCCGGCGTCCGTTCCAGCACTCGCACCATCTGCCCCAGGCGCAGACCAACCGCCAGAATCTGTTCATATGCAATCGCCGGTTCGTCCTCCAGATGCACGATGCGTCCCGGCGTGTCGAGGGGCCAGGCGGTAAGCGGAGTTCCTGCCACATCGGACAACGACCCCTCACGGTTCGGGATCGGGTCGCCGTGCGGATCGCGCCGGGGATAGCCCATCGCTGCTTCCAGTTCGTCAAGTTGCGCCGCGGTCAACGTATGTTCGCGCCGCTGCGCCTCATCGTGCACCCGCGCCAGCGGCATGCGCGCTTCGTCCGCTAGATAGCGTTCCCAGAGCCGATGCGCGCGCACCACGTGCAACGCCCAGCGCTCGCCCTCTGGCGTCAGGTGCAGTTCTGCGCCGCGCGTTTCGAGCAAACCTTGCGCTTCCATCTTCTCGATCAGGCGCATACTCCGCGCACGCGGCAGCGCCAGTGCCCCGCTGAGCGACTCCGGCGTCGCATGACGCCCCTGATACTCGCGGTTGAGCAGATACTTGAGCGCATCCTCAACCAGTTCCCGCTCGCGCGTCGCCCGCCAGGTGCGGTAGAACGCAAGCAGACCGATGCGCGGAAGTACAACCCCGATAATGCAACCTAACACAAGCACAAACCAGACAATCATAGTTCCTCGTAGTCTTCCATAAAGCGCCTGCCCTGTACAGCAACGGGGCTGAAGATAGCATCAAATTATTTTTTAGGCATTCCTAAATCAAATAATACTCTGGCATAATCTGCTTGTCAAGAGCCGAATGGAACAGGAACTCGCGCCTTCTCTCCGAATCGCACCCGGTGTACCTGTGGCACTCATCCTGTCTGTCCTGCGTGACCGTCACTTTGCTCCAGAAAGGCGCCAGGCACATGCTATGCCTTTGCCTCTCTCCATGTGAAGAATGTGGAAAAGCCTGCCTCGTTGTATGGTATGATGTAAGAAGAAATAATGGTCACATGTAAAGCCCCGTGATCATGGTTTCACTTCCAGACATCGTTCAAGCATTCGCACAGGGTCTCAATGCTGCTGACTTACGGAAACCAAAATACAATATCATGTAGGCATTGGTCCTTTTCCGGAACACAAAGCCATTGCTCTCATCATCCAAGAATTGTCACACATTAAAGTCGATCCAGATGTTTTCTATCCCGATCCTGAAACCCGCCAGAAATGTGATATTTGTATTGTTTCAAACGCTAATCATTATGACTGGACGATTGAAGTCAAACTTCTGCGTTTTTTAGGCAATAATGGCAAACCAAATGATAACATGCTTACCCACATTCTTTCGCCCTATCCTCAACACAAAAGTGCTCTTAACGACTGCATCAGGCTGGCACGATCCTCGTTTGCAGCAAAGAAAGCCATCCTCATTTACGGCTTCGAGCACGATGAATGGCCTCTTGAACCAGCGATCGGAGCTTTCGAGCATCTGGCGAACAAAAGTCTGGGTCCAGTTGGATACCAAGAGGGTACGAGGTATGTGAGCTGTTTTACCGGTCTGACTCATCACATTCACAAAAAAGGAAAAGTGTTTGGCTGGGAATTGATTTCGAACAATACAGGTAATCATGACACTGGACGACCTCTCACGCCGCGTTGAAGCGCTGCGTGAACAGATCCGCTACCACAACTACCGCTATTACGTCCTCGACGAACCGGTCATCAGCGACGCTGAGTACGATGCGCTGATGCGCGAACTGCGTGCGCTCGAAGCGGCACACCCTGAACTTGTCACCCCCGACTCGCCGACCCAGCGGGTTGGCGCGCCGCCGGGTGAGCAGTTCGCTAAAGTGCAGCACGTCGTGCCGATGCTGTCGCTCGCCAATGCGTCCGACGAGGCTGAAGTGCGCGCCTGGTACGACCGTGTGTTGCGTCTGCTTGGCAACGATGCGCAGGTTGCATTTGTCGTCGAGCCGAAGATCGACGGGCTGGCGGTGACCCTGATCTATCGCGATGGCATCCTGGTGCGCGGCGCAACCCGCGGCGACGGTGAGACTGGCGAGGATGTAACTGCCAACCTGCGCACTATTCCCAGCATTCCACTGCGCCTGGGCGCACTTGCCAGCAACTCCGAAGGGCAAACGAATGGCGCACCGGTTCAGGCGATCATTCCGCCGTTGATCGAAGTGCGAGGCGAAGTGTATATGCGCATCGCCGACTTTCTGCGCTTGAATGAACAACTGGCGGCATCTGGCGAGAAAGTCGCCGCCAATCCGCGCAATGCGGCTGCCGGTTCGTTGCGCCAGAAAGACCCGGCGATCACTGCGCGGCGTCCGTTGCGCTTTTTTGCCTATGGCATCGGGCAGATCGAGCGGGTGCAGGTGCAGACGCAGTGGGAAACACTCAACCTCCTCCGTACGCTCGGTTTTCCGGTCAACCGCGATGCACGCCGCTTCGAGCGCCTGGATGATGCGCTGGCGTACTGCCGCGAGTGGATGACGCGCCGCGACGAACTGGAGTACGAAGTTGACGGCGTAGTGATCAAGATCGATAGTTTTGCGCAACAGGCGCAGTTGGGCGTCGCCGGGCGCGACCCGCGCTGGGCGATTGCGTTCAAGTTCCCGGCGCGTGAAGCAGTCTCACGCCTGATCGATATTGTGGTGAATGTCGGACGCACCGGCGTCATTACCCCCAACGCGGTGATCGAGCCGGTCAACATCGGCGGTGTGACGGTGCGGAATGCCAGTTTGCACAATGCCGATTACATTGCCGAACGCGATATTCGGATCGGCGATTATGTCATCGTCAAGCGCGCTGGCGATGTGATCCCGTACATTGTCGGACCGATCGTGGCGCGGCGTGATGGCAGCGAACGTCCGTGGCAGATGCCGGCGACATGCCCGGCATGCGGCACGCCGCTCGAACGTGCCGAAGGCGAGGTGGCATATCGCTGCCCGAACTTCGGCATCTGCCCGGCGCAGATTACCCGTCGGATCGAACATTTCGTATCACGCGGCGCGATGGATATCGCGGGAATCGGCGAAAAACAGGTGCAACTCTTCGTCGAACGCGGCTGGGTGCAGGATGTCGCCGACCTGTACATGCTGACGCCAGATCATTTTGCAAATGTTGAAGGGTATGGTCCCAAACGGGTTGCTAACTTGCTCAGCGCCATTGCGGATTCGAAGAATCGCCCGCTCCACCGCCTGATTGTTGGGCTTGGCATTCGCTACGTCGGCGAAGTCGTCGCCCAGATCCTCGCCGACCATTTTGGTTCGCTTGATGCGCTGGCAGCCGCTTCCGCCGATGAGATCGATGCCCTAGAGGGCATCGGACCGGCTATTGCCGCCAGTGTCGCCGAATACTTCTTGCGCCCGGAGAGTAAGGCGCTGATTGCCAAATTGAAGCGGGTCGGTGTGCGCACCGAGGCGCAGGGAACGGCGCGTGCGTCGCGCGGGAATGCGCTGGCGGGCAAAACGTTCGTGATCACTGGCATGTTGCCATCGATGTCGCGCGAAGAAGCCAGCGCCCTGATTACCGCCCATGGTGGCAAGGTCAGCGGCAACGTCTCCAAAAAAACCGATTATCTGGTCATCGGCGCGGAACCGGGCGGAACAAAGTTTGCAAAAGCGCAGGAACTTGGCATTCCCATGATCGACGAAGCCGGACTGCTGGCGCTGATCGGAGCGGGCAGAACTGCAGACGACCAGGCGACGTCTGCATCGGATGGACGCGCTGCGACAGCGAGCGTTCCGCCATCAGACAATGTGCCGGAGTCGCCCCGGCAGTTAGATCTTGATCTTTCATAATGTGGAGACGTCAATGGCCGGTCGCCTTCCTGATCCAGTTGAACGCCTGTTTGACCCCCTTTCTTACGCAATAGTGCCGTTGGTTGATGGGCTGGCGCGCCATGCACTGAAGCGCCTGGGCGCCTTCGAACAGACGCGGTGCATCAACGGGGTTCCGATCCACTACTATCTGATACCGTGTCGTCGACTGGCGCCATTGCCGGTGCTCTTCATTCACGGTATGGGCGATAGTGCTGTCACCTGGAGCCTGGTTGCGCTGCTCGTCGCTCGCCGCCACGATGCCTTCCTGATCGACCTGCCCGGCTATGGTCTCTCGGGCCTGCCGCCAGGGAAATCGTTCGCCTCGATTGCCGATATGACTGCGATTGTCGGCGCCTTTGTGCGCGATGTCATTGCCCGACCGACGCTGCTCGTCGGTAATTCGATGGGCGGGTGGATCGCAATACGGGTTGCGGAAACGCACCCTGATATAGTGCGCGGCGTTGTGTTGATGAATGCTGGCGGGGCGCTGCTGGACGGTCATCGCTCGTGGGACCCGTTCATCGAACTGTTATCGCCAGCCGATGCTCATCAGGCACGGCAGGTGGCGCGGATGGTCTTCGGCGCAATTCCGCCGCCAGTCAGGGAACTCAGCGCGCGCGGCATGATCAATCTCTTTGCACGGCAGGTGGTGCGCGACTTTATCAGTGCTACCGATGAGCATGACTTTCTGAACGCTGACGAACTGCGCCAGCTGCCAACGCCAACTGCGCTGCTGTGGGGAGAGCGTGATCGCTTCCTTCCACCTGGCTCCTTCGAGTTCTTCTGCAACCATCTATCCCAACCGTATACGCGCGTGCTCAGGCATTGCGGTCACCTGCCGCAACGCGAACGTCCGCTGGCGACAGCACGCTTCATCAAGCACTTTGCCCGGCGCATCGCTCCTGCTGTACAACCAGAGAACTGCGCATCGGGAAGCAGAAACTCAGAGCGCGATCGAAAACCTACACAGGTGGAGTCATAACAGCATCCCTTCCCTCTGTCCGTGGTGAACGCCTGACGGACGCCAATGTCAATAAAAACGCACCGCAGAGACGCTGGGCGCACAGATTTTTCCGTATAACTGCGTTCGCTATGCCTCTGCAGTGACACGACCTTTTTGAAGGAGACTCAACATCGGCACAGAAGCGCCTGTGATGGACGAACTCCTATACCGCGGGCAACGACCAACCGGCACAGTTAAGCGACGGCACTGCCATCGCCTGCCTGCTTCGCTTACCCGCCACATTATCAGAAGGCGGTCATCTGATCTGCGCTCCACTGTGGGAGCGTTTGCAACGAATTCGCGCCTGTTCTGCGATCATTCGTCGCCGATGCTCACGGTATCATACCCAATGGCTATAGTTATGTTCCATCATTGTGGCTGCAACTGATAATAGGAGATAGCGTTCCATGAAGATTACGCGGCGTCAGATAGTATCCCTGACTCTTGGAATACTCCTGGTTGGCGACATTCTCCTGGCGATTGCGCTCGCATTCATCCGAAACTGGAACGGTGCCGCTATCGCCAGCGTATCTGCGATTGTGACCAGCGTCCTGTTCTTTGCACACCTCCGGGGATGGAAGCACGCCGCTGTGGTGCTCATGATTTTTTCTTCGGTGATGGTAGGATCTGCCTTGAACATCGTTCTCATGAACGGACGTATCCATACTGCTGCCGCTCATTTTCCCGCCGGTGCTGGGGCTGGCATTGGTTAGCGCCCCGTGGATCACGATAAGTGCCATCGTGTCATCAGGAGTCTATGTTGTTCGGGCGATGCTGTCCGGCTACACAGTCGATCCAGTTCTCATTGTCGTTTATGTGATGCTGGTTCTGATCATCCTGGTGGCGCGCGCGGTGCTCAACACCGAAGTGCAGCGGGCAGAGGAAGCCCGCCAGCGCGCAAAAGCGGCACAGACGCGCATTACAGGCGGACGCACTGGAAGCCGCCAACGCTGCGCAGCAGGCGCAACTGGAAGAGCAACGCCGCCTACTCGACCTGGTCGCCACGCTTGAAACCCCGGCTATCACGCTCGCCGAAGGCGTCCTGTTTGCGCCGGTCGTCGGTCACCTTGATAGTCGCCGTTCGGCAGCGCTGACCACGCGCCTGCTTGAAGCAGCGCATCAGCAGCGCGCCAACCACGTAATCGATATTGCTGGCGTCTCGATGGTGGATAGCACAGTGGCGCAGGCGCTGATCCAGACGGCGCAGGCGCTCAGGTTGCTGGGGTGTCGCGTGACGCTCAGCGGCATCTCGTCAGAAGTGGCGCTGACGTTGACGCGACAGGATATTGCGTTGAGCGACATTGCCACCGTGCGCAGTCCGCAGGAAG
>Ga0308416_1000948_pt1 | contig 9900 bp, 11 predicted proteins | sample HotsprSampleOS60_FD_203468 | JGI IMG/M metagenome (GOLD analysis project Ga0308416, IMG submission 203468) | Hot spring phototrophic mat microbial communities from Octopus Spring, Yellowstone National Park, Wyoming, United States - 20090730_OS60 ... | reverse complement strand
TCGCAGTCGGGAATATGGATGGACGCAGGTGCGAGGGTCGCGATTGAGGAATTTTCGGCTCGCTGAAGAGCACTGAAACGTGAAGTGGTGTTGATTTACTGTGACTATACTATAATTGAGGAATTTTCGGCTCGCTGAAGAGCACTGAAACCGTCCCGGCGCGTCAGAAAGCCTTGGGACGGGACTAGATTGAGGAATTTTCGGCTCGCTGAAGAGCACTGAAACCGCGCCCGAGAAAAAGCCCGCACCCGCTCCTCCCGCATTGAGGAATTTTCGGCTCGCTGAAGAGCACTGAAACGGGCGTCGAGCGTCGACTTCATCACCGCCACCGGGTATTGAGGAATTTTCGGCTCGCTGAAGAGCACTGAAACCCGGCGCGGCGACGTTGCGGAGCCGAAGCCGACAACATTGAGGAATTTTCGGCTCGCTGAAGAGCACTGAAACAGTCCACCCCGATCACCGCTGCTTCGTTGCTGCGGAATTGAGGAATTTTCGGCTCGCTGAAGAGCACTGAAACTCCGCACCGTGGGCGTTCCAGACGCGCACCACCAGCGATTGAGGAATTTTCGGCTCGCTGAAGAGCACTGAAACGGGGGCGTTTGTCACACTGCTCTTCAGCGATCCAAAATTGAGGAATTTTCGGCTCGCTGAAGAGCACTGAAACCGGCGGTCTCGTCAACCGTCACAACACCCGCTTCTATTGAGGAATTTTCGGCTCGCTGAAGAGCACTGAAACCTCACCGTCGCGGACTACGAGTTCTCAACGTCTGATGATTGAGGAATTTTCGGCTCGCTGAAGAGCACTGAAACGCGAAGGACGCAACGTACTCGCGCGTTGCGGGCGACATTGAGGAATTTTCGGCTCGCTGAAGAGCACTGAAACCCCAACGCCCGCGCTTTGCTGACCAGCGCGATCAATTGAGGAATTTTCGGCTCGCTGAAGAGCACTGAAACCCGTGCGGGCTATCTACCAACGCAACGTAGTCTTTCATTGAGGAATTTTCGGCTCGCTGAAGAGCACTGAAACGAAAATCACCAAACTCGAAATCTGGCAAACCAATGCAATTGAGGAATTTTCGGCTCGCTGAAGAGCACTGAAACGCGCTTGCGGCATTCCGTACACGTACCGCGCATAGGACGATTGAGGAATTTTCGGCTCGCTGAAGAGCACTGAAACGCGAACGCTTGAGGGCGTGCGCAGCACATCGAATACATTGAGGAATTTTCGGCTCGCTGAAGAGCACTGAAACGATTGCCGGCGTCTTCGCGTTCCTCGCGCTGCTCGCGATTGAGGAATTTTCGGCTCGCTGAAGAGCACTGAAACCGAACGCGCCGCGTTGGGCGTCCGCGGCTTGCCCGATTGAGGAATTTTCGGCTCGCTGAAGAGCACTGAAACGCGCTACTCGTTTCCCTCTTCGGCGACGCTGTCAAAATTGAGGAATTTTCGGCTCGCTGAAGAGCACTGAAACGCATATCCCCGTACAGATCGCGCTGTAGGATTGTGAATTGAGGAATTTTCGGCTCGCTGAAGAGCACTGAAACCGCGCAGCCGGTGAAAACGGCGGGCGGGGTTATCCTCAATTGAGGAATTTTCGGCTCGCTGAAGAGCACTGAAACATGACTTCGACCGGGCGCGTGGGGCACCTCACGCGATTGAGGAATTTTCGGCTCGCTGAAGAGCACTGAAACGCGCCGGTCGTCTCGTCAAGCGCTTTGCTGCTCTTGATTGAGGAATTTTCGGCTCGCTGAAGAGCACTGAAACGTGCACGCGGCAGTACAAGGTGGAACCGATCCGACGATTGAGGAATTTTCGGCTCGCTGAAGAGCACTGAAACCGTGCTTGATGAACTCGTCGGGAAGAACAAAGGGGATTGAGGAATTTTCGGCTCGCTGAAGAGCACTGAAACTCAAGCGGGAAATTCGCCGGATTTTCCGCGAAAATTGAGGAATTTTCGGCTCGCTGAAGAGCACTGAAACACGAGTTCCTCAATCTCGTCGAGCAGAACCGCGTCATTGAGGAATTTTCGGCTCGCTGAAGAGCACTGAAACCGCCGCCGACGCGCTTCGGCGCAAGGAGCGGACGGCATTGAGGAATTTTCGGCTCGCTGAAGAGCACTGAAACGCTACCTGGTTGTGATCCAAGCGCTGATCGCGCGCTCCATTGAGGAATTTTCGGCTCGCTGAAGAGCACTGAAACGCAGAGCCGCGCACAATGTTACGGAATGTCTATCGGATTGAGGAATTTTCGGCTCGCTGAAGAGCACTGAAACCGGCGCGGTATACTGTCAGCGTGACAGTTCTATTCAATTGAGGAATTTTCGGCTCGCTGAAGAGCACTGAAACCGAAATCATTCCACCACACCTGGACACAGCGCAGAATTGAGGAATTTTCGGCTCGCTGAAGAGCACTGAAACATAACGGTCGAACTCGACAATTCGCGCTACGAGTTGAATTGAGGAATTTTCGGCTCGCTGAAGAGCACTGAAACAGGTCTTCCCGCCGCGCGGGGCGTCGGCGAGGAGAATTGAGGAATTTTCGGCTCGCTGAAGAGCACTGAAACGCGGAATCAACGCCGGACCGCTCTCTACCGCGCTGAATTGAGGAATTTTCGGCTCGCTGAAGAGCACTGAAACTTTACGCGCGCTGGACGGACGGCTTGAACGACTGGTGATTGAGGAATTTTCGGCTCGCTGAAGAGCACTGAAACTCGCACGCGCGAAATTGCGGCGATGCTGCAACCGCAATTGAGGAATTTTCGGCTCGCTGAAGAGCACTGAAACCGTTGGGATTGCGTCGGTTGCACCCCAAAACGATCAATTGAGGAATTTTCGGCTCGCTGAAGAGCACTGAAACGACGCGCGGGGACGCTGCGGGCTGGCTGGCGGCGGTGGGATTGAGGAATTTTCGGCTCGCTGAAGAGCACTGAAACGAGGAACAAAGCGACTTCTGCGAGGAGGGGTTTTGGATTGAGGAATTTTCGGCTCGCTGAAGAGCACTGAAACCGTTTTTGTACGCCAGATCGCGGCGCGGGCGCGGGGTGATTGAGGAATTTTCGGCTCGCTGAAGAGCACTGAAACGCGCCTCACAAGCGCGGGGTTATCTCATTTTACAAGGATTGAGGAATTTTCGGCTCGCTGAAGAGCACTGAAACACCAAATACGAGATCGTCAACGATCTCGACGGCTACGATTGAGGAATTTTCGGCTCGCTGAAGAGCACTGAAACGAAGACGAAGCGCAGCGCTGGCTGGAGCAAGTGAATTGAGGAATTTTCGGCTCGCTGAAGAGCACTGAAACGCGCTGGACTGGCTGCTCAGCGAGCTGGAGATGTTCAATTGAGGAATTTTCGGCTCGCTGAAGAGCACTGAAACCAGGCAGCGTATCGGCAGGCGCGGGCGGCAGGACGATTGAGGAATTTTCGGCTCGCTGAAGAGCACTGAAACTGTCTCTATCATACCGCGCAGACGGTGAGTTGTCAATTGAGGAATTTTCGGCTCGCTGAAGAGCACTGAAACGCAGACGCGGTGCGTCGTTGACGTTGAGCGTCTGGATTGAGGAATTTTCGGCTCGCTGAAGAGCACTGAAACGCTGTTCGTTTATCAGCACTGTCACAACACTCGATCTTATTGAGGAATTTTCGGCTCGCTGAAGAGCACTGAAACATGCGGAACGTTCGCGTTTTGAGCAGTGGCTGCGCATTGAGGAATTTTCGGCTCGCTGAAGAGCACTGAAACCTTGACAACCGCGCCGAGGCGCGGTATACTGTCAGCGATTGAGGAATTTTCGGCTCGCTGAAGAGCACTGAAACTGAGGCGCTGCTGGTTGAGGCGTTTCCGGGACGTGATTGAGGAATTTTCGGCTCGCTGAAGAGCACTGAAACGGGATGCGCCGTTCGGCGCGCCGTCAACCGCGCCGATTGAGGAATTTTCGGCTCGCTGAAGAGCACTGAAACTTCCACAGCGACGCGAGCGCCGCCGCCTCGCGCGCCATTGAGGAATTTTCGGCTCGCTGAAGAGCACTGAAACCCACCGATCCTCAAAGCACAACCAGCCGTCTCGGTTATTGAGGAATTTTCGGCTCGCTGAAGAGCACTGAAACCGGTAGCGTTATCGAACGCGCTGAATCTGGCATTTGATTGAGGAATTTTCGGCTCGCTGAAGAGCACTGAAACGCACTGGAACTGGGACGAAGAGAACGATTACGAAGATTGAGGAATTTTCGGCTCGCTGAAGAGCACTGAAACCGTCCCAAGGCTTTCTGACGCGCCGGGACGGATTGAATTGAGGAATTTTCGGCTCGCTGAAGAGCACTGAAACCCGCACCGCCGTCTCGTTCAGCAGCGCGGCGAACCACAAATTGAGGAATTTTCGGCTCGCTGAAGAGCACTGAAACACAACGCAGACGTTTGGCATCGCGCCGCACGCTGGGATTGAGGAATTTTCGGCTCGCTGAAGAGCACTGAAACGATATTCGAGCGCGTGCCGCTTATCGGCGCGAATCATTGAGGAATTTTCGGCTCGCTGAAGAGCACTGAAACATAATAGCGTTATGGACGGAAGCCGAGATTTGGTCGAATTGAGGAATTTTCGGCTCGCTGAAGAGCACTGAAACTTGATGAGACGGAACGTTTACTGATCGCGCTGGTCAGATTGAGGAATTTTCGGCTCGCTGAAGAGCACTGAAACAGCGGTCGCGCTTTGAGCAGTGGCTGCGGCAGTTGGATTGAGGAATTTTCGGCTCGCTGAAGAGCACTGAAACCTGCCTTCTCCAACTCCGAGCTCTGCACTGCGTCAATATTGAGGAATTTTCGGCTCGCTGAAGAGCACTGAAACCGCTGGTCGTATTGGCGATGCAACGCGGGTGGTGGAATTGAGGAATTTTCGGCTCGCTGAAGAGCACTGAAACGCCGCTTGCAGTAGTGCTCTTTGAGCAACTCGCACCAGATTGAGGAATTTTCGGCTCGCTGAAGAGCACTGAAACAACGTTTCCGCGCGCTGCTGCTGGCGGCGTTGGATCGATTGAGGAATTTTCGGCTCGCTGAAGAGCACTGAAACGCAGATAGTTGACAACGTAGCCGTCGAGGTCGTTGACGATTGAGGAATTTTCGGCTCGCTGAAGAGCACTGAAACCGTCGTTGCGCGCGTTGATCAGCCCGTCGAAATCCCATTGAGGAATTTTCGGCTCGCTGAAGAGCACTGAAACTCGGGACGGGCGTCTCAATTGACATCGAAGGGTTCGATTGAGGAATTTTCGGCTCGCTGAAGAGCACTGAAACTCTGCGACGTTGCTGTTGACGAGGGCGAGAATGACGATTGAGGAATTTTCGGCTCGCTGAAGAGCACTGAAACAAATACTTTTTGTCCTTCACGCTCAACGAAAACGTCGATTGAGGAATTTTCGGCTCGCTGAAGAGCACTGAAACGGTATCTGTGCGGCAACGGCGTAGATAGGCGCAAACGATTGAGGAATTTTCGGCTCGCTGAAGAGCACTGAAACAGGCGATCCAGCGCCTCACCGGACAGCCGGTGCTGAATTGAGGAATTTTCGGCTCGCTGAAGAGCACTGAAACTCGCTCCGAACAGCCGCAGTCCCTTCCGCAGTTGCGACAATTGAGGAATTTTCGGCTCGCTGAAGAGCACTGAAACCGGAGCGCGAGAGGACTCGGACGAGTTCTTCACAGTATTGAGGAATTTTCGGCTCGCTGAAGAGCACTGAAACTTTGTCAAGAGTGAAATCTCAACCGAAATCCTCACCATTGAGGAATTTTCGGCTCGCTGAAGAGCACTGAAACCGCTGGTCGTATTGGCGATGCAACGCGGGTGGTGGAATTGAGGAATTTTCGGCTCGCTGAAGAGCACTGAAACGCGGTGAACGCGGGCTTGGGGCATTCCGTAGACGTAGATTGAGGAATTTTCGGCTCGCTGAAGAGCACTGAAACTTATCTGTACGACAGATATAAACGTGAGCGGATCGGAATTGAGGAATTTTCGGCTCGCTGAAGAGCACTGAAACAGTTGTTCACTGAGGCGCGGTCGGCGAGTGGTTTAATTGAGGAATTTTCGGCTCGCTGAAGAGCACTGAAACATAAGAAAACTTTTCCGACATAGGGCTGGTCGGGCTGATTGAGGAATTTTCGGCTCGCTGAAGAGCACTGAAACGCGCTGATCGATAAGATCGCCGGCTTCGTGGAACGATTGAGGAATTTTCGGCTCGCTGAAGAGCACTGAAACTCACCACCGCCGCCACTTCGTCACGCAGCCGCGCAGATTGAGGAATTTTCGGCTCGCTGAAGAGCACTGAAACGATACGGTGAGCGACAATACGACCATCCGCAGTTCGGATTGAGGAATTTTCGGCTCGCTGAAGAGCACTGAAACGACGAGCATCATATAGTGAAGCGTGCGCTGTAGGTACATTGAGGAATTTTCGGCTCGCTGAAGAGCACTGAAACTCGGCGCGTCGGGCGGATTGCTCGAACGGCGCGCGATTGAGGAATTTTCGGCTCGCTGAAGAGCACTGAAACGGCGGAACTGCTCAGACAGTACCCGGCGCTGCGGGAATTGAGGAATTTTCGGCTCGCTGAAGAGCACTGAAACGCAGCAGCACAGTGTTGATGCTGCTGATGCTGCTCAGATTGAGGAATTTTCGGCTCGCTGAAGAGCACTGAAACCGATCTGGCGTACAAAAACGCGGCGCGTTTCCGGTATAATTGAGGAATTTTCGGCTCGCTGAAGAGCACTGAAACCGTAGGTGACGGTCTCGTAATCGTTCTCTTCGTCCCAATTGAGGAATTTTCGGCTCGCTGAAGAGCACTGAAACGCGATCACGCTCAACGTTTTGGCGGACTACGCTGCATTGAGGAATTTTCGGCTCGCTGAAGAGCACTGAAACCGACGGAATTCTTTTTGTCCTTCGCGCTCAACGAAATTGAGGAATTTTCGGCTCGCTGAAGAGCACTGAAACGTGAGGTGTGGGGCTTTTCGTTTGTCTACGCAGGATTGAGGAATTTTCGGCTCGCTGAAGAGCACTGAAACCGCGCCGGCAGCGGTGGAATACAAAGCAGAGCGGCGGAATTGAGGAATTTTCGGCTCGCTGAAGAGCACTGAAACCTGAGCGAGGTTGAGGTTGAGGCAATCGCGCGGAAGATTGAGGAATTTTCGGCTCGCTGAAGAGCACTGAAACGGTTCGTTGAGCAACGCCGCGAACCACAGCCGCAGCATTGAGGAATTTTCGGCTCGCTGAAGAGCACTGAAACCGCTGGAAGTCAAGCGCCGGTCGGTGCGCTCTGATAATTGAGGAATTTTCGGCTCGCTGAAGAGCACTGAAACTTCGTCGGTGTTCACGTCGCCGACGGCGTAGCGGCGATTGAGGAATTTTCGGCTCGCTGAAGAGCACTGAAACTTGACGCTTGAGGAACCTTACGTGCTCGCTGATTGAGGAATTTTCGGCTCGCTGAAGAGCACTGAAACTCGTCGTCGAGATCGACGAAGACCGAACGGACGAACGATTGAGGAATTTTCGGCTCGCTGAAGAGCACTGAAACGCGCGTCGGCGGCGCGGCGACGCGCGAGACAATCGAATTGAGGAATTTTCGGCTCGCTGAAGAGCACTGAAACTTGCGGAACAGACCCGCAACGCGCGGTTTGTGCATCATTGAGGAATTTTCGGCTCGCTGAAGAGCACTGAAACGTTATCGATTTTCGTGCAGACAGCACACTGGTCTGATTGAGGAATTTTCGGCTCGCTGAAGAGCACTGAAACCGCCAAATCGTGAACGGTTCCATAAAAACCTCCTTTCATTGAGGAATTTTCGGCTCGCTGAAGAGCACTGAAACTATCGCTGCCCGCGCTGCGATGCTGCGCTGACGCAGCATTGAGGAATTTTCGGCTCGCTGAAGAGCACTGAAACTCTGGAACGTCCTCACCGCGCCGCCGCTGTTCAACATTGAGGAATTTTCGGCTCGCTGAAGAGCACTGAAACGTCGTTCGCAGGCGCGCCCGTTCGACGTTGACCAGATTGAGGAATTTTCGGCTCGCTGAAGAGCACTGAAACGCGTGGGTGATGCGTCACGTCGCTCGGTTACTCCAAATTGAGGAATTTTCGGCTCGCTGAAGAGCACTGAAACGCTACGACTACGGATCGAGGAGGGGGCAGAAATTGATTGAGGAATTTTCGGCTCGCTGAAGAGCACTGAAACTCGGTCAGTTTGACGCTGACGGTCGTATAGGCATCGGCGATTGAGGAATTTTCGGCTCGCTGAAGAGCACTGAAACACTATAGGATAAGACGCGGAAAGCGCCGCTTTTTAATTGAGGAATTTTCGGCTCGCTGAAGAGCACTGAAACTCCAGCGCGTCTGGCAACGGCGCGAACAACCCGCCATTGAGGAATTTTCGGCTCGCTGAAGAGCACTGAAACCGCGTTGGTTTGCCAGACTTCAACGCTGACAATTTATTGAGGAATTTTCGGCTCGCTGAAGAGCACTGAAACCGACTTCGCTCAGCGGGATGTGATACGAGACGACGTACCATTGAGGAATTTTCGGCTCGCTGAAGAGCACTGAAACTTTTTTCAAAAAGCGTCTTACCGGTAGGTATACAGCATTGAGGAATTTTCGGCTCGCTGAAGAGCACTGAAACGTGCCGACCCGAACCGAGAACGGCGCGCGGGTTGACCATTGAGGAATTTTCGGCTCGCTGAAGAGCACTGAAACTTCGTTTCCAACGAGGTTCAGAACGGGACTTCATCTTCATTGAGGAATTTTCGGCTCGCTGAAGAGCACTGAAACCGCAGTTGCTGAAACGCGCGCTTGAGGTCGCGGTAATTGAGGAATTTTCGGCTCGCTGAAGAGCACTGAAACGAAATCGCCGTTTAGTTCCCTGCGGAACTGTAAACATTGAGGAATTTTCGGCTCGCTGAAGAGCACTGAAACCGCAGTTGCTGAAACGCGCGCTTGAGGTCGCGGTAATTGAGGAATTTTCGGCTCGCTGAAGAGCACTGAAACTTTACGTTTTCGGTCGTGCGCAACTCGATCAACGAATTGAGGAATTTTCGGCTCGCTGAAGAGCACTGAAACCAGCGCGCTGCTGCTGGCGGCGTTGGATCGCAAAGATTGAGGAATTTTCGGCTCGCTGAAGAGCACTGAAACGATTTCGACATCGACAACGGCGAAACTGCGGAAGAGATTGAGGAATTTTCGGCTCGCTGAAGAGCACTGAAACGGAATTACGCGGTCGAAATCTCGACCGACAACACCATTGAGGAATTTTCGGCTCGCTGAAGAGCACTGAAACGTGATCGAGGACGGCGAACCGGTATCGCTCGATAATATTGAGGAATTTTCGGCTCGCTGAAGAGCACTGAAACTGGATATGAGATAAGCACGTTCATTTTGTCGCTCCCTTATTGAGGAATTTTCGGCTCGCTGAAGAGCACTGAAACGCGCGTTGGCGATCTGGAGGACGCGCTTGCGGCGCTCGATTGAGGAATTTTCGGCTCGCTGAAGAGCACTGAAACCTCTAACCACCATAACAACCATCGAAATCTTGATCAATTGAGGAATTTTCGGCTCGCTGAAGAGCACTGAAACCTGGATCGCGCCGCGCTGCCGCCACTGCTCATTGTATTGAGGAATTTTCGGCTCGCTGAAGAGCACTGAAACGAATTCTACTGTCCGCGCAATCCAGACGTTGCGCGGCTATTGAGGAATTTTCGGCTCGCTGAAGAGCACTGAAACGCGGGGTTCTGGGAGGAGAAGGAGGGAGGATCGTCTGATTGAGGAATTTTCGGCTCGCTGAAGAGCACTGAAACCGCCGCGCCGGTGTTTGAATTTCTCGGAACGCCTGTCATTGAGGAATTTTCGGCTCGCTGAAGAGCACTGAAACCGCGCTCGGCGGGCTG
>Ga0308416_1000944_pt1 | contig 9926 bp, 7 predicted proteins | sample HotsprSampleOS60_FD_203468 | JGI IMG/M metagenome (GOLD analysis project Ga0308416, IMG submission 203468) | Hot spring phototrophic mat microbial communities from Octopus Spring, Yellowstone National Park, Wyoming, United States - 20090730_OS60 ... | reverse complement strand
TCGTCCACACGCACGCCGAACTGAATCGGCTCATGCATCGGGTTATACAGGTCGAACGCCAGCCCTGCGTAGCCGCGCCAGTCCCACGCGCTGGGCGCGCGGAACATCAGGTTCGGCCAGTCGCGGTTGGGCAGGAACTCCACCTGCAGGGCGCGCGTGCCGTGTGTCGCGCCGCGCGCGGTCAGGCGCAGGCGCGTGTGGTTCGCCGTCGCCGCCGCCAACTCGCCCTCATGTTCGAAGGAGAACAGAAGCCTCATCACGGGCTTCAGGTTCGCGCGAGGGCGCAGGATTCCTCTGTCTTAGAACCCCAGCGGCAGCCCGCCGCCGAGACTGCGAATTAGTTCCGTGCCCTGCGCGCCGATGGCGAAATACTTGCGGATGCCGTACTGCTCGCACACGCGGGTCAGTTCCTCGTCGGCGCGGGCGAACCGCGCGTCCAACTCGCTTTGCACAGAACCCAACATGCTCGTCAGCCCGCTCAGGTCGTTCTCGATGAGGCTCTTTTCAATCTGCGAGATGCTCGTGACATACTCGCTTAGCCCTGCGAAGTAGGCGTCGGCGAGCGTCTGGCACTCTGGCGGCGGGGGCACGCTCTTGAAGTATCGGATGAGTTCCGCCCATTCGCGTTGGCGTTGTTGGTAGCCCTGGCGCAGTTTCTCGCGTTCGCGCTCGTAGTCCGCCTCCGCCTTGTCGAAATCGCCTTGTGCGACACCGCTCAACGCCGCGGCGCGCGCGACCATCGCCTGCACCAGCATGCTCATCACAGGGGCGACATTGCGCTCCATCCGACGGCGCTGCTCTTCGGTACGGCGCAGATGCTCCAGCCAGTCCACCACATGCTTAGGCGGTGGCTTGGGCGATTCCGCCTCCAGCACGCTGGGGGCTTCTATCTTGGGCGGCTGCGCTTCCAGCACGCTGGGCGCGTCCACTTTCGGCGCTTGGGCTTCCAACACGCTGGGCGCTTCGGGCTTTTGCACCTTCGCGCGTGTAATCAGCCCCGACTGCGTGCCCACCACGAACGCGATTGCCATCAGCAGTAGCACGCCGACGCCGATTGCCCACCACTTCGCTTTAGACGCGCCGCGCGCGGGCGTGGGAGAGGCGCTCGCAGGCGCTGCCGCCGTGCCACTAAGTGGACGCCCACACCCCGCACAAAACCGCGCATTCTCTGGTATCGCCGCCCCGCAATAAGTACATTTCATCGTCTCGTTCTCCTATCGCTTTAGAGTATACCCGTGCGAAAAAGTTCCGCTACGCCTCGCTCCCCAGCAGCCATTCACGACTAAAGCGCGCCCACTTGATAGCGCTGCGTTTGGGTCTGCCTTGCTCGTCGCGGGGGAGGTCGTCGCGCTCCAGCGCGTAGCTGTAGGTCACATGAATTGTCCCGTCGCGCGCCTGAATTGCGCAGGGATAGGCGTAGCGTCCGCGCCCTGGTTCGTCGCGTTCCAAGTAGCGGGCGACGCGCCAAGTGCGCCCCTCGTCTTTCGAGAGCCAGATTGCGAGTTGGTGGCGTCCCTGCTCGGTGTCGTTGCCAATCAGCAGCCACTCGCCTGTGCGCAAGGCAAGCGCAGCGACGCTGGAGCCAGGGTTGGGCAGGCTGGTCTTCTCGGCTTCCGTCCAGGTCTCGCCGTTGTCGCGCGAGTAGGCGACGAAGATGCGATTGGGGGGCGGTCCGTTGTCGCGCATGTAGGCGACGAGCGTCCCGTCGCGTCGGCGCAGCAGGCTGGGCTGCACCGCGCCCGCGCCGAGAATCGGGCTACTGACGCGCCACCGCTCGCCCGAATCGTCGCTGAGAGCCACCAGCAAGAAGCTGAACCCGTCAGAGTAGAGGGGCAAGTAGATGCGTTCGCCCTCAATCAGCGGGGGGATGCGCGTCATCCAGCCGAGTCGGCGCGAGAGTTCGTCGCGGGCGTGCTGGCGCACTGTCTGCAGGTAGACCTCCAGTCGGGGGCGCAGCGCGGCGGGCAGCGACGCGCCCTGCGCCTCCAACCGCTTTAGCCAGCCCTCCACCTGCTCCACGAACCGCGCGTCAGGCGAAATGTGCAGCACTTCCCCGAATGTCCAGCGCGGGGCGAGCGCACGCTGGTAGTCCGTGCGGATACGATACTTCAGCAGCGAGCCTTCCCAGCGGTGGTTCAGCACCGTAATCCACACCAGCCACAGCCGTCGCCGCGCGTCGACAAACAGCACAGGGTTGCAGTCGGGGTAATCGGGCGTATCCGCCATCACGAACGGCTGGCTCCAGCGGGTTGCGCCCCTACGCCGCCGCGCGCCCAAGATTCGCACATCGTCCGCCGTGCGCTCCCCAGAACCGCTAAACCAGCACACCAACAGGTCGCCATTCGGGCACTCCACAAGGCTGGAGGCGTGATTGTGCCAACCATTAAGCGGGAAAATCAGTTGCGTCTCGAACACAGCACGCGATTCGCTCCCATAGGCAACCCTCCTGCAGGTACACTATCGGCGTTATGCGAGTCGGAGTCGTCGGTTGTGGGAACATTAGCCCCGTGTATCTGCGCGTCGCGCAGCGATTCCCTGAGATTGAGGTGGTAGCCGTTGCCGATGTGCGCTCGGAGTTAGCTCAGGAGCGCGCCGAGCAGTTCGGCATTCCGCAAGTGCTGGAAGTGGACGCGCTGCTCAATCACCCCGATATCGAAGTGGTGCTGAACCTCACGCCTCCTAAGGCGCACGCGCCCATCAACAAGGCGGCGCTTCAGGCGGGCAAGCATGTCTACTGCGAGAAGCCGTTTGCGATTACGCGCGAGGAGGCACGCGAGGTGCTGGCGCTGGCGCAGCAGAAGGGGCTTTTCGTTGGCTGCGCGCCCGACACCGTGCTGGGCGCGGGCATCCAGACCTGCTTACAGCTCCTCCGTGAGGGCGCGATTGGCGAACCTGTCGGCGCGAGTGCGTTTATGCTCAGCCCCGGACACGAACATTGGCATCCGAACCCTGAGTTTTTTTACCAGCTCGGCGGCGGACCGATGCTCGATATGGGTCCGTACTACATCACCGCGCTGGTCACGCTGCTGGGCGCGGCGCGGCGCGTGGCAGGGATGAGCCGGATCACGCGCCCCGTGCGCACTATCACCAGCGAACCCAAGCAGGGACAGCAGATTCCCGTGGAGACGCCGACGCACATCACAGGCGCCATCGAGTTCGAAAACGGCGCCCTCGCGACAGTCATCATGTCGTTCGATGTGTGGGCGCATCGGTTGCCGTGTATCGAGGTGTACGGCACGGAAGGCACGCTCGGCGTGCCCGACCCGAACGGGTTTGGGGGTCCTGTGCTCTTGCGCAGGGCGGGCGAGTCGGAATGGCGTGAGATGCCCCTTACGCACCCCTACGCGGAGCAGTACCGCAGTCTGGGGCTGGCGGAGATGATTCGCGCGATTCAGGAAGGTCGCCCGAATCGCCTGAACGGGCAGTTGGCGTCCCATGTGCTGGACATTATGCTCGCCTTCAACGACTCTTCAGCGTCAGAGACGCACATTGCGCTGGAAAGCAGGTGTACCCCGCCTGCGCCAATGCCTGTGGAGGGGCTTTAGCCTTTTAGGAACGGGCTTTTTGCCGAGCGCAGTTGTCCGCAAAGCCGCAGTCAACCGCCATCGGTTCAGCCCTTCACCGCGCCCGCCGTCAAGCCCGCCACAAACTCGCGCTGTAGGTACAAAAACAGCGCCATGACGGGCAGGATGCTCAGCAGCGTGCCTGCCATCAGCATTCCGTACTGCTGCTGGTAGATGCCCACCATCTGCGTGAGTGCAATCGGCAAGGTGAATCGCTCCGCGCTGTGCAGGATAATTTGCGGCCACAAAAACGAGTTCCACTGCCCCATGAACGCAATCAGCACGAACGCGCCAATCATCGGGCGCACGGTGGGGATTACAATCTGCCAGTAAATCTGGAACTCGGAGCAGCCGTCGATGCGCGCGGCGTGGATTAGCTCGGTCGGCACGCTCAGCATCGCCTGTCGAAACAGAAAGATACCGAACACGCTCACCGCGCCAGGCACAAGCAAGCCTGCATAGGTGTCCACCAGTCCCATGCGGTAAATCAGCTCATAGGTCGGCGCGAGCGTCACCTGTCCTGGGATAAGCAGCGTCGCCAGCATCAGCAGCGTAATCGCCTGCTTGCCCCGAAACTCGTATTTGGCAAGCGCGAAGCCCGCCAGCGACGAGAAAAAGAGCTGAATCGCCACCCCCGCACACGATACAAACACGCTATTGGCGACGAAGCGCATAAAATCTACCTGCGTGAACAGGTCGTAGAAATTTTTCAGGCTGGGATTCGGCGAGAAGAAGGTGTAGGAGAAGAGGTCTTCGGGCGCTTTGAGCGCGGCGGCGAGCAGCCACACCAACGGCATAAAAGTGATCGCCGCCAGCGCCAGGAGCAGCGCTATCGTTATTGCGCGTAGGGCATGAGTCATCGGGATGAGATTCGCGGGGCAGGAGACGATTCCTGCAAAAGTATAGTGTGGCGATTGGTATTACTCCAGCGGTTCGGCGTCCAGCGCGGCGGCGGTCAGCAGCGCGGGGTCGGGCAGCGCGTCCTCCAGAATCTCGCTGGCGCGTGTGAGCGGGTTGCGCCGCACGCGCAGGCAACGGTCGGCAGCCTCGTTAATCTCCTCAAAGTGCGAGATGACCAGAATCTGGTCGAACCAAGTGCGCAGGTTGTTCAGCAGTTCCATCACGCTGTGGCGGCGTTCGGCGTCCAGCGAGGCGAACACCTCGTCGAGAATCAGCAGCGAGAGGGGCTGCCCCGCGCGTTCCGTGATGAGTCGCGCGAGCGCGAGGCGCAAACTCAGGTTCACGATGTCCTCCTCGCCGCCCGAGATGACCGCTTTGCGATGCCCCTCGTCCAGCAGGGTGAAGCGGTACTCTTCGTCGATTTCGAGTTCGGAGTAGCGTCCGTTGGTGAGCGCGGTAAGGAACTCGGTGGCGAGCGCGGCGAGAGTGGGGCGCAAGCGTGTGTTCAGGTCCGTGCGGAAGTCCTGCATCGCTTTGCGCAGCAGGCTGTGCATGCGCAGCTGGTGTTCCTGCGCGCGCAGGGCGCGCTGGAGTTCGAGCAGGCGTTCGAGTTGGGCACGGAGCTGGTCGCGCATGGCGGTTTGGCTGGCGTATTCGGCTTGGCGGGCAGCGAGACTGCGCTCCAAGGCGTTCACCTCCGCTTCCGCTTGCTGGTACGCCGCCTCCGCCTGCTGGTACGCCGCCTCCGAGTAGCCTAACTGAGCAAGTTGCGTCTCCAGCTGCTCTAAGCGCGTGCTAATCTCCTGCAGGGCGGCTTTCGCCTCTTCGATTTGGGCGCGCAGGGCGTCCCGCTGTTGGATAACAGGGACGAGTTGCAGGCTCTCTTCGTAGAGGGGGCGCAGGCGTTCGGTCTCCGCGCGCAGAGCGGCGTGTTGTTCGGGGTCATAGCCTTGCGGCAGGCGCGCGATTTCGGTCTGAACCCGTTGCGCCTCGCGCTCGGTCTGCTGAAGGTCGCGCTCGAGGGCGGGCAGGCGGCGCAGCTCGACCTCCAGCGCGTGCGCCTGCTGCAGGTCGGGCTGGAGCGCGTCCAGTTCGGCTTGTACGCGCTGCTCCTCTTGAGGGTCGTAGACGGGGATTCGGTCGAGTTGGCGTTGCAGGTCGTGTTGTTGGCGTTCTAAGGCGTCTGCTTGGCGCAGTTCGGTCTCCAGCTGGCGCAGGTTCGCTTGCAGGTCGGCGAGTTGGCGTTGGGCATCCTCGCGCGCCCGCTGGTGCTGGGCAAGTTGTTCGCGCAGGGCGTGCGCCTCTGTCGGCTCCTGCTGGAGCGCGTTTAGTTGCTGGCGTAGGGCGTGCAGCTGGCGTTCGGTCGCGCGCGCCTCCTGTTGCGCGTTTGCTAGCACTCTGTGATAGGCGTCGCCGAGTGGTTGCCCGCAGGTGGGGCACTCGCTCGCTTCGCCCAGCGATTCGAGTTGCTGCACACGCGCGCGTTGCTGCTGCAGGGTCGCCTGCAGGCTGCGCTGTTCGGCTTCTGTCGCTGTGCGTTGTTGGTTCCATGCGTGGAGTACGCGCTGCAGTTCGGCTTCGGTCTCGGCGCAGGCGCGTTGGTGCGCTTGGAGCGCGGCGTCGGCTTGCTCGGCTTCGCGTGCGAGCGCGTCGCGCCTCTGCGCCTTCGCCTGCAGGTCGTGCAGCTGCGCTTGGATGGCTTGCAGTTGCGCTTCGATTCGGGCGCGCTGCGCGGCGTGCTGGGCAATCTGGCGGAGCTGTTCGAGGCGTTGGCTCAGTTCGGCGGCGCGTTGGCGGATGGGCAAGAGCGCGTGCAGGCGCGCCTGCTTCTGGTGCAGTTCGTCGCGTTCGGCGTGGAGCTGGGCGCGTCGCTCGGCGAGGGCGTCCAGCCGCGCCTGCAGGTGGGCGCGCTGCTGCGCCGCCTGCGCCAGTCGCTCCATCGCGTCCAACTCGCGGGCGAGCTGGCGATACCGCTCGGCGTCAGGCTTGATGGCTTTGAAGCGGTCGCACGCCGCCTTGAGTTGCTCCCACTGAGCGCGCAGCTCCTCGATGCGCCGCTCGGCGTGCTGGCGGTCGTTTTGCAGGAGGGTGCGCTGGTGCTGTAGGCGTTGGTTCTGCTCGCGCAGGGCGGTTTGGGCGTCGTAGTGAGCGCGTGCGGCGTCGCGTGCGGCGACAGCTTGCTCCAAGGCGGCTTGCTCCGCGCACAGCGCGCGCTCGGTCTCCTGTAGGGCGCACTCCACTGTCTGCAGCTGCTCCTGCAGCGCGCTGGGGTCGCCAACGCCGTGCCGCAGCCCCTCCACCGACGCTTTGAGTTCGCGCTCCGCTTTCGCAATCGCCTCCGCCGCCTCGCCCACACGCTCGTAGCCCAGCATCTTGCTGATCTCCTCGCGTCGCTTCTGCGGCGTGTAGCCGAGAAACTCCAGCTCCTTCTGGCGGGCGCAGAAGCTGGTCTGGAACTGCAGATGGTTCATGCCGAGCAGTTGTTCGATTTGGCGGTTCACGCTGCTGGCGCCGCGCGCGAGGGAGAGCCACGCGCCGTCAGGGTTGAGTTGCGCGAGGTCGGCTTCGGTGGGCGTGCGCTTAATCCGATAGCGGCGGTTGCCAAGTTCGAACTCCAGTTGTACGCGCACCTTCGCGCCGCCTTGCGACCAAAGGAATCGGACGGAGTCCACCCCTTCGCGCAGGGCGCGCGCGCCGTACAACGCCCACAGAATCGCTTCCAGCAGCGTGGTCTTGCCCGCGCCGTTCGCGCCCACAATCGCCGTGACGCCCGACTCAAAGGCTACCTGCGCGTGGGCGTATTGACGGAAGTTCTCCAGCTCCAGCGCAATCAGGCGCATCGGTTAGCGTTCGGCTTTCGGCGGCGTTTTGACTTCGACCTCTTGTTCGGTGTCCCACTTTGGCTCAGGCACATACATCGTGAAAGCGGTTATGGGGGTCAACTCGCGCTTAGCTCCGTCGATACTGGCAGTTCCCGTGCCTTGCATGGTGAACGCGGCGACGCCCTTGAAGTCGATGCGCACATCGCGTAGCACTGCCCGCACCGAGTCGTACTTGCCCTCGATGCGCACGGTACCCTGCCCCATATAGACCTTCAGTCGCTCGCTCAGCGGGGGCTTGATGCGCACGCCGCGGGGCAGCTCCTTCACTTCTTGGAAGCCCTCTATCTGCACCTTGCCTTGCACAGTGTTGATGACGAGGTAGCCGCGCCCGCGAAAGGCGAGCGCGCCCTCGCCCCGCGAGAAAAAGTTGATTTGCCTGCCCTCGGCGACGAAGACGCCTGGCTTGGGCGGTTCGGGCTTCTGGGGCTTCTGTTGCGCCTGCTCGCGTTTCGACGGCTCCTGTTTCGGTGGGGGCGTCTCGGATTTCTGCGCAATCCCTCCGACCAGCACAGCGAACGCCGTGATCAGTGCGACCAGTTTTCTCATAGCGGATATCTCCCTGCGCTATTATACCCACCGCAGCAGGGGGCGGAGTTGCCTCATGAGCTGCCCAGTACGCTTTGGCTTGGAAGCCTTGTCGTAGGGGTCTGAATACGAGAACAAAAAGACGCCCTCCGCGCAATGCACGCGCAAAGGGCGTCCCGATGGACTATTGTCCTGCTCCGATACCGCCGCCGCCACCCTTGCCCTTCAGCGGACGGCGTCGGCGGCGCGGTCGATTGCTGGCGAATCACCACTGCGACTGCCACAATGACGATACAGACGGACAGGGATGAGGAGTGGGGCGGGTCTAATCCTGACAAGATGGCTCGCTTAGAGGCGGCGTATTTGTGTCCGACGCGCTGTGTGTCCCCGCAGTGCCCCCGATTCGCCCCCAATTTCCTCAAAATTGCCGAATTCGCTGTCCGCTTTTGGCGCGGTTTTGAGTCTTAATAGGTCGGAATGCCCTCGAAGGGCGTTCCACAGGGCGAATTGGATAGATGTCAGCGGCGCTGGGCTTTGATCCTCCTTTCGACAGCGTCGCTCTTTTTTTTTTTTCGAGCGGTATACTTTAGGCGATGAGCGAAGCGAAACCACTGATTGGGATTACCGCCAACTGGAAGACCGTCGACGAGATTAGCGGACGAGTCAGCTTGAACGACGCCTACGCGCGTTCGGTGCATCGCGCGGAGGGCGTGGCGGTGCTGATTCCGCCGGGCGCGGACGCAGAAGCGCTGGCGACACATTTAGACGGGCTGCTCATCCCTGGTGGCGACGACATAGACCCGAAGTATTACGGCGAGCCGCTGCACCCAAAGGCGGAGTTGGTGAACGCGGCACGCTTTGACCAAGAGTGGGCGCTGTTGAAGGCGTTCGAGGCGCGGCGCAAGCCGATTCTGGGCATCTGCTACGGCTGCCAGCTGCTCAATGTGTGGCGCGGCGGATCGCTGTATCAGCATCTACCCGACCTGCCGAGCGTGACCCTGACGCACCAGCGCGCCTCCAAAAAGGAGCCGGACCCGCGCCACTTCGTGGAGGTCGCGCCCGACTCGAAGCTGGCGTGCATTGTGGGGCAGACGCGGTTTGAGGTGGTGAGCTTGCACCATCAGGGAATACGCAGTGTAGGGAAGGGGCTGGTCATCACGGCGCACGCGCCCGACGGCGTCGTGGAGGCGATTGAGGATCCCGACCACCCGTTCCTGATAGGGGTGCAGTGGCATCCAGAGCGCGACCCCGACGCGCCCGCCACCCGCGCCCTGTTTGAGGCGTTCGTGCAAGCATGCAAAGTGAGGTAAGCCCCGCGCGCCGCGAAGCGAGTCTCTACGGCGCGTTGGTGGGGTGCGCCGTCGGCGACGCACTGGGGATTGCGTATGAGAATCTCTCGCCGCGCCGCGTGTTGCGCCTGTTTCCCGACCCGACGCGCTACCACTTGTTGCCCTCCGTGGGGCTGATTTCCGATGATGCGGAGCAGGCGATGATGACATTGCGCGCGCTGGCGTGCAGCGGGGGCGACCCCGCGCGCTTTCAGGCGCGTCTGGCGACCGAGTTGCGCGTGTGGCTAGCGACGCTCCCTGCGGGGATTGGGCTGTCCACCGCGCGGGCGGGCATTCGGCTCTGGCTGGGGGTGTCGCTGCAGCGCAGTGGCGTGCGTTCGGCGGGGAACGCGCCTGCCCTACGCGGGGCGATTCTGGGCGTCGCGCTTGCAGACGAACCTGAGCGTCGCGCCAGCCTGACGCGCCTTGCGACACGCTTAACGCACACCGACCCGAAAGCAGAGGCAGGCGCACACTTTTGCGCGGACCTCGCGGCGTTGGCGGCGCACAGCGCAGGCGCGCCGCTACCCGCAGACGCCCTCCGCCAGCGCGTGGACGCCTGCCCCGCCGAGTTGCGCGAGCCGCTCCATGCAGTGTTCGCAAGCGTCGAGGTGGGGCAGTCTACGGAAGCATTCGCCCAGTCGCAGGGCTGGCGGCGCGGCGTTTCGGGCTACATCGTGCATACGGCAGCGGCTGCGCTGCATGCGTGGCTGTGTTTCCCCGACGAT
>Ga0308416_1000941_pt1 | contig 9931 bp, 10 predicted proteins | sample HotsprSampleOS60_FD_203468 | JGI IMG/M metagenome (GOLD analysis project Ga0308416, IMG submission 203468) | Hot spring phototrophic mat microbial communities from Octopus Spring, Yellowstone National Park, Wyoming, United States - 20090730_OS60 ... | reverse complement strand
CGGGGGAAGGCGGCCGCCACCGCCTTGTGGGCGGTGGCGGCCGCGGACGTGGCGGTGCTGGCGGGCCGGACGCAGGTGACCGGGTTCTTCTGGGTCGCCCCGTACCTGGTCGTGAGTTTCCTGCACCGCCCCCTGACCCCCACCCGCACGTTCCTGGGGACCCTGGCGGTGCTGTTCGCCGCGGGGGTGGTGTGGACCGCCTCTCACGGAGGGTTCCAGTGGGGCCCGCGGTACCTGCTGGCCGCCTACCCCCTGGCGGTGTGGCTGGCCGTGGACGCGTGGCGGTCTGCAGGACCCGGGGTTCAGCGGGCCTTGCGGGCGCCGGTGGCGGTGCTGGGGGCCCTCGCCCTGCTGGCGCAGGCCGCGGGGGTGGACCACGCGGACCAGGGCCAGTGGCGGGCAACACAGGCCCTGCGGACGATCCGGAGCCTGCCCACGCGGTACGTGGTGGTGGGGCTTGAGATCTTCGCGTGGGACTTCGCCCCCGCCTACGGGGAAAAGGTCCTGATGTCCGTGGACTCGCAGGCGGAGCTGGAGGAGGCGGTGCGGAGGCTGGCCCGGGCGGGGATCCACAGCTTCACGTACGTCCCACGGTCCGGGCTCCGGTTCGACCGGCAAGTGGTGGAGCGGGTGGAGGCCGCAGGCAGGCGGTACCGGGTGGTGAAGGACGAGGCCAGGGGAGACCTGCGGTTGGTGCAGTACGGCCTGGTGACCACGCCGTAGGAGCGTGTTCCGGAAGACTCCTCGAACGGAAAGAGGCCAGGGTCCCCGAAGACCGCGGAGCGCTCCTGAGGCGGTGCAGCCGGGGAGCGGACCTTCACCCCGCGGGCGGCTCGGTCTTCCCGTCCAGGACGCGCCACACCTTGGAGGCGAGCTGCTGGGTGTGCTGGTCCGGAGCCAGGACCTTTCCCGCCACCGCGGGCAAGGCTGGGTGCTCCACAGCCCGCTGGAGGACCGTGGCCCGGCGGACCGCACGCTCCACGTCCTCGGACCTCACCTCCCAGGAGACCTCTACCACGAGGTACACGGTCTCCCCGTCCCGGCGCCCTTCCACCACGACGTCCGCCTGCAGGACGTCCTCGCGCTCCTCCAGGGTGATGCGGCCCGCGTCCACCGCCTCGTCGAGGAGGAGACCGAGCTGGTCCGGACCCACCGTCCGGGTCCTGCGGAGGACCCGTGCGAAGTAGGAAGCGGCGCGGTCCCGGTACAGGCGCTCCAGGCTGTCGCCCTTCAGGGTCGCTACGTCCTTCACCAGGACCCGGACGGTCTCCACCAAGGCCTGCAGCGTCACCTCCGTGCGCGTTTGGGCCTGTGCGAGTTCCTCTACGCGTTGCTCGGTACGCATCTGGGCTTGCGCGAGTTCCTCGATCCGTTGCTCGGTACGTGCCTGGGCTTGTGCGAGCTCCTCGATGCGCTGCGCCGCACGCGCCTGGGCCTGTGCCAGTTCCTCCACGCGTTGCTCAGTGCGTTTCTGTGCCTCTGCGAGCTCTTGCAGGCGCAGGTCCGTCTGCCTCTGGGCTTCCGCCAGCTGCTGAACAAGGTGTTCGGTGCGCTTCTGGGCCTCGGCCAGCTCCCGCTGGGCCTCCGCCAGCGCCTGCACCGTGGCGTCGGTCCGGCGCTGGGCCTCCGCCAGGCCGCGCACTTCCGCGGCCAAGGCCGCCACCTCGCGGGCGAGCAAGGCCGTGTCCTCCGGCAAGAGGGCGCGCCGGAGTTCGTCCCGCCACTCCGGGTGCTCACGCAGCAGCCGGACCAGGGCCTGCAGGTCTTCCACGCGGAACGCCATGTTCACGACGATTCTACCGCGGCAAAATGCCGTCAGAAAAACAGCCCGGGGTCGGAGGGCCGGGAGAGCAGCCTTGAGAGGAGCAGACCGGGGTCCCCCAAAATCGCGTAGCGGTTATTGGGGTGGTCTGGCACGCGGCCTGCCCGGAGGCCCGGCGGGAGGGGAGAAGCGGACGTGGAGCGGGGCGGACGCACGGCCATCCTCGGGATACTGCTGGCCGTGGGCGTGTGGAGCCTGGTAGCGGGGCGGAGCCTGTGGTTCGACGAGCTGTTTGCCCTGCACGCGGCCTCCTTGTCCCCGTGGGAGCTCGTACGGTTCGTCCGTGACCACGACGCCCACCCGCCCTTGTACTACGCCCTGCTGAAGGCCTGGACGGAACTGTGGGGTACCTCCGAAAGGTCGGTGCGCGCGCTTTCCCTGGTGCTCGGTCTTGCGACCCTGCTGGCCGTGGAGGAGTACGTGCGGCGTCGCCTGGGAACGGGGCCGGCCGGGGTTGCCGTGGCTGCCCTGGCCGTCTCCCCCCTGTTCCTGCAGGCGAGTAGCGAGGCCACCCGCTACGCTCTGCTGACCTTCCTCTACGTGGTGGCGGGGCTGGAAGTGCTGGCCACGGTGGAGGGAAAAAGGAGGCGCCCCTGGCGGCTCGGGTTGGTGGGCAGCCTGCTTCTGTACACCCACTCCCTGGGGCTTCTGCTCCTGGGCTGTGTCGGGGTCTTCGCGGCCTGGTACGGCGGCCGGGAAGGACTGCGGAGGGTGGCTGTGGGCTTGGCCCTTGCCGGCCTCGCCTTCGTCCCGTGGGCCCCCGTGTTCTGGTACCACGTGTCCGCGGGCCGGTTCGACCCGCCGTGGCGACCCGCACTGCCCGCGACCCTGCCCCTGCAGCTGCTGCACGTGGTCGGGTTTGGAGGCAGGGTCTTCGAGACCGCCGGTTCCTTCTCGACTTCCGCGGCGCCGTGGTGGGTGGAGGTGGCGCTGGCGGTACCCGTGCTGGTGTGGCTGGGGGCGGGTCTATGGGGGGTCTGGCACCGCTCGGCGGGTCTGGGCAGGCTGGTACTCTGCTGCACCGCGCTCCCGGCGGGGCTGCTCCTCGGGGTCTCCTACTGGAAGCAGAGCATGGTGGCCTACCCGCGCTACTTCGTGTTCGCGGTCCCCTATCTGGCCCTGGCGGCGGGCTCCCTGGCGGGGCCGGAGGGGCCGTGGGGGAGGGAGCGCCGCCCTCGGGGACCCGGAGGGTCTGCGGCAGGATCATCCGACAAGACGGGGCGGAGCTGGGCGCGGGCCGTGGTGGGGATGTGTGCCGCGGCGGTGCTGGTCCTGTCCGTGGGTTCCCTTGCGCGGTGGGGGGAAAACCTCACGGAGGGAATGGGAGACCGCAGGGCTCTGGCGGCGGAGCTTTCGAAGAGGCTGAGGCCGGGCGACGCGGTGGCGGTGTACCCCCGGTGGGAGGCCACGGGCGTGGACTACTACCTGCCCCAGCTCCGCGGGCGCTTTGTGGCGTTGCGGTCCGAGTGGACAGAGGATGCGTACCGAGCGCTGCGGGAGCAGGTGCGGGGTTTGAGCAGGGCGGACCGCGTGTGGGTGGTGCAGGGCTTTCCCATGGCCCCGCAGGCCTTCGAGGCCATCTACCGTCAGCTGAGCCGGACTCACCGGGTGGCGTACTTCGGGGAGTTCGACGGCCTGCGCCTGACCCTGTTCGTGCGACGGGGTCTGTCCCCGTGACGACTCGACCACCCGAAAAGTCTCCGGGATCTTTGGGGGACTCCGGAGCGTCTCTTCCGAGGGCGGCTCCCCCGCGCCGACCCTACGAGCGTGTCCCGGAAAAACCCTCCAGCGGAGGGGGACGGGGATCTAGGCGCGGAAGAGGTTGCGCAGGACGAAGCCCACGTTGGCGGGACGCTCCGCCAGCCGCCGCATGAAGTAGCGGTACCAGTCGGGCCCGAAGGGGGTCGCCACCAGCACCCGGTACCCGCGGGACACCAGGTCTGCCTGCAGCCGGGGGCGGACTCCGTACAGCATCTGGAACTGGAAGGCCTCCGCGGGAATTCCGCGACGCCGTGTGAAGTCCACCACGTGGGCGTGGATCCGCTCGTCGTGGGTAGCCACCGCCACTCGGGCGCCCCCTTCGAAGGCCATCTCCACCAGCCTGAGGTAGTTTCGGTCCACGTCCGCCTTGCGGGGAAAGGCCACGGTGGGCGGTTCCAGGTACGCGCCCTTGACGATCCGCACCGCGGGCTTCAGGGGGAGGAGCTGACGGAGGTCTTCCTCGCTGCGGTAGAGGTAGCTCTGCAGGACGACGCCCACGTTGTCGTACCCCTCTGCGCGCAGGCGGCGGTAGATGCGCAGGGTGGCGTCCACCCGCCAGGACTCCTCCATGTCCACCCGGACGAACCGGCCCCGCTCCGCAGCCTGAGCCACCAGGCCGCGCAGGGTCCGGTAGGCGAGCTCCTCGTCCACGTCCAGGCCCAGCTGGCTCAGCTTGACGGACAGGTAGGTCCGCAGCCCCTCCCGGTCCAGGCGGTCCAGGACCCTCTCGTACGCCTCCGCGGTGCGCCGGACGTCCGCCTCGTCCGTCACCCGCTCGCCCAGGAGGGTGGTGTTGGTGAGGAAACCCCGGTCCTGCAGGGACCGGAGGACCTTCACGCAGTCGTCCAGGGTCTCCCCTGCCACGAACCGGCTGGCGCCCAGCCGCAGCCCGTGGCGGCGGACGAACCCGGCCACCGCGGGGTGGTCTGTGGCGCGGAGGATAAGAGATCGGGCGGCTAGCTGGAAGTCCACGGGCCGCGCGCTTTCCACGGGACCATGATACCCCAAGCGGCGGCGGTCTCTGACACCTTGCGTCTGACACCATTTTGGGGCCGGGCCGGGGGGGTTGGCACGAAAGCTGCTCCGGCCTGACGGTGATGAAGGCCACGGGGCAGAATCAGGCGCTGAAGGGCCTGGTGACACCCCCCGCCAACGGGAAGGGGGCCCGGCTCGGCGCGCTGCTGCTCGAGCGGAGGCTCATCACGCCCGAGCAGCTCGAGGCGGCCCTGGCGGAGCAGCGCCGGACAGGGGACCTCCTCGGCCGGATCCTGGTAGAGCGGGGGTACGTGTCCAAGCAGGCCCTGGGCGAGGCCCTCGCCTTCCAGCGAGGGCAGGCCTACCTCAACCTCACGGAAGCACCCATCGACGAGGAGCTGGTCCGCTCCCTCCCGGAGTGGGTGGTGGCCCAGTATCGGGTCGTGCCGGTTGCCCGGACGGAGGACGAGGTCCTGGTGGGCATGGTGGACCCCACGGACGTGGAGGCCATGGACGTGGTGGCGTCCCAGCTGGGCAGCCGGGTGCGGCCGGCCTTCATCACCGAGGCGGACTTCGACTGGGCGTACAGCCGCTTCTTCGGCGCCCAGCACCGGGCCGGGGAGGCCCTGGAGGAGCTGTCCCAGGACGGCGCGGGGCCCCGGCAGGCGGTGGCGGTTGTGGAAGCCGCGGAGGAGGCCCCCGCGGTACGCCTGCTCAACTCGGTGCTGGGAGACGCGATCCGGGCCGGCGCCACGGACGTGCACTTCGAACCGGACGCGGAGGACGTGGGGGTGCGGTTCCGGGTGGACGGGGTGCTGCAGGAGCGGCTGCGGGTCCCGCACTCCGTGTCTGGGGCCATCGTCTCCCGGGTGAAGGTCCTGGCGAACATGGACATCGGGGAGCGGGTGCGCCCCCAGGACGGCCGCCTGCTGCTGTCCTTCGGGGGCCGCGAGTACGACGTCCGGGTGGCGACGGTCGGCGCGGCGTTCGGAGAGCGCCTGACCCTACGGCTGCTCAACACCCGGCAGGTGCTCTTGGGCCTGGACCGGCTGGGCCTGGACGACGACCAGCGGCGGATCCTGGAGGGGCTTTTGCAGAGGCCCCACGGGATGGTCCTGGTCACGGGGCCCACGGGCAGCGGGAAGACCACCACCCTGTACGCGGCCCTCAGCCGCATCAACGACCGGACCCGCAACATCATGACCGTAGAGGACCCCGTGGAGTACCGGCTGCCGGGGATCACCCAGATCCCGGTGCGGGAGAAGATGGGGATTACCTTCGAGGCCGGTTTGCGGAGCATCCTCCGGCACGACCCCGACGTGGTCATGGTGGGCGAGGTGCGGGACCGCCAGACGGCTTCCGTAGCCGTCCACGCGGCCCTGACCGGCCACTTGGTCCTCACCACCCTGCACACCAACGACGCCGCCAGCAGCCTCGTCCGCATGCTGGACCTGGGCGTGGAGCCCTTCCTGCTGGCCTCCGCGGTGGTGGCCGCGGTGGGCCAGCGGCTGGTCCGGCTGCTGTGCAGGCGGTGCAAGCGCCCCGGCCCCCCGAGCCCGGAGGACCTGCGGGTCCTGAGTGTTCCGGAGCCCCCGGCGGTGGTGTACAGGCCGGCGGGTTGCTCGGAGTGCGGGGGGACCGGGTACCGGGGCCGCACGGGGGTGTTCGAGATCCTCGTGGTGGACCACACTGTCCGCGACCTGGTCCTGCGGAGGAGTCCAGCCACGGCCCTGGCGGAGGCCGCGCGGGGGGCGGGCATGCGGACCCTGAGGGAGAGCGCGGCCCGGAAGGTCCTGGAGGGTCTGACCAGCGTGGAGGAATTCCGGCGCGTGCTGCCGGTGGAGGAGTAGCGGCGTATGCCGGTGTTCGAGTACGTGGCGCGGGACGGGTCGGGAACGGCCGTCCGGGGCCGGGCCCACGCCGAGGACGTGCGGGATCTGGCGACGCTGCTCCGCAGGCAGGGCCTGTTTCTGACCTCCGCGGAGTCCCTGGCTCTCGGGTCCGAGGGACGGGTAGCCCTCAGCCCCGGGGAGCTGGCCAACTTCACGCACCACCTGGCGGTCCTCCTGGATGCAGGTCTCACGGTGTTTTCCGCTCTTGAGGCACTGGAGGAGCACGCGGAGGAGGAAAGCCTGCAGCGGTTCAGCCGGGTGCTGCGGGAGGAGGTGGAACGCGGCGCCTCGCTCTCACAAGCCCTGGCTTCCGCCGCGGAGGGCCTCCCGCAGGGGTTCGTGGGGGTGGTCCAGGGCGGCGAGGTCACCGGCCGGCTGGACGTGGCCTTCCACCGCCTCAGTACGTACCTGGAGCGGGAGCTGGAGTTCCGCAGGAGGGTCCGGGAGGCCCTCACGTACCCCGCGGTGGTCCTGGCTGCCGCCTTCCTCGTGGTGGGGGTATTCCTGACGTACGTGGTGCCCGCCTTCGAGCGGGTGTACAGAGGAGCCGGGGCGGAGCTACCGCCCCTCACCCGGGCCGTGATGGCCGCGAGCCGGGCCGCGCGGTCCCTCCTGCTGCCCCTGGGAGCGGCCGTAGTACCCCTGGTCCTGGTACCCGGCGCGAGACGGAGGGTCGGAAGGAAGGTGTGGGCCGTCCTGGAGCCTCTGGTGGAGCGCGTGCCGAAGCTGGGGAAGCTGGTGCGGACCGCCAGGGCTGCCCGGTTCCTGCACAGCCTGGGTCACTCCCTGGCGTCCGGCGTCCCCGTGCTGGCCGCTCTGCCCGCGGCCGCGGGAGCGGCGGGAAAGCCGGGGTGGTCGGACGTCCTGTCCGCACGGGTGGAGCGGGGAGGCCGGCTGACCGACGCCTTGAGGGCCCTGCCCGGGTTCCCCCCAGTGGCGGTGCGGTTGGTGGGGTTGGGGGAAGAGTCTGGCCAGGTGGCGGACATGGCCCTGCGGGCGGCGGAGGTCCTCGACCGGGAGTTCGAGCTACAGGTCAAGCGCCTGCTGGCAGCCCTGGAGCCAGCTTTGACCGTGGCCCTCGCGGCGGTGGTGGGGGTCCTGCTTCTGGCCCTGTACATGCCCATCTTCGGCCTAGGCAGGGCGGTGCTGAGGCACTAGAGATCTGGCACGAAAGTTGCCCCCTAGACCCGAGTGAGACTACCCGGAAGCGGAGCAAGGAGGAGGACGATGCGATACGTGCGGGACCAAAGGGGTTTGACGTTGGTGGAGCTGCTGGCGGTGATCCTCATCCTGGGGATCCTGGTGGCGGCGGCGCTCCCGAACTTCCTCTCGGCGGAGGACAACGCCCGGGACGCAGTAGACCGGGCCAACGTGCGGTCCATCAACGCGGCCATTCAACTGTACCGCTATAGAAACAACGGAGCGTGTCCAGCAAGTGGGGCGGCGCTCTCCAGCAGTATCCTGAACAACACGGCCTACTTCCCGGACGGGGCCCCGCAGGACCCCATCGACGGTTTCAACACCGCGTCGCGTACGGTGCCCGGGGACCCGTACCAGAACGACTACGTCGCTGCGCAGTGCCGTGTCGTCCGCGACTGAGAGCGGATTCGGCCGCCTGGGCAGGGGAGGCGTTGGGCAGGGCCAGCGTGGGTTGACCCTGGTGGAGGCCGTCGCCGCGCTGGCCCTGCTGGCCTTGCTGCTGGCGGTGGCGGTTCCCAACCTGCTGCCTGCGGCGGAGCTGGAGGCCAGGGTGGCGGGGCGGCAGGTGGCCGCAGACGCCTTTCTGGCCCGGCAGCTGGCGGTGTCCACGGGAGAGAGTTACGTGCTGGAGTTCCGTCCGAGCGGCGGCCCGTACACCTCGTACGCCGTGCGGCGCGAGGCAGGTCCGGACGAGCCCGACTTCCCGAAGGAGTTGCCTCCCGGCGTGCACGTCACGGGCCCCGAGCGGTTACGCTTCCTGCGCTCCGGCGAGGCGGACCTGGCGGACGCGGAAACGTCGGTGACCTTCGCGGGCGGCGGGGTGACGGTCACGATGCAGGTCTTCCGCAGGACCGGGTCGGTGAGGCTCGTACCCCCGTGAACGGAGCGCAGTCCGGACACACGCTCTTGGAAGTGCTGGCCAGCCTGCTCCTCCTGGCCGTGGCCCTGATACCGCTGATGGAGGTCTACCCCGCTCTGGTGCGCGCTGCGGACGCTCGGGAGCAGGTCGCCCTCCTGGAGCAGGTGGCCGCGACGAAACTGGAGGAGGTGGCGCAAGCGGCCCGGCTCGGGCGCGTGGGGCTGGGGGTAGGCGGGGAGGACTGTGCTGCGGCCGTGCGGGGCTGCTGGGTCCGCTGGCAGGTGACGCAGGCGTCCGCGTCACCGAGGAGCTGGTTGCGCGAGGTGCAGGCCACGGCCTGCGTGGACGCAAACGGGAACCGGTCTTGCGAGTCGGGGGAGTTGCAGGTGAGCTATGGTACGCGCGTCACATCGCGGCCCTGAAGCCGGCCTCACCCTGCTGGAAGTGCTGGCGGTCCTGCTTCTGCTGGGGCTGGTGACCGCGGCGGCGCTGCCTTTGCTGGCGGTGGCAGAAGCCTCTTACGCGGACGCCCACAGGCGGCAGGAGATGGTCCGGAACGCACAGGTGGCGGCGGAGTTTCTCGGAAAGTCCATGCGGGCCGCGGGAACCCTGTACGAGGTCTCCGACGGACGGCTCCGGTTCGACGTGGGGTCACCCCCGGTCCCGGTGGAGTTTTTCCTGGACGACGCCACCGGGGACCTGATGTTCCGCGGGTCCTCGGGAGAGCCGGCTTCGTTCCTTGCAGGTCCGTTCCGCAGCATGCAGGTGGCCTGCTTCGACCAGGCGGGCGACCCGGTAGACTGCAGGGCCGACCTTCCGGCGGTCAGACAGGTGGACCTGCGGTTGACCGCCAGGGACCCTGATCCCGGTGCCGGGGCCCCTGTCTCGGACCTGACGGTGACGGTGCGGGTGGTGCTCAGGAGGGACCGGTGAAGGCTGCAAGGGGCGTGTGGCTCCTGGAGGAGCGAGGGCTGGCCTTCCCCATGACCCTGTTCGTGCTCGTGGTGCTGGCCCTCCTCGCAGCCGCCCTGGGGAGCAGCACGGCCTCGGGGCTCGAGGGCGCGAGGCTTGCGGACTGGAACCGGAAGGCATTGTACGCGGCGGAGGCGGGGGTGGAGCACCAGATCCACCTCCTGAAGGAGGGGAGCCCTGAGGAGGGGAGCCCTGCACCCGCCAGCGGCTCGTTGGGCGGAAGTCCTGGAGTGCGGTATCGGGTCACCCAGGTGACGGGCCTGGAGCCCACGGGCAGGTGCAGCCCGCTGCGGGAGGAGCGGTGGCAGATCACCGCCCGTGGCGAGCTACTAATCAGAGCATAAAATGCTTGACATACCGGCACGGATCTGCTACGCTGGACGTTGTGAGGGACGACGACGCTCGGCACTTGTCGCCGGCCGCCCTGGATGCGCTGCGCCGTCGGGTGGT
>Ga0308416_1000937_pt1 | contig 9957 bp, 9 predicted proteins | sample HotsprSampleOS60_FD_203468 | JGI IMG/M metagenome (GOLD analysis project Ga0308416, IMG submission 203468) | Hot spring phototrophic mat microbial communities from Octopus Spring, Yellowstone National Park, Wyoming, United States - 20090730_OS60 ... | reverse complement strand
GCGCACTCCTGCTCAAACGCTACCAAGACGCCGACACGATTCTGGTGGGACTGTACGACCCACCAGGCGTGAACGCCTATGTTGGGTGGAGCACTACATCCCCAGTCGGTGAGTCCATCGCTGGGGTCCATCACCCTGCTTCCAGCTTCAAGCGGATTAGTTTCGGGACCGTTGAAGCGGCGGACGACAATGTCTCTTTTAGCGACATTTCGTACCCTGTGGATACCTGGCGTGTTCGCTACACCAGTGGCACAACCGAGGGCGGCTCGTCAGGCTCTGCGTTGTACGGCGCCGATCGGCGTCTGCGTGGTGTACTGACGGGCGGTTTTCGCGCCTGTCCACCCGTGACGAAATACTATGGGCGGTTCAGCGACGCCACTACGAATCTGCGCTACTACCTGATCAACACGGATATTGCCAGCCCCGTGTTTGTCAACCGTGCCGTGTCGGGCGACCCTGAGAACGGCGGCAACAGCGAACGCGGCACTGCGGCGAACCCGTTCAACACTGTATACGAGGCGACCTTCGCTGTGCGTGCCAATGACACTGTGCGCATCGTACCTGGCAACTACAACGAGCGGTTCCGCGTCTGGCGTCCGATGCGCTTAGAACGCGAGGGTAGTTCGGGCGTTGTGCGTATCGGCGCGCCCTAACCCGTAATCGTCGGGGTAGACCCCCGTGTCTGCCCCCCCAACCGAAACTGAAGGAGGCACATCATGCGAAAATGGCTATTGACACTGACGGTACTGGCGGCAGCGACACTGCTTACGGCAGCCGCGTGCGCCCAATCGGGCGGCGGCTATGACCTGAGCTGGTGGACCATCGACGGCGGCGGCGTCACCTTCGCCACAGGCGGAACCTTCGACCTCGGCGGCACAGCGGGTCAGCCCGACGCCAGCAGCGCGCTCACAGGCGGCGCGTTCAGTCTCACAGGCGGCTTCTGGTTCGCGCCGTGCATCGTCTCCAACGGCGATGTGGACGGCAACGGCTGCATCGACAGCGCTGACCTGCTGATCGTGCTGTTCAACTTCGGGGCGACGGGGTTGAACCCTGCCGACCTGGACTGCGACGGCATCGTGGACAGCGCCGACCTGTTGACCGTGCTGTTCAACTTCGGGAGCGGGTGCTGACCCCCACCCCAGCCCCTCGCCCCTGGATGGGAGCGCTTGGCGGGGTTCCCCGCCAAGCGCTTGCGCTGGTGGTAAGTACCTATGCGTAGAGATCTAAACATCGCGCCCCCACCCCAACCCTCCCCGCGGGCGGGGAGGGAGTCGCGGTTCCTCCCCCGTCCACGGGGGAGGTTAGGAGGCTTAAAGGGGTAGGTTTTTTGCCGAGCGCACTCGCCAGCCGGGAAGCCAAGTAGAGGATGTGCGCCCCTTGCGGGGAAGTGTCGCCCAATCTTCGCCTCAACGCATACACCCCTTGAAAAAACCTACCCCTTTAAGAGGTTAGGAGGGGGGAGCAGTTGCCGTATGTCGAAAATTCACCGCATAGGCACTTATTATGCCCTCCTTGCGCCCGATAATACCTGCGCCCGATAGTAGAAGTACTGCGCCCCGAATAGGAACACCAGAATTGCGGGCAGGAGTGCCACATAGCGGAAGGTCATCGCCGCGCCGTGTCGCAACGCCTCGTCCAACGCCGCTTTCTGCTGTTTTGCGGTCGGGTCGCCTGCCTCTGCTTTTTCGATAATCTCCTGCGCGCGTTCAGGACTATACTTGCCTTCCACGACCACCAACTGGCGCAGTTCAGGGGTGAGTTTCTCGATGGTGTGCAGGTCGTAGATGCGCCCCATACTGGGTCCGGCGACGCCGGCGGCAATCATGCCCGCCGCGCCCATCACCGCCAGCAAAAACTCGCCCCCGCGCGGGTAGCGTTCGGAGACCACGCCCAGCATCGTCGGCCAGAAGTACGCCTTGCCGATGCCGAAAACGGTCGCTGCAAGGAATGCCGCGCCCGCCGTGAACGAGACACTCAGCAGGTACAAGCCGACCGCCGCGAACGCCGCGCAAATCGCCAGCAAGCCTATCGGCGTGAACACCCGCGCCACAGGTCCCGCCACGAGCCGCAGCACGAACATCAAGCCCGATGTGTAGACCAGAAACAGGATGCCGCGAATGCCCACCGTGTCGGTCAACACCGAGCCGACCCACTGGTCGGGCCCCAGCTCCGTGATAGCGGTCATGCACATACACAGAATCAGCAGTAGCACGCCTGGGCGCAGAATCTGCAGGAACATCTCGCCCATGCTCACGCCCAACGCCGCGCGTTCGGTTTCGGGGAACTTCTCCGTCCAAATCATTGCGCCGTAGATGAGCGCGGGCACGATAATCGTGCCCAGCCGCACCTGCCACGAGGCGTTCATAAATTCCGCCAGCGCGAAGGTCGCCAACCCGCCGATAATCAGCCCGCCAGGCCACCACGCATGCAGCACATTCAGCTTGTGCGTCTTGTCGTTGGGGTACATCGTGGCGGCGAGCGGGTTAATCACCGCCTCCACCGTGCCGTTCGCCAAGCCCACCAGCAGCGTCGACAGCAGCAGCGCAACGAAGCCGTAGTTCGGCGACAGAATCGTGAATACGATTCCCAAAATGTGCCCCAGACACGCAAGTTTCAGCAGGCGCCCCATCCCGAAGGTGTTCACCAGCGGACCCACAATCAAGATGGCTATCGGGAAGCCCCAAATTCCCATCAGATTGACCAGCCCCTGCTGCTCGTGGCTGATGTCGAAAGTCGCGCCCAACTCCTTGAGGATGTCGGCGCGTATCGAAAACGCCATCGCCGTCGTCACCAGCGCGATACAGCTGGCGATGAACAGCTTGTTGTAGTTATAACTCCCCTGTGCCATGTCGCCCTCCTTAAGGTGGTCGGAATCTTCGATACGGTGTGGGGGGATTCCTGCTAAATTGCCCACTTCCACAAAGCCGTAGTGTGTTTGTGCATAACGATTGTACCTTGTCAGCTCATAACCCCGCGTGAGGTATAATCCCCTTTAGGTGACCTGGGGATGCCGCGCTACAAGATTCTCACTTGGGGCTGCCAGATGAATGAGGAAGACTCCGAGCAGATGAGCCTCTTCCTGCAGGAGCGGGGCTACGAGCCTGCCGAGCGGGTGGAGGACGCCGATGTGGTGCTGCTCAACACCTGTTCGGTGCGCCGCAAGCCCGAAGACAAAGTGTTCAGCACGCTGGGGCAGCTGCGCACGCTCAAGCAGCGTAAGCCCCAGATGGTGATTGGCGTGTGTGGTTGCATGGCGCAGCTCCGCGCAGACGAAATCCGCCAGAAAGCGCCGTTCGTGGACATGATTGTCGGCACGGCGCATGTGGCGCAAATCGGCGCGCTGCTGGAGGAGGCAATCCAGAAGCGACGGCTGGCGATGCGCCTCGACTTGCCCGAACGCAAAGGCGCGATTGTCACGGACATCCCCGCACGCAAGGTAGACCGCGCGCCGAAACTCAAGGCGTTCGTGCCCATCCAGTACGGTTGCGATAAGTTCTGCACCTTCTGCATCGTACCAATTACGCGCGGGCGCGAGCGCAGCCGACCGACCGCCGACATCGTCGAGGAGGTGCGCCGACTTGCCGAACGCGGCACCAAGGAAATCACCCTACTGGGGCAGACGGTCAACTCCTACGGCAAGAACCTGCTGGAGGGGCGCGTGCCCTTCGCGCGCCTGCTCAAGCTGCTCAGCGACATCGACGGCATCGAGCGCATCCGATTCACCTCGCCCTACCCGCGCGACTTCCGAGACGACCTCATCAACGCCATCGCCGAGCTGCCCAAAGTGATGGAGCATGTGCATCTCCCCCTGCAGTCGGGCGACGACGACATCCTCAAGGCGATGCGTCGCCTTTACACCGTCGAGCAGTTCGAGGAGATTGTGGGCAAATTGCGCGAGCGCATTCCGAATATCGCCATCACGACCGACATTATCGTCGGCTTCCCAGGGGAGACCGACGAACAGTTCGAGAACACGCTCAAGGTAGTGGAGCGCATCCGCTTCGATGGGGCGTACATGTTCGCCTACAGCCCGCGTCCGGGCACGCCTGCAGCGCAGATGGAGAACCAAGTGCCCCGCGCGGTCAAGCAGGAGCGGCTCCAACGGCTAATCGCGCTGCAGAATCGAATCACCTGCGAAATCAACAGCGCACAGGTGGGGCGGGTGTTCGAAGTGCTGGTGGAGGGTCCCAGCCAGAAAAACCCGACGAAGCTGGCGGGCTTCACGCGCGAGAACAAGATGATGCACTTTGCAGGCGCACGCGAGTTGGCGGGTCAGATTGTGCGCGTGCGCGCCGACGAAGCGCACCTCTGGGGCTTCTACGGGACGGTGGTGAGCTAATACCAATCGCGTGGGCAAAGTTCGTGATTTACCCCCTCCGTTGGTTCCCCTCGCGAAGCGGGGGGAACCAGGCAGGGCGCGTGTTCGGTTCCCCCTGCGGGCAGGGGGAACCTGAAGGAGGGGGTCTTTACTCTCACTCATTTTTGCGAGCTATGGCGCGGCGATTGGTGTTAAACGGCTATTCGCGGGCACAGTTGGGCGTGTAGCCGCCCGCATCAGGAAAGGGAATCATGGGACAAAAATAGTGCGCAGGAATTGTATGTTGACATTCGCGCACGCGCTCGACGGTGTGCGTGGCTCTGAACCAGCGTGCGTGCCCGTCAAAGAACGCAAGGTTCGCACCGTTGAAGTGAGCAATCGTGGGGCAGTTGAAATAACGCCCTGCCAGGTCGAAGGCGGTCAAGTCGCCGTCGTTGAGCGTCGCCTGCTCATCGACTAACTCAGCAAACTGCGCGGGACGCTCCACCACCGCTTCGGGGATGAATCCTGCCACATAGTTTAAGGAATAGCTCAGTCCCTTTTCCTGTCCGCGGCGATCCGTCGGACAGATGTAGACTGCCTCGTTGCGCACATAGGGATAGAGCGCGCCTTGTTTCACCCCCGTTTGCCGCCAACGCTCGCCCACAGGCGCGTTGGGATCCAGGGGCGGGGAGATAACCCAATAACAAGGAACCCAGTGCCCCTCGGCTGTGCTATACACGCCTCCCATCCAACGCGGATAGAACCTACGATCGATCGTGCCAGGGCAGTAGGTTCCGTCGCCCATGCCAGGATTGCGCCCCTCGAAATCGGCGCGGTAGAGAGCGAAGGCGGTTCCTAACTGGCGCAGGTTGCTCAGACAGCGGCTCTGGCGCGCTTTTTCCCGTGCCCGACTGAACACGGGAAACATTACCGCCATAAGCACCGCGATAATCGCTATCACTACCAGTAACTCTATCAGTGTGAACGCTTGTCGACGCATCGCTCTTGTCTCCTGATGACGCCTCCCTCCTGTGTATCGCTTACGAAGCGACAACCTCTACCCATCGTGCAACCTCCTGCCGCAACGCTTGCACATCGAGCCCTGTGAAGCGACCGTCTTGGTAGAGTATGTATCCGTCCACCATCGTCATCGCGACATCCTCGCTGCAGGCGATGAGCGCGAGCGCGGCGTAGGGGTCAGGCGTAGAGATGTACGCGAGCCGATGGGTGCGCACGGCAATCACATCGGCGCGTTTACCCGCCTCCAGCGAGCCAATCTGCGCGTCTACGCCGAACACCTTCGCGCCGTCCAGCGTGAGCATGCGCACCCAGTCGCGCCAGCTGGGGCTGGCGGCGTAGCTGACGGCGCGCTGCGCCAGCGCGGCGAAGCGCAGCTCCTCCCAGAGGTCCAAGTTGCCTGCGCTAACCGCGCTGTCTGTGCCCAGCACGACGGGGATGCCTAGCCTGCGCATCGCGTACACGGGCGCGACGCCCGTCAGCAGGCGCGCGTTCGAGCGGGGGCAGTGCGCAACGCTGACGCCTGCGCGCGCCATCATCTCCAGCTCGCGCGGCTCGGCGCGGGTCGCATGCACTAGCTGCACATCGGGCGCCAGCACGCCCGCGTTGTGCAGGTACTCAATCGGCGGTGTGCGCGGGTGCAGGTAGGCGATTTTGCGCTGGGCAAACATCTCCGCGAACGAACCCGACCCTGCGCGCGCCAGCGCGACCTCTTCCGACGACTCGGCGGCGTGGATGCTCAAGGGCAGCGATTCCTCACGGGCGTACTGGCGCACGGCACGCATCAGGCTATCGCGCACGGTGTAAATCGCGTGCGGCGCGACGCCCAGCGTAATCCGCTCGGACGCTTCGTACCGCTGCAGCGTCTGCCGATGCGCCTCCAGCTTAGCGGTCAGCTCGCGCAGGATAGTGGCGTCGTCAGGCTCAGGTTCGATGCCGAACACCTCTTGGTAGACGCGCCCGCGCAGCCCTGCCCGCGCCAACGCCTCTACGCTCACGCCCGCGTCGGTATTGTCCGCCACAAAGCCGACGCCGCTGGCAATCAGCTCCGCCGCGCCCAGCAGCGCGGACGGCAGCCACAGCTCAGGCGGGCACTTCGCCTTCAGCGCAACCAATCCACGGATCCACTCGAAAAACGGCGTGCGGTCGTTCAGCCCGCGCAGCGCGGTGTATTCCAAGTGGCAGTGCCCGTTGATGAGCGCGGGCATCAGGATCGCGTCGCCGAAGTCGAGCGCGTCGCTGTCCAAAAGGTTGCTGCGCGAGCGCACCTCAGCAATCTGTTCGTTCTCCACGACAACCTCGCCGTCGGGGATAGGCTCGCTGCTGATGGGCAGCACCCAACGCGCCCGCAAAATCATAGCTCCACGCCCCACGCTTGCCACATCTGGTCAAGGGTGATATTTTTCACATGGAGGTCGGCGAACAGGCAGTTGTAGCGGTAGTTCGGGTCAGGTGGGTATTCAGGCGCGAAGCGCGACTTGCTGCCGTGCCACTTGCCCGACGCATCAAACAGCATATTCGTCTCGGCAGGTCGCTGCATACCGCCGATGCGCAGTTGTCGGAAGGCAATCTCTGTGCGGAAGAAGTAGCTGGCGCCATACTGCTCGTAGACCGACGGGCGCGCGGGGAACGGCGTGCCCGAAAAGTCGGCGATTTCCATTCCAATATCCGACGGGCAACGCCAGATGTCCCTGCTCTTCTGGTAGGGCTGCAACACTTCGTGGAGCAGCGGCAGGTACGGGATCCACGCTTGCCAGTGGGGATGGTCGTTCCAAATCTCAGGGCAATTCCTGTCGATTACATCTACCGCAAGTGGGTAGAAGTCGTCGTAGTCCGTCGCATAGAGTTCGATGGAAACGCCAATTTGACGCAGGTTAGAGATACATGTATTTTGACGGGCTTTCGCGCGTGCAGAAGCGAACACGGGGAAAATCAGCGCCGCCAGCACCGCGATAATCGCGATTACAACCAATAGCTCAATCAGAGTGAACCCAGACCGTTTCATTACAGAACCCCTGCATGGGATTGTACCCGAAACTACTCGATAGGCAGTGTACGCACACGGTAGCGGGTATCTTGGACTATCACGATTGCTCCATTCTGGAGCAGTTGCTCGCAAGCTGTGATTACTTCGCTGATACGTGGGTTGACATAATCAGGTGTGTAATTTTTCAAGCGTAGCAGTATCACGCTGGGCAGTGTCGCCTTCGACGCCGCAAGCAAGTCGCCAAAGTCGAGGTCACAAGTCAGGACGATTCGTTGCTCGGCATATGCCTTCGCCAAAATCTCTGAGTCGGGCAGTTGGTGCAATCCTTCTTCCCGAAGGTGGACGACATCGTGACCTGCCTCTCTCAGAAACTGCACTGTGGACAGGGATATGCCCATATCAGCAAGAAATCTCACTTTTGCAGTACAAGAGGGTGCAGTTCTTCGTCCACCAGGTCGGCGGCGTACTGGAGCGCTTGGTGAACATCTTCCGCTTCAAGGTCTGGGTACTCGCGCAAAATCTGCTCCACAGTCATCCCATTTGCCACGAGTTTTACAACGAGCGAGACGGGGATACGCATCCCACGAATGCAAGCGCGTCCGCCTAGGATCTGCGGGTCATAAGTAATCCTATCGTACCTCATAGAACCCCTGCATGGGATTGTACCCCATGCAGGGTGCGATTATGGTTGCGTGCGCACGGTGATGGTGTTGCTGAAGGGCGAGGCGTTGCCACTGGTGTCCACCGCGCGGACGTAGTATTGGTATTCAGTGTTGGGGTGCAGTCCCGCGTCGGTGTAGGTGGTTTCAGCGGCGAAGGTGGTTCCGATTTTGCGGAATCTGGTTTCAAAGGGGGCGCGTCGCCAGATTTCGTAGAAGACCACCTTGTCGTTGTCGCGCGCGGCGTTCCAGTTCAGAACCGCGCGGTACGAGGATGGGGAGTGCCCTTGCAGGCTGGTGGGTTGGGTGGGCGCGTTCCTATCAGGCGGGTAGACAGCGGTCGCGATGGCGATTGGCGGCGCCTTATCGCTGGCAAGCCATGCCTGATACAGCATCTGTCCCCAGTTGTCGGTGGTGTTTGCGTCACGCAGGAACTCCACATACTCGCGCGTCATCACTTGGAAGTAGAGTGTCGCGCGTACTTTCGCCGTGCCGCGCGGCAGGGTGTAAGCGGTATCGTCCCAGAACTGCCCGTCGCGGTAGTCCGCGCCGACCGGCGCAATGTTGAACTGCTCGAACGCGCTACGGCGGAAGCCCTGCGGCGGGATGCGATTGTCCCGCAGCACATTGTTTGCCAATATCATGTGGAAGGTAGGTGTGTCGCCCTGCGCCAGCTTAACCTCGTACACCTTCGCCTGCGGGTCTCTGATTAGGGTCGCGGTGCCGAAGTCGTAGCGCCCCGATTCGCCAATCACGCGCCCCTTGCTGTCCAGAAACTCTACATGGAGCCACGCGCGACGCGATTCGGGATCGCCGCTGGGGAACTTATGTCCTGTGCGGTTGTAGACGCGGAACACAATCGGGCTGCCCGCTTTGGGAAATCGGACGATGTTCAGCTTTGCAGAGGTGCGCAGGAAGTCTATTGTGCGGTTGCGCCCTGCGATAAGCGCGTCCAGCTCGCGCTCGTCATAGTTCCAGAACATCGGTAGGATTTGGGGCACCCAGTAGTTGCCGCCGAGGAACGAATGTTGCGCCAGGTCAGGGCGCACAGGCAAGAATCCGTAGTTGGCAGCCTTGCCTGATACGCGCGGCATGTGGCAGGTCTGGCACTCGATGCCGCGCCGCGCGAAGTCGCTCAGCTTCCACTCGCTGTAGATACGGTCAATCGGGAAATACTCGTGGGGCGCTTGGGTGCGCGGATCTTGCGCCAGCAGCGGGTTGCTCACATCGTGGCAGACGCCGCACATGCTGCTGCTCTTGTGGAACGACGAGTAAATCCACTCGTGGTTTGCCCGTGAGTCATCGCGCGGACCGCGCTTAGCAGGATCGGGGCTAATCACATACATGCCGTTGCCGATGCCAGGCACGGGCATGTCGGAGTTCTCGCGTCCTTCGGCACTCAGGGGGTCTACCATGCGGTGGCAGTGGTCGCACTGGATACCCTTGAGGTCGTCGTGTTCGAAGTTGGAGCCGTCATAGGGGACGGAGCGTCCGTCGAGCCACGCGCCTGGCGAGTGGCAACGCCAGCAGAATTGCCCCACGCCAGGAACATCTTGCTCGGCAATAGTAAGCGCGGCACGAAACACAGGGTCGCGCGCCGATTGCGCCATCATCCCGCCCATCCACTGGAAGTGCATTTCGTGGTCAGTCGTGAAGTTCGGGTCGGGACCCTCGCCTGTGTTAGGGTCGTAGGCGTACTGGCTACTGCCGTGGCAATACGAGCAGAGTTCAGTAGATTGGAAATTGTATGCGCCTGGGTTCGGCTGTGAACCGGGCAAGTGAAAATTGCCGCCGCCCAACGCCATTAGCGTCATAAGCGGCGTCCCGTAAAGCCCCACCATACCTGTGCGTCTCCATTTCGACATCGTCGTAGCCTCCATCCTATTATAGCATACTTTGGTTCAGGCGGTACAATTCCCCCGATGGCGCGCGAGGTACAAGTGGAAGGCATTGTGCTGCGCCGATGGTACATAGGCGAGTACGACAAGTGGGTG
>Ga0308416_1000922_pt1 | contig 10049 bp, 8 predicted proteins | sample HotsprSampleOS60_FD_203468 | JGI IMG/M metagenome (GOLD analysis project Ga0308416, IMG submission 203468) | Hot spring phototrophic mat microbial communities from Octopus Spring, Yellowstone National Park, Wyoming, United States - 20090730_OS60 ... | reverse complement strand
TGCCCATCGGCGTAAATCACCATGCGCCCGTTGGGCAACTCCAAGTAGCCCACCTCCGTGGTAACAGGCGATTCGATGTCCGCCAATGACTGACCGTCCATCCGATAGCGGAAGGCGAACGCGCCGTTGACCTCGAAGATGCCCATGTCTTTGAGGTAAGGTAGTAGCACCTGCGACACCCCCTCGTCGCCGAAGTTCGGAGGGAACATCTCGTCATAGTCTTGCACATACATCAGCAGTGCGATCGCAATCTGTTTCGCGTTTTTCAGGTACTGCTCGCGGTCGGCGCGCGCCTGCATCTCGCGAATGGCGTCCGCGCTCGTGCGCCGTATCTCGCGGTAGAACGCCGCGCCGTGCGCCACATACAGAATCGCGTCGCCCTGCGGCGCGACCTCTGCCAGCGCGGAATCGGACGCCACCAGCACGGCGCGCTCGTTCTCGTGCAGCCAAGTCGTGCTGGTCTCGGCGGGGTTGCCCGCGTGCTGGAGGGAATGTCGCTCCGAACGAGCGTGAAGCAGCGTTTCTCGGTTCACGCGATAGTAGCGCGCCCGCGCGTTGTCAATCGGCTGCACCTGATTCGTGCGCAGGTTCCACAGTGAGTACACAGGCTCCACGCGATACTGGACGCCATCAGCTTCGGGTACGGCAATCGGCGGACCGAACGAGGAGAGCAGCATCTGTTTGCCGTCCTCGTACCACAGGTCAGGGTTGCCTCTGCGCGCGGAGTAGGCGTACAGCGTGGTGATGTCCAAGTCCTCGGGCACGGGCTGGAAGTTGGCGAGTATTCCGTTGGCGCCGACGGGCGCGTACATGCGCTTGTAGAGCAGGTTCTCCGAGTCGGCGACGAGGATGTAGCCGATGTCTTCGGCGGGCGGCGCAAGCAGCCACGCCTCGCGATACTCACCCAGCAGCTTGACCTGCCCGCCGATGGTTGCGACATACGCCTTCCACGGGTCATCCTGCTTCGCCTCGTCCCACACGCGCACCGCGAACAGGCACAGCGGCGCCTTGCCGACAAACGCGACTTGGAACTTGCGGTTCGGGTTCACCTCACGGTTGGTTTGCGTCGATTCCCACAGCACGCTTAGGCGGCGCGTTTTACGGTTCCAGAGCAGCACGCGGTGGCGCATCACGGCATCGTCGAGCGTTGGCGTCTCCGCCCGCAGGGCGGTCTGGAACAGCACGGCGTAGTTGCCGTCGGGCGACCACTCGATGCGCCGAATGAACGGCTGCGCCACAAACTCAGGCGGAGTCAGCAGGTAGCCACTCTGCTCGCCTATTAGCATAGCAACGGGCAAGTTAGCTGTCGGTTTCTCGCCCGATTGACGCAGGATGTCCCAGTCGTTAGGTTGGCGCAGCCATCCCCACGCCAATAGACAGGCGACAGTCGTCAGCCCCAGAAACGCAATCAGTTTCCTCATGCGAATCACCTCGACATTTTTCTGCAGAGAGGAACTGGTTCCTGCTATCCTGCGCTTAGCAGTCGATACAGCCGATACAATAGCAGCGTTGCCATCATCGCCACGAAAACATACTTGAACTGCTGGTTGGTGAGCCGTAGGCTGGTGAGGCGCGCGCCGAGGTACGCGCCCAGCGCGCCCACAGTCAGAAGCGTCGCCGTCAGCGTAGGGTTCAACTGGGCATAGGGCAAGTGGAACGCCAGCGCGCTAGCAGATTGGGCGACCACGACCACAGCGTTGGTACCCGCCGCACGCTTCGGCTCGAACCCAAACGCAATCAGCGTCGGTACCAGCAGGAAGCCGACCCCCGCGCCTACAAAGGTGCTGAATACCGCGATTGGAATCGCCAAAATCGCCAGCCAGGCGAGTCGTCGCGGCAGCGCGCTGTGCAGCGGGCGCGCTGCCAGCAGTCGCCAGAGCATGTAGGTCGCCGCGCCGAAATAGGCGAACCAGATGAGGCGAGGGTCTACCCGCTGCGCCAGCAGCACGCCCAGCGGCGACGCCAGCCCCGCCGACACGCTCAGCCAAGCCGCTGTGCGCCCATCCACCAGCCCGCTCCGATGGAACCCAAGCGCGGCAAACAGCGCAGTCACGCCCCCCAGCGCAAGCCCCAGCGGCTGCACCTGACGCACAAGGTCTGGCAAAAAGAGGCTCAGGAACGGTATCGCCGCCAACGCCACGCCGAACCCCAACATGCCCGACAGCAGCGCAAGCACGAAGATACCGCCCGCCATCACCAGTAGTTCGACCATCGTTGCCTCCTGCAGCGCGCCCGCTCAGTCCCCATCACGCTCCAAGCATAAGTCGGCGACGCTTGCAAATCCGAAGCGGGGGCAAACACCAGAGTTTGCCCCTACAGAGACGCCATTTTGTGGGGGCAACCCTCTGTGGTTGCCCCCTTGCTTATTACGCTTCCGAACCACCTTTCTCGCGACGCTTCAGAGAAGCTATGGAATGGATTAGGACAATAAAGAATGGGAGAAACGGGTACACGAACTGCCCAATCCACCACCCGCGTGGTCGGAAATCCATTCGCACCACTGCCTCGCCAGGTGGGATGGGCACGGCGCGAAACGCGCCGTTCGCTTGCAGCACAGGCACAGGCTCGCGGTTCACCGTCGCGCGCCAGCCTGGGTACCAGGTGTCGGTAATCAGTAGCCATGCGGTTTGCTGGGACGGGTTGACCACACGCAGGCGTAGAAAATCGCTACAATACTCCTCCCACAGAACCTGCGCGTTGGGCACGAGTGTGCCTGTGCCGTATTCTTGGGCTGCCTTCCGCGCTTCCGCGCCCCACACGGGGATGGCGTCGGGGAACGGGTTTGTTTGCAAGCGCGCCCAGACCGACTCTTCGTCGGGCAACACTTCGATAGGCTGCAGGCGCGCGGGCGCAGGGGGTAGCGCGACCCAGCCCTCGGGCGTCAGCACGGCGCGCACGCGCAGGTACGCCAACTCAGGGCGCGCCTGCTTCACAAATAGCATGTTGCCGTTCTCAAGGGGCGCGCTGTCCTGACCGTTCAGCAAGTCGAGAAAGCGTTTCGTGTGGCGGGGCAGCAGTGAGTCGTAGCCGCCGACTTCGGGCAGGCGGTAGATGGCGGCGGTGTTGGGCGGCATGCGTGCAGGCGGCGGCTCGTAGAGGCTCCACTGCGTGTTTACAACCGCAACGCGCTCGCCCACTTCCAGCACAGGCAGGTCGGGCAGTGGGGGGAAGGTCGCCCGCAGCGGCGCCGTCCACGGGTAGCCCAGCGCGTAGATGACGACGGGCGCGAGCGCGAGCATGCTCAGCCACCCTGCAGGCGTCATCGTTGCGCGCAGGCGCGGCAGCCCTACCCACGCCAACCCGACCGCCAGCGCAGTCGCCGTCAGCACAAGCGCGCTCGCGCCGATGCCCCCCCACAGTGGCGCACGCGATACGCCTTCAGGCAGCGTCGTTAGCGTCAGCAGCAGTGCGCCCGCCATCAGCGCCAACCACGCGCCCAGTGCTGGGCGCCACGCGCGCGGCTCCTGCACGCCATACGCCGCCAGCACCGCCACGCTGAACGCCCACAGGCATAAGATCCGTGCAGGCGACCCCGTCGCGCTGAAACCTGGCACATAGAAGTAGAACAGGCGCGTCAGCGGCGCGCCCAGCGCCATCAGCAGCGCGAGCAGCCCCACGCTGAGCCAGAACGCCCCCTGCCCGCGCCGACGCACGCCAAGCAGCGCCAGCAGCCAGCCGAACGCCCCGACCGACAGCGCAAGCTCCGCGTAATGCACTGCGCCCCAGTATGCGCCCGCGCGCGGGTCGCCAAACGCCGTCGGGAAGTACGCCGTAATCAGGTGAAACAGCGGCAGCGCGTTGCGCACATACGCTTCGTAGCCTGCCTCCGTCGGCAGCGACTGCCGATGGCTGTAGCCCGCCAACTCCAGCGCGGGCAGCGCCTGCGCAGCCCCAAACATCCCGCCCAGCAGATACGCGACACCAACCGCCAGTCCGTACTGGAGCAACTTGCCTTGCGCCCGCGTCTCGTAGCCCAGCCACAACGCATAGAGCAAGCTCAACAGCGTCCCGTAAAACGCGAACTGCAGGTGCCCCGCCAGCAGCATCATTCCGAACGGGAGGGCGAACACTCCGACCAGCCACATACCGCGCGTGCGTATCAACTCCAACCCGCACAGCAGCCAGCTGAACCAGCTTAGCGTTGCGGGCACGGAACTCAGCGGCAGCCACGACACGAAAAACAGGCTTAGCATCCACAACCCCATCCCGACGAACGCGCCCGTGCTTAGCCCCCGCATTCGCAGCCACAACCCCATTCCCAGCCCCGCCCAAAACAGGTGGAAGTACGCCAGCACGCCTACCGCCAGCCAAGTGGGTAGCGACAGCGTTAGAAAGTGGGGCAAGTAGTATGGCGCAGATTGGCTGTTTGCCAGCAGGGGCGTCCCGCACAGCGCGTAGGGGTTCCAGTCGTATGCGCCCTCGCCCCGCCACGCCCCGCGCATCAGGTCGCGCCACACATAGAACTGCGCGACGCCGTCCCAGACAAGCACATCCCACGGGGGCGGTTGCGGCGCGTTCGGCAAGCTGCGCCATGGCTCAAAGTGGTACAGCAACTTCAGCGGCGCAAAGACCACCTCTCCTTGCAGCCACCCGCGCAGGAACGGCGCGCACGCCAACGCCGCCGCGACCAGCGCCAAATGCCACACACTCGGCGCGCGTTGCACAAAGATATTCTACCGCGTGCCGATAATTCTGCGAGGATGGCAGACGAGGAACGCACGGAACAGGCGACGCCGCGTAAGCGGCAGGAGGCACGCCAGAAAGGGCAGGTCGCCCGCTCCACTGAGATCAACGGCGCAGCGATTTTTCTTGCGCTGGTGCTGACGCTGCCCGTCGTGATGCGCTGGGGCGGCGAGCGGTTCCTGGCGGCGTTCCAGCAGCAGATTCAGCAGGCGGGCGTCGCGCGCCTCTCCGACGCGGTAGGGCTGAGTGCGCTCATGGTGCTTGCCCCGCTGATGGCGGCGGCGTTCCTAACCGCGCTGATCGCGAACGCGATGCAGGTCGGCATCCACTTCACGGCGCAGCCCCTGCAGCCCGACCTGAACCGCATCAATCCCGTCAAGGGCTTTCAGCGGCTCTTTTCGCAGCGCTCGGCAGTGGAGCTGCTGAAAGCCATCCTCAAGTTCGGGCTGATTGCATGGGTGGCGTGGCGCACGCTTCAGGCGGAGACCGAGCGGCTGGTCGCCGCGTCGCAGTTGCCGATGCCGCACGCGCTTGCGCCGATGACCGACGCGCTCTACCAAGTCGGGCTGCGCGTCGGCTTGCTCTGGCTCGCGCTGGCAATCTTGGACTACCTGTACCAGCGGTGGGACTTCGAGAAGACGATTCGCATGTCGCGCTACGAACTCAAAGAGGAGTTCAAGCAGACGGAGGGCGACCCGTATTTGCGGGCGCGGATACGGCAGCGGATGCAGGAGGCGGCGCGCCAGCGCTCCATACGCGAAGTGCGCCGCGCCGATGTGGTGGTCACGAACCCTGTGACCTACGCGGTGGCGTTGCGTTATGATCGCGTGACGATGAACGCGCCGCGCGTGGTCGCCAAAGGCAAGGGCTGGCTCGCGCAACGCATCCGCGAAGAGGCGCTCAAGTGGCATGTGCCGATTGTGCCGAACCCGCCGTTAGCGCGTAGCCTCTACGCACAGGTAGAGGTCGGGCAAGAGATTCCCAGCGTGCTCTATCAGGCGGTCGCGGAAGTGCTGGCGTATGTGTATCGCCTGCGGCGCGGCAGGCGGTAGGCTATCCCTCCGCGCCGCCATGCTTACTGCGCCGCGGACGTATCTGGACGCTGCTCGAACACCGATTCGACAAGCCATTGCCCCCCGTCTGATGCGTTGGTATGATATGTCAAGAAGGCTTCGTTGCATGTTGAAGACTCGGTGTATACGCACTCAACCTCCATACTGCTGTTTGAACCGCTGATGCGCCTCGTTGATAATCTCATGGGCGCGCGCCGAGCCGTACCAGCCCAACATTGCCGTCGGCTTGCCCTCCAACTCCTTGTAGACCTCGAAAAAGTGCTGCACCTCGCGCGTGGTGTGCTTGCGCAGGTCGGTGATTTCGTTCACCTCCTCGAAGCGCGGGTCGTGGTAGGGCACGGCGATAATCTTCTCGTCCTGCCCCTTGTCATCCTCCATCACCAGCACGCCGAGTGGCTGCGCCATAATTACGCACCCAGTGAAGGTCGGGTCGGTGATAATCACCAGCGCATCCAGCGCGTCGCCGTCCTCCGAGAGCGTCTGCGGGATAAAACCGTAGTCGCCTGGGTAATGCACGGGCGAATACAGCACCCGATCCAGCCGAAAGATGCCGTGCTGCGGGTCGTACTCGATTTTGTTGCGCGTGCCCTTGGGGATTTCAATCACCACAGGCACCACATACGGCGCGTCGTCGCCCAGCGGGAGATGGTAAAGGTTGCTCATAGCCTTCCCGTAAGTTTGCGCACCAGCAGCAGAATACCGCCCAACATCAGCACGCCCACGAGACAGGCAACTCCCAGCGCGATCCCCAGCAGGCGCACAGGAAACTGTCCCGAAGTGCGGTCTTTCGGCTCGAAGCTATCGAGGATCTGGTTCACCAACGATTCGTTTTTCGTGAACTCTTCTTCATCAGCGGAGATGGTGACGGCGTAGAGTTTTCCGTCCGCGATAATGAGGCGGGCGCGCGCTCGATAGACCCAATCGTCAGGCGCAGGCGCGCGGAAGTCTAAAGTGGCGACTTGCATCCCGCGCACTTCGTGGACACGACGCCCGAACTCCATGACTTTCGACGCGTCTATCTCCAAGCTTGTCGCGACTTCAGAGCAAAATTCAGATGAGAAGCCATCGGCGACTTGGCGGTAAACGCTCTCGGAGGCAAAGGTCGCTGGCATAGGCGCCGTGGTGACGGCGAGATAGAAGCTACTCTCTTCAGGGGTCTCGAAAGCGACGGCGACCTCTGGGTCGCTGGTGTCGGGCTTCCACGCGGCAGGCGCGTCGATTTTGAATCCGAGCGTAGGATGGGTGAAGGTGCGCATCGGTTGGCAAGTCGCCGACGCCAGCAGAAGCCCCAGTATTCCCACGCTAAGCACAGCGCGCCGCATCTTAGCGAGCCTCCTCACGGAGCGTTCTGCCGCTTGAGTTGGTAATACAGGCGTGCGGGCATCCCGTGCGCTTTGACCGCGCCGCTCATCTCGGACTGGTCGAACGACTTGTCGTCGAACGAGGCGGTCGCCGCGTCGTAGAGCGCCCAGCGGCTCTCGCGCCCGATCACGGTCGCGCTACCCTTATACAGGCGCAGCCACACCTTGCCCGACACGCGCTCCTGCACCTTGTGGATGAACGCCTCCAGCGATTCTTTGAACGGGTCGAGCCACAGCCCTGCGTAAGCGAGTTCCGCCCAGGCGCGGTCTACTTGCGCCTTGAAGCGCAGCTCGTCGCGGGCGCACACCAACGCCTCCAGCGCACGGTGCGCCGTAATCAGCGTCACGGCGGCGGGGCACTCGTAGTTCTCGCGCACCTTTAGCCCCAGCATGCGGTCTTCCATCATATCGATGCGCCCGACGCCATGCTCGCCCGCCAACTCGTTCAGGTACTGGATCAGCGCGAGCGGCTCCATCGGTTCCCCATCGACGGCGACGGGAACGCCGTCCTCGAAGGCGATTTCGATGACCTGCGGCGCGTGGTGCGCGTCTTGTGGGCTGCGCGTCCACTTGAAAATCTCCTCAGGGGGCGCGTAGCTGGGGTCTTCGAGCCGTCCGCCTTCGACGGAGCGTCCCCATAGGTTCTCGTCGATGCTCCAGATTTTCTCGCTGCTTTGGTGGATGGGCACGCCGCGCGCGCGGGCGTAGGCGATCTCCTCTGAGCGCGTCATGTTGCGTTCGCGCATCGGCGCAACGATGGGCACATGAGGCATCCGCGTGCGCAGCATAAACTCGATGCGGAACTGGTCGTTGCCCTTGCCTGTGCAGCCGTGCGCGAAGGCGTCTACTCGGGGCAGAGTCTGCGCGATTTCGACCGCTTTCTGGGCAATCAGCGGGCGGGCAATCGCCGTGCTAAGCGGGTAGCCCTGATAGTCGGCGTTCGCCTTGACCGCAGGCACGCAGTAGTCCGACGCGAACTCGGCGCGAGCGTCCACCGTGTAGTGTTCCGTGCCCAGTATCTTGGCGCGTTCGGCGGCGTCGGCAATATCTTCGCGGGGCTGCCCCACATCGACCGTGACCGTCACGACATGCTCGAAACCGTACTCTTCCCTTAGCAGCGGGATACAGACGGTGGTGTCCAGCCCGCCTGAATAGACCAGCACAACGGTTTTGCTCATCGGTGGGAAGAGTATACCTCACGCGGGCGACTGCAGGGCGTCCCGCACGGCGTAGGCGGCGCGTTCGCCCGATTCGAGCGCGCCTTCCATGTAGCCCACAAACAGGCTCAGGTAGTCGCCCGCGAAATGCAGTCGCCCTTCGGGCTGGCGCAGCAGGGGCAACGCTTGGGTCAGGTAGCCCGTCGTGTGGTGGATATAGGCGTGCTGCGCGAAGGGGTCGGACTGCCAGTCGTAGCTGTGCGCGGCAATCACCTCCGCACGGCAGGCGGGGTACATCGCCTCCAGTGCGCCAAGGCACTCATCGATACGCGCCCCCTCCGACAGCAACGCCCAGCGGCGCGCGGCATCGCCCGCCGTCCAGAACGATAACACGCCTGACTCGCCCGCCTGAAGGTCGGTCTCTTCCCAAATCGCGCTGATGTCGGCGCGGTCGGGATACGCGCGCGGGAATGGCTCGTCGCGCCAGAATCGGCGGCGGAACTGAATGAGCGTGCGAATCACCGCGCCTTTGCCCGCACGCTGCAACGCTTCGACCCGCTGCGGCGAGAGGGCAGGACGCCACTCCAGTTGTGTCAACACGGGGAACGGCAGCGCGACAATCGCGTAGGAGGCCTGCACGGTAAGCGGCGTGTCCCCCTGATGTGCGTGAACCCGCACGCCGTCGGGGGTCTGCTCGACGGCTTCCACAGGCGCGTTCAAGCGCAGGTCACCGCCGTGCGCACAGAACGCATCCGCCAGCGCGCGCGGCAAGCAATCCGTGCCGTCCACGAAACGGTACACGCCTGCGCCGACGCCCTTGCCGTAGAACGCCTCCTGCGCGGCGATACTGTAGACCGACAGGTTCTCTGGCTCGGCGGCCTCCAAGTTCTCAGCATAGCGGCGGAACAGCGGCTCGCCCGCTGCCCACACGCCTAATCGCTCGGCGAACGCCCGCATGCTCACGCAATCGAGCGCACGCAGCGCTTTGGGCGCGCGCCACGGCGCATGGCGATCAGGGATTTGCGTGGCAAGCGTGTAGACCTCGTTCCAGAACCTTCGCCACGCCTGGCGCGCCGCGCGCCCCAACGACGGCGACGGCGATACACCCCAAAAGTCAGGGCGCGTACTCAGGGTCAGGTTGAAACGCTCGGCTAAACGAATCACGCGATAATGATTGGAATCGACAAACTCGGGACCGAGTTCGGCATGCTGTTGGCGCGCCAGCGTGCGTAAGGTCAGCACTCGCCCCCCGACGCGCTCGCGCGCCTCCAACACGCACACGGAGAAGTTCGATTGGCGCAGCAGATACGCCGCGTACAAACCCGCCAGCCCAGCCCCAAGCACGACACAGTCGTATCGCTGGTTTTGGCTATCGCTCATAGTCTCACCCGATTGGTGGTGTGAGGGAGTATACCCTATCAGGTAGGATTGCGCCAAGGCGCGCCTACAGGTACAATTTCTCTATGCAACGCCCAGAGGAGTTTGTGCCCGTGTCGTTGGAGCCTGACCCTGTGATTGAGTATTACAAACAGTTCATCGACCAATCGCTGCTGCACGAGAACTTGAAGCTCACGCCCACTGAGCGCGTGCGCAAGATGCAGGAGATGGGGCGCGTCTACATCGAGTTGCGCCGTGCGGGGGCGAAACACCGCAATGACCGACGAACGCCCTGAGATGTAATACAGTTCCTACTCCCACAACTCACGCACAGGGAACGCGAAGCCTGGCAGCACCTCTTCGCCTGACAGGGTGTCGTCGTCACCAAGCGTTTGCGT
>Ga0308416_1000917_pt1 | contig 10083 bp, 12 predicted proteins | sample HotsprSampleOS60_FD_203468 | JGI IMG/M metagenome (GOLD analysis project Ga0308416, IMG submission 203468) | Hot spring phototrophic mat microbial communities from Octopus Spring, Yellowstone National Park, Wyoming, United States - 20090730_OS60 ... | reverse complement strand
GATAGACATATCTCCTTCCTCCCTCTTCTAACCAGACGCCTACTAAGCCAAGCCTGATTCTATCACACAACCCCCTTCGTGTCAAGAGGTTTGCGAAATGAGTTTCGGCGCTTGACAGCCCGGAGGGTGAGTAGTATGATGTATGTGATGTTCGTCTATTATAGGGAGGCAGCCTATGAATACATCATCCGAAGTCGAGCGCGTTGCGGTCGCCTCGTTAGAAGGTACGCGCGTCTTGTCCACTTCAGTTATAGTCGAGCGCGTCTACGGTATGGCGCGCATCACCACGCGGTATGAAGCCGTTTCCGCAACGAACAAGCCTATAATTTGCCCGACTAAGTCTTTGGAGCGTCCGATCAACAACGATGTGCTGACAGGAACGCCTATCCCGGAGCAGTTCCAGTATCGCTTGGGGGCGTTTGTCACACTGCTCTTCAGTGATCCAAAAATCTCTCGTGTAGAAATCCGACAAGTCGGCGATGGTGAATGGGTTGTCGACGCCGTTATCAAGACCGCGCGCGGGAAGCGTAATCGGCGCGGTGAAGGCGAAACTCCGGTTGAGGCGTTCGCTGACCTTATCGTTGACATCTACAGCTAACCCGCACTTCTGTCGTCTTCGCGCCTCGGCACGTCGCCGGGGCGCTTTTTTTTCCTCTTGACAACCGCGCCGAGGCGCGGTATACTGCTGGTGTGGCATCTACCATAAGGAGGTAAATAAAATGATTGTATCAGTGAAGATCGAACGGTACAAAGACTACGAAGAGCTCGTGCGCGTCCTCTCACGCAGTGAAGCCGCTCCTGCGACGAACAAGGATCTTCTTCAACCCCTCCACTATCATCTGCTCATCGGGACGCACATTCCAGAGCAGTATCAGAATCATCTGGGCGCTCTAATTGTACTTCTTTTCAAAGATCCAAAGGTCGTTGATGTCTCAGTCTGGCAAAACGATGCTGGTTATTGGGTCGCCGACTCTGTCGTCGCGACCGGCCGCGGACATCGTCTGCGCCGTGGCAAGGGCGACACCCCGCTTCAAGCGATGATCGAACTCATTACCGACATCCAGCGTAACTAACCCGCGTTGTCCTCTTCGCGCCTCAGCAAGTCGCTGGGGCGCTTTTCTTTTTCCTCTCCCGTCGTCCCCGCTCAATGCGAGTCACCAGCAGCAACACAACCGCCGTCGTCGCGACTTGCGCTGCATCTGGATGAACGAGCGCGAGCGCGAACGCGCTGATCATCAGCAACACCTCGAGTTTCATTTTCGCTCCCTCCCCGCGAACCCGGCGATTTTGTCAATCAGCAGCGGAAGCAGCGTCGGCGCGACGACGCCCGCGATGAACGGGATGTAGCCGGAGTAGCCGACCAGCACGCCCGCGCCCGCGCCGGTAAGCACCCTCCCCAGCGCGCCCAACTCGACGCTGTGTTGCTCCGCGTCGTAACGCGGCAGCAGCACCACGCCCTCTTTGTCTGCGAGATACGCCGTCGCCGCGCCGATTGCGCCGAAGACTGCGTTCCAGACGTAGTCGATTGCGGTCAGTCCGTTGTGCCCCGCTGCCAGCAGTTGAAGCATTTCAACTATGTCCATCTCGTTGCTCCTCTCTCTGCCAGCGCCGGATGATCGCTACGACGAAGTCTGCGTAGCGTTCCGGGTTGTTGCCATCGCTTGACGGCGCGTAGCGCGGCAGCACCTGCCGCAAGCGACATAATCCGCGTCGCTTGCAGTAGTGCTCTTTGAGCAACTCGCACCAGTCGTTGAGACTGTCTGTCCAGTTCGCGTAGACTGCGAACGGGTGCGGGGTCTGCCCGATCATCCGCTTGCCGCGCCGGAGATTGCCCCAATTACGCGTGCGCACCGCGACGCCGCGCAGACCGTAGCTGCTTTCTTTCGCGAAGAACGCCAGCGCGATAGCGCGATCCGCTTCCCAGTAGTCTAGCGTCGCCAACAACGCCTCGACCTCGAAGAACGCCGGGCTGCGCGCGGTGCGCAACACTCGGCGAAAGGTTTCGGCGCGAATGCTGTGCGGTGCGAAGATGAACGGATTATCGTCAATCATTGCCGCCTCCTCCCCCGCAATGCGGGCTGAACCAGATGCATTCTTTTTCTTTATTCTGACCTAATCCGCTGCGTCGCCAGACGAACCGCGTCCACGTCTGCGGGAACAGTGCGTCGCTTTCCGCGTCGTTGTAGCCGCAGACGGCGATGCGTAGTCGGGGATTGTCGCCGTTGGCGACCGCCCAGCGCGCAGCGCGCTGCCAGACGTCCGCGCTGTCGGCGTCGTAGTCAAAGTCGCGCAGATGGCGCGGATAGGGAGGATCTAGCAGAATGCCGACAACGCCGAGATGTTTTGTTTTTCCAACAACGACTTCGAAATCGTTCCAGAAAACTTGAACGTTACGCAGTCGTTCAGCGAGCGCAGCGACGTATTCTGAAACGCGTCGCTCTCTGACGAGACGCGCGAGGAGACGATGCGACGTTGTCAAACTGCCGCGTATTCGCCCCGCGCCGCGTTCGTAGATCAGCCGTCCGTCGCGCGCCAGCCAGCCGCCGGGCTTCAGCAGCGACGGGTCGAGTTTATACGCCATCACATACGCCCAACGCGCCGCCAGAACCGGATCGTAATAGTCCGGATCGCCGCCGAGTCGCGCAACGAGTTCCGGTAGTTTATCTCTGGCGTAGTGGTGATACGCGATCAACTCCAGCTCAGCGCGCGGGAAATCGAGATGACGCGCCACTTCCTCAGGAGCGTACTTGACCGCGCGGAGATAGTTGACGACGTGGCCGTCAAGGTCGTTGACGATCTCGCATTTCACCGGATCTGACGCGAGTATCCAGCTCGAGGAGCCGGTGAAGGCGTCGATGCGCGCTTCAACCGCGCCGAACCGTCGGTTGATTTCTGGCGTAATAGCGTATTTTCCGCCGATGTAGGGAAAGAGTTGTCGCATTGTTCTGTTCCTTTCACCGCAACACCGTCACGAAATCATCCGGGTTGAATGATACGGTGTATGTCGTTCGCTCACGCGTGATGACGCGCGATGTGATTTTCGCGTTGCGATAGTAGCCCGGCACAATTGCGTAATCGCTGACGTCAGCAGCCCAGTTTGGAACTGTAACGCCTTCGCGCGTCATCAGTTCGTAGCGCGAATTGTCAAGCTCAATCGTCAACGGCGCGATCTGACGATCCAACGCAATCGCCGCTTCATTACGCCGCGTTTCTGCAAGCGCTTTACTGCCGTATTCGCCGACGCTTGCGACGCGCCGGGCGAGTTGTCGGCGCGATTCGAGCGATTGAATCGTTGTCGTCTCGGTCAGATGATCCGTCCAGTAACCGCGATATTGCGCAAACACGCGGTTCGGCGCTTTGGAGATGTCGGTGACGCGCGTCGTTTCCGGGAAGCGCCACGTCAACGTGCTGTCTGTGTGAAAATCGATTACCGGCAGAGGGCGGTCGCGCAAGAAGCGCTTGCGATGATATCTAATAGTCGTGATGTCGCTCTGCTCGATAATGTCGCGCAGATTTGCGTCCGGTTTTGTGATCGTTATGTTTGATGGGAACGGAATGTATACGTTACAACACCCGCCGCGCGCCGTCAGCGCTATAGTGAGTAGTGCATCGCTGAAAGCGTGGATGTTGATTCTCGCGCGAAACGTAACCGACGTTGCGCCCGCCGTTGTCTCGTTTCCGGAAGCGCGCACGCCGATTACCCATCCGAAGCAGGATGTCGTTGTAACAGTAGTGTCTGCGGAACCGATACCGGTGAACGTTCCAAGCGTTAGCGTATATGCGTCGGGCGACGGGATCGCCGTCACCGGCGCAACCCAAATACCGGTCGCCAGACCGGTGTATGAAAGCGAGCTGGGAGGTATGGATAATTTCTCGTCTGCTGCGATTGGCAGGTAGCGTTCCGGCTGGTCGTACAGATACGCGAGGAAGAAGAGCGTATTATTAGAAATCGCAAATGCACGCTTTGTGCGTATACGTATGTTCGGAAAGCCCCCCACTTCAACAATCTCGTACTCCCACAAATCCCCGCGCGAATCGTACCCGCTGCTAGGCATAAATCCGGAGCCGACCGGTTGCCAGCGTGTCATATCGTTCATATTCCTCACCACCGAAATCCGCGCATCGCGCTGGAGCGCGCCGAACCCCAGCGCGTGCCAAGTGATGCTGCCGTCTTTCACTTCCTCAATCCGCTCGATCTGCCCGCGCCAGACGGTACGTGAGAGCTGCGTGCAGTAGACGATCAGCTCGTCGCCGATCTGCGTCATCACGCCGGAACGCGCATAGATCGGCGGCAGCGTGACGCGTCCGCGCTCGTCGCCGTCGTCAGAAGTCGAAAACTCGTAGTCCGCGACGGTGAGCGGGACGGGGAATTGTTGATGCGGTCTGGCGATTGCAACAAGCATCGTCGCCTCCTCACGCGAATGCAGCGGGTTCGATCCGGTGCGAGAAAATGACTAAATCAGCGAATGCATTAGTAAGCGTCGGAACCATCATCCCGTTGAATACCGCGATAAACCGACTTGACGCAAACCCCGGCGCGCCGTAAACGACCCCGGACGGGAACGTGCGGAACGGGCGCGAAGTTGCACTTTGAGTGTTACGAATTGAGACGGTGAACAACGACGGTGCGGTGATGACGCTCCAGACGGACACGCCGTCGACGGGAATAAGCACGATCGGCATCACCAGCGTCCCGGTCGGCACATTCAGGAGGTTGAGCGTCAGTGTGATTGATGCGTCATCGCGTACAAACAGAGCGGGCGTGTACCACGAGCGATCCTCAGAAATCGTCTCGGCAATCTGCGGCTGTCCGTCCCAACTGACGAAATAGCGCGCGTTCGACGAAGGGGCGGTCGGGCAGAAAATCTCGATAAACAGGCGGTATACGTCGTGCGGGAAGGCTGTGCCGATAGTGTACGTGATCGTCCCGCTCGTCGCTGACGTGAAATTAGCGCGCGTCAGCATCTGCCAGCCCGCGTTCCAGTTTTGCAGTGTAATCCCGCCGGAGGCGGTCGCTGGGTTGATCGCAACGATGCGGCTTGTTCCCGTCGCGCTCTCCAGTTCCTCGATCGCAAGCAGCGCGTTGTAGAGACCGGCAACATTAGACGCGAAGTACTGCAGATCGTGTTTGTAAAGATACGCATCACTCAAACCCGACAACGCAACTACGCGACGTTCATACGGCAAAAGCGATGAAATCGTATTGCTTACAGGCGTATAATTAAGGAATGAATTGACCAGCGTCCCCGTCACTCGCACCCGCGCGATGACGCCGGACGCGGCTGTTTCGACGCTCAGCAGCGTAACTGAAGCGTCGCGCAGATATGATCGCATCACTGTTCCGCCGGACGCGTCTTCTACAACCACGAGCGCGCCGCCCGCGACTGCAAGACGCCCGTCTTGTCGTCGCTGTGCGTAACTGTACAGTTCGCGCGCAAGCGCGCTCACCGCGTTCAACGCAACCAGGCGCGTCGGACGGCGGAACGCGATCTCGACTGAGAACGGCTGAGGGTCGAAGAGCGTATTCACGTTGAATCCGACGCCTGGCGCGTCTTGGTTATTCGCGTCGACGACAATGTTTGTGTCAGCGTCAAAGACCAGCGTTCCTATCTGTCGCACTCTCATCTTACATCCTCCCGAAGCGCGCGAAACGTGTAAGGGCGTCGATTTCGTTGCGCACCATCAACGCAAGCCTCCGCTCGTCCATTCCCGGCGCAGCGTTGACCGTGATGCCGCCGACGTTGACCGTCGCCGACGCCGGTTGCGCGATCGCCGCGTCGCGCGTCAGCAGCGGGAGCGGCTCTAATCCTTTCGTCAGCCCGCGCAGGATGCCTTCCGCGAGCGGCAGCCCGATCTCGCGCGCCGCAACGCGCGACGGCGAGCGGATGCCGAGCGTCCGCTTCGCTGCGTCGAGCGCCGCCTTTGCTGCGTTTGCAGCCGCTTCCGCCAGCCTGCGCGCAGCGTTCTCCACCCCGCTCTTTATTCCGTCAATCAACGCCGCGCCGAGCGCAGGCGCGCTCGCTATCGCTTGACGGAACGCTTCTTCCAGGCGCGGGTAGAGCGTCCGGAACAGCGACGAAAGCGCGTTCATCAGATGTTCCGCTGATGCGCGGATACCGTTCCACAGCGATTCCGCGATGCGTTTAATCGCCTCCCACGCCGCGCGCCAGTCGCCGCGCAGCGCTGCAGTTCCCGCTTCAAACAGACTGCGCAGCACGCTCAGAGTCGTTTCCGTCAGCGTCTTGACAAGATTCCACGCGAGTCGCGCGACTGTCGTAATCTCGTTCCCGAAGTTGCGCCACACCCACTGCGCCGCCTTCGTCAGCGCTTCAATCGCTGCTTGAACGAATCGCGACGCTGCGACGACGACGCTCATCACCCCATCCCACGTCCGTTTCGCAAACGCGAGAATGTCCGCGCCGTGCGCGTTCCACACCCGCACGACCAGCGCGGTTGCGAACTGCACCGCTTGCCGCACCGCCGCAAGCGCGGTTTGGACGGCAGACCGAACTGCGCTCCACGCAGCGCGCGTCGACGGCGCAAGCGAGGCGCTGAGCGCGTTCCACGTTTCAGAAATCGCAGCCGCTGCGTCAGCAATCGTCTGCTGCACGCCGGTCGTCGTCACGCCGACGATTCCGAGCTGCGCCGCGAGCGCTGCGAGCGGATCGGACGCGTTGAGGATGCCGGACGCCCACGCGGTGAAGGCGTTGACGCCTTCCGCCGCAGCCGCGACGAGTTGCGTCAGATGCGGCAGCAGCGCGCCGCCGACGGTGATCTGGAGCGTCTCGACCGCTGCGTTGAACTGAGCAAGCGTGAAGCTGTAGCCTTGTTGCATTGTCGCCGCAGCAGCCGCAGCGCCGCCCGCGTCCTTCATCGCTTGACCCATCTCGTTGAAGCCCTTCGCGCCCGCGTTCGCAATCGCCGCAGCAGCGCGGATCGCGTCTGAACCGAATATCGTGTTCAGCGCTAAGAATTTCTGTTCCTCGCTCAGATCTTTCGTCGCTTCGTGCAGCAGCTTCGCCGCCGCCTCCATTCCGATGAAGCCGCCCTTCGCGTCAAAGAACTTCGACTTCCCGTCTTTCGTCGCAAGCCCCAGCTTGATCATCGTTTCCGTCGCGCTCTTCGTCGTCGGGATCAAGCGCTGAAGGAACGTTTTGAGCGACGTACCGGCATCGGCTGCGCTGCTGAACGACGGCGCGATCAGCGCCATCGTCTGCACTGTTTCCTGGAACGACAGTCCGGCGACTTTCGCGCTGCCGCCGACGTTCGCCAGACCAAGCGCGAGCTCCTCAACGTCCACCGTGCTCGCGTTCGCTGCAGACGCGAGCAGGTCGGCGACGTTTGCGGCAGTCACGCCGGTCTCGCCCCAGACGCCGAGCTGTTTTGCAACGATCGTCGCAGCGTTCGCGAGGTTGAGTTGCGCAGCGGCGGCGAGGGCAAGCGTCGCATCCGTCGCGCCGCCCATCACATCTTTGACGTTGACGCCGCCCTTGACGAGTTCCGTCATCGCATCCAGCGCTTGTTGCGCGCTGAACTGCGTCGACGATCCGAGCTCGAGCGCTTTCGCTTTCACGTCGTTGAACGACAGACCCGCTTTCGTCAGCGAGTCGCCAGCGACTGCTTGAAACTTGAAGAGCGCGCTCTCGAAGTTCGCCGCAACGTCGATGCCGGAGCGAAGCTGGCTTCCGAGCGCAGCAATGCCGGTCGCAGCCAGATTGACCGCAGCCGCGCCGACCTGCCGCAGCGCGCCGACCGCGACTTGCTCCAGCGCCCCGAACGCGCCGCGCTGCGCGTCTGCGGCTTTTCCGACGCCGCGCACGCTCTGCGCGACGCGCTCGAGCACGCCGCTTGCTGCATCAATCGCGCTCAGTTTGATGACGACGTCGCTCATCGTCGCTTCCGTTGATGCGCTGCGACCAGCGCTTGATGCCGCCGCTCTGCGCGCAGCGCCGCGAGATGCCGCGCAACGCGCTGGAGCGGTTGACGATCAAGCGCGTCGGGCGTGCAGTGGTAGATGTCCCGACATAACACCAATTCGGTGTACGCGGCGGGCAGCGGCGCGAGGTCGAGCAGACCCAGCGCCGTCGCCCGCGCTACGCGTTTCCCTCGTCTGCGACTACGTCGAAGATCTTCTTTAGCAACAGCGCGGCTGCAGCGTACGGCTCGTTGAGAATGTCTTCGCCGTACGCTTTGATGAGCAGCGTTTTGGCGACATCCGGAAACGCAATCTTTCGCTCGCTCGCGTCGAGAAACTCGTGATACTCGCCAAGCGTGATTTCGTCGACCGCGGGAACCAGCCCCGCAACTCGCGACCGGATCGCTTCGTCCGGCTCGAATATTTGCGGCAGCACCCGCTCATAGACGCGCTTGAGCGCACGCAGCGGGAACCGATCCGCCTGCGCGCCGATCGCCTTCCGCACCAGCCGCGCCACGACCGGCGCGGTCAATTCGTTGTTGAGTACCGTCGCGGCTTCGCGGATCGTCAGCGCGTTGCGGTCAACGCGAATGGTCTCGATGTCATAAATCTCTGCCGGGTTGGTCATATCATCCTCCTATTTACGACGCCGGATTGAGATTCGTCGGGTTCGTACCGAGCGCGTATTGACGCAACGACGGCGTTCGCACCGTCACCATAGCGACATACGGTTCCGCGTCGCCCGGATCGAGTGCACTGAGCGTAACGTTGGTGATCACCCCTAACCCCGTCGTTGTCCCGCCGTCGTTGCTGGTTGCGTAGGCGCGCGCCTGACTGACCAACCCGCGCGGCGACCAACGCACACCGAGGCGCGGCGAGGCGCTTTGGAACTGATCAAAGATCGTATTCGCCGCAGAGTTCGTATCCTCGTTGTACAAAAACGTCAGCGTAATCTCAATCGGTTCGCGTTTACCGACGGTCACCGTCGCATAATCGCTTGAACCGCCAACGTACGCCTCACCGCTTGGGCGCGAAAGTTCAACGTCGTCTATTTTGACGGTTGCGTTTGAAACCGCAGTCCACGTCGTTCCGTTGGTCGAAATCTCGACCGCGTAGTTCCCGGCGTACAGACCGGCAAGAACTCCAGAGTGCGACATCCCCTACCTCCTATACCGACGGCGCGCGGATGAGGTGCGCAAAGCGCGTCGTCATCGCAACGCCCTCATACGCCCGCTCGCCGTACCGAATAACGTCGATTATTCCGCTCACGTTGAGCAACTGCACATCGCCGCGCGCGAGCCACGCGAAGCGCAGTTGCGCAACGTAGTCTTCGATGTAGTCCACCAGCGCCGTCGCCGTATCCGCAACGCCGCGCCCCATCCCGACATCACGCACAAGTAAGAGATCATCAATCTCCCACACCGCCCGCGTCGCGCGTGTTGGAGTGTAGACGCCCCCCTCAACCAGCCGCAACCCGCCGAGCGCGGGGATGATCCGCACCGGCAACTGCGCCGCGTCCGACCAGTTCGGTTGTGACGCCAGACGCCGAACGGGAACGACGGCGCTGTTGTACTGCACCGCCAGCCCCGCCAGCAACTCAATGATGTCGGTGACGCTACTATACGACATCGCGGTAGCGCTCCAATATCGAGCGTACATCGTCCGGCAGCGCCGACGGCAGCAGCACCAGCCCGCCGTCGGCGACCGTCGGGCGATCCGGGTCGTTCGCAGTTCCCCGCTGCCGGTACATCCACGCCGCCAGCCGGATCGTCGCGTGAACGATATCCGCTGGCGGGTTGATGCTGTACCCCCAGCGCGCGGTAATCGTCGCCTGCTGCGACGCGCCGCACCAACGCGCGCCGCGCCGCGCGAGAACGGTGTACGGCGCGTCAGGCGGATCCGCATCGATTTCCGTCAGCGGGATCGCCTCGCCGTCGCCGTCGGCTGCGCTGACCAGCAGCGCGACGTAGACGCCGGACGGCAGCAGCAGATAATCCCGCTTCAACGCTGCGTCCCATATCATCAACTCGCGACCGAATCGCCGGGATGTCGCTGCTGACGCAGCGAAGGTCTTGCGCGTCATCTGCTCGATAACCGCAGTCGCGCGCACGAGCAGATCGGTCAGCAGCGCGTCGTCAGCGGTCGTTGTGACGCTGAGATATTCCTTC
>Ga0308416_1000910_pt1 | contig 10134 bp, 8 predicted proteins | sample HotsprSampleOS60_FD_203468 | JGI IMG/M metagenome (GOLD analysis project Ga0308416, IMG submission 203468) | Hot spring phototrophic mat microbial communities from Octopus Spring, Yellowstone National Park, Wyoming, United States - 20090730_OS60 ... | reverse complement strand
TCCCGCTCCGAACGCTCTACCTCTGCCACAGCAGGGATTATACCGTAAGGAGAAGCTTCTGCCTACGAACTCCATCTCCAAACTTGTGCTTCATCTGCGTACCCCATGTCGACGCGCCTTGGCGCGCAACGGGGCTAACCACTTCGCGAATTGATGCCTGTCGACCTTTGGAGAATCGCTCACGCTTATGGTATAATCCTTGCTGTGGACACGGTGCTGATTACGGGCGGTGCGGGCTTTTTGGGCTACCATTTGGCGCACCACTTCGCCCACAAAGGGGTGCGTCCCGCGTTGCTGGATATCGCGCCTTACGAGGAGTCGGAGTACCCCGACGGGACGCTGTTTTTCAAAGGTGATGTGCGCAACCGAAACGAGGTGCGCGCGGCGTTGGAGGCGTCGCGTCCGCGCTGGGTCATTCACGGCGCGGCGGCGTTGCCCCTGTGGAAGCGCGCCGACATCTTCAGCGTGAATGTGGACGGCACGCGCACCGTGCTGGACGAAGCGTTCCGCGCAGGGGTCGAGCGCGTGGCGCATGTGTCGTCCACCGCCGTGTACGGCGTGCCCGAAAAGCACCCGATTGAAGAGACCGACCCGCTTATCGGCGTCGGTCCCTACGGCGAAAGCAAGATTCTGGCGGAGCGCATCTGCGAGGAGTTCCGCGCCAAGGGGCATATCGTGCCTGTCATTCGCCCGAAGACTTTTATTGGGCAGGCGCGGCTGGGCGTGTTCCAGATTCTGTACGACTGGGTGGAATCGGGCGCGCGCATCCCAATGATTGGCAACGGGCGCAACCGCTACCAGTTGCTGGAGGTCACCGACCTCGCGCAAGCCTACTGGCTGGCGTGTACGGTGGATGCCGAGCGGGCAAACCACACTTTCAATATTGGCGCGGAGCGGTTCCAGACCGTGCGGGAGGACATTCAGGCATTGTGCGACTTTGCGGGTTCGGGCGCACGTCCGATGGGCACGCCCGCTGCGCTGGTCAAACTCGTGCTGCGCGTGCTGGAGGCGCTCAAACTCTCGCCGCTCTACAAATGGGTCTACCTGACCGCCGACAGGGACTCGTTCGTATCCATCGAGCGGGCGAAGGCGCAGTTGGGCTGGCAGCCCGTGTATAGCAACGCCGAGGCGCTGATTCGCTCGTACCAGTGGTACTTGGAGCATGCGTCGGGCTTGGAGGTCGGCACGGGCGTGACGCACCGCGTGGCGTGGGAGCAGGGCGCGCTGAAGGTGTTCAAGTGGCTGCTGGGCGGTCGCAAAAAGCCGCGCCGCGCCTCTGCGCCTACGCGCTGACGACTACCCCAAAATCCGCTGCAGGTAGCGATGCGTTTCGGGGAAGGGGGGTATACCGCTATATTGCTGCACACGCCCCGGACCTGCGTTATAAGCCGCCAGCGCAAGGCGCAGGTCGCCGAACCGCTGTAGTAGGTGGCTGAGGTAGCGCACGCCGCCCTCGATGTTCTGCGCAGGATCCAACGGGTCGCGCACGCCGAGCGCGCGGGCGGTTTCGGGCATCAGTTGCATCAGCCCCTGTGCGCCTTTGGGCGAGACGGCGCGCGGGTCGCCTCCCGACTCCGCCTCGATGATGCGCAAGATTAGCTCCGTGTCCAGATTGTAGCGGGCGGCGATGGGGGCAACGACAGGTTCCCACTCGCGCACGCGAATCTGCATGCCAGGCGGGGGCGTCCCGCCTACAGGGAAGCCCACAGGCGCGACAACCGCCGATTCGAACGGCTGGGGCGCGCTTGGGGGCGGCGCGCCGCGCAGCGACTGCAAACGCGCCTCAATCGTCTGCACCCGCTCCAGTGTCCTCTGAAAGGCGTCGCTGATACGCATAGACGGCAGCCTCGTCGATGGCGTTTTGTATAAGGCGGCTTATCTCCTGCTGGTGCTGCTCGTGGGCGCGGAGGCGCAGTTGGGTGAGCGCTTCGCGTTCGCGCCGCGCCTGCAGGTAGACCTCGCGGGCGTGCGCCTCCTGCGCCAGCAGCAGCGGCAGCGTGTCCTGCAGGCGTTGCAGGCGGGTCTGGAGCGCATCGAGGGTTCGCTCGCGCTGTGCCCACTCGTTCGGGGTGAGCGCGGCGCTCGCCAGTTGGCGCATCTGCTCGGTCAGCGCGCGGATTTGCGCCTGCAACTGGGCGCGTTGGTGCGCCGCCTCCTGCACGGCGCGGTAGGCTATCTGCTCGCGCGTCTCCCGATAGCGCAGCACCCGCTCCAGACGAAACCGAAAGCGTCGCATCTTCACGATTCAGTATCGGCATGTGAGGCGATTCTCTGCACTGATTCCTGGCACCCCCACCCCAACCCTCCCCGCGGGCGGGGAGGGAGTCGCGATTCCTCCCCCGTCCACGGGGGAGGTTAGGAGGGGGGCATGTCGAAAAACCAACGCAAAGACACTTACCAGCCGTGCAGCCATAGTAATCGCCTCCTCGAGCGCGTGTAAGGGCGGGGGTGATTTTGCGTGTGGCGTCGGTGTTGTGGGTGGACTGAGTGTTGGGAAGGGCATTCTGAACACCCTCTTCCCCGATTGACAAGGGCTGACAGGATACGGTACAATCCCAGCAGAGACCGCCTCTCTAGCAGATTGGGGGAGACGAGACTATGAGCAGCAAGCGTGTATACGGCTCAATCGCACTGCAGGCATTTATTGGGCTATTCTATGCCCTTGTAATGGTAGGTAGAGTAGACAATTTCTTAGTGGATGACATACCCTTGCTGGAAGAGGGATGTATCAGAGAGTTCCATCGTCTCAAGCAGGCGAACGCGCTGAATCTGACGAGCGCGATGCAGGCGTGTCCGAACGCGAGTTTGGTTCGCGTGGAGGATCCATACGAGGGCGTACACACGCTGTTGGTCATCAGGGCAGGCTCGGATGCTGGAATCACGCTATTGTTCGATAAAGACGGGCAACTGATTGGAATAACGGGCGCCCCGTTCCACATTCGAGGCGGGTTCTACAGGGGGATTAGTACCCTGACTGTTTTTTCACTCGTTTTGTTGCCATTGATTGCGCTTGTGCTTGTGGCTCGATCGCTGGACATTCCTCTGGTACAGAGTGGTGCGCTTTTGTCTTTGGGGACGCTCTTGGCGTATTGGAGTGGGCTAACGGTAGACCCGTTGAACCCGCGCCTATCGCTGATTGTGAATGGCGTCGTTTACGGCTTAGCGTTGGGGGCAGGCGTCTGGGCGATTGTGGAAGTCTTCCGAAAGCGTGACGCGATACGGCGAGCGATTTTTAGTGAGCCAGAAGCAGGTACAATCTCACCCCAGTGAACCCCATCGTTGTTGGCGTCGACACAGGCGGCACTTTCACCGATTTTGTGTTGTGGCGGGAGGGGCGACTGCAGCTGCTCAAACTGCCCTCCACGCCGTATGCGCCCGAACAGGCGATTCTGGATGGGCTGCGCCAATTGTTGCCCGACCCGCCTCCGCACGGGTTCACCCTGCTGCACGGCACGACGGTTGGCACGAATCGCATTTTGGAGCGCAAGGGCGCACGCACAGCGTTCCTCACAACAGAGGGCTTTCGCGACCTGCTGTTTCTGGCGCGTCAGGACAGACGGCAACTCTATTCGCTGAAGCCTGAGCCGCGCCCGTGCCTTGCCGCGCGCGCCCTGTGTGCGGAAGTCCCCGAACGACTCGCGCACGACGGCACGGTGCTGCGCCCGCTGGACACGAGCGGATTGGGACGCCTCATCCGCCGCTGGAAGCGCGAGGGGGTCGAGGCGGTCGCGGTGTGCTTGCTGTTTGCTTATGCGAACCCTGCCCACGAGCGCGCGCTGAAAGAGATGCTGTCGCCGCATTTCGCTGTGTCGCTTTCCAGCGAGGTCGCGCCTGAGTTCCGCGAGTACGAGCGCGCCAGCACCACCTTCTTGAATGCCTACCTGACGCCGCCAATGACTCGGTATCTCAGGTCGCTGGAGCGCGCGGCGGGCGCACTGGGCGTGACGCGCACGCTGGTGAGCCACTCGGCGGGGGGGTTGATGGACACAGGGCGCGCCTGCGCGCTGCCTGTGGGCACGATTCTGTCGGGACCCGCAGCGGGCGTGATGGGCGCATGGGCGGTCGGACGCGGCGTGGGCGCGCACCGACTGTTGACGCTGGACATCGGCGGCACTTCTACGGACATGGCGCTGATTGACCGCGAGCCGCTGCGCACGAACTTGGGCGAGATTGAGGGCATGCCGCTGCGCCTGCCGCGCTTGGATGTGCATACGATTGGCGCGGGCGGTGGGTCTATCGCGCGGCTGGACTCAGCGGGCGGACTGCGCGTCGGTCCCGAAAGCGCAGGCGCAGAGCCAGGACCTGCTGCCTACGGCAGGGGCGACTTACCGACGCTGACGGATGCACATCTTGTACTGGGGCATCTGCTGCCGCAGGCGTTCGGCTTCGGGCGCATCGCGGTTGACCCCGACCGTGCGGCGCAGGCAATTGAGCCACTGGCGCACGCGCTGGGCTTGAGCCTCTCTGCGGCTGCCGAGGCGATGGTGGCGCAGGCGCAGGCGAAGATGGCGCGCGGGCTGCGCGGCGTCTCCGCCGCGCGCGGGATTAGCCCCGAAAGTTGTGCACTGCTGGCGTTCGGCGGGGCGGGTGGGCTGCACCTGTGCGCGCTGGCGCGGCTGTTGGGCGTGCGCCAGTGGATTGCGCCGCCGTACCCCGGTGTGCTGTCGGCGTATGGGCTGCTGTGGATGGACGGCGTGCATGAGGCGCGGCGCACGGTACTAACGCTTCTGCCCGAAACGCGCGCCGTGCGGCTGGACGCCGTCTTGCTGGAGTTACGCGCCGAGTGCGAAGAGGCGATGCGGGCGATGGGCGCGCCTGCCAGCAGCTACGAGTTGCACGCCTTCGCCGACCTGCGCTATGAGGGGCAGTCCTACGAACTCACCGCGCCGTTCGATCCCGAACGCCCCGCCGTTGCCCGCCAAGCATTCGAACAGCAACACGCGGCGCGGTACGGTTTCGCAATGCCCGACCGCCCCATAGAGCTGGTGAACCTGCGCCTGCGTGCAGTCGCGTTGCACCCAAAGCCCGCAGGCGCGTGCTGGGAGCCGCCCGACGCGCCTCTCGGCGACCTGCCCAGCGCGGTCAGGCTGACCATGCACGGCGAGATGGCGCAGATTCCCGTAATCCCCCGCCTTGCACTGCAGCCGAACACGCCTATTCCTGCGCCCGCGCTAATTGTGCAGCCCGACTCCACCCTCCTGATTGAGCCAGGCTGGGAGGTCTTTGTGGACAGCCGCACAGGCGCACTAATTGGAAGGACAGTATAGGTAGGAGAACCCCCTCCAACTGCGAACCCTTGACCTATGCGGCGCAGGGAGCCTGCTTCGCAGCGTATGGATTACGACACCCCATGGAAGGAGTTCCTGACGGTCTTCTTCCGCTGGTTTCTCAAGGTGGCGCTGCCCGAGCTATATGAGCGTATCGACTGGCGGCGGCGCGCCGTGTTTTTGGACAACGAGTTGCGACGGCTATCGCCCCGCAGCGAAACGGGACGCCTCTACACCGACAAACTGGTCAAGGTCTGGCAGAAAGGCGACTCTCCGCAGCCCTTTCTGGTACACATCGAGGCGCAGAACCAGTATCGCAGTGACCTCCCCGAACACACCTACACCTACAACGCCCGCATTTGGATAGAGACACGCCTATATGTCGTCAGCATCGTGATTTTGGGCGACAAGAACCCAAACTGGCGACCGCCGAATCGCTACCAGCGGGAGATGCCTGGCACGCGACTGGACTTCGAGTATCACCTCGTGAAGCTGCTGGACTTCGAGGAAGAGTTCCTCCTGCAGGAGGCGAATCGGCGCAATCCCGCGGCACTTATGCTGCTGGCGTTCCAGCGCGCGATGGAGACCGAAAACGACATGCACGCCCGCTTCGAGGCAAAGAAGCAACTGATTCAGCTGATGCTCGATCGTGGGTATAATTTGGAGCATCAGGCGCACATCCTGCGCCTACTGGAGTGGGTGATGATACTGCCAGAGGTACTGGAAAAGCAGCTCGATGAGTTCATTGAGGAGTATAAGCGCGAGCGGGGCACGACCTTCGTCTCCCGCTTCGAGAAGCGCGCCATCCGCAAGGGGCTAATGGAGGGGCTCCAGCAGGGCTTTGAGCAAGGGTTTCAGGAGGGCGTCCAACAAGGCATCCAGCAGGGTATCCAACAGGGTATCCAGCAGGGCATCCAACAAGGTATCCAACAGGGCGTGGCAGCGATGCGCGACGCTCTTATGCGCGTGCTACGCCGTCGGTTCGGCGAGGAGGCAGAGCAACTGCGCCCTACAATTGATGCTATCGACTCGCTGGAGAGGCTGGAGCCTCTGATGGATCTCGTGCTGGACGCGCCCACCTTGCAGGCATTTGCGGACGCGCTGCCGCGCGATACTTCGTCAGTTAACCCTTCTGAATGATCGTTGCGGAGGTTCTCCTACTTACAGGCGGCAGGCTAGCGTACCAGGCGCTGACCTACGCCGTGCCCGACTCGTTTCCGAGCGCGCCCCAGCCTGGCGCAGGCGTGCTGGTTCCCCTGCAGAACCGCCTTGCGCTGGGACTGGTGCTGTGCGTCTATTCACTGGATAATCCGCATGCGCTGGGCTGTCCGCTCAAGCCCCTCGAGTCGGTACTGGCGCAGCCGCTGCTGGACGAGTCGCTGGTGCGGTTGGTGCGCCTGATGGAGCGCACGCTGCTCTGTTCGCCTGCGGAGGCAGCGCAGGCCGTGTTGCCGACCGCCGTGCGCTATCGGCTCCGCGCCGTGATTGAACTTGCTGCGCCTTTGCCGCCGTTGCGTTCCCAAGCGCAGCGGATGACCGCCGATGCCATCCAGCGTTATGGCGGGCGCGTAAGCCTGACCACGCTTAAGCGCGACCTCGCTGCGGCGATTTGGCAGTCTGGGCTGCGCGGGCTGCGCGAGAAGGGCTGCGTGCGCACTGTGTATGACCTGGCACCGCCGCCTCCGCCCCCACGCGCCGAGCCGTGGGTGGAACTGAGCGCGTCACCCGAAGCGTTAGAGGCGTTTTTTGAGGCGGATGCGCCGCGCGCCCCCGCCCAAGCGCGCCTACTGATGCACCTGCTGGAGCATCCCGACGGCAGGCTGCCACGCCGCGCGCTGCTGGAGGCGACAGGCGCGAGCCTGCAGACGCTGCGGATGCTGGAATCGCGCGGGCTGACGCGCCAAGCCACAGCCGACGCCGAGCCGCTTGCTCCTGCTGCGCCCCCGCCGACGCTCACGCCCGCCCAGCAGCGCGCCGTGAACGCGCTGCGCGATGCGCTCTCGCAAGGCGCGTACCAACCGTTCCTGCTCTACGGCGTCACGGGCAGCGGCAAGACGGAGGTCTATCTGCGCGCCGCCGCCGAGTGCCTGCGCACGGGACGGAGCGTGCTGTTCCTCGCGCCCGAAATCGCGCTCACCGCACAACTGACGCAGGCGTTCCGCGAGCGGTTCGGCGCGAGCATTGCCGTGCTGCATAGCCAACTCACCCCCGCCGAACGCTATGCACAGTGGCTGCGTATCAAGCAGGGCGACGCGCCGATTGTAATAGGCGCGCGCTCCGCCGTCTTCGCGCCGCTGCCGAACATCGGGCTGCTCATCCTCGACGAGGAACACGAGACCGCCTACAAGCAGGCGACTGCGCCGACCTACCACGCCCGCACGCTGGCGGAGGCGCGAGCCCGCGCGGCGAACGCTATATTGCTGCTCGGCTCCGCAACCCCCGCGCTGGAGACCTTCTATCGCGCCGAGCAAGGACACCTGCGCCGACTGGACTTGCCCGAACGGGTCGGCGGCGCGACGCTGCCCGAAACGCGCCTGATTGACCTGCGCGGCAGACCCTTCCAGCCGATCAGCCCCGAACTGCTGGACGCGCTGCGCGAGACGCTGGCAGCGGGCAATCAGGCGATACTGTTCCTGAACCGACGAGGCTTCGCGCCGATGCTGCTGTGTCGCGAGTGCGGCTACGCGCCGATGTGCCCCAACTGCGCGGTGTCGCTGGTGTATCATCGCGGGGCGACGCCGTTTCTGCTGTGCCACCACTGTGGGCATCGCGCGCGCCCGCCGACGGTGTGTTCCCGATGCGGCGGCTTGGAGATACGCCCCTTCGGCGTCGGCGCGCAGCGCGTGGAGGCGACCTTGCGCGAGCTGCTGCCCGATGTGCGCCTCGCACGGCTCGATCGCGACGCCTTCCAACGGCGAGGGCAGTACCTGCAGATACTCTCCGACTTCCGCGCGGGCAACCTGCAGGTGCTGATTGGCACGCAGATGGCGGCGCGTGGGCTGGACTTCCCGCGCGTGACGCTGGTGGGCGTCGTCAGCGCGGACACGGGGCTGTACCTGCCCGACTTCCGCGCCAGCGAGCGCGTGTTCCAACTGTTGACGCAGGTGATTGGGCGTGCGGGCAGGCGCGAGCAGCGCGGACGCGCCCTGATTCAGACCTACAACCCTGACCACCCCGCCGTGCAGTGCGCCCTGCGCCAAGACTACGAAGCGTTCTACCGTCAGGAACTCGCGCTGCGCCGCGAGGCGGGCTACCCGCCCTTTGTGCGCTTGGCAAGCGTGTTGAGCCAGCACGCGACCGCGCCCGCCGCCGAGCAGCCGCTGCAGCAACTCGCCGACGCGCTCGCGCCGCAGGTGGGCAAGCAACTGCTTCAAGTGCTGGGACCCGCGCCTGCGCCGCTGGAACGGCTGCAGGGACAGTACCGTTATCATTTATTACTCAAGTGCGCGCCCGACGCCGAGCCTGCCGACCTGCTCGCGCCCGTGTTGGGAACGCTTCCCCTTGACGAACGCGCCCGCCTGCGCATTGACATCGACCCGATGCACTTGTTGTAGGCGTGCAGGAAAATCGGCGCGCGCGACGAAACACAAATACGCTGAATAGGGGGACACCATGCGTCGCATAGTATGGCTTTTGGGGCTGTTAGCGATAGTCGTTGTGGGAACTGTCTGGTGGAGTTCCCGCAACGCCATTCGCCTTGAGCCGCTGGATGGGCAACGCTTCGCCCAGATGAGCGAGACCGAGCAGGTGGAGTGGCTAATCGAGCAGATATTAGCGCGTTCAAAACGCACGGATACACTGGCAAAGATTATGGAGAATATACCGTTCATACAGAGTTCACACTTTACTCGTCCCCTATTTCCAAAGGATATTGATATAATTGGGATGGCGTGTGTGGAATACGACCTACCGCACTGGCTCGGTCGGTGCGAGCGGTATATAGAGTCTGAGTCTGACCGCGAGCGTCTGCGGGTTTATCAGGCGATTCTGCAGGCGCGCAGGGGCAATTGGCGCACTGCGGAGCAGGTCGTGCAGCGCATCCCGACGCCCTCCGCTCGCGCGCTCGCGCTGGCGCACTTGGGGCGTCTTCAGATGGAGGCGGGGCAGTCGAATGCGGCACGGCGCACATTCGAGCAAGCATATTCCCTACTCAGCCAACCGATTGACATGAACCGCGCGTTTGAGGTGTTCGACGCACTTAACTTGCTGGTACTATTTTCTCATTTCAGCAAAGACCCCAAAGGAGTAGCGCGAATTCTGCAGGGTTTCCCTGCGAATTTTCACAATGTATCGATGCGCCGCGTCGCTGAGGTCTATCGTCAGCGCGGCGATACGGAGCGACTGAACCAACTGATTGCGGCGGCTCCGCCAGCGAGCCGCAGGATAGTGCGAGCAAAACTTGCGCACGCACTGATTGAGCAGGGGCGTGTGGATGAAGGGCTAAAAATGCTCGTGCAGATGGAGTATTGTCCCGCTGAACTAATCGTCCCAATTATTCACTCTCTTCACCAGCAGGGGCGCAAGAAAGAGGCGCAGAGATTCGCAAGCGGCTTGTATAAAGCCTTAGAATATGACTTCAGCAAGTCTACACCTTCGATGATGCTATCCAGCGATGCGTGGTTGGAAACATCGTATGGATGGGTAGTAGTTCCAGCGGACATAAAGGCGCAAAGGCTCCTGCTTATGCAACTTGCATGCCTATACATAGAGTGGGGACAAGAGGCGCGCGCCGAGCAACTGGTTGAAGCCTCGCCTTATCTCAAGGGGGTAGAGCATGCTCTGGTCATACACTATAACCTTGCGCTTGCCTATCATGAAGTTGGGAAGCGAGCACAAGCCTACAAGCACTTGGAACAAGCCCTCGCGA
>Ga0308416_1000907_pt1 | contig 10154 bp, 10 predicted proteins | sample HotsprSampleOS60_FD_203468 | JGI IMG/M metagenome (GOLD analysis project Ga0308416, IMG submission 203468) | Hot spring phototrophic mat microbial communities from Octopus Spring, Yellowstone National Park, Wyoming, United States - 20090730_OS60 ... | reverse complement strand
AGGCCCCTGGTGGGCCTTCCGGGGGGCATCTGGACCGAGGAGTCCTTTTACCCCTACCCCGCCCGGGATGCGGTTCTCACGGAAACCGGGCTCTATTACGTGGACGCCCAAGGCCTCCACCGGGAAAGGACCCTCCTCCGGCCCGGGGCGTTCTCCCAGGTAGTGGTCTGGGAGGGAGGGGTGGTGGCCCTGGGCGAGGAAGCCTACTTCTACCCCGAAGGTCGGGCCCTCCCCCTGCCCCGCCCGGCGCGGAAGGCCCAGGCGGGGGCTTGCGGGGTGGTGGCCCTTCTGGACGGGCTCTACCTGGTGCGCCCCGAAGGCCTGAAGGCCTTGGGCGTGGCCCAGGACTTCGCCGTCCACGGGGAGAGGATTTACCTGGCCCCTTCAGGGGAGGTCTGGAACTGCAAGGAGGTGGCATGGCCCTAGCCCTGGTCCTCTCCTGGTTCCTCACCGCGGTCTGGATCGCCCTTATGAAGGGGCTGGGCCTGGGCAAGAGGGTGCGCCAGGACGGGCCCCAAACCCACCTGGCCAAGGAAGGCACCCCCAGCATGGGGGGCGTGGCCTTCCTCACGGCCGTCTTCCTGGCCTACTTGGCCGTGGGCCAGGATGCCTTTGCGGGTCTGTGGCTGCTGGGCCTGGGATTTGGCCTCCTGGGGTTCGTAGACGACCTTTCGGGAAGCCTCAAGAGACCCCTAAGGGCGCGGGAAAAGCTCTTCCTGCAATCCCTCATGGCCCTGGTCTTCGCCCTCTGGGCGGTGCGGCAGGTGGCCTACACCCCCTGGCCCCTTCTGGACATCCTCCTCATCCTCCTGGCCCTGGTGGGGGCGGCCAACGCCTTCAACTTCACCGACGGCCTGGACGGGCTTCTGGCCTCGGTGACCGCCATCCTCCTCCTCCCCTTCTACCCCCACCCCTTCGCCCAAACCCTCCTCGGCGGGGTGCTGGGCTTCTTGTGGCACAACGCCCCCAAGGCCAAGGTCTTCATGGGGGACACGGGGAGCCAGGCCCTGGGAGCCATGGTGGCGGGGCTTTTCGTCCTCACGGGAAAGCTCTGGCTTCTACCCCTGGCCGCCATCGTTCCCGTCCTGGAGGTCCTTTCGGTAGTGGTCCAGGTCCTCTACTTCCGCAGGACCGGGAAGAGGCTTCTCCGCATGAGCCCCCTCCACCACCACCTGGAGCTTTCCGGCTGGGAAGAGGCCAAGATCGTTTTCCGCTTCGCCATTCTCACCGCCTTGGCCACCGCCCTGGCCTTTGGAGGTGGTCTATGATCCTGGTCTATGGTTTGGGGCGCAGCGGCCTTGGGGTTCTCCGCTTTTTGCAGAAGCGGGGTCTTCCCGCCCGCTTTTACGACGATCGTCCCAGGGAGGAGGAGGTGGCAGAGGCTTTGCAGCTGGGGTTTGCCCCCGACTGGGAGCTTTCGGGGAGGTACCAGGAAGTGGTGGCCGCCCCGGGGGTGCCCATAGACCACCCCAAGCTGGAGGCCTTGCGAAAGAGGGGGGCCTTGGTCCTGGGGGAGGCGGAGCTGGCCTACCGCCTCTCCTCCACCCCCATCATCGGCATCACCGGGACCGCGGGGAAGACCAGCACCACCCTCTTCACCGCCCACCTCTTGCGGGGGCAGGGGCTTAAGGCCCTGGAGGGGGGAAACGTGGACCCGCCCCTGGTGAGCGTGGTGGACGAGGCGGAGGTGGCGGTGGCCGAGCTTTCCAGCTTCCAGCTGGAGCGCGTCCACGCTCTCCGCCCCAGGGTGGCCGTCCTCCTCAACCTGGGGGTGGACCACCTGGACCGGCACAAAAGCCTTTCGGCCTACCACGCCGCCAAGCTCAACCTCCTCAAGAACCTCACCCCGGAAGACGCCCTGGTCTACAACGAGGAAGACCCCAAGATCAGGGAGGCGGCCGGCCGCACCCCTGCCCGCCTCTACCCCTTCGCCCCCGGGGAAAACCCCAGGGAGAGCAACCTAAAGGCGGCCATAGAGGCCACCCGGGCCTACCTGGACCTCCTGGGGAAGTCCTTGGACGAGAGGGCCCTGGAGGAGAGCCTGCAGACCCTCCCCGAGCCCTCTCACCGCTTCCAGATCTTCGCCAGGAAGGGTCGTGTGGTCTTCATTGACGACTCCATCGCCACCCGCACCTCCGCTGTGGCCGCTGCCCTACGGGCAGCCCCCGCCCCCGTCGCCTGGATCCTGGGGGGGGAGGACAAGGGGGCGGACCTGAAGGCCCTAAGGCCCCTCCTCTCCCGGGTCAGGGTGGTCCTCGCCCTGGGCCGGGACGGGCCCAGGATGGCCGAGGCCCTGGGGGGTAGGGTGGAGGTGGTGGTCATCCCGGAGAAGGAAGGGAGGAGGGCCATGGAGCGGGCGGTGGCCGAGGCCTTGGGGCGCCTCGAGGAGGGAAGCATCCTCCTCGCCCCCTTGGCCAGCAGCTTTGACCAGTTCCGGGACTACAAGGACCGCGCCCAAGCCTTCCGGGAGGCGGTCTTCGCCTTAGGAGGTGAGCCTTGGACCCCGTCTACCTCCTGACCGCTCTCCTCCTCCTGGCCTTCGGCCTCCTCGGGGTGGGGGTGGCGGAGCCGGAACTCCTTCAGGGCCACCTCCTAAGGGTGGGGATGGCCCTTTTGGCCATGGCCGCAGGGAGCCTTCTCCCTGTCCGGTCCCTGCTCCGTTTCGCCTTGGGACTCCACCTCCTCACCCTCCTCCTCTTGGGCCTAGTCCTCGTCCTGGGGGATGGACCGGGAGAGGTGCGGCGCTGGTTCTACTTGGGGCCCGTGGCCTTCCAGCCCTCGGAGCTGGCCAAGCTGACCCTGGTCCTCTACCTGGCCTCCTTCGTGGGCCGCAAGGGGAGCGACTACCCCATCCTGGGCCCGGCCCTCCTGGTGGGGGGGACCGTGGGCCTGGTCCTGATTGAGCCCGACTTCGCCACCGCCCTTTTCCTCCTCACCCTGGGAGCCCTCCTCTTCATCCTGGCGGGGGTGCCCTGGCGCAGGCTGATCGCCATAGCCCTGGCGGGGCTCCTGGTCATCACGCCTTTCTCCGGGTTCTACCTGAGTCGCTTCGCCTACGTGTCCGAGCGCTTCAGCGGCTTCCTCAGCTACGTCCGGGGGGAGGCGAGCCCCAAGGAAGCCGCCTACCAGGTGGTCCAGGCCCAGAAGGCCATCCTCCTTGGGGGGGCCTTGGGCCAGGGGCCGGGAGGAAGCCTCCCCCACCTGCCCGAGGCCCACAACGACATGGTCTTCGCCAGCGTGGTCTTCGCCACCGGCTGGCTGGGAGGGCTCATGGTCCTTTTCCTCTACCTTCTCCTCTTCCTCAGGGGGTTCGCCCTCTCCCTTAGACTCCAGGGGCCTGAGAGCCTGGTGGCCATGGGCCTCACCCTCTACCTCACCCTCCAGGCCGCCCTCAACATCGGGGTCACGGTGGGTTTCCTGCCGGTGACCGGGGTGCCCCTGCCCCTCATCTCCTACGGGGGGAGTTCCCTCCTGGTCTCCGGTCTGGCCCTGGGCCTCCTCATGGGCCTCTCCCGGGAGGCCTCCTTGAAGGAGGTGCGCCGATGGTCCTCCTGACGGGCGGGGGCACCGGGGGGCATCTCTTTCCCGCCCTGGCGGTGGCCGAGGAACTCCTGAGGCGGGGACACGGGGTCTTTTACCTGGGGGCCGAGGGGGGCCTCGAGGCCCGCCTTCTCCCCAAGACCTCCATCCCCCACGCCCTCATTCCCGCGGGCAAGCTGGACCGGAGCGCCTTCCGGCCCCAGGAGGCCCTGAAGCTTCTCCAGGGCTTAGCCTCCGCCAGGAAGGTTCTCCTTCAGGCCCGGCCCAAGGCCATCCTTTCCACCGGGGGGTATGCGGGCTTTCCCGGGGCCCTCGTGGGGGCCATGGGGGGGATCCCCCTCCTCCTCCACGAGCAAAACGCCAAGCTGGGCCTGGCCCTCCGGCTCCTCGCCCCCCTAGCCCAGGGCCTGGCGCTCTCGCTGCCCGTGGGCCTCTCCCCCAGGCTATCCCCCAAGGCCCGGGTGGTGGGCTACCCCGTGCGGGAGGCGCGCTTCCCCCAGGCGGAGGCCAAGGAAAGGCTGGGCTTTGACCCCAAGAAGCCTCTCCTCCTCGTCCTTGGGGGGAGCCAGGGAAGCCTGGAGCTCAACGAAACCCTCCCCCCCCTCCTCAGGCCCCTGGGCCTTCCCGTGCTCCACCAGGTGGGGGAAAGGTGGCTTGCGCGCTACCGCCATCTGGAGGGGGAGGGGTACCGGGTGGTGGGCTTCCTGGACGCCCCCCTGGCCATGAGCGCCGCCGACCTCCTCCTCTCCCGGGCTGGGGCGGGAACCCTGGCCGAGGCCGCCTTCCACCGCCTCCCCGCCCTCCTCTTCCCCCTTTCCCCCAGGCTGGATGGGGGGGCACAGGTGGCCAACGCCCTGGCCTACCAGAGGGCAGGGGGGGCGGAGCTTGGGGAACCCTCCCGCCTGGGGGAGCAGGTGGAAAAGATCCTGGGAAACCCCTCCCCCTACCGGGAGGCCCTGGCCCGCCTCTCCCCTGAGGGGGCGGCGGGACGAATCGCAGACTGGCTGGAGGAGTTCCTATGAAATGCGTGCACGTGATGGGCATTGAAGGGGTGGGGATGAGCGCCCTGGCCCGCCTCCTCCTGGCAGAGGGGGTGGCGGTCACCGGGTGCGACCTGGCCCCAGGGGCCAGGGCCAAGGCCCTAGGGGTTCCCGTCCACTCTGGCCATGACCCTGCGCACCTGACCGAGGAGGACACCCTCCTGGTCCCCACCCCCATCCCCCTGGACCATCCGGAGGTGCGGGCGGCCGAGGCCAGGGGGCTTAGGGTCTTAAGGCGGATGGAACTCCTGGCCCAGCTCCTTGGGCAAAAGCCCTCCCTGGGGGTCACGGGTACCCACGGCAAGACCACCACCACGGGGATGCTGGCCAGCATCCTCCTGGAGGCGGGTCTAGACCCCTGGGTCCTCCTGGGAGGGGAGCTCAGCCTCCTCCCTGGAAACGCCCGCTATGGGGAGGGCCCCCGCCTGGCGGAGGTGGACGAATCCGACCCCCTTTTCCGGGAGGTGCGGGTCTCCGTGGCCGTGGCCACCAACCTCGAGGCCGACCACATCGCCCCCCCGGGCCAAAAGGCCCCCAACTACCACGAGAGCCTCGAGGCCCTGAAAGGGGCCATGCGGGGCTTCCTAGAGGGGGCGGAGGTGGCCGTGGTTCCCGCCTCTGATCCCCTGCTCATGGAGCTCTCCCAAGGGCTTCCCCGGAGAGTTTTTGGGACACCCGGGGAGCTTTGTGCGGAGAAGGTGCGCCTCGGCCCCTTGGGAAGCCGCTTCCTCCTGGTGCACGAGGCCCGGGTGCTGGGGGAGGCCACCCTCCAGGTGCCCGGTGCCCACAACGTGCAAAACGCCCTGGCCGCCGCCCTGGCCGCCCTGGCCCTTGGGGTGGGGGTAGAGGCCATCCTTCACGGCCTCGCCCGCTTCCCGGGGGTGGGGCGGCGCTTCCAGAGGGTGGGGGAGGTCAAGGGGGCCTTGGTGGTAGACGACTACGCCCACCACCCCACCGAGGTCCGGGCCACCCTCGAGGCCGCAAGCCACCATCACCGCCAAATCCGCGTCCTCTTCCAACCCCACCGCCTCCTGCGCACCCAGGCTCTCTGGACAGATTTCGTGGAGGCCCTGACCCTAGCCCAGGAGGTGGTGGTCCTCCCCGTGTACACCGCCGGGGAAAAGGGGGAGGTCTCCCCCGAGGCCCTAAGCCGCCGGATCGCCGAGGCCCTAAGGGAAAGGGGGGTGGTTGCCCACTACTTGGAAAAGGAGGAGGCCCTAGCCTACGCCCGCACCACCGCCACCCCAGAAGACCTCTGGCTCACCCTGGGAGCGGGGGATGTGACGGAACTGGCCCGGAGGCTCGTCCATGAAGGTTGAGCGCGTCCTTCTCAAGGACCACACCACCCTGGGGGTGGGAGGCCCCGCGGAGCTCTGGACGGTGGAGACCCGCGAGGAACTCAGGAGGGCCACCGAGGCCCCCTACCGGGTTATAGGGAACGGCTCCAATCTATTGGTCCTGGACGAAGGGGTCCCGGAGCGGGTGATCCGCCTGGCGGGAGAGTTTCAAGAGTACGATCTCCGGGGCTGGGTGGGGGCGGGAACCCTCCTGCCCCTTCTGGTGCAGGAGGCGGCCAGGGCGGGGCTTTCGGGCCTCGAGGGCCTCCTGGGCATCCCCGCCCAGGTGGGGGGCGCGGTGAAGATGAACGCGGGCACCCGCTTCGGGGAAATGGCGGACGCCCTGGAGGCGGTGGAGATCTTCCACGACGGAGCCTTCCACATCTACACGCCCGGGGAACTGGGCTTTGGCTACCGGGAAAGCCGCCTCCCCAAGGGCGGCATCGTGACCCGGGTGAGGCTTCAGCTGAAGGAACTCCCCTTGGATGCGATCCGGCGGCGCATGGCCGAGGTGGACGCCGCCAGAAAGGGCCAGCCCAAGCGGAAAAGCGCCGGCTGCGCCTTCAAAAACCCCCCGGGCCAGTCCGCAGGCCGCCTCATAGACGAAAGGGGCCTGAAGGGCCTGCGGGTGGGGGAGGCCATGGTTTCCCTGGAGCACGGCAACTTCATCGTCAACCTGGGCCAGGCCACCGCCAAGGACGTGCTGGAGCTCCTAAGACGCATCCAAGAGGAGCTTCCCTTGGAGCTGGAGTGGGAGGTTTGGCCGTGATTTCGCAACCCTTTCACACCTGGGGGATACAATGCGCCTTATGAGGACCATCCTGGCTCTCCTTCTCCTCGCCACCCTCTTTGTGGCCAGCCTGGTCCTCTTCCCCGTGGAGAAGGTGGAGGTGGTGGGGCTTGAGCACCTGAAGGAGGCCCATGTGCTGGCGCGAACCGGGCTCCACGAGGGGGAGGCCTGGCTCTGGGTTTCCGCCAACCGCCTCGCCCCTCTGCTCCAAGACCCCTGGGTGGCCGAGGCCCGCCTGGAAAAGCCAAGGCCCGGGGAGGTACGCCTTTTCGTGCGGGAGCGGAAACCCCTTTTGCCCCTCGGGGACGGTTCTGCCCTGGCCGAGGATGGCACGCTCCTCCCCGGAGGCGCCCCCCTGGCCCGGGGCCCCCGGGTGGAGGGCCAGGGCCCCCTGCCCAAGGAAGAGCTCCTGCGCCTGGCCCGGGCCTATCCTAGGGCCAAGGCCCTCCGCTACACCCCAGCGGGCTTCTGGGTGGAGCTCAAGGAGACCACCCTCTTCGCCCCGGAAGCGCGGTTTCTGCTAGAGTATGCCCAAGCGAAGGGGGCTTTGGGAAGCCAGGTCTACCTGTATTCTTGGGGGGTGAGCGTACGCCCATGATCATCGCCGGACTGGATGTAGGCACCAGCAAGGTTACCACCGTGATCGGGGAGCTGGCCCCCGATGGCATTTTGGACATCATCGGCGAGGGAACAGCCCCCTCCCAAGGGCTGAAACGGGGGGTCGTGGTCAACCTGGAGCGCACCACCGAGGCCATCCGCCAAAGCGTCCACCAGGCCGAGCGGGTGGCTGGGGTCAGGGTGGAGCGGGTGGTTGTGGGCGTGGGGGGGCCCCACCTGAAAAGCGTAACCAGCCACGGCCTGGCCGCTATCCGCCGGGGCCATAGCATCGCCGAGGCCGATGTGGAGCGGGCCATTGAGCAGGCCAAGGCCTACCCCTTTGAAGGGGAGCTGGAACTTCTCCATGCCCTGCCCTTGGAGTTCAAGGTGGACGGGCAGGAAGGCATCCGGGACCCTGTGGGCATGGCGGGGGTGCGCCTCGAGGTGGAGGTCCACCTGGTGGCCGCGGCCAGGGGACCCCTCGCCAACCTGCGCCGGGCGGTGGAGGACGCCGGGCTCGAGGTGGAGGCCCTGGTGGCCCAGACCCTGGCCAGCGGCCTCGGGGCCTTGGGTCCCGAGGAAGACCACATGACCGTTCTCCTCTTGGACGTGGGTGGGGGCACCACCGACGTGGCCGTCTTCCGTGAGGGGCGCCTGGCCCACTCCACCGTCCTGCCCTTGGGCGGCGACCACGTAACCCAGGACATTGCCCAGCTCCTGAAAATCCCCTTTGAAGAGGCCGAGCGGGTGAAGAAGAAGTACGGGGCCGCCCTGCCGGAACTGGCCGACCCTGAGCTGGTCCTGGAGATCAACCAAGAGGGGGGCTCCTTGGGGGAGGTGCCCGCCCCGGAGCTTTCCCGCATTATCCGGCCCCGCCTTAGGGAGATCCTCCACCTGGCCCGGCAATCGGTGGACGAGGCCTTGGGGCCCCTGGAGATCAGGGTAAACCGGGTGGTCCTCACCGGGGGCACGGCCCTCCTCCGGGGGTTTGACCTCCTGGCCCGGCAGCAGTACAGCCTACCGGTGCGCATCGGCAGGCCCCAAGGGGTTTCCGGCCTCACCGATGTGGTGGCTACCCCCGCCCACGCCACCGCCGTGGGCCTGGTGCGCTATGGGGCCACCTTACCCATCCGGTCCCCAGAGCCCAAGCCCAGGCGGGAAAAGAAGGAGAAGCGGGAAGAAAGCGGTCAGGCTACGGGATTCTGGGCCCGGATCAAGGAGATTATCAACAATCTATTTTGAGGAGGGGAAATGGAAGGAGCCGTCATCAAGGTGATCGGGCTAGGGGGGGCCGGGAACAACGCGGTGAACCGCATGATTGAGGCGGGCCTCTCCGGGGTGGAGTTCATCGCCGCCAACACCGATGCCCAGGTGCTGGCGAAAAGCCTGGCGGACACCCGCATCCAGCTGGGGGAGAAGCTCACCCGGGGCCTGGGGGCGGGGGCCAACCCCGAGATCGGGGAGAAGGCGGCCCTCGAGGCCGAGGACCTGATTGCCGAGACCCTCGAGGGGGCGGACCTGGTCTTCCTGACCGCGGGCATGGGGGGCGGTACGGGTACGGGAAGCGCCCCCATCGTGGCCGACATCGCCAAGCGCCTGGGAGCCCTCACCGTGGCCGTGGTGACCCGGCCCTTCAGCTTTGAGGGCCCAAAGCGCTTGAGGGCGGCGGAGGAGGGCATCAAACGCCTGAGGGAGCGGGTGGACGCCATGGTGGTGGTGCAGAACGACCGCCTCCTCTCGGCGGTGGACAAAAAGATGAGCCTCAAAGATGCCTTTCTCATCGCCGACCGGGTCCTCTACCACGGGGTGAAGGGCATCACCGATGTCATCAACCTCCCAGGCCTCATCAACGTGGACTTCGCCGACGTGAAGGCCCTCCTGGAGGGGGCGGGCCAGGTACTCATGGGCATCGGGGCCGGGCGCGGGGAGAACCGGGTGGAGGAAGTGGCCAAGACCGCCACCCATAGCCCCCTCCTGGAGCGCTCCATTGAAGGGGCCAGGCGCCTCCTCCTGAACGTGGTGGGATCGGAAGACCTCTCCCTCATGGAGGCGGCGGAGGTGGTGGAAAGGATACGGGAGGCCACGGGCCAAGGAGATGTGGACATCCTCTACGGGGTCACCTACGACGACCGGGCCCAGGACGAGCTTAGGGTCGTCCTTATCGCCGCGGGGTTTGGGGAGAGCACCGTGGTCCCCAGGCCCCTACGCCCCCTGGACTTTCCCACCCATACGGACACCTACAACTTTGATATACCCGCCTTCATCCGCTACGGGGACGGGGAGTTTCCCCCCAAGCGGGGCAACTAGGAAGCCCCTCTCTCGTGGTCGTCTTGGGCGTTGATCCTGGCATCACCCACCTAGGCCTGGGGGTAGTGGACGTGGAGGCCAAGGGGGCCTTGAAGGCCCACCTTCTCCATGGGGAGGTGGTGAGAACCACGCACAAGGAAAGGGCCCAGGAACGGGTGGGCCGCATCCACACCCGGGTGAGGGAAGTCCTTCTCCGTTTCCGCCCCGAGGCCTTGGCGGTGGAGGAGCAGTTCTTCTACCGGCAAAACGAGCTGGCCTACAAGGTGGGCTGGGCCCTGGGCGCGGTGCTGGTGGCGGCCCACGAGCTCGGGGTGCCCGTCTACGCCTATGGTCCCATGCAGGTGAAGCAGGCCCTGGCGGGACACGGCCACGCCAGCAAGGAGGAGGTGGCCCTGATGGTGCGAAGCGCCCTGGGCCTCAAGGAGACCCCCAGGCCCAGCCACCTAGCGGACGCCCTGGCCATCGCCCTCACCCACGCCTTCTACGCCCGTCTGGGAGCGGCCAAGCCCCTTTAAGGGCTATATCCAGCCTTTGCGGGCGGCG
>Ga0308416_1000899_pt1 | contig 10196 bp, 13 predicted proteins | sample HotsprSampleOS60_FD_203468 | JGI IMG/M metagenome (GOLD analysis project Ga0308416, IMG submission 203468) | Hot spring phototrophic mat microbial communities from Octopus Spring, Yellowstone National Park, Wyoming, United States - 20090730_OS60 ... | reverse complement strand
GTTTCAGTGCTCTTCAGCGAGCCGAAAATTCCTCAATCCGTACTGCTGCTGCGTCAACGCAGCATCGCAGCGCGTTTCAGTGCTCTTCAGCGAGCCGAAAATTCCTCAATGCTGGATCGCGTCTGACAGCGTATCCCCCAGCGTGAGTTTCAGTGCTCTTCAGCGAGCCGAAAATTCCTCAATAACCCGCAAAAATCGCCCAAATCGGGGGGTTTCGCGGTTTCAGTGCTCTTCAGCGAGCCGAAAATTCCTCAATGCTGACCGGGCGGGTGCACCCGAACCTCAAGATCTCGTTTCAGTGCTCTTCAGCGAGCCGAAAATTCCTCAATCGCTGTGGGCGTTGCCGGTTGCGCTCGTGCAGTTGGGTTTCAGTGCTCTTCAGCGAGCCGAAAATTCCTCAATGCGTAATCTGATGTATATGCGCGATGCGCTAGAACGTTTCAGTGCTCTTCAGCGAGCCGAAAATTCCTCAATACGCCGACACCGTCGAACCATCGGATTTCGACTTGCAAAAGTTTCAGTGCTCTTCAGCGAGCCGAAAATTCCTCAATGTTCGGTCATTGCGGATCGCAGCAGCGCAATATCTGCGTTTCAGTGCTCTTCAGCGAGCCGAAAATTCCTCAATGCGCACTGGGCGTGGGGCTGGGGCTGAACGTCGCTTGTTTCAGTGCTCTTCAGCGAGCCGAAAATTCCTCAATGTCTGACATCGCCATGCGCTCTAAATTGAGCAGTGGTTTCAGTGCTCTTCAGCGAGCCGAAAATTCCTCAATCATTATCAAAGCGCTGCTTGCTGACGCCGCCATGCGCGTTTCAGTGCTCTTCAGCGAGCCGAAAATTCCTCAATACTCCGGGAACGAGGCGGCATTGCGACAGATACTCCAGTTTCAGTGCTCTTCAGCGAGCCGAAAATTCCTCAATGTGGATGTTGTCAGATACGGCGAGCGGGCGTATGAGTTTCAGTGCTCTTCAGCGAGCCGAAAATTCCTCAATGCTGGTGCTGCTGCTGGTGCTGCTGCTGGTGCTGCGTTTCAGTGCTCTTCAGCGAGCCGAAAATTCCTCAATTGTGTTGTAGACACCCCGTCCGGCAACGGACGGGGCTTGATGTTTCAGTGCTCTTCAGCGAGCCGAAAATTCCTCAATCTGGTACTCAGCAGTATGCTGCTGATGCTGCTGATGCGTTTCAGTGCTCTTCAGCGAGCCGAAAATTCCTCAATCAGTATGCGCCGGAACGTTGCGGCGCTGATGCTGTGGTTTCAGTGCTCTTCAGCGAGCCGAAAATTCCTCAATCGTGTTGGAGCGCGTCGCCCACAACGTGCGCGGCGTCGTTTCAGTGCTCTTCAGCGAGCCGAAAATTCCTCAATCGCATACCCGGCACTGTACCCTCAAAACCGTACTTTGTTTCAGTGCTCTTCAGCGAGCCGAAAATTCCTCAATCAGCGTCACTGCGGCGCTGATGTTCCACCTCCGACGGTTTCAGTGCTCTTCAGCGAGCCGAAAATTCCTCAATTTATACGCGGTGTTGTGACACCCCCGACAAGTGCCGTGTTTCAGTGCTCTTCAGCGAGCCGAAAATTCCTCAATCGGCGTCGGCGACGTTGATGATTTCCGCCAGCAACTGGTTTCAGTGCTCTTCAGCGAGCCGAAAATTCCTCAATCCGACTCGTTCAGCAACGCCGCGAACCACAGCCGCAGCGTTTCAGTGCTCTTCAGCGAGCCGAAAATTCCTCAATCTAGGATCGTCAACGCAGTTCAGCGCACAACAAGCGCGTTTCAGTGCTCTTCAGCGAGCCGAAAATTCCTCAATGAACATCTCTAACTCGTTGAGCAGCCACTCCAGCGCGTTTCAGTGCTCTTCAGCGAGCCGAAAATTCCTCAATGTTGACGCGCGGCGACGTGCAGTTGCTCAACGTGAGGTTTCAGTGCTCTTCAGCGAGCCGAAAATTCCTCAATTGGCGTACTCGAAGAGAGACGCGCAGTCGCCCTCGCCGTTTCAGTGCTCTTCAGCGAGCCGAAAATTCCTCAATCGACGCGGCTGAGCGATACGCTGCTGTACACTGTCAACGTTTCAGTGCTCTTCAGCGAGCCGAAAATTCCTCAATCGACGAGCGTGTGTGCCCGATTTGCGGCGCGCTCCAGTTTCAGTGCTCTTCAGCGAGCCGAAAATTCCTCAATTGTGGTGACTCTGGCGCCGGTGGGCTGGTGCTGGGTGAGTTTCAGTGCTCTTCAGCGAGCCGAAAATTCCTCAATCGCTTTGCGGAGTCGTGTTGCGTGGAGGGTGATGATGGTTTCAGTGCTCTTCAGCGAGCCGAAAATTCCTCAATTATGCGCTGAAAGATGTCGAACTGCTCTTCGCAATCGTTTCAGTGCTCTTCAGCGAGCCGAAAATTCCTCAATAGCGGAACCGCGAAGCGCGCCGGGCGCGGGTCGGCGGTTTCAGTGCTCTTCAGCGAGCCGAAAATTCCTCAATCGTCAGATAGCGCGCAACGGACGCGACGCCGTCCCGTTTCAGTGCTCTTCAGCGAGCCGAAAATTCCTCAATCTTATTGAGCATCAAGCCCTCGAGCGCGCGCGCGAGGGTTTCAGTGCTCTTCAGCGAGCCGAAAATTCCTCAATTCGTACCAGCACACATTATGACCGATAGAAGCAACAGTTTCAGTGCTCTTCAGCGAGCCGAAAATTCCTCAATTCGTCGGCGCGTATGCGGCGGAAGGTGTTGAGGTCTGTTTCAGTGCTCTTCAGCGAGCCGAAAATTCCTCAATGCATCGCGCTTGCATTTTACGCAAAAGAGAGCAGTTACGTTTCAGTGCTCTTCAGCGAGCCGAAAATTCCTCAATTGTGATGGCGCATTGTGTAATGTACGAGCATCAGCGCGCGTTTCAGTGCTCTTCAGCGAGCCGAAAATTCCTCAATTCTGGCATCGCGCCGCACGCTGGGCAATCGCCAAGTTTCAGTGCTCTTCAGCGAGCCGAAAATTCCTCAATGCGGCGGGTGCGCCTGGATATACGTGATTTGTTCTTGGGTTTCAGTGCTCTTCAGCGAGCCGAAAATTCCTCAATCGTTGCGGTGAAGGAGGAGCGTAATGCCTCGACAACGTTTCAGTGCTCTTCAGCGAGCCGAAAATTCCTCAATAACGAGCAGTTTCTCGTCCGCACGCCCGCGTTGGTCGGTTTCAGTGCTCTTCAGCGAGCCGAAAATTCCTCAATTTGAAACAAAGCCCGGCGGGCCGTAGACGGTTCCGGAGGTTTCAGTGCTCTTCAGCGAGCCGAAAATTCCTCAATGCACCGCGCTGCCGCCAGACGCGCCCCTCATCCGCGGTTTCAGTGCTCTTCAGCGAGCCGAAAATTCCTCAATAGCGCCGACCGCAACCGGTTCGCGTTGTTCGCAATCGTTTCAGTGCTCTTCAGCGAGCCGAAAATTCCTCAATTCGGGCTGCGCGGCGTTGCAACGCGCACGCGCAACTGTTTCAGTGCTCTTCAGCGAGCCGAAAATTCCTCAATTCCGCCTTCAGCACAATAATCTCGTCTTTTCCCCGCGCCGTTTCAGTGCTCTTCAGCGAGCCGAAAATTCCTCAATCACACTGATCGTCGCCGGATGCCCGACGATCCCGCGGTTTCAGTGCTCTTCAGCGAGCCGAAAATTCCTCAATTGAGAAAGTCGGGGCGGAAGTGGCGGGCGAGTACTGCGGTTTCAGTGCTCTTCAGCGAGCCGAAAATTCCTCAATGGGATTACGTCGCGTTGATAGACAACCCGCGCAACGGGTTTCAGTGCTCTTCAGCGAGCCGAAAATTCCTCAATCACCACCTCGACAGGAGTCATCGCCGAGTCGGGCGGAGTTTCAGTGCTCTTCAGCGAGCCGAAAATTCCTCAATCCAGCCGGACGGCAGCGACGCGGGAACGTCGCGCGCCGTTTCAGTGCTCTTCAGCGAGCCGAAAATTCCTCAATCATCGCCGTTTCCGTTGATGCGCTGCGACCAGCGCCGTTTCAGTGCTCTTCAGCGAGCCGAAAATTCCTCAATCGTCCAGAACGCCGTTGGGCGCGAGTATCAACTCACGCGTTTCAGTGCTCTTCAGCGAGCCGAAAATTCCTCAATTCCAGTGCTCGCGTCAGCATCTGCACCACCGTCTCGGTTTCAGTGCTCTTCAGCGAGCCGAAAATTCCTCAATGTCCAGGTGTGGTGGAACGACTTTGAAGTTGTTGTGTTTCAGTGCTCTTCAGCGAGCCGAAAATTCCTCAATAGAACCGTTGCGCCGAATGCGCCAATACAACACAAGGTTTCAGTGCTCTTCAGCGAGCCGAAAATTCCTCAATTAAAAGAAGAGCAGGTGTTGTGACGACGCCGGAGGAGTTTCAGTGCTCTTCAGCGAGCCGAAAATTCCTCAATTCAGAGTGATTTTTGCGAAGAGGGCTTCTGCGACACTTGTTTCAGTGCTCTTCAGCGAGCCGAAAATTCCTCAATCGTTGAGACCAAGCGAATGAACGAACCGACATCGCGTTTCAGTGCTCTTCAGCGAGCCGAAAATTCCTCAATGATAACTGTCGTACCTACGGCATACCACACACCCGCGTTTCAGTGCTCTTCAGCGAGCCGAAAATTCCTCAATTAGGGGTGATCACCAACGTTACGCTCAGTACACTCGATCCGTTTCAGTGCTCTTCAGCGAGCCGAAAATTCCTCAATCGATCTCGCCGAACCGTCGGTTGATCTCCGGCGCGAGTTTCAGTGCTCTTCAGCGAGCCGAAAATTCCTCAATGGAAGCCGATGTCGTTCATCAGTTCGCTTTTTCAGGTTTCAGTGCTCTTCAGCGAGCCGAAAATTCCTCAATGGAACTCGCGTCTGAACGTGCGGCGAAGCAGCAGCGTTTCAGTGCTCTTCAGCGAGCCGAAAATTCCTCAATTGACGGCGGTTGAGGACAACGGCTGATCAGACAACGTTTCAGTGCTCTTCAGCGAGCCGAAAATTCCTCAATACAACCAGAGCGCCGAGCCGGTGCCAATCTGGTTCGGGGGTTTCAGTGCTCTTCAGCGAGCCGAAAATTCCTCAATAGCGCCGTGCTGTCAACCGATCACCGATCCGACGACGTTTCAGTGCTCTTCAGCGAGCCGAAAATTCCTCAATGCAATTCCTGGTGGCAATTCTGAATGCGCTCTCATGGGTTTCAGTGCTCTTCAGCGAGCCGAAAATTCCTCAATCCATCACCCCTCCCCCCGACGGCAGTGATATGTCGTGTTTCAGTGCTCTTCAGCGAGCCGAAAATTCCTCAATTATCGGTGTGATCCGAAACGCCTGATACCGGTTCGAGTTTCAGTGCTCTTCAGCGAGCCGAAAATTCCTCAATCACCTGGTCGCACTGGCAGAAGCGTGTAACGACCTACGTTTCAGTGCTCTTCAGCGAGCCGAAAATTCCTCAATCCGTCGGTCGGCACCGGCGTCTCGATTGACGTTGGGGTTTCAGTGCTCTTCAGCGAGCCGAAAATTCCTCAATGCTTTGCGCACCTCATCCGCACGCCGTCGAGTTAGGAGTTTCAGTGCTCTTCAGCGAGCCGAAAATTCCTCAATCGCGCCGGGGCGTGAGGAGCGGACGGCGGGCAAACGGTTTCAGTGCTCTTCAGCGAGCCGAAAATTCCTCAATCGGCTTGAGTGGAGAATGAACCTATCAACCCTCATCGCGTTTCAGTGCTCTTCAGCGAGCCGAAAATTCCTCAATTTCTCTCTGAGCGCCGGATACTGTCGGATCAGTTCCGCCGTTTCAGTGCTCTTCAGCGAGCCGAAAATTCCTCAATGGCGCAGTTGCCGGTGAGGATTATTCCGGTGATCGGGTTTCAGTGCTCTTCAGCGAGCCGAAAATTCCTCAATACCCCGCGCGCTCCACCATTGCGTAGTACGACAGATGTTTCAGTGCTCTTCAGCGAGCCGAAAATTCCTCAATCCCGATCTGCGCCGCCAACGCTGCGACGGGATCGGGTTTCAGTGCTCTTCAGCGAGCCGAAAATTCCTCAATCGGCGCACCCGCGCTGTCGGTGCGGCGTCAGACTGGAGGTTTCAGTGCTCTTCAGCGAGCCGAAAATTCCTCAATGGTCAGTCAGGCGCGCGCCTACGCAACCAGCAACGAGTTTCAGTGCTCTTCAGCGAGCCGAAAATTCCTCAATTGACGCGAAGACGGCGGAAGAGAAGCGCGACGCAGAAGTTTCAGTGCTCTTCAGCGAGCCGAAAATTCCTCAATCGACGTTCCGCCGCGTGCTACGCAGCGCGCGCAGTCGTTTCAGTGCTCTTCAGCGAGCCGAAAATTCCTCAATGTGACGAGGTGGCGGCGGCGGTGAAGGCGCATAGCGTGTTTCAGTGCTCTTCAGCGAGCCGAAAATTCCTCAATATTGGGAAAAGCACCGGAAGCCCGATCACGTCGAGAGGTTTCAGTGCTCTTCAGCGAGCCGAAAATTCCTCAATATTTTTACCAGACGCGCGGATATTGAAGATTACGGCGGTTTCAGTGCTCTTCAGCGAGCCGAAAATTCCTCAATCCAACAGCGCCAACGGTTGGCGTCGCGCGTGGCGCGTTTCAGTGCTCTTCAGCGAGCCGAAAATTCCTCAATAGTGGATGTTGTCAGATACGGCGAGCGGGCGTATGAGTTTCAGTGCTCTTCAGCGAGCCGAAAATTCCTCAATCATACCAGTGAACGTTGTGGTCAAGCGCGGCTACAGTTTCAGTGCTCTTCAGCGAGCCGAAAATTCCTCAATCTTGTACCACAATCCGAGTTATAGGCTTCAGTTTCGCAGTTTCAGTGCTCTTCAGCGAGCCGAAAATTCCTCAATCGGAGGTGCGCCGGGATCGTCTTACATTCATTGACGGTTTCAGTGCTCTTCAGCGAGCCGAAAATTCCTCAATCTTCCACCTCGCGCCCTTTCTCTGTTATGTACATATGTTTCAGTGCTCTTCAGCGAGCCGAAAATTCCTCAATCGTGGGAGGCGATCAAGCGCGTCGCGGAAGCGCTGTGGAAGTTTCAGTGCTCTTCAGCGAGCCGAAAATTCCTCAATTTCAGCGTCGCCTTCAGCGAGCACGTGCGCTTCCTCAGTTTCAGTGCTCTTCAGCGAGCCGAAAATTCCTCAATGCAACAAGCATAGTCGCCTCCTCACGCGAACGCGGCGTTTCAGTGCTCTTCAGCGAGCCGAAAATTCCTCAATGCGTGGGTGATGCGCCACGTCGCCCGTCTGATCCAAACAGTTTCAGTGCTCTTCAGCGAGCCGAAAATTCCTCAATTCTCATCATACCACGTACTCTGGGCGGTTACGGTCACGGTTTCAGTGCTCTTCAGCGAGCCGAAAATTCCTCAATTCCGCCGCGCGCTGGAGCAGTTCCGGCTGCACTGCGTGTTTCAGTGCTCTTCAGCGAGCCGAAAATTCCTCAATCGAACGCCGATCAGAGCGTACTGGTGATCATCGATGGTTTCAGTGCTCTTCAGCGAGCCGAAAATTCCTCAATCCAACAGCGCCAACGGTTGGCGTCGCGCGTGGCGCGTTTCAGTGCTCTTCAGCGAGCCGAAAATTCCTCAATTCCGAATACGTCGCCGCGCTCGCTGAACGACTGCGGTTTCAGTGCTCTTCAGCGAGCCGAAAATTCCTCAATCGTACATAGACATCCGCGAACCAAGTCCCCTGCTCGTTTCAGTGCTCTTCAGCGAGCCGAAAATTCCTCAATCTGTCTGAGCAGTTCCGCCTGGCTGCGCACCGATGTTTCAGTGCTCTTCAGCGAGCCGAAAATTCCTCAATCACGCCGCCAGCCGGATCGTCGCGTGCATAATATCCGCGTTTCAGTGCTCTTCAGCGAGCCGAAAATTCCTCAATCTCCCACCGGAATACTTCCGCCGCATCGTCAAGTTTCAGTGCTCTTCAGCGAGCCGAAAATTCCTCAATCTAACCCCGTCGTTGTCCCGCCGTCGTTGCTGGTTGCGTGTTTCAGTGCTCTTCAGCGAGCCGAAAATTCCTCAATTCGGCGTCGGCATCGAAGGGAAACAGCAGCGGGTAGAGTTTCAGTGCTCTTCAGCGAGCCGAAAATTCCTCAATTTGGGCGCGAGTATCAACTCACGCTGGAGACCAAACCCAGGTTTCAGTGCTCTTCAGCGAGCCGAAAATTCCTCAATTGAGATGGACATAGGCTCCTTTCTCCTCGTCTAAGTGTTTCAGTGCTCTTCAGCGAGCCGAAAATTCCTCAATGCAAGCGCGCAGCACGGCGCGTTCGGGGCGCTGGAGCGTTTCAGTGCTCTTCAGCGAGCCGAAAATTCCTCAATAATGCCGGCGTCGGTCTGCCATATTTCGACATCGACAAGTTTCAGTGCTCTTCAGCGAGCCGAAAATTCCTCAATCGCGTCTGCAGTCGTCTTGCTGCCGTACTCACCGACGCGTTTCAGTGCTCTTCAGCGAGCCGAAAATTCCTCAATGCTTGCGCCATAATCACCGCATTGCCGCCTTGACAGTTTCAGTGCTCTTCAGCGAGCCGAAAATTCCTCAATTCGGAACAGCGCCAGCAACGCCGGGTCTTCTGAGAGATGTTTCAGTGCTCTTCAGCGAGCCGAAAATTCCTCAATCCCGTTCGTTGAGATCGCAGCCGGGCAGTAGTAAGCAGTTTCAGTGCTCTTCAGCGAGCCGAAAATTCCTCAATTTCGCGCAGAACCCACATCGGCATCAGACCGTTGCGTTTCAGTGCTCTTCAGCGAGCCGAAAATTCCTCAATGCACACACCCAACGGGATCGACGCGGGGCTGCTCAGTAGTTTCAGTGCTCTTCAGCGAGCCGAAAATTCCTCAATTCCAGACCGACACGCCATCGGTCGGAATGAGGATGAGGTTTCAGTGCTCTTCAGCGAGCCGAAAATTCCTCAATCGTACGCTTTCGTCAGCATCGTCACCGCGACTTCCGTTTCAGTGCTCTTCAGCGAGCCGAAAATTCCTCAATCTTCGACGCCGTTGGCGACGAGGGAAACGAGTAGCGCGTTTCAGTGCTCTTCAGCGAGCCGAAAATTCCTCAATCTCCAGACGGAGCCTACCTCGTTGAGCGCTGGGTACGGTTTCAGTGCTCTTCAGCGAGCCGAAAATTCCTCAATCGCCGCCGACGACCCGCACCTCTGTTTCAACGCGCCCGTTTCAGTGCTCTTCAGCGAGCCGAAAATTCCTCAATTTCAGAAGCGAGTATCCAACTCGACGATCCGGTGAGTTTCAGTGCTCTTCAGCGAGCCGAAAATTCCTCAATCCGCGCCCGCAATCGCCGCCGCCGCGCGGATTGCGTGTTTCAGTGCTCTTCAGCGAGCCGAAAATTCCTCAATCCAGCGCGCGCTTGCGCCGACGCGCGGCGACCTCGCGTTTCAGTGCTCTTCAGCGAGCCGAAAATTCCTCAATCGCCGGAGGTTGCCCCAGTTGCGCGTGCGCGTTGCAAGTTTCAGTGCTCTTCAGCGAGCCGAAAATTCCTCAATGCTGAAAGCGCGGGTGATGCTGCGCGGCACCGGCGTGTTTCAGTGCTCTTCAGCGAGCCGAAAATTCCTCAATGCGCCGGCGTGACGTTGGCGCTGGCCGCGTGCGCGGCGTTTCAGTGCTCTTCAGCGAGCCGAAAATTCCTCAATCGAGTACGTCAAATACTTCGCGGGTTGGCTGCGAGGTTTCAGTGCTCTTCAGCGAGCCGAAAATTCCTCAATCGCCGACCGCGCCGAACTGTTCTATCGTCAGGTTTTGCGTTTCAGTGCTCTTCAGCGAGCCGAAAATTCCTCAATCTGGTTTATCCAACAGATCAACTACTTCCCCAAGTGTTTCAGTGCTCTTCAGCGAGCCGAAAATTCCTCAATTACACCAGCGCCTTGGGGTCGCGCACCCCCAGCGCGTTTCAGTGCTCTTCAGCGAGCCGAAAATTCCTCAATGCGATCCAGCGCCAGGCAATGAACCATCCTTGTCAGTTTCAGTGCTCTTCAGCGAGCCGAAAATTCCTCAATCCCGTCGGTACGCTCTGGATGTCAAGCGTCAACGGAAGTTTCAGTGCTCTTCAGCGAGCCGAAAATTCCTCAATTAGTTCCGGCGATACGACGTACCCGCCGCGCAAGCCGGTTTCAGTGCTCTTCAGCGAGCCGAAAATTCCTCAATCAAATGAGATGGACATAGGCTCCTTTCTCCTCGTCTAAGTGTTTCAGTGCTCTTCAGCGAGCCGAAAATTCCTCAATC
>Ga0308416_1000894_pt1 | contig 10214 bp, 9 predicted proteins | sample HotsprSampleOS60_FD_203468 | JGI IMG/M metagenome (GOLD analysis project Ga0308416, IMG submission 203468) | Hot spring phototrophic mat microbial communities from Octopus Spring, Yellowstone National Park, Wyoming, United States - 20090730_OS60 ... | reverse complement strand
ATCCACACCACGCCGGCTTTGAGCTTGCGGGCCACCTCAAGGGCCAGGTTGATGTCCTCGCTCCAGACGCTGGCGGCCAAGCCGTAGCGCGTGTTGTTGGCCAGCGCGACCGCCTCCGCCGGCGTGCGGAAGGTCATGCTCACCAACACCGGCCCGAAGATCTCTTCCTGCGCAATCGTCGCCGCCGGTGCGACGTTCGTGAAGAGGGTCGGTGGATAGAAGTAGCCCTCGCTAGGGCAAGCCCAGCTCGGCTGCCAGATCTGCGCGCCCTCGGCCTTGCCTTGTTCCACCAGGCGGGTGATCTTCTGGAGTTGGGGTGGGGCGATGATCGCCCCCATGTCCACCGCTTTGTCCAGCGGGTCGCCCACCCGCAGCTTCTCCATGCGCGCGCGCAGCCGGTCGTGAAAGCGCTGGGCGATGCCCTCGTGCACCAGCAGGCGCGAGCCGGCGCAGCACACCTGGCCCTGGTTGAACCAGATCGCGTCCACCACGCCCTCGATCGCGCCGTCCAGGTCGGCGTCGTCGAACACGATGAACGGCGACTTGCCGCCCAGCTCCAGCGAGAGCCGCTTGCCACTGCCGGCCGTGGCCGCGCGGATCAGCTTGCCGACCTCCGTAGAACCAGTGAAGGCGATCTTGTCCACGTCCGGGTGATTCACCAGCATTTGCCCGACCTGGCCATCGCCGGTGATGATGTTGACCACGCCGGGCGGCAGGCCGATCGCCTGGCACAGCTCGGCGAAGCGCAGGGCGGTGAGCGGCGTCCATTCGGCGGGCTTGAGCACCACAGTGTTGCCCATCGCCAGCGCCGGCGCGATCTTCCAAGCCAGCATGAGCAGCGGGAAGTTCCAGGGGATGATCTGGCCGACGACGCCCAACGGGGCGTAGCCGGCCAGCGCGCTGTCCATAAGCTGCGCCCAGCCGGCGTGATGATAGAAGTGGCGGGCGGCCAGCGGGATGTCTAGGTCGCGCGTCTCGCGGATCGGCTTGCCGTTGTCCAGCGATTCGAGCACGGCGAACAAGCGGGCGTGCTTCTGGATTTGGCGCGCCATGGCATAGAGGTAGCGCGCGCGGACGTGACCTGGCGTCTGCGACCAGGCAGTGAACGCTTCGCGCGCAGCAGCAACGGCAGCGTTTACCTCCTCGGCGTCCGCCTGGGTGACGCGCGCCAACGGCTGGCCGTTGGCCGGGTTGACCGTCTCAAACTGCCGCTGCGGATCGGGCGTCGTCCAGCGGCCGGCGATAAAGTGGCCGAAGGAGCGGTGATGTGTCTCTAGCCAAGCCAAGGCCGGCTGGGCACTCTCCGGCGCGGGACCGTAGGGGGTGCTCTGGAAGAGCGCTGTGATGGACGGAGGAGCGCTGTTCATTTTGTCCCTTTGATTGAATTATGGCAGATACACCTGCCGGCGTAGCAGAGTGCGTTCACGCGCATGAGCAACCTTCCGCGGGCTGCTTCGTATGTCTTGCAGGGCTGATTAATGCTCCAATTTTCAGTGTTATCAGCGCAGGAGGCAGCAATGGCCCAGAAAGCGCTTGGTGAGTATCTGCGAAATATCCGCGACCCACGTCACCGACAAGGGCGAATGTATTCGCTTACTCACCATGCTCATCTTGAAACGGCGAGAGCTGACGACGAGGGATGTGTAGAGCAGCACTGGGAACAAGTCCGTGACGGCGTCAATAGGCAGAGGATCCGCCGGAGTGATGGAACGCGGTGTCTCGTTGTCAGCGAGAAGAAGCGCTCCGATGAAGGATAGCTTAGGAGAAGTGATCAGCATGGACAGGAAGAGCCTGCGCGGGAGTCAGCGTGAGTTGCCTGCGCTGAAGATTGATCAGCCCTGCCCCCCTGAGTGCCCCCCGAGCTGACCCGAGTGTAGAATGCGAAGTCGTGAGCGCGCTCCCTGGGCGAGGACGCTTAATTAGCCTGACGCTCGCCATCGTGATCGGCTTCTTGATCGGCCTAGGCGCTGCCGCTTACTTGGTCTTCGTCTGGGCGCCGGCGGACGTGATCCTGCGCGATGCCTCGCCGCGCCATCTGCGCTTTGACGCCAACGGTGACCGCCCAGACTATCGCGATGTTTACGTGGCCTACGTAGCCACCCGTTATGCCCGCGACATGGCCATCGGCCAGCCCGAAAGCGCGCTCTTGCGCGCTCAGCAGGCGCTAGGGATTACCAGCGGCGACGTCACCCCTTTAGAAGCGCTTGCCATCGTGCGCAGCGCAGAGCAAGCAGCAAAGAGAGATGTGGACAGAGGTGCGGACGGCGTCACCAGCGGCTGGTTCAGTCCACTTGAGCTGGAACACATCAGGCAGCTCGCTGACCGCCTGGAGATGGTGAAGGATCAACCAGTCGCAGTCAACATCCCAGAGACGGTGGCCACAGCGCGCCGCAACCTGCTTGTCACCGGCACACTGCTCTTGCTCTTGTGGATCGGCGCGCTCACCGCTCTAGCCTTGCTGGCGATGCGGCTGCTGAGGCTAAACGAAGAAGTGACCATTGCTCGACCTGCCGCCGGTGGATGGGGGAGTGCGCCGGCCTCGTTTAGCGAAGAGGCTGTCGTAGATGGCGCTTTTGCCCCTATGCCAGCATCCGCAGCAGCGCCAACCGAAGTCGGCTATGCTCCGGCGCCGGCCAGCAGCAGACCGGCGGGGGCGTCCGCGGCCACAGTGAGTGAGAAGCTCATCGGCACCTTTCAAGCTGTTTACGACCACGGCAACGAGCAATTTGAGGAGAGTTTTGACCTCTCTACGTCGGAAGGCTTCCTCGGTGACTGTGGAGTGACCGTCGCTGAGCGCCTGAACGTAGCATCGCCGGCCCCGGTCGTGGCCTTGATCGTCTGGGTCTTCGACAGGGAAGACCTCAACAGCGCCAATAAGGTCTTGCTCTCGCCCCTCGCTTTCTATGGCAACAAAGCTGTGCGCGATAAATTGGCAAAACAATACGGGCAGCAGGCGCTGGTTGAGGTGAAAGAAGGCACCTTTGAGATAAAGACATCCTCCCTGCGCACAGAAGTAGAAGTGCGCAACCTACAGTTCGCCGATCTCGAGAACATCCCCGGGGGATACTTTCGGCACGTCGAACTGACCTTCCGTGTCTACTTCAGCAGAAGTCGGCCACAGCACTGAGGCGACCATGGTCAATGATGCGCGCGCGAGCATCTTCAACCGGCTGAAGCACGCGCGTCGCACGTTTGACCATCTTGGGTGGTGGCGGTTGGAGGATTGGTCGGCGAGCCTGCTTTGGACGTTTTGTGACGAGCGCGCTGCGCTGCTCGTCGTCCCGCTTGACCTTTCGCCGGAAGTGCCGCTCGAGCACAGTCGGTCGCACGTCGCGTGGGTGCGCTGGGCGGGCGTCGCCAACGGCGCTTCGGCTACGCCCTGCGTGCAGGCGATGTTTGCCGAAGCCGAGGCGCGCCTGGCCATGCAAGGAATACGCGAGCTGTGGTGTGTCGTGCGCGCTTCGGACTGGCTGGGGGCTTACCTGTCCGAGCGGGCTTACTCGAGCACAGATCGCCTGTTTACCTACGAAGTGCGCCTTCAGGAGCGCCCTGAGCGGCAAGAGCACCGGCTGGGCAATGTGTTCATTCGACGGGCGACGGCAGAGGACCTGGCGGCGATCTGTAGGTTGGACGAGTTGTGTTTTGACGCCCCATGGCACTATCCGCTGGCGCTGATGCGGGTGATGCACGCGCGGTGTTTCTTGATGACCGTTGCTGCTTGCGCTGGCCAGATCATCGGCTACGCGTGCTCGCAGATTCACTTGCGGGCTGGCCATGTGGTGCGCTTGGCTGTGCATCCCGAAGCGCGCCGGCACGGCATCGGGACAGCGCTGTTGTGCGATCAAGTGTATGAACTGGCGCAAGCTGGCGCGCGCGCCATCTCGCTCAACACCCAGGCCAGCAACAAGGTCGCCCAACAGCTCTATCAGCGGCTGGGATTCCGGCGGTTGAGCGAAGAAGCGCGCGTCTTGCGCAAATCTCTCGACCAAGGCACGTGAAACGGCAAAGAAGACAGCCCGCGCTTGGCCAGCGCACACGCGCAGCGAAGCGCGGCGCGCGCCTGGCTCAAGAGGTCGTAAGCCCAAGAGAAACGCTCAATGAGCGCCTGGCTACGCAGATGACGCGCGGGCTAATCATTTTGATCTTCGCCCTTGCCATCGGCGGCCTCGTCGTGATCGCCGCCCGCAATCTTGACCTGCCCTGGGTGATTGCCGGCCTTTCCTTGCCCGCAGATGCGCCGATAGAGAGGCGCGTCGGCATCATCAGTGGGCATCGAGGCCACGATAGCGGCGCTGTATGCGACGATGGATTGACGGAAGCCGAGGTGAACTTCTGGCATGCGACCCGCGTCGCCGATCTATTGCGTGCCAACGGCTATCTCGTAGAGGTGCTTGATGAATACGACGCTCGCCTAAAAGGCTATCGCGCCAGCGCCGTGGTCAGCATTCATGCTGACTCGTGCGTTCGCCTGAACGCGCAGGCGACCGGATTTAAAGTGGCTTATCCAGCAGCGTCAGAACCGAGCAAACGGCTGGCCGGCTGTTTGACCGCGCGCTATGCACGGCGCACCGGTCTGGGCTTCCATTCACGCAGCATCACGCGCGATATGACCGCATATCACGCATTCGCCAAGGTGGCGCCGCAGACGCCCATTGTGATCATCGAGACGGGCTTCCTCTTCTTGGACCGCCAGTTGCTCGTTCGCCATCCGGAAATTGTGGCCCAGGGGATCGCGGAGGGAGTGTTGTGCTTTTTGCGCGATGAATCGCCAGAGACCTAATGTGCTCCGCCTGCTCATGCGGCTTCCCGCGTGGCGCGTCGCGGTTGCGTTGGTCGGCAGCCTGGCAATAGCTGCGCTGTTGTTCTCATTAATCGAGCCGAGCGTCTCAGCCGAGGAACGCTGGCAGGCGATCCGCGCGCGCGGTCTGTGGCGAGTAGGCATTGACCCTGGCGTATATCCTTTCTCATTCTATGGGCAACAGGGATGGGATGGGTTCGATGCTGAGCTCATGCGCGAGCTTTCGCGGCGCGTTGGCCTGGAGGTGCGCGCTGTGCCTGTGGGCTACGACGGTTTCTACGACGCGATCATCGCCGGCCATGTTGATTTGGCAATGTCGGCGCTGGTGGCGGATCCTGCGCGCATGGCCGACTTCCGTTATAGCCAACCGTATGCGGATGTTGGTTTGCGCGTGATCTCGCCAGCCGCATCGCCCGTGCGCGCTGTTGATGACCTGCGCGGACGGTGCGTCGCGGTTGCGCTTGGGAGCGAAGGCGATCGCGCCGCGCGCCGGCTGGAGAGGCGCGTTCCCAGGATGACGCGGCAGGTCGCCATGAACGAAGACGATGCGATTGCCCAAATGCTCGCCGGCAAGTGTGATGCGGCCATCGTCAGCGGCCTCCGCGCGCTGCGTGAGGGCTGTCCACTGTTCAACCATCGCCCGTCATACAAACGCATTCACTGCTTTATCTTGCAATCAAGATACTACGTAGTCGCCTTTTCATCTCAAGATCGGCGCATGGCCGAGGCTTTCGATGCAGCGCTGAGCGAGACAGCGACCGATGGCACGTTAGAGCGCATCGCGCAGCGTTGGCTGGCCGAGCGTTAACCCCGAGCAAGGCCAGCGCTTAACCCAGGACAAACGTCACCCCTAGGTGTGACAGAACGTCACTGACCGATCGGCCAAGACGTGCTATATTGCCGCCGCAAGTAAAGCGCCGATTGACAGAGTTCAGCACGTCTCTCAGAAGTATTTCAGCCAGTCTGCTTATTCTCAGGTTGGATCAGGAGAATCAATGACAGAAGCAATGGAACCCAACGTGCCCAAGGAACAAACGGGTGCAGGACCGCAGCCCGAGGTGTCTTCTTCGCCATCGCCAGCACAGCAGCCCAAGGTGCCACCGGCTGCCACCAAGTCAGAGGGGAGCGTGGCCAAACCGGCTGCGCCGAAGCCGGCAGCGCGAGCTGAGGGCAGTGCGGCTGAGTCGGCTGCGCCGAAGCCAACGGCATCGGCCGGCGCAGCCGCCGCCAAGCCCGCTCCGGCTGCTGCGCCGAAGGCAGCAGCGAAGGAGAAGGAAGTCGAGGCTACGCCTGAGCCGCCGAAGGGCATCACGCGGCGTGAGTTTTTGAACTACGTGTGGGGTGCCTCGATGGCGCTGTTTCTCTTGCAATTCGGCGGCATCACCTTCCTGTTCGCCATGCCGCGCTTCCGCGCCGGTGAATTCGGTGGTTTGATCACCGTGGCGGCCAGCGAGGTGCCGCAGATGAACGCCACGCCGGTCGCCAATAACATCGGCAAGTTCTGGCTGGTGCACACCGACGCAGGGATCAACGCGATCTACCGCGTGTGCACTCATCTGGGCTGCCTGTATTTCTGGAGCGAAGCGGCGGGAATCTTCGCTTGCCCGTGCCACGGCTCACAGTTCAAGCTCGACGGCACCTACATCGCCGGCCCGGCGCCGCGCGACCTCGACCGCTTCACCTTCCAGGTGCTCGACGCCAACGGCAATGTCCTGGCGGCCTCCACGGACGGTCAGCCAGTCCCGTTGCCGCCCGGCGCCGACCGCGTCGTGGTCAACACAGGACAGAAGATACTCGGCAAGTCGATTTTCTGAGGTGTGTTGGAGTAGGAGTAGTGAGGATATTGAGGAGGTAAGTTCGCCATGGCCTTTGTTGGACAAAAACTAATTAAGCAAATCCAGACCACCGGCTTGAAGGCGACGGTGGCCCAGCGTTTGGACGATGCCTTCACGCGTTTTACCGCTGGCTTGTCGTGGAACGACGTGCGCGGCATCCTGCGCGGCGATCCGCCACCCAAGCCCAACCCGCGCGTCAAGCCTCACACGGAAGGCTTCTGGTTTCACATCCGCCCGACTTTCTACCACGAGGCGGTCACCACACTCTATCCGACCTTCCGCCTAGGCTTGCTGTCGGCGCTGTTCTTCACGTTTGAGATCATCACCGGTATCTTCCTGATGATCTTCTACACGCCATCGCCGACCTATGCGTATGGCAACATGATCGACATCCTCACCAACGTGCCGTTTGGCAAGTTCATGCGCGACCTGCACCGCTTAGGTGCCGAGGCGATGGTGATCGTCGTCACATTGCACATGGTGCGCACCTTTGTCACCGGCTCGTATAAGAAGCCAAGGCAGTTCACTTGGTTCACTGGCGTGGTCCTGCTCATCGTCACGCTCTTCCTCTCATTCAGTGGTTACCTGCTGCCTTGGGACCAGCTGGCTTTCTGGGCGGTGACAATCGGCACCTCGATGGCTGATGCGGTGCCGCTGATTGGTCCAGAGCTGAACTTGCTGCTGCGCGGCGCGCCGGACATCGGCGCGGGCGGCTTGCTGCGCTTCTACCTATTCCACGTCGTGCTCTTCCCGCTGATCGGCGTGATCTTCGTCGCGGTGCACTACTACAAGGTGGTGCGCTTCGGCATCAGCCTGCCGCCGGAGATGGAGCCTGTCGGCGAGGACAACGCGCGCAAGGTGCCGCCGGAGAAGCGCGTGCCCTTCCTGCCGGACATCCTGACCAACGAGCTGATGTATGCCGGCGTCGCCTTCGCTGTCCTGGCTGTCTCGGCGGCGACTTGGTACTCCGCGCCGCTGGAGCATCATGCTGACCCGCTTGTGACGCCCAACCACACGGTAGCGCCGTGGTACTTCTACTGGCTACAGGGCCTGTTGAAGATCCCGCACATGATCCCCTTCCTGCCCACCAGCATCGCCGTGGAAGTGGATCGCTTCTTCGCCAACGTGTTCGGCATCACGCCAAAGGTCTTCTGGGGCGTCATTGTCGGGCCGCTGATGTTCCTGCTTCTGTTCGTCCTGCCTTACATTGACCCGAACCCCAGCCGCCGCTATGGCGACCGCAAGATCATGCTCAGCCTGGGCGCGCTCTTCGCGGCTGCGATCATCTACCTCTCGCTGGCCGGCATCCCCACTGGCGTGCCGATCACCGGCTTCGGCTATGTGGGTGGCGACCCAGCCTCGGAGGTCGGCCAGGCGTTCATTCCTGACGAGGGCGTAGGGCCTGTCCGTCGGCTGCCCTACAGCCAGTATGTGGTCGGCAGCTTCCCGATCAGCGCTGACCCGAACACCGGCTCGGCTGGCTTGGACAGCCTGATCCGCGACATCCACAACGACATGGAAGCGCGCAAGGTTCGCCCGGACCCGCTCGGCAGGCGGCTATCTGCCGAAGCCACTGGCACGCTGGAGGTCAAGCAGATCCAAGAGAACCTGCGTCAGGTCATCATCACCATCAACTACACGGATGAAGCTGGCAACCCAACCCAGTTCAAGAAGTACACCTTCCTGCACGCGGGTTCTGGTTACGCTGTTGAGTGAGGTCGCCCTGCATGAGCATCATCAAGAAGATCATCACGTTTCGTCCCAGCTTCACGCTGCGCATTCTGACCGGCCTGGTCAGCATTCTGATCTTGCTCAGCGTGTGCACGTTCATTGGCCTCTCTGACCGCACGCGGCTGAATGTGCGTGCCGCGCAGTTCGAGTCGCGCGCGATCGAGGCCGGCGCAAAGGTGTACTACGACCAGTGCGCGCGCTGCCACGGCGCGAACGGCGAGGGCGTCGAGGGACTTGGCCCAGCGATGGCCAGTGAGCACTTCGTCGGGCGCATTGAGATCGTCCGCGACGAGATGCAGCAACAGTCCATTCGCGTGGTCGTCCCCAGCGAGCGGCTCAAGCAGATCGGGTGGATGGGTTCGCTGCGCGATTACATCATCGCAGTCACCGAATCGGGCATCCCGGTCAAGACCAGCAACGTCTGGGATGTTAACCATCCGACCTTCGGCGAGCGCTACGGCGGTCCGCTGCGCGGTGACCAGATTCGCGACGTGGCCAGCTTCATCGTGAACTACGGGCTGAACCCGCTGCCGAACGACCAAGCCATCCTGCCGCCGGCGCCGGGCGAGGGACAGGCGGCACGCCCCACCCCAGTGCCGCTGACGCCTGAGCAGGAGGCCGGCAAGCAGGTTTATCTGGCGCAAGGATGCGCGGCCTGCCATGCGATCCGTGGCGTGGGCGCACAAGGCGCAATCGGCCCCAACATGAACCGCATGGGCGCGGTTGCCGCGGAGCGCATCGCCAGCGATGACTACAAGAGTAAGATCCAGGGCCAGCCGCCGGCGACGACGCCTGAGGAATATATCCGCCAGTCCATCCTGTATCCCAACGCCTACATCGTGCCTCAGTGTCCGCAAGGCCCGTGCCAAGCGAACCTGATGCCGCGCAATTACGCGCAAGTGATCCCTCCACAGGACTTGGACAACCTGGTGGCATACTTGGCGTCGCTTAAGTAGCCGCAGCTCATCGCATGAGCAAACGAGAGGGCGGGGATGTTCATCCCCGCCCTCTTCTCATTTCGGCAAAAGAAACAAGCTGTGACGTTAGCGCGCCCGCGCGCGCAGGGAGGTCTCGACAGCCACGACGATAATAGGGATAATCACCGCACAGCCGACTAGCTCGATCAATGCCTGTGGCAGGATAGCAGGAATGACCTCGACCGGCACTTGTCCAAGCAAAACAGCAATGCCGACCGCCGTCACCGTGTTGGTTAAGGCCCCTGCAGCGCCGGCGGCTGCGCCGGAGATCACAGCGTTATTCGTGCTCCCCCTGAGCGCGCCGTAAACTGCCCACGCCACCAGCGCGAAGACCAGGCGGGGGACGATCAGCGTGATGGGGCCGAACGCAGCCGTAGCCGGAAGGATGAGGTAGATGACGCCCATGATCAAACCCGCAAACATACCGACGAGCGGTCCGCCAATGATGGCGCCCAGGATGACCGGGATCAACAACGTGGTCATGGCTCCGCTCACGTTCGGCACGGGGATTGAGCCCAAGCCCACCACCTGCAGCGCGATCACCATCGCGCCGAAGATGGCCGCCAGCACTATCGTGCGTGTGTCAACGGTCCAGGGATTCGCTGTTCTCGTCATGTCGCTGCTCCTGATCTGATGAAGGTCTGGTCGGAAGATCATCGTATAGGTGCGCCGGACTGTCAAACTAGGGCTTACCCCTCCCAGCCGGTCCCGGCTGAACCGTCGTCTCGCTTGCGAGCGCGTGGCGTGCCCGCTGCGCCTTCATCAATCGCTCGTGGGATGAGAGATGACGCCACGCCCGCAGGCCATCACCTGTCGAATCCGCTAGGGTGAACTCGTCTTGGTTTCTCCTTGCGATAGGTATGGTTGGCGACT
>Ga0308416_1000889_pt1 | contig 10243 bp, 15 predicted proteins | sample HotsprSampleOS60_FD_203468 | JGI IMG/M metagenome (GOLD analysis project Ga0308416, IMG submission 203468) | Hot spring phototrophic mat microbial communities from Octopus Spring, Yellowstone National Park, Wyoming, United States - 20090730_OS60 ... | reverse complement strand
TTGCAGCTGTACGAGGTAAGGGACAGTGCCTGAGCTCGACCGAGGCCTGATCGAAGAGCTTTCCCGGTTCTTTGCCCCAGCCTACGTGCGGGAAGAGGTAGAACGGCTCCGCGGCTGGCAGAAGCAGCTCCAGCTCGACACGAGCTTCGGCCGCGTCGCGAACTCGCCGACCTGGATCTCGGGCGTCAGCATCCAGAACAGAACGGTGGACGCCGAGAAGCTGAACGTGAAGCAGCTCCAGGCGATCACGGCGAGGACGGGATCGCTTGTCGTCACAGGGGTCAACGCTGCCGGCCAAAACGATCCGTCGCTCGGGCAGATCCTCGTGGCTGCCAACCCGAACCAGCCGAATCAGAACTCAATCACCATCAGGGCAACCGCCGCCGCGGGCCAGATTGCAGGTATCCGGCTCCGCAACTCAGCCGGGACTGCCACCGCGGAATTCCGCCTCGACGGGTCAGCACGGATCGGCCATGGTGCGACCGCCGTGACCGTCGACCAGGATGGAGTCGTGGCGATCCCCGCAGGAGCGATTGCGGGCGGACTCGTCATCACCAACATCGGCGGCGGACGGATCGGTGGCGTCTACGAGCTGTACCAGGCGGTCGGGAGCAACCGAATCATCCTCGACCGCGACCAGGGCATCGCTGCGTTCGGCCCGGGAGACCCGGCCACGAACTGGAACACGAGCCGCTTCTGGCTCAGGCTCGACGGCTCAGCCAGGTTCACCGGCGGGATCCAGATCGATTCCACCACCGGACAGCTGCGGTGGCTGCTGGACACGACCAACGGCTTCCGGCTGCGGAACACGGCAGCTAACGTGGACGTGTTTTCGGTTGACACGACCGGTACGCTCCGGATCAGGCGGGGAGTGATTGGAGGCAGCGGCTCGCCCGGCTCAGGCGCTCGCGTCGAAATTGACGACACCGGAATCAAGGGGTTCGGAGCGAGCGGCCCGACGTTCGCCCTGGCGACCGACGGAAGCGGATTCATCAAGGCAGGGACATCAACAACCAACGCCATCGTCTGGAACAACACCGGCGTCACGATCAACGCCAGCACGATCACCGTGAACGACCTCTACGTGAACCAGGTCAGGAGCGGAGTCATCGGCGGGACGTACGAGGTCCCGACGAACCAGAGCATCGTTTGGCAAAAGCATTCCTCCGGCGTCCCGACCTCGTTCGTAACCGGCGGCGCGCTGCGGGTCGAAGCGCCGTCTAACCAAATGATCATCCGCAACTCGGTACGTGACTGGGCCGGGAACCAAACCAACGTGACCGGGCTCCGGTTCAGTGCAAACTGGACCGGTACACCTCCCTCCGGCCCGGAAGCTTATATCCAGTTCATCAGCGGCGCGTCAGACGTTAATTTCGCAGTCCCGGCCAGGATGTACATGGGCGGCTCCGGAGCCGCCAACGGCTACATCTATCTCGATGCAGCGTCGATCTGGATGCAGACCGGCATGTTCTACGTGACCGGCCTCGGCGGGAGCACGTTCATCGACGGACTCCAGCAGCCGTTCACGATCCGCGCGACCGGGGGTATACGCATCACCATGAACACGAACGGAACCAGCCTCCATAACGCCTCCGGCACCGAACGAATCCGGGCCGCAAGCGACCGAACCTTCATCTTTGGGGCGATCCAGAACGACCAGGTGGCAGAAAGCGGCGTGTCGGGAACCCTTCCAGCTCCGACAAAGGCGCTGGCCTTCTACAACGGCGCCGGCCAGCTTCGCTGGATCCCCGTCTACACTGCGAGGAATCCATGGACAGCCTAGGAGAACACGTCATGTTTGAGCCGACCCCCGACCACATCAGGCTTGCGAAGGAGAACATCCCCGAGTTCCGATCGAAGCTCGCTGTCGAGGAGCTGGAGCTCGAACGGCTGCGCAGCCTGCTGAACCGGCCCGACTGCCCGGAAGGGCTGAAAGCGGAGTTCAGGCAACGGATAATGGAGACGGAGCTGCGGCTCTGGACGGCGAGGGAATCGCTCGCATTCCTTGAGAGCCTGGCGGATGGAGATGACTGAACTCGCCCAGGGACACGCCCGCCTCGAAGCCAAGCTCGATCAGGTCCTCGAAGAGGTGAAGAAGATCAACGGACGGATCAGCCAGCTCGAGCAATGGCGGTTCGAAAAGGAGCGGCTCGAGGCCTACCAGAAGGGGTTGAGCGACGGCCACAGCGGGGTACTGCTGAAGCGGTCCCACATGGTGGCTCTGTTCGGGATCGCGCCCGGGATCGCCGCGCTCGTGTCTGTGGCGGCGGAGTACGTCCGTGGCTAGCGGGTGGCTCGACTACACGGATCAGTCAATCAGGGGTCACCCCGAGAAGGTATACAGAGCAGCGAACCGCGGGGAGGGAATCATCCTGCATTCGGTGGTCGGGGACCTCCCGGGGCATTCAGTCCCGTCCCGGTTCCTGCTCGACGATCGGGACGCCCTCGGCCGGTTCACGCCCTATGCCGCAGCCAGCGTGCAGTTCATCGTGTACCGGGACGGGCACATCCGCCAGCTTTACCCCTACACGGCCTCCACGTGGACGTCCGGGGGACCGGAGGCGAACACGGGATACTGGTCCGTCGAGCTGGAGGGAGGCGGCCCGGGAAACCATTCGGAGCCGATCACGCTCAACGCTGCGTTCACCATGACGCGGCTGGTGGATTCGTGGTCAAGGGTCACCGGGCATAAGCCCTCGCCAGCCCGGATCTTCGGACACAAGGACGCAGCTGCGCGCTGGAACTACGCACCCACTGCCTGTCCCTCAGGCCGGTACGACTGGTGGCTGAACCTGCTGTTCGAGAAAGGAGTCACAGACACAATGATGACTATCTCGGACCTCATGGAGCTCGGACCGCGTGTAGCCCGGCTCGAGCGGATCATCTGCGGATGGGGCGGCCTTTCGGTGACAGCCCGGACCGACAACCTTTCGGTACTGGGCGCCGTCCTCGGGTGGCGGCCCGCCGTGGGACAGCAGATCCGCCTCACCGGCCAGCAGGCACTCGCCTACCTGGACATGATGGAGAACAACATGTGGCTGGGTCTGCAGATGGCCCAGGAGGAGATTGCGCGCCTCAAGGGGCAGAAGGAGGGCGGCCAGTGATCTACCGGGACCGAATTAATGCGGCCGGGCTTGGACTGCAGATCTGCGAGTCGGCTCCCCGGTTTGCGATCGATGACCAGGGGATCCACCTCTGGGTCCTGGGCGACGACGCGATGCTGCGGCTCTGGATAGGCAAGGACGGCGTTCCGCACGTACGCGCCTACTGGCACGAGGGCGAGGAGAAAGTGGTGTACGAACCGTACATCACCGCCTTTCCCGCCGAACCGCTCACGAAGTCGTACACGGTCACCACGGTCAGGCTGAATGCGCGGAAGACAGCTGGTGTACCAGAACGCTGACCCCGGCCGCGTGGCCTACCTCCTGAGGCGCTGCAAGCGGTATTGCGGCGACGCGTTAACCGCCCACCGCGCTTTCTGGCAGGCCCCGAGCGGCGCAGCGCTGGAGCGCCTCCTCAAGGAGCTGGACACCCTCTCCTACCACATCGAAATGCTCTTCGCCGCAGTCGACCCGGTGGCGGAGGATGAATCCTATTACGAAGAGATCGCACGGGCAGTCGTTGCGCGCGAACACCCCTAGCTCCGGTCCGCGTTCGGTTCGTAAGGGATGCGGTACCCGATGGCCACGCCGGCGCCGCCTCCGAGGAGAAACGCGACGATCGTATCGACCATGGAGGCATCCAGCCAGCCCGAAGTCTTGAGGATGCCGACAACGACGAGGCAGGCAACAACCGCAACGATAGACCAGTTCACTCAAACAACCTCCTGAGGGGAACCCTCATGAAGCCGCATTCGTGCGGCCGGGGCGGCCACTGGTAGGTGGCTCCGTCGGCGTCGAACAGTACGGGTTCAAGGCACTCGTCGCAACAGAGCAGAACCATCTGGTCCACCACGCTTCCAGCACCAGGCTCATGCGGGCGGACGCGGTTCCGCATAGCAGCGAGGGCGACATTCGCGGCGATCTGCAAAAGGTCGGGCTCGGCGACTGCAAACGCCCCCAGGGCGACGCGCTCGTACTCCGTCAGCTCAAGGGGGTGCAGCGGTGCTTCCGGGGTGGCCAGTCGACGGCAGAAGCGCCGTTGGTCGCCACCAGCATCCGGCACCACTCGCAGTGTTTGATCGTCATCGACCTCAGCCATCGGCGAAGCTCCAGCTCTTTGACCAGTGCAAGGTCCTCGGGGCGCTCCCCGAATCCCCAGGTCTCCACAATCTGCCAGTAGAGGACCGGGTTGAGACCCGAGAGCGAGGCAACCAGCTGCAGGGCGGCGTCAGTTGGGATACGCACGGACGATGTACCCGTCCCGGTCCCGGAGCTGGCGCACCTCGACCCTCAAACTGCGCGTGGCGGCGGCTGCGTAGATGGCCGACCTCCCGACCTTCCGGATGACCACAGGGCCTTTGAGCGCCTTCTGGAACGCGTCGTCCCAGGCCTTCCGGCGTGCTGTCCGGGACCGGCCCGCCTCCCCGTGGACGCGGGGATCGTACTCTTCGACGATCATTTCCTTCTCCTCCGTGAGTTAGCATTGAGGGCGAACATCGCCCTTCTCACCGTGGTGATGTCGTACGCGGACGGGTTCGCCTTCACCCTCCTTGCGAACTCCATCGGCGTCAGCCCCCGCGCGCGCGCCTGCCTGGTGAACGCTCCTTTCGTCCCCTTTCGCTCCATCGCCTCTACGGCTCTCCGGATCCAGTTGACGGCCATGCTTTTCTCCTTTACCCGCGGCCAGAATCGCCGCAGCCTCCCTCAGACTTCCGCGGTTCAGCGCCCGGAGCAGCTCCTCGGTAGCGATCGTGTGGTCAACCCGCACCACGGTCCAACCCATGAGCGCCGCGACGCTGTACTTGCGCATGTCTGACCTGTACCCATCCACCCGGACGTGGCGGCCCCTCGACCCGACGCCGCCTTCCCATTCGACCGCGATCCGAAGATCAGGACGCGCCCAGTCGAACCGCCACAGCCTGCCGGGGCAGAACCGGAACTCAGATATCCAGCTCCAGCTCCGGAGGATCTCCTCGGCCTCCTCCCTTCTTAACGTCGTCCGACGCCTGGACGAGCTCCCCGAGCCACGCCGGGCTTGAGACATCGATCCCTCCCGAGAACGAGATGAGAAGCCGGAGCGGCTCCTCGTTGAAACCGGCTGCCCGGTTGGACTTGGTCTCCCAGATCTCCGCGGCATAGCCGTAGAGGCCTGCAGTTCGGACCCGCTGGTAGAGACAGCGGCGGGCGAGGTTCCGCCACACCACGTTGCCGTAGGGGTAGGATGGAACCATGTCAGCCCGGCCCCAGCTCTTCGCGTACTGCGAGTCCGACCGGTTGGTGTGGGAGATGATGAGGACCGGCAGGTCGAGCGCACGCAGGGCCCGGAGCATCTGCCCGGCCACGCTCCCGTCCTCGGCCGGCCCGTGGGCCGCGTGCATCGCCGAATCGATGACCACGAGGCGGATCCCTTCCTGCGCCACGATGCTCTGGACCCGGTCGTGGAGATCGATGTAGGGAGAGCCTCCCGGGTCGAGAACGCGGATGTCAGGGTCGGGCCCGGGTGAAGCTTCGAGCATTCGCTCCACCCTTCCGCGGACTGCGCGTGCATCCTCCCAGTCGATCCAGAGCACGGGACCGTTGTCGGAGATCGGGAGGCCCTGCCAGCTCGTCTTTCCTGACGCAACGGCAACCGCCATGGAGAGGGCCGTCATCGACTTGAGCGAGGCCCCGGTCCCGAAGAGGACCGTGATGCCCCAGTCGACGATCATGTTGTGGACAAGGTCCCCGACCGCCGCGTCCTGGAGCTGCCGCCAGTGGACCGCGTTGATGCTCCCGACCACGTGGCGTTCGGCCTGCTCGGCGATCTGCTGGACCACAAGCGGCCAGCGCTCCTCGTCCCCGAAAAGCTGCTTGAGGTTGCGGGCGAGCGTCTCGCGCGTCGACTGGCTGCGCAGGTTCACGTCCGCCGAATAGGAGACCGGCGCTCCCGGAACCGTGACGGTGAGACGCCCCGAAAGTTCCCGGCCCTGCTGGGCGATCCGTTCGAGCACCACGCCGATCCTGCTGTTGAGCCCGTCGATCGTCATGCGGAGCGCGTCCCGGGCCGCAGGCTCGACCTCAAGCCCGCCGCCGCACGCCGCAACCGGGTCAAACCCCGGCGCCCTGACCGCCGCGTACGCGGTAGGACGGAGCGCGATCGGCCGGACGGAGATGGAAAGCTCCGAAAGCTTCGGCCTGACGGTCCGGTACCATTGGAGCCCGGCAGGCGTGTCTGAGCGTGCAACCACCACCTGGTGGCCCTTGAGGGGCTCGAGAAGCGCAGGGTTCCAGCGGCGCACCCGGCCGGGAAGATGAGGGAGACAGGTCGCCACCACGCCGAGTTTCGCGAGGGCGTCAGCGACTCCCTCGTGTTCGACAAGCCAGACCGGCTCCCCGGGCTTTGCTGCAAGCAGCTCCTGGAGGCGGTAGAGGGGGGCCTCCGAGACCGGAATCTCCTCGCTCGCCGCTCTCCAGGAAATCCGCGGCGGCTGTCCATTTACCACCATCACCCGTTTCTCCGCGACCGTCTGGCCTGTCGCATCATGGTATGAGTATACGTAAAGCTGCGCGCCAGGGTCTGCCGGAGGTGTTGCCGGCTTTTTGCCCGTCAGCCGTTCCATTGCCGGCTCCGCCGCGGTATGTAATGGTCAAGGTTGCCGTGTGCGAAGTCATGCGGGTCGTAGTAGTCCTTGAAAGGGAAAATCCGCTCCATCCCGCACTTCCTGCATGTCCCCCGCCACCCGAGGGAATGCCTGTCGAACTCCGTTTCCACCCTCCAGTGGTGGACGCATGATGATGCGACGCTCATCGTCATGCCTCAAGCCACCAGCTGCCCCGGCGGACCGAGGGGTCGATGTCCCAGGCGGACTCGATGAGGGCGGACATCGTGGAGCCCTCTGCCCCCAGGTCCCGGAGCCGCTGCACCAGCGCCTGTTTCCGCGCAGGAGGGATTATGCCCGATTTGAAGGCATCACGGAGGAACTCCACCAGCTCCTCCTTCGTCCCGAACTCCACCTCCCCAAGGTCGTCCTCGAGCGGAGGCGGCAGTTCATCGGAAGGTGCGGGAGAAGCGGCCTTCGACTCATCGGGGGTCACGGGCGGCGGCTCAACCACGGAGGCGTTCGGGATCGTCTCCACTTCCGTCTCGTCGAGCATCGAGAGCCCAACGTGGGCGAGCGTGGCGCGCCGCTTGGCCTTGGTGACCGCCTTCATGATGGCGTTGGCGCGGTCCTCCGCGGTCGCCCGCTCCCCGCACGGAACCGGGACGATCCCGACGTCCTCGGTGACCCGGCCCTCGGCATCCACGATCCGCGCCTTTGCCCAGATCAGGCCATCGTCGACCCGGAGCTCGGCGATCGTGTCGGAGAGCCGGTGCTGCATCCGGAGCTGGTCCGTGACGGCCTTCGTTGCGTACAGGGTTTCTTTGACCTCCCAGCCCTGCGGCCCCCTCACGTTCTGGCGCAGGATCATGAACGGCCGGGTAAGCGGGTTGAGCCCGTAGGTCTCGCAGAGCGCCAGCATCACCTTCGCCTTCTCCCCGTCGCTGAGCGAGGAGAAATCCCCCGCAAGGAACAGCTTTACCCCGAGATCTTCGCCCCCCTTCGGGACCGGCGCCTTTTCTGTCATCGTTCGTCCTCCATGTCCAGGCTGTGCCCATTATCGTCCCAGAGCATTCCAGTGTCAAGTACATTGAAGCCGGTCCCTGCATGGACTGTCAGGGGAATCCGGGCAAGCCGCCAGTGCTGTTCGATGAGCGGCCGGTAGTCGTGGGAGGAGTCGAACGCCCAGGAGGCGATATAGGTGGTGGCCGGGCTGGCGCCGAGGTAGGCGAGCATGCAATAGGCGACCGGGAGGCCGCATTCGGCGAGGCAGTGGGCGTAGAGTTCGACCTGGTAGATGTGCCAGCGGATGGGCAGGCCGGTCTTGATGTCGCAGACGGCGATGTGGCGCTCGGATCCGAGTTCGAGCACCCGGTCGAGGCGGCCCGCTACCCCGAGGGCGAGGGAGGCTACGCGGAGTTCGGAGGCAACCGGTTTTGCAGAGAGCGCGGTACACGCGGCTTCCCAGGTCTGGATGTAGGGCTTGAAGGTCCAGCTGAGGCGAGGATCATCTTCGCCGCCCTCCTCAACTCGGACCTGCTGAGACGTGAGAAGGCCGGGGTGGGAGAAGCTGTCGGCGATGTGGAGGGCGTCGTGGATGGAATTTCCTCTTTCGCCAGACGCCTTCGAATACCGGTAACCCCGGAGGAGGGCTGAGGCGACTTCGGAGATGCGATCGAGCCTTCGGCCGTCAAGCCGGTAAGCAGACTCGCCACGGCCCGGCTCCTCGATACGCGCTGCTCTCTCTGCCACCACTCGCCAAGCTTCCTCGAGGAGAGCTGCTCTATGCGCTCTGCGCTCCTCCCCTCGAACGCGATGTCCGCCGCTCTCCGGTAAAGGAGCGCCACCACCTGCGCCGGCTTCGGAAACGGGATCCCCAGTATCCGCATCGCCGCCCTGAACTTTGCCGGATTGAGTCCCGCGAGTCCCGCCGCTCTCTGCGGATCGAGCCCCGCCTCTCCCAGCGCCGCCAGCACCACGATGTCGGGCGCCAATCCCTTCGCCCACGCCAGCGCCACCAGCTCCCGGGGAAGGTCCGTCTTTTTCGTCTCCTCGATCCTCGCCGCTCCCTCTTCCGCCAGCCACGCCAGCATCCCCCATGCCAGCGCTGCTTTCGATGTCACCGAAGATGTCGTCGATAAAGTGTTCGGGTCCCAATTCATCAGTCCTCCGCTGTCTGCCCTGTCCATCCTAGACGACCCGCCACCCGTCCGTCTACACCACACTCCGCAATATCCGAATTGCATTCAGATGCCGGGCTCTTGCTTACGCAAGAGAACCCCCAGGAGCCGTGATGGCGGCCATGGCGGGGCTTCCTCGCGCTCCCCCCTTACCCCCCATTTTGCCCCTACGGCCCCCAGGATGCCCAGGAACGGGCGAAACAGGACCGGGCCGACCAATCCTGCTGCCCCCGCCCGTTTCGGCCGTTTCTCGGCCGCTACAGCGCCCCACAGCGCCAATCGCCCCACATGGCCCGATAGGGCTCCCCGCGAAAAACCCAGGCCGCGAAACTCGAACGCCGTTCGGATTCCCCCCTGGACCCCCCTGGTCGCTCCCTAACGGGAGCAGGAACCCAGACGCAGCAAATGCTCGCAGCGAGCCCTTCCGGGCTCTAGCGAGCGGAGAGCATTGCGGTCAACCACGAGAAGCTCCTGGAACGCGCGCGAGGCAATGGCGGCCATGACAGCCGCCAGAGCCATAACGACGCGTAATAGGCAGACCGGGCCCACCGGCCCGGGACCGGTGCCTGCCGAAGGCATGGCTCTGTTACCATCGTCCCGTGCAGCAGGACGTGTTTTTCCCCGGCCCCGCCATCCCGATTCCTTTGAGAGAGCAATTGCTTGACCTCGTCATCGCCGGGACCCCCATCGCACAGGCTGCCGCCAGCCTCGGTATCCACCCGCTCGCTATCTCCCGCCTCGCCCGCACCGACCCCCAGTTCCTCCAGGACCTCCTCGACGCACTCGAACTCTCCACCGCCTCCATCGAAACTATCCTGGCCGAAATCGCCGCGAACCCTAAAGCCTCCGCCATGGCCCGCGTCCAGGCCGCACGCACCCTCCTCGAAGGCCGCTCCTCCCGCTACAAACACCTCCAGCCACCCGATCCCTCCAACAACTCCTCCCTCCCTACCCGCTTCAACTCCTACCCCCAGCTCGATACCTGACCCCGGTCCCGCGCGCGAGAAGGAGGATTTGGGGTACGCGCGCATGCGTGCGCGCGCACGCGTTTGCATCCACACGGGCAGGCGGGCGGTCGCACGCACGCACGCGCACGCAAACGCAGGAGACGGGGGCCCCCACCCCCCTGTCCCTCTCCCTGTGCCTGCCTGCTTCCCTGCTGGTGGCCCCGCCATTCTTTCTGCCAGCAGCAGCGTTTCCTCTCCATTTGCCAGCAGCAAGCCGACAGGCCGCCTCTCTCTTTGAGAGCCCTGTTTTCCTCTCCTCGCTCTCCTCAGACCGGGGAGAAACCTCACTCCCCCCCCCCCCCCCCCCCCCCCCCCCGGGGGGCCCCCCCCCCCCCCCCCCCCCCCCCCACAACCCCCCCCCCCGCCCGCCACAGGGC
>Ga0308416_1000888_pt1 | contig 10246 bp, 11 predicted proteins | sample HotsprSampleOS60_FD_203468 | JGI IMG/M metagenome (GOLD analysis project Ga0308416, IMG submission 203468) | Hot spring phototrophic mat microbial communities from Octopus Spring, Yellowstone National Park, Wyoming, United States - 20090730_OS60 ... | reverse complement strand
AGGAAAAGGGCCCCGGGGGGATGAGGAGGCCGTCCAGCCGGCTGCTGGCCAGGAGGAGGTTGTGGGCCCTGGCCCGGCTCGAGCCCCGGAAGTCCGTCTCCCCCGTGGCCAGGTGCTCCCGCACCCCTAAGGCGTAGAGGTCCCTCAGGCTGGGGGTGGGCGGGGTGTAGCGGACGGGTAGGCGGAAACTTCTCCTCCCCTGGGCCAAGGCCTGCCGGTAGGCGGCCAAGGCCTCCTTCTCGTCAAAGGCCAGGCCCTTCTTCTCCACCCCCTGCCACCGGCCCTCCCCGTAAACGAAGCGGGGCGGGCGGGGCCCGCGGGAAAGCTTCTTCAGGAGGGCCCTAAGCTCCTCCTCCGAGGCCACGGGGTAGCGCTGAACCCCGGTGTAGGTACGAAGCGCCCCCTCCTCAATGACTTCCTCCTGGAGAACCAGAAGGGCTTCCAAAGGCGCCGGATCCCCCTGCCCCCAGGCCAAACCCAGGAGGAGCGCCAGGGCCAGAAGGCGCCTCATAAAGGGGAGGGTATCACGCCCTTTGCAAAAGCGGTGTGAAAAACACCTCAAGGGCCAAGCCCCACCGCCCGGTAAAGGGCTGCCTCCTCCTCCGGCGTTAGGGGGCGAACCCCGCCTAGGGGAAGGTCCCCCAGGGTGAGGGGCCCCAGGGAGAGGCGCTTGAGGTAGATCACCTGGTTGCCCCGGGCCTGGAACATGCGCTTCACCTGGTGGAAGCGGCCCTGCCAAAGGACGAGCTCCACCCAGGTGGGGTCCTCGCCCAGGTAAAGCCTTGCGGGAAGCGTCCTTTCCCCGTCCAGCAGGATGCCCTCCTGGAAAGCTTGCATGTCCTCCTCCGTGGCTGGGTAGAGGAGGCGGACCAGGTAGCGCTTTTCCACCTTGTGCCGGGGGTGGGTGAGGCGGTGGAGGAGCTCCCCGTGGGTGGTGAAGAGGAGGAGGCCCTCGGTGTCCTTGTCCAGCCGGCCCACGGGGGAGAGGTCCCGGGTGGGGAAACCCTCGAGGAGGGCGTAGACGGAGGGGCCCTCCTTGCGGCTGGTCACGTACCCCGCCGGCTTGTGGAGGAGAAGGTGGAAATGGCGGCGCACGAAAAGGGGCTTCCCCTCCACCTCCAGCCCGATCCCCTCCGGCACGTGGAAACTGGGGTCCAGAATCACCTCGCCTCCCACGCGCACCTTCCCGGAGCGGATGAGCCGCCCCACCTCCTTGCGGCTTCCCAGGCCGAGCCGGGCCAGGAGCTTGTCCAGCCTTTCTCCCCTCACCGCTCCTGCGCGTCTTCCAGCCACCAGAGAGCCCCCTTGGCCTCTAGCCTAGCGAACTCCTCCGGCAGGAGGCCCCGGGGCTCCACCCGACCTCCCCCAAGGCGGTGGAGAAGGGCGAGGCGTTCCAAGGGATCTTGGGGCAGGTGAGGAGAAACCACCAGAAGATCTATGTCGCTTTCCAGGTTGAACTCCCCTCGGGCCACGGAGCCAAAGAGATAGACCCTGGCCTCCCCTAAAGCCTCCCGGACCCTGTGGGCGTAGGCCCTCGCCTCCTCCAGGAGGGCCTCCCATTCCGCCTGCCTCCGCCTCAGGGCCTCATGGAGCATAAAGCCCCTCCACCCAGGCCAAAATGGCCTCCGCCACCTCCAAAGCCTCGGAGGCCCGCTTGGCCGTGTAGTAGAGATGGGGGCTCCCCTCTGGGTAAGCGTCAGGGTAGCGGGCGGGGATGTAGTGGAGGTCCAGCTCCTTGGCCGCCTTCGGAAGGTCTCCGGGGGCCTCCAACCCCACCCCCTTCAAACCCTCCAAGAGCCGAGAAAGGGCGTGGCCGTAGGCGGTATCCCTCCTGGCGGAGTCCAGGGTGTGCCGGGCCTGGGAGAACTCCTCCCGGTCCAGGGGCACCATCCTCCTTATCCTAAGGGGATGAGGCTCTACCAGCTGGACAGCTACGCCACCCGCTTCCAGGCCCGAGTGGAGCGGGCGTGGAGCGATGGAAAGAGGCACTATGCGGTCCTTTCCCAAACCCTCTTCTACCCCGAGTCCGGGGGCCAGCCCGCCGACACCGGCGTCCTGAGGGGAGCTTTTGGCGAGGTGCAGGTCCTCCACGCCTACGAGGAGGAGAAGGCCTTCGGGGACGTGGTCCACCTCCTCTCCACCCCCATCCCCGAGGGGGTGGAGGTGGAGGGGGAGATTGACTGGAAAAGGCGCTTCCACCACATGCAGCGCCACACCGCCCAGCACATCCTCTCCCAGGCCCTCCTCCGGGCTGGCGGGTACCACACGGTGGCGGTGAGCCTGGACTCCCCCCTTTGCACGGTAGACCTCGAGGAGGAGGCGGAAGAGGCCAAGATACGGGAGGCCGAGGCCCTGGCGGCCTTCGCCGTCTACGCTGACTACCCGGTGGAGACCTTTCACGTGAGCGAGGAGGAGCTGGCCCACTACCCCCTCCGCCGCCCCCCCAAGGTCCAGGGAAAGGTGCGCCTGGTCAGGATCGGGGACTTTGACCTGGCCGCCTGCGGGGGCACCCACCTGAAGACCAGCGCCCAGGCGGGGCCCATCAAGGTGCAGAAGTGGGAGCGGTACAAGGGGGGCACCCGGGTCTACTTCCTGGCGGGGTGGGAGGCCCTCGAGGACTACCACGCCAAACACGCCCTCCTCTCCCGCCTGGCCCTGGCCTTCTCCACGAGCGCCCTGGACCTGGAAAAGCCCATAAAGAAGCTCCAGGAGGAGGTCCACGCCCTCAAGGGGGAGAACCTGGCCCTCAAGGAGGCCCTGGTGGAGGCCCTTCTGCCCCGGGCCCTGGAGGAGGGGGTCCTTTTGGTCCCCGCCCCCGTCCTCCCCGACCTGGCCAAGAAGCTCCTCGCCTGGAGCGAGAAGACCTTCCTCCTCCTCTCCAAAGAGGGGCGCTTCGCCCTCCTGGGGCCGGGGAGGGAACAGGTCCTCGCCGCCCTCAAGGCCCTGGGGGGCAAGGGCGGGGGGAAGGAGGTGGTTCAGGGTGCCCTGCCCCCGGAGAAAGTGGCCCAGGCCCTGGACCCCAAGCTCGTAAGCTAGGGGCATGGGGCTCTTTGAAGGAAGAGGGGTGCTGGTCACCGGGGCGGCCCGGGGCATCGGCCGGGCCATCGCCCAGGCCTTCGCCCGGGAGGGGGCCTTGGTGGCCCTTTGCGACCTGAGGCCTGAGGGAAGGGAGGCGGCGGAGGCCATCGGCGGGTTCTTCGTCCAGGCCGACCTGGCTGAGGAGCGGGACCGGGTGCGTTTCGTGGAGGAGGCCGCCCACGCCCTAGGCCGGGTGGACGTGCTGGTCAACAACGCCGCCATCTCCGCCCCCGGCTCGGCCCTCACCGTGCCCCTATCCGCCTGGCGCAGGGTGCTGGAGGTGAACCTCACCGCCCCCATGCACCTTTCCGCCCTGGCCGCCCGGGAGATGAGGAAGGTGGGGGGTGGGGCCATCGTCAACGTAGCCAGCGTCCAGGGGCTTTTCGCCGAACAGGAAAACGCCGCCTACAACGCCTCCAAAGGGGGGCTCGTGAACCTGACCCGCTCCCTGGCCCTGGACCTGGCCCCCCTGGGCATCCGGGTGAACGCCGTGGCCCCCGGGGCCATCGCCACGGAGGCGGTCCTCGAGGCCCTCCTCCTCTCCGAGGACCCAGAGAGGACCAGGCGGGACTGGGAGGACCTCCACGCCCTAAGACGGCTGGGAAGGCCCGAGGAGGTGGCGGAGGCGGTCCTCTTCCTGGCCTCGGAGAAGGCCAGCTTCGTCACCGGGGCCGTCCTCCCCGTGGACGGGGGGATGACCAGCAGCTTCATGATGGCGGGAAGGCCCGTTTGATACCACCCCATGCTGGCTTGCGCCAGCATGGGGGCCCCGGCAAAAAGTTCCTGGGGAAGTTACCAAGCATGGTGGGCCGAAGGAAACAGGAAGCGTATTACTGGGCGTGGTCCTTGTAGGGTTCGCCCCGCAGGTCGGAGACCAGGTGCACGGCCACGTAGGCCCCGTCCCCCGCGCTCACGATGGCGTGGCCCGGCACCTTGCCCCGGGCCACGCCGGCGGCGTAGACCCGGGGGTAGCTGGTCCGCCCCCCTTCGTCGGTGTCTATGAAGACGCCTTTACGGGCCAGGCCCAGGAGGGAAGGGAGGGTGGGGTCCTTGTGGGTGCAGAGGAGGAGCCTTTCCGCCTCCACCACCCCCCCCTCCGTCTCCACCTCAAAGACCCCGCCCATGTCCCGCACCCCTTTCACCACCCCAGGGCGGACCTCCGCCCCGTAGCGGCGGGCGTGCTCCTTTAGGCGCTCCAAAAGCTCCTCTCCCGAGGGCTCCTCCCAAAGCCCGGGATAGTTGGGAACCCGGCTTACCTGCAAAACCTGGGAACGGCCGCCATCCAAAACCAACACCCGCAGGCCCGCCCGGGCCAGGAACAAAGCGGCGGAGAGGCCCGAAGGCCCCCCGCCCACCACCAGGACATCCCACATACCACCCTGAGTATAAGGTGGGGAAGGAGGTATAATCGGCGGCGCATGCTCTTGGATGACCGCTACCCGGTGCTGGAGACCCTAAAGGCCCAGGGGGGCACTACCCTTTACCGGGTGGAGGGGGGGTGGGTTTTCTTCTTTGAGGTCAAGACCCCCGAGGACAAGGAGCGTTTCTACCGCTACAGGGCCGCGGTGCGCCGCCTGAAGGAACTGGGGCTTCTGGAGGCCCATATCTCGGCAAAACCCGGGCGGCATTACGTCTTCTTTCCGGAAAGGGACGGCTCCCGCAAAGCCCCCCCCAAGGAGGCCCTGGCCGCCCTGGCCCCCCTGGGCTTTGGCCGGGAACACCTGGCCATGGCCGAGGAGGGGGTGGCCTACCTCTCCCCCTGGCCCCTGGAGGGGGAGCACCGGGTGAGGGGCAAGGGCCGGAACCGCTTCCTCGGGGTGGCCCCTGGCCTTCTCCTCCTGGCCCTAGGCCTTTGGCTATTTGCCCAAGGGCTTTACCGCTACCTCAACCCCCCGGAGTACCCCGTCCCCGACCTGGTGGGCAAGACGGCCCGGGAGGCCTTTCTACTCCTCAAGGACACGGGGCTGGCCCTCGAGGTGGCCGAGGGCAACGACCCCACCAAGCCCAAGGAGGTGGTCCTGGCCCAGGAACCCCCTCCCGGCACCCGGCTGAGGGAGGGGCGCACCGTGCGCCTCGTCCTCAACCAGGCCCGCCTCAACCCCCTGCCCCAGCTCCAGGGCCTTAAGGAGGAGGACGCGGAAGCCAGGCTCAGGGAGCTGGGCCTTCGGGTAGAGAAGAAGGCCTGGGTGGAAAGCCCCGAGGCCTTAGGGGTGGTCCTGGGTAGCGATCCGCCCCCGGGAACCCCCATGCCCCCGGGAAGCGGGGTGCGCCTCCTTCTTTCCCAGGGGCAGGGAATCGGGGCCACCGTTCCCCTGCCCAAGCTCACGGGGCTTTTCCGAGAGGAAGCCCTTTTCCTCCTCAACGCCGCCGGGCTCCAGGCCCAGGTGGAGGAGGTGCCCTCCGGGGCCCCCGGGGGCCTGGTCCTGGCCCAGGACCCCGCCCCGGGGACCCCCATGCCCCCAGGGGGCGGGGTACGGATCCGGGTGGCGGTGCGGGGGGAGGTCCTTCTCCCTCCCGCTCCCCCCTCGCCCCCCGAGCCCCAGGGACGCACCGTCCACCTGGCCCTGAACCTGCCCCCAGAGGCCACGGGACGCCAGGTGCGCCTGGTGCTCCTGGACGAGAGGGGGGAGCAGGTGGTCTACGAGGGGCCAGGCCAGGAAGGGCTGAGGCTGGAGGGCGGTTACAGGGTCCAGGGGGAGGCCCGCTTCCGCCTCTACCTGGACGGGGAGCTCTACCAGGAATGGGCACCCTGAAGGGCCGCTGGGCGGAGGAGGTGGCCCTAAGGCACCTCCTGGAAGAGGGCTACCGCCTCCTCTGGAGAAACCGCCGCACCCCCTTCGGCGAGGTGGACCTCTTCCTGGAGAAAGACGGGGTCTACGTGGTGGTGGAGGTGAAGCAAAGGGGTTCGGCCGCCTTCGGTACCCCTTTGGAGGCCATCACCCCCAGGAAAGTGGCGCGCCTCCTCAAGAGCGCCCGCTTCCTCCTGGGGCGGGACGACCTCCCCGTGCGCCTCGAGGCCGTCCTGGTCCACGGCAGCCCCAAGGCCTTCCACCTGGAGCACCTGGTCCTGGAAGTGTAGCCCTAAACCCCTCCCCCCTCCTCCCTTCCGGTAAGCTTAGGGGCGTGTTCAGGAACCTGAGGGCCTACCTGGAGGCCTTGGAAAAGCGGGGTGAGCTCAAGCGGGTCAGGGTGCCCGTAAGCGCCGAGCTGGAGATCACCGAGATCGCCGACCGCATGGTGAAGTCGGGGGGGCCCGCCCTCCTCTTTGAGCGGGTGATGGGCAAGGACTTCCCCGTGGCCATTGGGCTTTTCGGCACCCGGGAGCGCACGGCCTTCGCCCTGGGGGTGGGGGAACTGGACGACCTCGCCCGCAAAGTGGAGCGCCTCCTGGCCCTAAGCCCGGGCCGGGGGGGGCTTTCCGCCCTCATGGGCCTCCTCCCCAAGCTCCCCCTCCTCAGGAGCTTTTTCCCCAAGCGGGTGCGGCGGGCCCCGGTCCAGGAAGTGGTCCTCAAGGGGGAGGCCGTGGACCTCACCCGCCTTCCCGTCCTCAAGTGCTGGCCCCTGGACGGGGGGCCCTTCATCACCCTGCCCCTCGTCATCACCCGGGACCCGGAGACGGGGGAGCTCAACCTGGGCATGTACCGGATGCAAGTTCTGGACAGGAGGAGCACCGCCATGCACTGGCAACTCCACAAGGTGGGCCGCCGCCACCTGGAGAAGGCCAGGAAGCTCGGCCAAAAGCTCCCGGTGGCCGTGGCCTTGGGGGGGGACCCGGTCCTCACCTACGCCGCCACCGCCCCCCTCCCTCCCCTGCCCGGGGTAAGCGAGTTCCACCTGGCGGGCTTCCTCCGCGGCGCCCCCGTGGAACTGGCCCAAGGGGTCACCGTGGACCTGCCGGTTCCCGCGGAGGCGGAGATCGTTCTGGAGGGGTACATAGACCCTGAGGAACCCCTGGTGGAGGAAGGCCCCTTCGGGGACCACACGGGTTTTTACACCCCCATAGACCTCTACCCCCGCTTCCACGTGACCGCCATCACCCACCGCCGGGGGGCCATCTACCCCGCCACCATCGTGGGGGTACCCCCCATGGAGGACGCCTACCTCATTGAGGCCACGGAGAGGCTCTTCCTCCCCGCCCTCCGCCTGGTCCTCCCCGAGGTGGCCGACTACCACATGCCCCCCGAGGGGGTGGCCCACAACTGGGTGAACGTGGCCCTAAGGAAGGAGTTCCCCGGCCAGGCCTACAAGGTGGCCTACGGGATGCTGGGCCTGGGGCAGATGATGTTCGCCAAGGTCCTGGTAGCCGTGGACGAGGAAGCGCCGGTAAAGCCGGGGTTTTCCGCCCTGCAGGAAGCCCTCTCCCACGCCCTTCCCGGGCGGGACACCCTCCTCCTCCGGGGCCCCATGGACGTCCTGGACCACAGCTCCCGGGCCTTCGCTTATGGGGGGAAGCTCCTTATAGACGGCACCCGTAAGCTCCCCGAGGAGGGAGGGGAGGTCCCCTTCACCCCCCGGGCCCACGCCCACCTCCCCCAGGAGCCCGAGGCTCTGGCCCAGCGGCAGTGGCCCGGGGTCTGGGGAGTAGGCCTCAGGAAGGAGCGCCCCTTCCAGGCCTTCGCCCTGGCAGAGAGGCTTCTTAGGCACCCGGAAAGCGCCGGGATCAGGCTTCTGCTCCTCGCCGACCCCGACACCGCCCTCACCCCGGAGGAGCTCCTCTGGGCCGTCCTCAACAACATAGACCCCGAGCGGGACGCCCGGGTCCTGCCGGGGATGGAGGGGCCGGTCCTGGTCCTGGACGGCACCAGGAAGCTTCCCGAGGAGGGCTTCAACCGGGTCTGGCCGGAGAGGATCCGCATGGACCCTAAGGTGAAGGCCCTGGTGGAGGCGCGCTGGGAGGAGTACGGGTTTTAACTGGCCCTAAGGGCCCGGTTGCGGAGAAGGCCACTTCTTAGGGCCCGGACCGCCTCCCGGGAGAGCTTCCCCTCCCTGGCCTCCTTCTCCAGGACCTCGAGGGCCTCCTCCTCTTTCAGGGGCACCCTATAGGTGCGCCCGCTGGTGAGGGCGTCGTAGATGTCCGCCGCACTCAGCACCTGCACCAAGAGGGGAACCTCGGTGAGGCCATCCGGGTAGCCGGAGCCGTCCAGCCGCTCGTGGTGCCAGCGCACGTAGGGCCGGAGGCGGGGGTGGGCCTTCAGGGGCTTCAGGATATCGTCCCCCAGCACCGGATGCCTGCGGAGCTGGGCCCACTCCACCTCGGTCAGGGGGTAGTCTCCCCTCAGGATATGGTCGGGGATCCCGATCTTGCCGATATCGTGGAGCAAAGCCCCCATGCGCAGGTCCTTGAGCTCCTCAGGGGATGCCCCCAGCTCCTCCGCACCAAAGAGCGCGTACCGGGCCACCCGCTCCCCGTGCCCGGCGGTGTAGGCGTCCTTGGCCTCCACCGCCCGAACCAGGACGAAAAGGGTTTTCTCCAGCTCCTCAAGCTCCTCCTGGAGCCGCCGCCTTTCCAAATGCCCATTGATGCGAAGCCTGAGCTCGCTGAGGTCCACGGGGCGGTTCAGGAAGTCGTCGGCCCCCGCCTGAAGGCCCTTCAACCGCACCTCCCTTTCCCCATCGGCGGTGAGGAGGATGACGGGAAGCAAGGGGTCCTGGGCCTTGATGGCCCGGGTGAGCTCCAGCCCGTCCATCACCGGCATGTGCAGGTCGGTGAGGACCAAGTGGTAGGGCCTTTCCGCCAGGAGGTCAAGGGCCTCCTGGCCGTTCCTGGCCTCGCTTACCTCCACCCCCAGAGGCGCCAAGGCCCGCATGAGGAGGAAGCGCTGCAGGGGCTCGTTGTCCACCAAAAGCACCCGCACGGTCTACCCTCCCAGGGTGGGGCGCACGGCCCCCAGGTCCTGCAGGCGGCGCAGGCAGAAGGCCACGTAGGTCCAGGGGACCCCAAGCCTCCTGGCGATCCCCTCCACAGAGGCCCCCCGGGCGAGGAGGTCCGAGGCGGCCTGCAGGAGGTCCTGGCAGGGGAGGGGGCCCGCGGCCTTCACCAGGTGGAAACGGGCCTCGGGGGGCGGAAGGTCCTTACGACGGGCCATCTCGTCGGTGAGGGTGACCAGGGAAAGCAGGGCCCGCTCTATGGGCCAGTTGAGGCGGTATTTGTGGGGGGGTCTGGCCCCGGGGACAAACTCAAAGGCCCCTTCCCCCGCCTGGAACAAGGCCAAAAGCACCGCTTTGGCCGCCAGGGAAGGCAAGGGCTTCCCCTTCTGGTCCAGGGAGCGGATGTAGCCGGGCTTGAGGTAAAGGGTGGTGGAGGCCACCCCCTTGACGTTCCAAATCTCCAGCGCCCCTTCCCTGGAGCGCAACGCTTGCAGTAGCTCATCCAGAGGTAAATCCTTGAGGTTTCCCACCAGGGCCATAATCCACCTCATTCCCCCAACATAGAAAGGGGGTGTGAAAATCCTTTGAAAGTTTGCTAGAATACTCCCTCGTGCTGGTCCGGCCGGCCCTCCTTCCCCACCTTCCCCCAAGCCCCAAGGCCCTCTTCGGCCGGGAGGGGCCCTTGGCGGTGGAGGTGGGCTTTGGCGACGGCCGCTTCACCGCCCTCTACGCCAAGGCCCACCCCGAGCGCCTGGTCCTGGGAGCCGAGGTCTCGGCGGGAAGCGTCCAGCGGGCCCTCAGGCGGCTCAAGCGGGAGGGAATCAGCAACGCCCGCCTCTACCTGGGGGAGGGCGCCTTTGCCCTCAGAAACCTGGTTCCTGAAAGAAGCGTTTTGGAGGTCATCGTCAACTTCCCCGACCCCTGGCCCAAGAAGCGCCACCAGGAGAAGCGGCTCCTGAGGGAGGGGTTTTTCCGCCACCTCTCCACCCGCCTCACCGCAGGGGGCCGGCTCCTCCTCACCACCGACCACGAGGAATACTTCCGCTTCGCCATAGAGGAGGCGGAAAGGACCGGGCTTTACCGCATAGAGACCGCGCCGCCCCCGGAGGCCCACCTCCTGACCAAGTACGCCCTCAAGTGGCGGGAGATGGGGCGGGCCTTCTTCCACGCCGTGTTTACCAAGGTGGCCGAGGACCCCATCCCCTGGCCCCCTATCCGGAGGTACCCCATGGCTCACGCCCTTCTGAAAGGCACCCTGCCCGAAACCCTTTCCCTGCCCAAGGCCCCCGTTCGCTTCCCC
>Ga0308416_1000886_pt1 | contig 10261 bp, 8 predicted proteins | sample HotsprSampleOS60_FD_203468 | JGI IMG/M metagenome (GOLD analysis project Ga0308416, IMG submission 203468) | Hot spring phototrophic mat microbial communities from Octopus Spring, Yellowstone National Park, Wyoming, United States - 20090730_OS60 ... | reverse complement strand
TACCAGCCGACGCTCTTTTTAGAAAGGGGGTAAGGGCCTGCGTGACGTACAGGGGGCCGGAAGGTCAGCCTATTACCCTTTTGCCAACACTGAGGCCAAAGGCTCACTCGGCTGAACGCCGGGGCTAGCGAACGCTGGCTGCAACCCGAAATCCAACCGAATCAAGCTTGAGTTCGGGGTCGAGTTTGTAGCGTACGGCTGACCGGCAAGCAGCAGCATTGGCAAAGTAAGACCCACCGCGAATCACCCGCCAGGTGCCGTTTGTCGGCCCGGTCGGGTCTTCGCTGGGCGTCTTCTTGTAGTAGAGGTCATCGTACCAGTCCTGGCACCACTCCCGGACGTTCCCGTGCATGTCGTACAGGCCGAAGGCGTTGGGTGCTTTGCGTCCCACCGGATGCGTCCTGCCGCCGGCGTTGTCGAAATACCAGGCCATAGCATCGAGATTGCCCGCATATTTACCACTTCCTCCAGCGCGGCAGGCATATTCCCATTCGGCTTCCGTCGGCAGGCGGTAAAAGAATGGATCACCGGCCTCGTTCAGACGCTGAAGAAACGTTTGTACGTCGTTCCAGGAAACACTGTCCACCGGCAGGTCGTCGCCGACGAACTTGCTGGGGTTGTTGCCCATAATCTGCTTCCACTGAGCCTGGGTGACTTCGTATCTGCCAAGGTAGAAAGGCTGACTGATGGTGACTCGGTGTGCCGGCTGTTCATCTGGTTCTCCACCGGTTTCTCCCATAGTGAACTCGCCGGCCGGAATCAGTACCATTTCGATGCCGGCTATTCCGGCTACAGTCTTGGGCAAGTTGCTGGGATCAAGTGGCTGGGCTTTGCTTTTCACCCGCGCGGAGGCAGCCGGCGTACTACCGCTGGACGGTGCCGCCTCGCGGTCACAACCGGAAGTGATAAACCAAGCCATCCACACGACACACCAACCAACCAGGATCGGTAGCCGGCTTCTCGATAAAGCACTCCACATCTTTCTGTCTCCTCAGTTCTTGCGTGGTTGCGTCTGGATTGGGCAACCGCACCAAAAGCTGTTCATCGTCGTGGCTTTGGAAGCCAACGCGATGGGGTGAACTCTTGAGGGTGAACTTTTCAGGAACAGCATGAGACAGGAAAAAGCTTAATACCGTGTTACGTATCGGCGTTCCGGGCGGAATTTGGGCGCAGCCCCGGTACAGGAACGACTGTCGACAGCACTTTTTTAATCTTGACAAACTCATAAATTAGATTCAGTCTAATTGACATCATCACCGGTCTCCACTCCCAATCAGTCTCTGGTATGACGGAGGCTGGTGTGTTACCGACGGCCAGCACCGCCGCAGGAAGACCGGGCGCGGACCTGCAACGCCTGGTGAATGAGTGCAGAGGTCTGTCCTATGATCTGGATTCAATCCAAATCAAGAACAGGTCTAAGGCTTCTTTCTGCGAACTGGACTGAAGGCCATCGGTTCCCGGCCAGGTCGGTGACTGACAACCGCCGGGTAACGACACCCGGAAACCACTGGCAGGGGCGGTAGGTCGCCGGCCTGGTGTTTCAACCAGCTTGACATCCAAGGAGGTTCTTCCGATGACACAACTCAAACGCCTTCACTTCTGTGGCGCGGCGCTTGTGACGGTCGCCCTGGCAACGACGACGTGGGCACAACAACTCCTCACCCTCAACAACGGCGCGCCGGTTGGCGACAACAAAAACTCCCAAACCGCCGGTGAACACGGACCCGTGCTGCTTCAGGATATTCACCTGATTGAAAAACTGGCGGCCTTTGACCGGGAGCGTATTCCGGAACGTGTCGTCCATGCGCGTGGGGCCGGGGCATACGGCGAGTTTGTCAGCTATGGCGACTACTCTGCCCTGACACGCGCCGCCTTTCTCAGCGAAAAGGGCAAGAAAACACCCGTTTTTGTCCGCTTCTCGACGGTCATCCACCCCAGCGGTTCACCGGAAACGCTGCGTGACCCACGTGGCTTTGCCGTGAAGTTTTACACGGAAGAAGGCAACTACGACATCGTGGGGAACAACCTGCCGGTCTTTTTCATCCGGGACGCCATCCAGTTCCCCGACATGGTGCATTCGCTCAAACCGTCTCCCATCACCAACAAGCAGGACCCCAACCGCTTCTTTGAGTTTTTTGCCCACACGCCGGAATCCACTCACATGCTGACGTTTCTTTTTTCAGACTATGGCATTCCGGCCAACTACCGTGAGATGAACGGCTTTGGCGTCCATGCCTTCAAGTGGGTCAATGCCCGTGGCGAGGTCAGATATGTCAAGTACACGTGGAAATCCCTGCAGGGCGTCCGCAACCTGACAGCCGAAGAAGCCCGCCGCATCCAGGCAGATGAGTTTTCTCACGCCACGATTGACCTTTATGAAAACATTCGAAAGGGCAACTTCCCGTCCTGGGAACTGCGGGTTCAAATCCTTGACCCAAAGGATTTTGACCGCTTCGACTTCAATCCGCTGGACGCCACCAAGATTTGGCCCGAAAACCTTGTGCCATCCATGGCGATTGGCAGGATGACACTCAACCGCATCCCCGACAACTTCTTTGAAGCGTCGGAACAGTCGGCATTTTCACCGGGCAATCTCGTTCCCGGCATTGAGCCGAGTGAAGACCGGCTGCTCCAAGGGCGGCTGTTTTCCTACTTCGACACGCAACGGCATCGTCTGGGCCCCAACTTTCAGCAGTTGGAAGTCAACCGTCCGGTGGTGCGCGTCAACAACTTCAATCAGGACGGCGCACTGAGCGCCCGGCGCATGGCTTCCGACGTCAACTTTCACGCCAGCGATGCAGTTGCACCCTACCGCACCCATCCCGGCTACAAGGCAACTCCCGTCCCGCTGTCCGGCACAACCCAGCAGCGGCCCATCCAGAAACGTCAGGACTTTGCGCAGGCCGGCGAACTCTACCGCTCCTTCAGCGAGCAGGAACGCGCCAACCTGATTGCCAATCTGGCCAGCGACCTCAAACAGGTTCGCAACCGCGCCGTCCAGGTCAGGATGGTCAGCCACTTCTACAAAGCCGACGCTGACTATGGTTCCCGGCTCGCCCAGGTGCTGGGACTGTCCATGGATGAAGTCAAAGCCGCTGCCGCACAACTTGAATAATTCCCTTCGCGGCAGCCTTTGGGCAGAACAGGCCCAAAGGCCGCGCCCAACTGGCCTGCCTCCCCGGAGGTTACATCATGACTGCTCTGCGCTCTGTCGTTCTGCTATCACTCTGGTTGTTGGGGACCCTGGCCGGGATGACGCCGGCCCAGACATCCCACCAGCAATCCACGCCGATGAACCTGCTCGATGCCGCCCGGGCTGGCGATCTGCCGGCCGTCGCGGCACAGCTCCAAGCTGGCGCCGACATCGAACAAACCGACGCCCGTGGCTCGACAGCGCTCATTCTGGCCGCATACTACGGTCATGTAGACCTGGTGACGTTTCTGCTCAAACACAAGGCCAACCCCAATGCCCACGACAAACTTGGCAACAGTGCGCTCATGGCGGCCTGCTTCAAGGGACACATCGGCATTGCCAGGGCCCTTGTGGACCACGGTGCCAAGGTCAATGCCGTCAATGCCAATGGAGCCACGGCCCTTATGTTTGCTGCTCTATTCAACCGGCTGCCAATTGCCGAACTGCTCATCGAATGCGGCGCTGACGTCAATGCCGTGGACGACAACGGCCAGACGGCGCTCAGCCTCGCCCTTGGGCAGGGACACGAGGAAATGGCGGCGCTGCTGCAACGCCACCGGGCACAGTAAACAGCGCACCGTAAACGGCCGTCGCGCAAGCTTCACACACAAGGTGTTAGGCCAAAAACCACCAGTAACCGTCCATCCCGTTTGCAGGGTTCGTTTGCCAGCCCATACTCTTTCGGCGTAGAACTTCTGCATCACGCTTTGCGCAAAAGGGAGGCACTCTCCATGGCCTTGACGCCATCCACCATGCCGGCACTGGGAACGCCACTGCCGGATTTCACGCTTGCAGATGTCATCACCGGACGCACGGTGTCGCCTGCCACTTTTGCTGACTGCCCAGCGCTGCTTGTAATGTTCATTTGCCGTCACTGTCCCTATGTCAAACACGTCCAGCGGGAACTCACAGCGCTGGCCAATGAGTACGTCGCCAAGGGCGTCGGTGTCCTCGCCATCAGCTCAAACGATGCAACTGCCTATCCCGAAGATGCGCCGGAATCGCTGAAAGCCATGGCGCAGGAACTCGGTTTTCAGTTCCCCTATGCCTACGATGAAACCCAAGAAGTAGCCAAAGCCTTTCAGGCGGCTTGCACTCCGGATTTCTTTCTCTACGACCGGATGCGCAAACTGGTCTACCGTGGACAGATGGACGACAGCCGCCCCGGCAACGGTCTTCCGGTTACTGGGCATGACCTACGCCGGGCGCTGGAGGCAGTGCTGGCCGGCGATCCACCGCTGGCTGAACAAAAGCCTAGTGCCGGTTGCAACATCAAGTGGCGTCCGGGCAATGCGCCATCCTATGCCCAGTAGGGTCTGTACAAGAATGCATGCGAACGGGAGACAAATATGTTTACCGGCATCATCGAGGAAGTTGGCCACGTAGAACAGCTCCGGCGGCGTTCCACCGGCGGTGTTCTTTCCATTGCTGCCAAGACCGTTTTGGAAGGCACAAATGTTGGCGATAGCATTGCCGTCAACGGCGTCTGCTTGACGGTGACTTCCTTGACCGGTACGGGCTTTACGGCCGATGTTTCCGAAGAAACCCTGCGGGTGTCAAATCTGGCGACACTCACCCCCGGCGCAGGTGTCAACTTAGAGCGGGCCGTTGCCGTCGGCACACGCCTGGGCGGACACCTTGTGCAGGGCCACGTGGATGCTATTGGCCGGTTTCTTTCGCGCCGTCCCAGTGGAAACGCCGTCACGATGCGCTTTAGCTTTCCGCCGGACATCGGACGCTATCTGGTGCACAAAGGCAGCATTGCCGTGGATGGCGTCAGTCTGACGGTGGCCGCGCTGGGCGAAGATTGGTTTGAAGTCGCCGTCATCCCAACAACCCTTGCCTGGACGACGCTCCCCCAACTCACACCTGGTGCGCCTGTTAACCTCGAAGCCGATGTAATTGCCAAGTACGTCGAACGCCTCTTGCAGTATTCATCGTCTTCGTCGTCATCTTCATCGGCATCCCGGCTAACGGCCGACTACCTGCGCGCACTGGGCTACTAGACAACCAGATAAGCCAGTCAACGACCAGCAGCCGCAGCCATTCCCTGTTGCTCACCGATCAGTTCGGCTTCGGTCAGCTTCAAACTGGAAGCCGCTTCAGGCGACATCAAAGCAACGGTGACGTGGGGCTGCCCCAGAATGTAGCGGCGAAGATAGCGCTGGATGTCGGCCCGTGAGGTTTTCCGCAGGGTTGGCAGGTAGCCGCGAAAGTAGTCCAGTCCGGTCGAAGCCCACCAGAAACTCAGTGTGTGAACGTGTTCGCTGACCTTCTCACGCGAAAACAGGTCTTCGGCTTCAAGCAGGGTTTTGGCCACGCTGAGCTCCTCATCTGTGAAGTAGTCTGCGTCGGCAAAATGTTCGATTTCGGCATAGACGGCGCGCAGGGCGGCGCGGGCTTTCTCCGGTGTGGTTTGCAGCGTGAGGGTAATCGGGCCGACGTTGCGCTGGGTCAGGTAGATTAAGTCCACTCCAGTAGCAAGACCACTATCCACGAGCGCCCGCTGGAAACGGCTGTTTGGCTGTCGCAGAATGAACGAAAACACATCCGCTGCATAGGTGGCCGCATCATCCTTGCCAATGGAAGGGCCGTGCCAACCGATCTGAATGGTCACGTTCTGCACGGGCTGCGTCACCACGACGCCTTCGCTTGCTTTCAGCGGCGGATGCTCTACCAACGGGTACTTTTTGAACGGGTCTTCACCGCGCGGCCAGTCTCCAAAATACTTTGCCACAAGGCGAAAAGCTTCTTCGGGTTCGACATCACCGGCAACAAGTATGGCTGAGTTGTTGGGGATGTAGTACCGCTGCTGGATGAGCCGCATCTGATCGGTTGTTGCCCGTGCCACAGTTTCGCGTGTCCCAAGGGGATTTTTGCGGCTGGTGTAGGTGGCAAACAGCCGCCGCGTCATTTCGGTCGAAAGGTAGTAGTAGGGATTCGACTCGTTGCGGTCTATTTCGCTCAGCACGACTTCTTTTTCACGGGCAAATTCCTCTTCGTCGAAAGCCGGGTACAGGGCAGCATCCCGCATAAAGCGCAGTGCCGTGGGCAGATGCCGGCTGAGCGTGGTGAAGTAGTAGTTGACCAGTTCGGTGTTCGTCGTGCCGTTGTACACGATGCCCAGTTCGCCAATGGTGCGCAGGTAGGTTTCCTGGTTTTTCACGGCCCGGTTGGCTTTGAAAAACATGTGTTCGTAGAGGTGCGACAGGCCGTTGAGTTCGGGCGGCTCAGTGAAGGAACCGTTGCGGCAGGCGAGTTCAATCGTCACTAGCGGTACGGCGTGGTCTTCATAGACGATGACTTCAAGGCCATTTGGCAGTTGGCGGTTGAAAAGTTGGGCGTACTCCGAGGCCGGGGCATCGGGCGCTTTAGCGGGAACGGGCCTTTGGGTAGCGCGCTGGAGGCTGCCCGGCGGCAGGGCCATTCCTACGGTTGAAAACCAGAGCGTCAGGCAGATGAGAAACCAAAGGCGCATGGTGCAGGTGTTTCTAGTGTGGGAGCGTGGAATACAATAGCGATAGGGACTGACCCAAAGGACATCTTGGCGGGACACAGATAGGTCGTCAATGCCGTCCGGCTGCTGTGGCGATGCCCGCCGTAGTTGACCATCCCGGGCTCCGGTACCCTGAGAAGTGCCTTTGTCGGATTCGCGATCCAAAAAACCGCAAAAACGACACTGCACAAGGTGTACACCAGAACCGGTGTGTATCATCCATCCGACAACCCAGCTTGAAACGGCATCGTTTTGAGCGGTGCGGACTAAAAATCACACATTGCTGGCGCAATCCCCCAGAGCAACCTGCCGAAGAAAAAACGAAGACTTGAAAAATGCCAAGGCAATTCAGTGTCATCATTGAGTGCGACCCGGAAGGTTACTGTGTAGCCAGGGGTTTCTGAATTACGCGGCTGCCGCACCCAAGCTAAGATCCCTAGATTACCCTGTCCGTGAAGCCATCGAGCTGTGCCTAGAAGGAGCATACCTCACGGTCAGGTTCGTAGGGATTCAGCACATCCGCGTTGGAGTATGACGAAATTGCCGCATGTCAGGGGTCAAGAATTTCAGCGAGACGGTACAGGCAGACACTGGAGAGAGTTAGCTGGCACAACCCGCTGCAAGGCCGGGGTTACGCCATTGCCCATGCCACTTTGTTTCAAGAGACAAAGCTGGCGGGGGCGCGTGTCATGCCAACCAGTTCTCGTCTATAAAAACGCTTGCATAAAAGCACATGTGCGCCGCCCGTGTCACGGCGCAACAAAACCGGTGGATGGCTTCAGCCCTGTAAACCATGAGTTCTTCTTCCACAGCTTCGCTCGCCTCACCCGTTGCTTCAGTGCCAACTACCGCTTGCCCGGCCCAACCTTCTAGCCTCACGCCCACCCCCTGGCAGCGCCTGCTCCGCTTCTGCGCACCCTACTGGCGTAGCTTCCTGCTCGGCGGGCTATGCATCCTGACCAGCGCCTACATCAACCTGCTGTCGCCACAGGTGATTCGTACGGCTGTGGATGACCTTGGCAGGGGTGTCACGCAGTCCAAGATCGCACGCTATGCCGGGCTGGTTGTCGGCATCGCCGCCATCCGGGGGCTGTTTTTGTTCTGGCAGCGGCGCATCCTCATCAACCGCTCGCGCGACATCGAGTATGACCTGCGTCAGGCTTTTTACGCCCACCTCCAACAGCAACCGCCGGCTTTTTTCCATCGCCAGCGGATTGGCGATCTGATGTCGCGTGCCACCAATGACATCGGCGCCGTACGGATGCTCATCGGCCCGGCCGTACTCTACGGTCTCAACACGCTCTTTACCGTACTGCTTGTCCTGCCTGCCATGGTGGCCGTCAACATCACCCTCACCGCCTTTGCCCTCATCACCCTGCCGCTGGCGGCCGCCGCCACGAAATACTTTGGGGCGCGCATCCACGATCAGTCGGAGCGCATTCAGGAATACTTCGGCCTGGTAACGGCCAAGGCACAGGAAAACTTCTCCGGCGTCCGTGTCGTGCGCGCCTTCGCCCAGGAAGCCGCCGAAGAAGCCGCCTTCGACGCCATGAACCGGGAATTCGTCCGACGCAACATGCAACTCATCCGCCTGTCGGCCCTGTTTCGTCCGGTTCTCGACATCCTGTTCGGACTTGGCCCGGCCATTGTGCTGTGGTACGGCGGGCGGCTCGTCTTACGCGGCGAGCTCACGCTGGGGCAGTTTGTGGAGTTCAACCTCTACCTGAGCATGCTTGTCTGGCCGATGATTGCACTGGGCTGGGTTGTCAATCTCACCCAGCGCGGACTGGCCAGTATGGGCCGGCTGTCTAGGATTCTCGACGAAGCCCCGTCCATTCACGACGCGGCCGCCGTTCCCAACCTGCCGCCTATTGCTGGCGACATCGAGTTCCGACACCTGACTTTCGCCTACCCAGGCCCCGACGGCACGCCGGGCCCGCCCGTGCTGCGCGACATTTCGCTCACCATCCCACGCGGTGCGACCTTGGCGATCATCGGTCCTACCGGTGCTGGCAAAAGCACCCTAGCCAATCTCATCCCTCGGCTGATTGATGCGCCCCCCGGGACGCTGTTCATTGACGGGCGGCCTATCCACGATTACCCTCTCCATCAGCTACGGGCAGCCATTGGCTACGCTCCCCAGGAAGCCTTCCTCTTCAGCGATACCATTGCCGCCAACATTGCCTTTGGCGTTGAGCAGGCGACGCCCGAAGCCATTGTCCAGGCAGCCGAACAGGCCGGCCTGCGCGAAGATGTGGAACGCTTCCCAAAGGGCTTTGAAACCGTCATCGGCGAACGCGGCATTACCCTTTCCGGCGGGCAGAAACAACGCACGGCGCTGGCCCGCGCCATCCTGCGCAATCCCCGCATCCTCATCCTCGACGATGCCCTTTCGGCTGTGGATACCGACACCGAAGCGCGTATTCTGGGGCATCTCCGGCAGGTGATGCACGGGCGGACCACCATCCTCATCGCCCAACGGATTTCAACCGTCAAGGATGCTGATCACATCGTGTTTCTCGAAGACGGGCAGATTGTCGAACAGGGAACGCATGACCAGCTCGTGGCGCTTGGCGGGCGCTACGCAGCACTGTATGAACGGCAAAAACTCGAAGCCGAACTTGCGGCGCTCTGAAGGATGGCGGGGCCGCCGGGCGGCGGACCTTTTTGGGTAATCCTTGCATGCCGACGTTTCCTAAGCTTCCGGCGGCGCTTCTGGTTGGAATGGGCATTCTGGCCAGCCGGGTGTCGGGACTCATCCGCAACAAGGTTTTTGCCTACTACTTCGGCGACACCGATCTGGCCGGAGTCTATCGCGCAGCGCAGCGCATTCCGAACGTGCTGCAAAACCTGCTCGGCGAAGGTGCACTCTCGGCCTCGTTCATTCCAGCCTATGCGCGGCTGCTGGCCGAAGGCCGGACCGACGAAGCCGGACGCCTCGCCGGAGCCATCTTCAGTCTGCTGTCTGTTGTCGTAGCCGGACTGGTTGCCGCCGGTGTGGTGCTTGCGCCCTGGCTGACGCGCTTCATTGCACCCGGTTTTACGGGTGAAAACTACGCCCTGACGGTCAAGCTGGTACGGATTTTCTTCCCCGGCATCGGCCTGCTTGTACTGTCGGCATGGTGTCTGGGCGTTCTCAACAGTCACCGACGTTTTCTGCTGCCTTACGCTGCGCCCGTGGCGCTCAATTTCGTTGTCATCCTGACGCTGCTAGTGTTTGGCGGACAACCGCTTGAACACCTCGTCGTCTGGACGACCTGGGGCAATGTCGTGGGAAGCGCCGTCATGCTGGCCATACAGCTTCCGACAGTCTGGCGCATTGCGCCGCCGCTCCAGTTGGGTTTTCAGCTCGACGGTGCACCAACCCGTGAGGTCATCCGCAACTTCTTTCCGGCGCTCGTCAGCCGGGGCGTCGTGCAGATCAGCAGCTATCTGGACAACATCCTGGCCAGCCTCATTTCACCAGGCGCCGTTGGCATTCTGGGCTATGCGCAGGACGTGTACATGCTGCCCGTCAGCATGTTTGGGCTGTCGATTTCGGCAGCCGAACTTCCAGCCCTGTCCAGCGCCAC
>Ga0308416_1000884_pt1 | contig 10274 bp, 8 predicted proteins | sample HotsprSampleOS60_FD_203468 | JGI IMG/M metagenome (GOLD analysis project Ga0308416, IMG submission 203468) | Hot spring phototrophic mat microbial communities from Octopus Spring, Yellowstone National Park, Wyoming, United States - 20090730_OS60 ... | reverse complement strand
TCCACGGTAATGCCAGCATCCCGCTGGAAGGCACGCAGGGCAGCATCCGTCCGGGGCCCAAAAATGCCCGGACCGGTGTTGTAGGCGGCCTCAGTCATGTAGCCAAGCCGGATAAGGGATTGCTGGAGCATGCGGACGGCTTCGCCTCGGTCGCCCTGCCGCAGCGTGGTTTGCGGCAGCCCGGTTGTCGGAGGCGTCGTTGCCGGCGGCGGTGTTGGAGAAGGCGGTTGTGGCGTCGGTGTGGGGGAGGGAGACGGCCCGCTGGCCGCACGTCCCCGGTCATTGACCCAGTATTCGACTGGCACATTTCCAAACGTGTCGCGCACGTGGGCGTAGTTGACGTTGGTCGCACCAGCCTGGGCAATGGCCGGGCCGCGTTCGTTGATATTGCCGGGCCGCACAATGGCGACATGGCCAATCCCTCTTGGGTTTTTCCAACCGACCATGGTCGGATGTCCCTGATTTGCCAACCGCTGGGCCTCCTCGGCGCTGACCTGTCGCCAGCCGTATTGCGCACCATGCTGACGCAGCCAGTCCATGGTGGCATTGGCATCGAGTTCACGGCTTTGGCTGTAGTTATACACCGTTGTCGGCTGGCCGGTCCGTTTATCCACCCAGTGCGGAATTTCAGCGCCCATAGCGCGGGTGACATCCCAGACGAAGATGTTGCAGAACGTGTCGGGCTTGCCGTCCCCGCTGGAGTCACGGATGGCGTAACGCGGGTTGCGTGCTACGGCGAACTGGTTGATGACATTGTTGTAAATCTCCGGTGTCCGGTGATTGGGATCGCCTTTGAGCGGTGCATCAACGGGGCGTGCGGCATTGGTGTTTGTCGTCCCAGGTGCCGGGCGTGTGCCGTCGTAGATGAGTCCTGATGTCAGGCGCGCGCGTGCCATGGCGCCAGCGGTTGAAAGTTCTGCCCGGCGCGCGTTGGCTTCCTGGGGTGTGGCCGTAGCGGCGCTGGCCGTCTGACGGCGTGCCATTGTCGCCGGGGTTGTGGTTTGACGCAAGACGGGAGGGGGCGAGGAAACCTGCCGAGTGCGAACAGACATAGGAGCACGCCTCACTTGATACGCGAGTTTAAGGGTCACGTGCATGACCTTCTGACCTAGCATCCAGGTTATCGGCTGGCGGCCCTGGATGTTGCATCCATGTTGCCGAAAACGCACCAAGTGAAATTTGGCGGTTCAGTGCCAGCCATTGGCTGTTGTCCGGCAGATGGTTCAACGCCTTGAAGCACTTCACTTACCCGGACCTGCCGGATACATCCGGCGGGTGTGCTACTAGCGCGTACTCGTAGAAGCCTGCAACGCCTAGGCAATACTGGTGTGTCCCTGGCCACCAGAGACCACCTGGCACGCTGACTGGCGCAGTCCGAGACTGGAGGGGCATCGCAGGCGGTCCTTGGAGTAGCGGCCGATCTGTATCTCAATACATCGCTGGGGCTGACCAATCACCACCGGGCGCTGACGCTGCTTGTTGCACACTCTGGCAACATCCGACATGCCACAGAATGCTATTGAACCTTTGCTCATCGAGGCGTTGGAACAGGTTGGAGATGGTGCCGGGGCCAACCGTTACCGCCAGACCTCTGCGGAAATCGCGCAAGCGCCGGTACAGGACGCGCCACAGTAGCACTGCGTTCCTTCGGGTGTCCGCAGGTCGGTCGGAACGTCACTGCCCCGCCTCTGTCCAACGTCACCTGCTCACTTAGCCAGTAGAAACCGCTGCCCGGTGCGCCGGCAGACTGGCTCCTTTGGGAGACGTGACAGCACACGCGGCCAAAACCCGCTCGGCACAGGCATGGCCGCTGACGACGGCGCTCTCGATGGTGGCCGGCAGACCGGTATCCGTCCAGTCACCGGCCATGTACAGCCCGGCGATGCCGGTTTCATGCGCCGGACGGAGTTTTTCGGCCGCCGGGGTTGCTGCAAAGGTAGCGTGCTGTTCCTTGATGACCCGTGCGTGCACCAGATGCGCTTTATTGACCTTTGACATAACTCGTTTGAGGTCGGATAAAGCCAAATCAATCAGTGCTTTAGCAGGCAATTGGGCAGTTTCATGGGCAGCGCTGATAACCAGGGAAAGGTGGTAGTAGGGCGAAACCGGCGTCGTCAGCGCCCGTTTATCAAAGGCCCACTGTATGGTTGTGCCTAGCAAGCCAACAAAGGGCGTCTCCAGTACCGGACGGTCAAACCACATGTTGATGGAAACAATGGGTGAACTGGTCAACCGCGCGGCTGCCGGAATGAGTGTCCCGGCGTACCGGGTGACATCATGGTAGGGAGCGGTGCTGATACAGGCGTCACCGGGCAGCATTTCACCGCTGGCCAGAATGACGCCCCGAAACCGCCCCTGCTCAACAGCAAGGGCTTTGACGGCGGCCTGGCAGCGCACTGTGCCACCCCGTGCCTCGATAAAACGCTGCGCCTGCCCAGTGTAGAGTTCGCTCAGACCCACCGTCGAGACAGCCAGCTTGGCATCCTCAAAGCTGCCTCCAAAGCCCTGGTAGAGCACCCGCATCAGCAGGACGGCGGCCGCTCGTTCCGGCACTTCGTTGAGGGTGGCCGTGATGAGTGGGTCCCAGAAGCGCGTCCGCATGCGCGCGGACTGCCCACAGCGGGCCAGCCATTCGGCCGCCGTGAGGTCCGCCAGTTGCGTCCGGTAGTGGTGTTTGTGGCGGTGCAGATGCCACCCCAGCCGCAGGAGGCCGAGTTTGTCACGCAGCGACAGCCCGCCCAGCCCGAGCAGTCCGCCCAACAGGTGAAGCGGCGCCGGAAGCGGCGGACACCGGAACGACGCAGTACCTTCCGGCGCGAGGAAGTCCACCCGTGGGGCATCGAAAGTGCGTACCAGGTGACGACTGCCAATGCGTTCCAGAAAGCGCAGGGTTTCGTGGTAGCAGCCCATCATCAGGTGCTGCCCGTTGTCTACGGTGTCGCCGGTTACTTCGTCCCGGAACGAATAAGCGCGGCCGCCAAGCCGCGGACGGCGCTCCAGAAGCGTAACGCGCACGCCCCGCTCCGCTAGCGCCGTCGCCGCGCTCAAACCAGCAAAACCGCCGCCGATGACAATGCAGTGAAATGGCTGCATTCCAAATGCCACAGGAAAAAGGCACGCCACCACATCGCGGAGCGCGCCTTGCCCATATCAAAACCGCAAAAGCCTAAGCCGAGGGAATGCGGATGACCTGTCCGGGATAGATCAGATCGGGGTTTTTGATGATGTCGCGGTTGTGCTCGTAGATTTTTTGCCAAGTTGTCCCGTACTGTGCGGCAATCCCGCTCAGCGTATCACCGGGCTTAACCGTGTAGGTCTGTTCGCGGCTCTGGTCATCGGCCGTGATGGCAAACACCAGATCGCCTGCGCTCAAAGAGGGATCAATGATCTGCCAAGCTTTGAGAAGTTCCTGCTGGACGGCTTCGGTAGTCGAGCCGGAAAGGGTCAGGACACCGTCTTCTTCTGAGGCCGAAAAGTTAGCGACACCGTGCCGGTACGCCATGTCAATCAGTGCGCGGTATTTTTCCGTTGCAGACATAATTGCCCTCCTTGGTCCGTTACTGTTCCGTCAACTCATCAGAAATGACTTTTTTCGGCTTAGCCGAACCGACGGCGGCCAACGCCTGTGCCTTTTTGCCCTTTGGTACGGTGCCCTTGACCGTTGCCTCGCCATTCACGACGGTGACCGTTACACCCGTGATGTTTGCTTTTTGCAGAGCGGCCTCAATGGCGCTTTGAAGCTGAATGTCCTCAGGAGAGGGTTTCGGTGGCTCTGGCGGGGGTGGTGGCGGCTCTGGAGCTTCTTGTGCGGTTGGCGGTGGTGGCGCCGGTTTCTTTTCCTCAGAGGCACAGCCACTGGCAAACACCAACCCGGCTGCGATAGCCAGTCCCAAAGTGGCAGTTGCCAGGTATGGACGGCGACGAGTAAGCATGGTGATTGAACTCCTAGCGCTGGAATGAAACAAGTCGGCGCACACTAGCACAGACACCAAATTTTGCCTAGAACCGGCGAAACGCTACGGCATGCGCCCTACCACACAGGCTGCCGTGCCGATAGGGAAGTTCTCTCGCCTTTTGACCATCAAGGACTTCGATACCGAGGTTGCGTGGGCGCAATCCGGTTGCGTTTTTAGTTCGGGTGTCCTTTGGACAAATCAGTGCCTTCGAAGTTCGTGCAAAACGCCTGAACTGCCTTGGCAGGTTGGGTCAGCAGACCCCCCGTCAGGAACAAGCCGATGCGGCTTGCACCGTGCGCACGGCACGAAAGCCTTGCCCGTTGCCGCAACTCCACGGGTTCAGTAGGGATTTGGGACGCCAGCTACACAGCGCGCTGTATCACGGGCAATGAGCAGCTCTTCGTCGGTTGGAATGACATACGCTGCCAGGCGGCTTGCTTCCTGGCTGATAATACCTTCCTTGCGGTTTACCAGCGCCTGGTTTTGCACTGGGTCGAGTTTGAGACCGAACCACTCGAGTCCCTCACAAATACGCGCGCGGATTTCAGGGGCGTTTTCTCCAATCCCTCCTGTAAAGACAACGGCATCTGCGCCGCCCATCGCTGCTAGGTAAGCCCCGATGTACTTCTTAGCCCGGTAGCAGAACATTGCCACCGCCAGTTTGGCGCGGCGGTCGTCATGCTCGTGGATTTCATCGAGCAGGTCGCGCATATCGTTGGTCAGCCCGGAAACACCCAGCAACCCCGACTGTTTGTTGAGCAACGCTTCGATTTCCCGCGCCGTAAGGCCTTCTTTCATCTCAAGAAAGTCCACAATTGAAGGGTCAATGTCACCAGTACGGGTGCCCATCATAAGCCCTTCAAGTGGCGTGTAGCCCATGGAGGTGTCTACCGAGGCCCCTGCCTTGATGGCACATGCAGAACAGCCATTGCCTAGGTGAAGCGCAACAATGTTGGTCTCTTCTCGTGATTTCCCTGTCAGTTGGCGGTAACGGTAAGCCACGTAGCGAAAGGAAGTGCCGTGGAAGCCGTACCGCCGCAGCTTGTGCCGCCGATAGAGCTGGTAGGGCAAGGCATACAGATACGCTACTTCGCTGAGGGTTTGATGAAAGGCCGTGTCGAAGACGGCAACCTGGGGAAAGCCGGGCCCGAACACTTCCGCCCCCGCCCGAATGCCCTTCAAATTGGCCGGGTTGTGCAGTGGGGCTAGGTCAATACAGGCCTCAATCCCACGGATAACCTCATCCGTGATGAGCGTTGAGTGAGTGAAACACTCACCGCCATGAACTACTCGATGACCAATAGCATGGATGTCTGAAACGCTCTGGACCTCTGCAATCCCTGACTCGCCAGAACAGGCCCAGCGCAAGATATGTTCAATCGCCTGACGGTGATCTCGGATTGGCGCCGTTTGTCGCGAAACCTTGTCGTTGACGCGGAAGGTCAGGACGGCTTCCCCGCCAATGCGTTCGATGACTCCCGAAGCCAGTCTCCGGTCGGCATTCCGCTCAATGGCTTCTACGTCGGTAGCGATGATTTGGAACTTGACCGACGAGCTGCCGCAGTTGAGAACGAGAATGTTCATAGTCCAAGGTTTTTTGAATGTCTAAAGCTAGGCAAAAACACTTAGTAACTGCTGGCTAAACGTTGTCGTCTGGTATTCCCACTTGCATACCGAGTTTGTAGAGTGCGCAGTTGTGTGGGCAGCAATGAAAGCTGGCCCCTCGTTGTCATTCTGATTTTCGAGTAGGATTGAAAGCAACTTCTACACGCGCACTGACGTCCACCTGCTGAGGTGTCACAACCACGGAAGCGAGGACAAACAAGACGAGGAAAACTCCCATGCGCGCCCTAACCCTGCTTTGCCTGAGCATGTGGCTTACTGCATCGGCCATTGCCTTTCCGTCTGTCTCCGGCGCTCAGGGGGCCGCTGCACCTGACGCCGTAGCCGCCTATAACCAAGCCACTCAAGCGCTGTCGGCCGGGAAGTACGAAGAAGCCATCCAGTTGTATACTCAGGCCATCGAGCGCAAGGCAGACTTTCCGGAAGCGTATAACTGGCGTGGATTTGCCTACCGCACCACCGGGCGGCGCGAAGAAGCCCGCCGGGATTTCGACCGTGCCATCCAGTTGCGCCCCAACTATGCCAAAGCCTACGAACTGCGCGCCCTGACGCTCTACGAACTCGGCCAGTACGCTGATGCCGTCAAGGACTACACCGAAGCGTTCAGGCTCGATCCTAAGTCCCAGTCCAATATCGGCTACCGTGGCCTGTGCTATTTCGGGCTGGAGCAGTACGACGAGGCCATCCGTGACTTTGATGCCGCCATCAAGGCCAGCCCCCGTGAAGCGCTCTGGTTTGTCTATCGAGGTCGGGCTTACGATGCCAAACGCGACAGCAAGCGCGCCCTGTCGGATTATGAGCAGGCGTTGCTTCTCGATCCGAACAACGTCCGGGCGCGGACGGCGCGGGGTGTGGCGCTCTACGTGCAGGGGCAGTACGAACGTGCCATCGCCGATTTCGATGTGGCCCTGCGCGCCGAACCGAACAATCAGGACCTGCTGGCCTACCGCGGCCAGGCCTGCATTGAACTCAAGCGCTTCGACCAGGCGGTAAAGGACTTTGACGAGCTCGTGCGGCTTGCGCCCAATGCCGCGCGCGGCTACATCGGACGTGGTTTTGCGCGCTATCAAGTCAAAGACTATGCCATGGCGAAAGCGGATTTCGACCGCGCGCTGGAGCTCGACCCCAACACCGGCAAGGTTTTTTGCTACCGTGCCATGACCTACCGCGAACTAGGGCAACTCGAGGCTGCCGATGCTGATTTCAAACAGTGCTTTGCGCTCGATGTCGGGCAAAAGGCCGTGTACGGCAAGGCTGCCGAAGATGTGGCGTCACAGCTTGAGGTTGCCGCACCGCCGCCACAACCTTCTGCACCACGCCGCCAGCCACCGGAGGATCGCAGCGAACCGCTAAATGACACAACCGGTCGAGGTGGGCGTCCACGGCGGGTCACGACCGGGACACCCCCCAACCAGGGGCCGCTGCCGGATGACCAACCGCCGCCGCGTACGGCCCGCCCCGGAACGCGCCCAGACCCAGCCCCAGTCGATCCTGCTCCGCTGCCAAGAGACGAAGTGACCCTAGGGCGTTCGCCTGCTGGCGCCGTGTCGAGCATTGGTAATCCCCAGGCACTGGCTTTCCTGCGGGCGATTCGGGATGGCGACGAGCTGCGTGTCCGGCAAATGCTCCAGCGCGGGATGTCGCCTAACGTAGTGGCGGCCAACGGCATGACGGCGCTGATGATCGCGGCCGATAGCGGCTATGGGCGCATTGTTCAGGCCTTGTTGCAGGCACAGGCTGATGTTGGCGCCGTAGACAGCCACGGACGAACGGCGCTGATCTATGCCGCACGCACCGGCAACATTGAATGTGTGACGGCGCTGCTCAGCCGCGCCGGCATCGGGCTTGACATCCAGGATGAAGAAGGCATGACAGCATTGATGCACGCTGCTGACCGAGGCCACCGGGCAGCCGTGCGGGCAATCCTGGCCCGGCGTCCCAACGTCAATGCGCGTAACCGCGCCGGGATGACCGCCTACACCCTGGCCGTGCAAAACGGCGATGTGGAAATCATCAATGCCATCCGCGCCGCCGGTGGCCGTTAGCAATTTCGCCATTGTGCTACAGGTAGACACCGTGTGGAAGTTCGCCGGCTATGGGCAGGCAGCTTTCCGTACCGGTTGCGCTGTCAACTCACGCAGGAGAGCCACAACACCCGGCCGGCCTTCGCCGATAAGCCGGGCGCGGCGCGCGCGATAGTCTTCCAGCACCGCGAGCGCCCGTATGCGGAGTTGCTTTTCTTCATCGGTTTCTGTGCTTCCTTTGGGAACCGCCCATGTAAATCCACCGGTGGACCGTGTGTAGGTCGGGATGTGTCTGAAATCACGTTCGACGAACTTGCCGGTAGCTGCTTGTGAAATCCCGGCGGTGACGAAGAAATCCACGGCGGCGTCGGGATAGCCGAAAAGATAGCCGTAACCCCGCCAGCGAGCCGCCTGATCCGCCTGCTCGACGGTGTGCACAACGGCCATCGGATGGGCGTTGGGCGTCAATCCAAAAGGCGCAAAATAGGTTGGGTGTGCCCGGATGGTCCGCTCCAAGGCGGCGCGGTTGAAAACTATGCCTTCGGCATAGCGTTTCCCGTCATACACGGCTGCAAAGGTGAGTACGTCGGCATAGAAGCGGTCGCCGCACCGGAAATGGGCCAGCAGGGTGCGCGTCGTCTCGATGTCGGCCAGTTCCGGCCTGGCAACCTCAAACTGAAAATGTACGTAGCCGCTGCTCATCGGCTTGAGATCGGCGGCAATGGTATACAGGGCTTCAGAATCCAGCATCGCCAGGAACAAAGCTTCGGCGCGCGCCCGTTGTGCTGGTGGCAGATCGTCTAGCGAAAAACAGTCGGTTGGCGCCGCAGCTTCCTGGGTGCGCGGCTGGGGACGTTCCTGGGCGCGGGCCCAAATGGGGAGTGGCCACGCACCGAACGACGCCAGTAGCAGCACCAGCGTTAGGGAGAGCCAGATGCGGTGCGGAAATTGGTCTGGACGGGTCATAGGCAAGGTAGGGTGAACGAGCCGTATCAGTGCTTGTGCGGCCGTCCGGCTTCGTGGCCTTCCTTAGGGCCGTCTTTCTGAACCCAGAGCACGCGCCCGGTGCGGTCAATGTAGGCCATCCGCTCATCAAGCACGACTTGCGCCACTCCGCCCATAAAGCGGTGCGTGTGGGAAAACCGGGGTGGGATAACCATCTTGCCAGTGCGGTCAATGTAGCCGTAGAGCTTGCCGATCTTGACGGCGGCCAGTCCTTCGGAAAAGTCTTCAGCGTCGTCAAACTGCGGTGGAATAACGATGTTGCCGGCTTTGTCAATGTAGCCGTATTTGCCGTCCTGTTTGACCCACGCCAGACCTTCCCGGAAAGCATAGGTGCTGTCAAAGATGGCCGGAATGACGAGCTTGCCGGTGCGGTCAATGTAGCCGTGCTTGCCGTTGATGCGTACTCCGGCCAGCCCTTCCCGGAAGCCAAAGGTGTTTTCATACTGAACGGGGATGACGATCTTGCCGGTGTTGTCAATGTAGCCAAATTTGCCGTCTTCCCGAATCCAGTAGAGCATGTCTTCCATGGGCGGCGTTGGCGTCTTTTGTCCCGGCTTTTGTTCTGACGTGGCTTTTGCTGCAGCAGCTTTTGGGGGACGGAGTTTGTCTTGCGCCGTAGCTGCCATTGCCGGCAGTCCAATCAGGATGACCGATGTCAACAAACAATGCATGGAGCGGTACATGGAAGAAGACCTCACTAAAAACATCGGTTGGCTATTGTCCACGGCTGCTCAGTGTAAGGCGGATGTTTTTGAATGGGAAGTCACAGAAACAGGAAAGATACGAATTCCAGTTGCGCTGGTGACTACAAAGGGCGCTGTGGCAGATTCTAGTTTGTAGCTATGACCACGCTGACGGCTGTTTTGGAAAAAGCGATTCGCCTTGAACCGCTAACGCCGCATGAGGCCCGACTGTTGCTGGGAACAACAGACTCGGCAGCACGGCAGGACATTTTCGCGGCTGCCCATGTATGCAAGCAGACGTTGGTCGGGTCGCGCGCAACCTACGTCATCAATCTGAATCTCAACTTCACCAACATCTGCACCCTGCACTGCACCTTCTGCGCCTTTCGCCGCGAAGCTGATGCGCGCGACGCCTATGCGCACAGCATTGACGCTGCCGTAGAGAAAGTTGTGCGGTATCACCGTGAGTACGCCATAACCGAAGTAACAATTCAGGGCGGACTCAACCCGGCTCTTCCGGTAAGCTACTACTTTGACCTGCTGCGCGCGCTCAGGCAGGCCTGCCCGGACGTACACCTGCATGCCTATTCGCCACAGGAAATTGACTTTATCCAGCAGCGAAGCGGCTGGTCGCTAGGTCGGATTTTTGATGCCTTGCGCAAGGCTGGACAGGGCACGCTCTGCGGGACGGCCGCCGAAATTCTTGTCGAACCAACGCGCCGTAAAATCTGCCCGGAGAAAATCACTGGGGCGCGCTGGCTGGAAATCGTCCGGGCCGCGCACCGGGCTGGCACACGCACGACATCCACCATGCTGTTTGGGCACATCGAGTCGCTGGATGACCGGGTGGCGCACCTGGATGTCTTGCGCCAGTTGCAGCGCGAGACCGGCGGTTTGACGGAGTTTATCCCGCTGCCGTTCATTGCCGCCAAATCGCCGCTAGGGCGCGCCGTAGGCCGCCGTGAAATTGCCGATGAGGAAGT
>Ga0308416_1000882_pt1 | contig 10285 bp, 10 predicted proteins | sample HotsprSampleOS60_FD_203468 | JGI IMG/M metagenome (GOLD analysis project Ga0308416, IMG submission 203468) | Hot spring phototrophic mat microbial communities from Octopus Spring, Yellowstone National Park, Wyoming, United States - 20090730_OS60 ... | reverse complement strand
TCCATGCGGAGCTGGGCGCAGCTCAAACCCTGCAAGAGCTCGGGCTTGTGGTCGGTGGCAACCACCTCGGCCCCCTCGGCCACGAAGCGCTCGGCGGTGGCCCTGCCGATGCCCTGTCCTGCTGCTGTGATGAGGGCTACCTTCCCTTTTAGTCGCTGCATCTACACCTCCTCTGGTACCGGCACCTCCCCATCGAGCAGCCCCTCGGCCACCAGGTCGCGCCAAAGGCCCGGGGGGAGCCGGGTTTCGAACATCTGTAGGTTCTCTTGTAGTTCAAGGGCCGAGCGCGCGCCGGTGAGCACCGAGACCACCGCGGGGTGGCCCAGCGGAAACTGGATGGCAGCGGCCTTGAGGGGTATCCCGTGCTGCTGGCAGACCCGCTCTAAGGCCAGGGCCCGCTCGATCAGCTCGGGGGGCGCGGGCAGGTAGTTGTAGGTGGCCCCGGGGGCAGGGTGCGCCAGCAGGCCGCTGTTGTACACCCCGCCCACCACCACCCCGATGCCCTTTTGCAGACAAAGCGGTAGCAGTTCCCGCAAAGCCCCCTGCTCGAGCAGGGTGTACCGGCCCGCCACCAGCAAAAAATCGAAGTCACCCGCTTTAGCAAACTCCAAAAGCCAGTCGGTATGATTCATGCCCACCCCAATGGCCTGCACCACACCTTGCTGCCGCAGATCAACCAGGGCCCGGTAGGCCCCCTGCATCACCTCGGCCACGCTGCGGCCATCGGCGTCGGGGTCGTGGATGTAGAGGATGTCCACCTTCTTGAGGCCCAACCGCTCCAGGCTCTCCTCGAGCGAAACCAGGGTGCCACGGTAGCTGTAGTCGTAGACCTGGGCCAGCAGGGGCACCCCTTTTAAAAAGGGCTCCCCTTGAGGGTCGAGCTGGCTTGGGTGCAGGGGGCCCGGGCGCAGGAGCCGCCCCACCTTGGTGGAGAGCACAAAAGCTGTGCGAGGCTGGCCTTGCAGGAAGTTCCCGGTGCGCTGCTCGGCCACCCCATTGCCATACTGCGGGGCAGTATCGAAGTAGCGCAGGCCGGCCTGCCAGGCTGCCTCTAACGTGGCGCGGGCCTCCTCCTCGCCCACCGGGGCAAACAGGCCCCCCAGGGGGGCGGTTCCCAGGCCGAGGCGGGTGAGGCGCAGGCCGGTTTTGGGGTGCAACTGATGTGCGCTGGCGCGGGGCATGGCTAACCTCCTTGGTGGCCTCTCCAGTAGCTGCCATCGGGGTAACGGTAGGTCTCGCGCGAGGCGGGACAGATCTCGATGCTGTAACCGGGCTTCAGCGGAAGCCGGTAGCGGCCCCGGCGGATTACCACCGGCTCCACAAAATGCTCGTGCAGGTGGTCCACGTACTCCAGATAGCGGTTCTCGAGGCTGCCCGAGACCGCAATATAGTCGATGCTGGACAGATGCTGCACATACTCGCATAACCCCACCCCGCCCGCGTGCGGGCAGACCGGAATCCCAAACTTAGCTGCCAGGAGCAGGATGGCCAGGTTTTCGTTCACGCCGCCCACCCGGGCCGCATCAATCTGGCAGAAGCCGATAGCCCCGCTCTGCAGGAGCTGCTTGAAGACCACCCGGTTTTGCACGTGCTCCCCGGTGGCCACCTGGGTGCCGCTGCCCTGCAGAGCTTTTTGCAGGGCAGCGTGGCCTAGGATGTCGTCGGGACTGGTGGGCTCCTCGATCCAGAGAGGGCGGTAGGGCAGCAGCCGCCGTACCCAGTCCAAGGCCTGGGGCACATCCCAGACCTGGTTGGCGTCCAGCATGAGCCGGTTTTCCCAGCCGATCTCCTCTCGCACGATCTGGCAGCGCCGCAGATCGTCCTGCAGGTCGCGCCCCACCTTGAGCTTGAAGGCCCTGAAGCCCTCCTGTAGGGCTTTGCGGCATAGATGGCGGATCTTCTCGTCGGGGTAGCCCAGCCAGCCCACGCTGGTGGTGTAGGCCGGGTAGCCCTCGCGCAGGAGGTAGGCCTCGCGCTCGGCCTTACCGGGGGCCATTCGGCGCAAGAGCTCGATGGCTTCTTCGGGCGTGAGGGCGTCGGTCAGGTAGCGAAAATCAATGCAGCGCACCAGCTCCTCAGGGCTCAGATCCACCACCAGCTTCCACAGGGGTTTGCCCTCGGCCCGGGCCCACAGGTCCCAGACCGCATTGATCACCGCTGCCGTGGCCAGGTGCACCACGCCCTTCTCGGGGCCCAGCCAGCGCAGCTGGGAGTCCCCAGTAATGTGCCGATAAAAAGCCCCCATGTTCTGGGTGAACTCGGCCAGCGGACGGCCTACCACCAAGGGCCGCAAAAGCTCGATGGCTGCACAGACCAGGTCGTTGCCCCGGCCAATGGTGAAGGTCAGGCCGTGCCCTTCCAGGCCGGTGTCGGTCTCCAAGATCACGTAGGCTGCCGAGTAGTCGGGGTCGGGGTTCATGGCATCGGAGCCGTCCAAGAAGCGCGAGGTGGGAAAGCGAAGATCTAGGGTTTTGAGTTCTTGAATTCGCATATTTGCCATCTAAATTTCCTCTGCCGCCCGCTGGCCCTCACGGTCGATGCGCTCGAGCGTGATCTCGGCCGATTGCTCCCCCCGTAAAAAGGCCCTCAGGTTTTCAGATACCACTGCCTCTACCGCTGGGTAGCGGGGGTGTTTGGGGGGGAACCAGGCGTATTCCAGGGCCTGTTCCAGCAGGTCCCAGCGCCGGGCCTCCAGGGTGTGGGGCGGGGTTTCCTGGCGGATGGCCGCCAGGGCATCGGTGCGGGCTGGCAGGGTACCCAAGCGGGCCTCCAGGAGCTGGGCTTCCCTCGAGGTCAGATGGCGCAGCAAAGCCAGCGCTAGCGCACGGTCGGAAGTTTTTCGGGCCAGGGCAAAGGTGTGGCTGCCAGCATAGGTCGCCCGCCGCACCGGGCCCACGGGGTAGAGGGCCAGGCCCAGGTGGTCGCGGATGGGGCTTTCCCGGTAGCGGTGAAAGCTGCCGGGCCAGTCGGTGGTCAGGCTGGCCTCCCCGGCGGCAAAACAGGCTGTCACCGCGTCGAAGTCCCACTCGGGGGTTTCGCGGGGGGCCGCTTTGTGCAGGGCGGCCAGGATTTCCAGGGCCCAGCGTCCCGCTTCGTGCTGGGCCTGGGGGCGGGGTACCGGGGTCTCGTACAGGTAGTGCCCGGCGCTGCCACAGAGCTCGAAAAAGTGCCCAAAAACCCCCGAGCCCTTGCCCGGAAAAACAAACCCGTAAGGCGGCTGGGACTGGGCTGTTTGCACCAGAGCCTCCCAGCTCTGGGGGGCTTCCTGCACCCGGTCGGTGCGGTAGTAGAGCAGTTTCACATCCAGGTTGCGCGGCAGGCCGAAGAGCGCCCCTTCGATGCGGGCGAGCTCGAGGGCGCGGGGATCGAAGACCGCCAGCTCCTTTGGGTCGAGCAGCCCGTCCAAGGGCTCCAGCCACTGCTGTTGGGCGGGGGCAAACTTGGAGTGGGTGGAGACCAGGTCGAAGCCCGCCCCCTGACCAAAGGCCTCGGCGATGCGTCGGTTGAGGTCAGGGTGGTTGACAGCCCGGATGACCTCGATCTCCACCCCTTCCCGCCTGGCAAACGGCTCGATGGTCTCGTACAGCCCGTCGTACATAGGGCCGCCTACCACCAGGGCGCGCAGACGGGGCCTCATCCTTTCACCGCCCCCACAATGAGGCCCCGCTCGATGTAGCGCTCGAGCACTAAGGCCAGGATCACTACTGGCAAGATCATCAATAGGATGATTGCCGACATGTACCACCACTCGGTTCCGCGCGTGCAGCTCATGGCGGCCACCATCAGCGGCATGGTCTGGCTGTTGGCCTTGGACAAAAACAAAGCCAGCAGGTACTCGTTCCAGGCAAACACCAAAAGCAGCAAAAAGGTGGCCACCAGCCCGGGGGCCGCCAGCGGCAGCACGATAGTCCAGAAGATGCGGTAGCGGCTGGCCCCATCGATCTGGGCGCACTCCTCGATATCCTGGGGGATGTTCTGGAAGTAGTCCCGCATCAGCCAGACCGCAATTGGCACGTTGATCACGGTGTAACTAATGATCAGCGCGGTGCGGGTATCCAGCAAACCCAGTTGCTGGAAGAGCAGGTAGATGGGGATGACCACCACCACCGGCGACAGGATGCGGTTGGAGATCAGCCATAGGGCGATCTCGTCGTTGCCCAGGTGTTTCCTGAAGCGCTTGCCCAGGGTCTGTAGGCCCAGGATAAACCCGGCTAGGCCCAGGCCCACCGCCGACGGCCAGGGCATCCCCAGGGCCACCAGGGCCACCGTCAACACTAGGCAAGCGATAAATAAAACGATAGCTCCCACCCTGGGCCGGTACTGAAACCGCGTGAGGGCGTAGGCTGCGCTGGTGCCTAGGAAAAGAGCCAGCAGGGCGCTGCTTAGGGCCACCACCGCGGTATTGGCGTAGGTCCGTTGCACGTCGGGGCCCAGCGTGCCCAGCACGTACTCCCAGGCGTGTAGGCTGGGCTTAAAGTCCACCCAGGGTAGGTAAAAGGGGCCGCTGTTCACGTCTACCGGCAGCTTGAAGGAGGTGATGAGCAACCAGTACAAGGGAAAGAGCACGAAGAGCGAGGCCAGCCCCAGGGCCAAGTAGGTAAGCCCTACCTGCCAGGGAGAGGGGGCTAGGGGGGAGCGCGGGCGACTCATAGTTGCCCCCGGGCCCGCGGCAACACCCAGGCCGCGTACAGGCTGGTCACCAGGCTCACCAGCAGCATGAGCAAAAAGCCCAGGGCTGCGGCAGTGCCAATGTCCAGGGTGCGCCAGGCGAAGTAGGCGTGTAAAGTGATGGATTCGGTAGCGGTTACTGGGCCGCCGTTGGTGAGGATGTTGGGAAGATCGACAATCTTGAACCCCTCAATCAGCCGGATCAGCACCAAGGTGGCGCTGGCTGGTAGCAGATGGGGGAAGATGATGTGGCGAAATACCTGCCAGCGGCTGGCCCCATCCACTGCGGCGGCCTCGATCTGTTCCTGGGGCACGCTCTGCAGGGCTGCCAACAGCACGATGAAAGCAAACGGCGTCCACTGCCACACATCTCCGATCAGGACGGCCAGCCGAGCGCCCCAGGGGTCGTTGACCCAGGAAAACCCCCCCAGGCCCAAAGCCTCCCAGAGGGGCACCAGGGGGCCCTTTCCGGTATCGGTCAGCATCCGGAACATGTAGGCGACCCCGATGGGGGTGATGGCCAAGGGCAGTATGAAAAGTATACGGAAAAAGCGGGTGCCGGGTAGGCGCTCGGCGCAAAGCAAAGCCAGCCCCAGGCCCAGTAGGTACTGCAAGGCGGTGCCAACGGTTACGTAGAAAAGGGTGGTTTGTAAAGTGCCCATGTGGGTGCCGGGCAAGAGGCGACTCAGCAAAAGCCAGGTGAAGGCCATCAGCAAGAGGCCCCCCAGCAGAGGTTGCACCAGCCATACCGAAAACGGGCGCCTAGCCCGCCAGCGTCGGTACATCACCACCCCTAGGGCGAGGGCCATGAGGGCTAGCACCCCCAGCACCCAGTCGGTGGTGCCGGGCCGCCCTAGAAAGTGCCCTTGCTCGCTGCCTAAAAGCAGTTTGCGGTAGTTGGCCAGCCCCACGAAGCTCAGCTCGAGGCCCCCATCGCTGAAGCGCAAACGGGCCAGAGAACTATAGAGAGCGCCTACCAGAGGAAACAGCACGAAGGCCAAGATAACCAGCACGGTTGGCAGTAAAAAAGCTGTGGCCGCGTTTCGCTCGAGCCAGCCTACCCAGCGGGTCCAGAGATCGGCTTGTGGTGGCTTGCTTTCTGCTTTTTTCATCTCCAAATCCCGAAATAGGGGTGGGGATAGCCCCCCACCCCTTGTTCTGGGTTAGCGTCCGGCAATTCCCAGCGAGGCCAGATAGGCCTGGAGCTGTTTCTGCCGACCTTCGGCGTTGGTGATCTCCTCCCAGCCGTTGTGGATCTGCTCCTGGGCCTGGGCGATGGTCAGCTGGCCGGCCAGGTACTCCGAGAGCACTCGATCCAGCACCACCTGTTGGTACTGCTGGGCTTTGGGAATGCGCAGGTCGAGCACCATGTTGGGACTGTTGAGGCTCTGCTGGATGGCCGTCAGGTAGTTGCGCGCCCCAGCCTCGCTAAAGCCAGCCGCCACCCAGTTTTGAATATCGCGGAACTGCGAGATGCGGTAAGGGTTGAAGCCGGTGATCCCGATAGTCACGTCCTTGTTGGACTGGGCGGGCTGGGACATGAAGCTAAAGAGGGCATAGGCCGCATCCTTTTTGTTGGCCGCCGACTTTGCGTTGATTCCACCTGACCAGCCCCCAAAAGCCGCGTAAGGGGCTCGGTTAACCCCGTTGATGGCGTGGGGGCAGAGCTGCGCGGTGCAGTTCACCAGGTTGCCGGTGTTTCGATCCAGTACCCGGCGACTACCCGGCAGAATCACCGCGCCCACTCGATCCTTGACCCTGGAGGTCTGGGGGTCGATGGACAAGGGTCCAATATCGCCCCAGTCAATAGAGAGCGCGCAGCGCCCGCTGGTAAAGAGCCCGCGGGTATCGCCCACATCTAGGTTGAGCTCATCGGGCGGGCCAAAGCGGGTGGTTTCCCTGTAGACCCGCAGAGCCTCGGCAAAAGCCTGATTCTTAACCAGTGGCTGCATGTTGCGGGTGTCGAAGAAAGCCCCCTGGCGGGTACCCTGGGTCTGGACGTAACCCCCCAGGATGCTCATGAACATCCAGTAGCTCTGGGCGTTGCGTTTCTTGGCGATACAGCTACCAAAATCGGGCCGGCCATCCCCGTTCATGTCCCGCCCATTGGCGCGCTGGGCGATGTTTAGGTAGTCGTCCCAGGTCTGGGGTGGCTGCAAGCCCAGCTGGCGCAGCACATCGGTGCGGTAGTAGACCATCTGGAAGTCACCGTCCAGCGGGACGGTTAGGATTCTGCCGCCATATAGCGCGCTGAACTCGCGGAAGAATGGCGCGATATCGTTCCACTGAATGGCAGTATCGGCCCGCACCCGCGCGGTCAGGTCCTCCATAATGCCAGCCGGGGCAAAGTCGGCCATCCATTGGGGTGCGAAGATCCAGGCATCGTAGCTGTTGGTGCCGGTGGTGGCATCGGTCAGAATCTGCTGGTAAAGGTCGGAGAAGGGCACCACCGTCACGTTGACTTTGGCTCCGGTGGCCCGCTCAAAGGTGGCAGCGTGGCGACGCAGGGGCTCAGCGATTTGCGGGCCGGTGAAGGTCAGCACGTTGATGCTGACCCCCTGGAAGCGTCCGGTTTGGGCCAGGGTTGGAAGCGCGAAGAAAACCAGAGAAATAGAGAATTTCACAAGATTTGGTACCATGTGAAGCACCTCCGCTGTGGAGAGACTTGCCTTAGGCCGAGTCGCTTTCCTAAGTATGCGAGGTACCCGAGGCTGACGTGGCCTTACGATCCATCGTTGGCGCGCTGGCTCTGGGGCCTCGGGGTCTATCTCACCTCCTCCTGCCAGGGTGGATCTGCCCCGGCTCGCGTGCAGGTCAGGGCAGCCACCTTCGTCGCGAAAGAGAGCAAGCCAGTAAGCTGCTCGGAATCTAACGAGAGCAGTTGTCCACGGGATGTGTTCCCGGAGCGATATAGGCCTACCAGCAGGCCAGCCATGAAAGCATCGCCCGCGCCCACGGTGTCGACCACGTTTACCTGGGGGGCCGCTACCCGCACCTGGTGACTTTGGGTATAGGCCATCGCCCCGGTGGAGCCCAGGGTCACCACCACCAGTGCTGGGCCCTGCTCAAGCCACTCTTCGGCAATTTGCTTCACCGACCGACCCGGGTACAGCCAGTCTAGATCGGCTTGGCTGGCCTTGAACAAGTCGCACTGGGCCAGCCAGCCCCGCAGGCGTTCCTTGTAGGCCTCTTTATCTGGGGCCTCACGTTAGGGTCAAGCGAGATTAGGCGCTGACCTGCTTCCCGCTGCATCAGGGCCTCGAGGGTGCTGGCGGTGGGCTCGAGCAGCAGCGAAATGGAGCCGAAATGCAGGAGGGCCCTCGGGGGAAGCTCAGGCGGCAAGTCGGCTGGCTTTAGCAGGGTGTCTGCAGTGCGATGGGCATAGAAGGAAAATGACTCCCCCTGTGCACTGGGGGTCACCACCGCCAGGGTGGTGAGTTCAGGGCCTCGCGCAGCGTAGGCCAGATCCACCCGGCTCTGGCGCAGGTGGGCCTGCAACAGCTCCCCGAAGGCATCGGTAGAGAAGCGGCCCAAAAACGCGACAGGTACACCCAGCCGCCCGACCCCGAGCGCCACATTGTAGGGTGAGCCGCCCGGATGCGCGCTAAGCAGAAAACCATTCCCGCTGGGCACGGGCTTCAGATCGATTAGGGCCTCTCCCGCAGCAATGATCACCTGCCCACCTCCCGCATAGACTGCTCGAAGACCCTGGCGGCCTCGAGGGTCATTGGTTCTTGAAAGAGACGTTCGGCGATGTTTATCGGGAAGGTTAGGGCGCGCACCCCTAACTGCGCCAGGGTTGTTAGGTCAGCAGTGCTGCGAATCGAGGCCGCCAGGATTTCAGTTCCCGAACCGATGGACCGCAAGGCCTCGGCCATCTGGGCGATAATTGCGTAGCCATCGTGCCCCGCGTCATTGATGCGGCCTAGATAAGGGGCTACGAAGGCCGCGCCCACTGCCGAGGCCAAAAGAACCTGGAAAGGGGTATACACTGCTGTGATACAGGTTCGCACATTCTCTCGGGCCAGCCGACTAGCCGCGCTTAGGCCCTCCCGGGTGGCGGGCAGTTTCACGACCACCCGTTCGTCTATACCGGCGAGGGTCTGTGCACACCGGTATAAGTCCTCGGTTTGCGAACCCCAGGCTTGGAGATAAACCTCCCTTGCTCCCGCCTGTAGCGCCGCTTTAGCGAAGGAGGGTAGCTCTTCTGCAGACAGCCCGCTTTCCCTCAGAATGAGGGGGTTGGTGGTCACCCCGTAAAACACACCTGTGCTCAGCAGGGGTTGCAGCTTGGCTAGGTTGGCCGAGTCCAAAAACAGTCGCATCTTAGTCCCTCTCGCAGGGCCTGGCCGTGGAATGCCGGATGAGCAACCGGGTCTTAAGCCGCAGGGTGTGGCCTTGCATCTGCTTTCTCTGTTGCAACAGCGAGACCAGCATTTCGCAGGCCAGGAAACCGATTTCGTAAGCGGGCTGGGCCACCACGGTCAGGGCGGGTTCTATGAGCTGGGCCCAGCGGGTATCGTCGAAGGATACCAGCGAGATCTGCTCGGGTATGCGCAGGTCCAGATCGCGGATGGCCTGCACAGTTCCGGCTGCCATCTCGCTGTTGCCTACGAAAAGGGCGGTGGGGCGTTGGGAAGGGGGGCGCTTTAGGAGCTCCATAGCTGCGGCATACCCTCCTTCCTCCCGGTGGTATCCACAGGCAACGAGCTGTTCATCGAAGGGAACCCCGGCCTGTTCTAGGGCTTGGCGGTAGCCCTCGAGCCGCTCCTGGGCGGTGGTAATGACCGGTTCACCGGCCACCATGCCAATCCGACGGTGGCCGAGCTGGATTAGGTGCTCCACCGCCTCGCGGGCTCCCAGGACATTCTCGGCCAGCACTGCATGAATCCCTGGGGAGCCGCTGGTGCGATCCAGCTCAATGATAGGAAGATTGCGCAGATACTGGAGACTTTGCAGGTGTTGTCGGGTCTTGGCGGTGGGGACGATCAACAAGCCCTCGGGCAAATGGCTTTGCAGCTCCTGTAAGTAGCGGGCTTCCTTTTCGGGTTGCTCGTCTGAGTTGAACAAAAAAACCATGTAGCCGTGCTTCTCGGCTGCGTCCTGTACCCCCTTGGCCAGCGTAGCATGGAAGGGTGCGAGAATATCCCCCACAATTAGGCCCAGCAGGTGGCTCTTTTGCTTACGCAAACTCCTGGCCAGCTTATTGGGCTGGTAGCCTAGTCGCTGGGCTGCTTGCAAAACCCGCTCGCGTGTTTCACGGGCTACCAGCTCAGGTTTAGTTAGTGCCCGAGAAACCGTAGACGGGGAAACTTTGGCGGCACTGGCCACGTCGGTTATCTTGACCATATACTGCAATCGTTGTCATATGTGCTTGCCAATGGCCGTCCACTTACGTGCAAAACGCGTAAAAGAACTGGGTCTAGACGTCCTTTGTTTTTGACAACGATTGTAGGAAGTATTGCACATTCCAGTATATTTGTCAACTGCCTGTAATCGGTCAACACATCTGAGACTCTTGGGGAACCAACTCCGCCTGTAGTTTAGCCAGGAACTCCAGGGGAGCCAAGCCCTCCAGGGCCATGTGGGGTCTATGGCCGTTGTAGTACGCCAGGTA
>Ga0308416_1000876_pt1 | contig 10319 bp, 8 predicted proteins | sample HotsprSampleOS60_FD_203468 | JGI IMG/M metagenome (GOLD analysis project Ga0308416, IMG submission 203468) | Hot spring phototrophic mat microbial communities from Octopus Spring, Yellowstone National Park, Wyoming, United States - 20090730_OS60 ... | reverse complement strand
CGCAACATTGCAAAAATCTGTTCAAAGGATTCAGGATTGTGCGCATAATCAACGATGACCGAAAACGGTTGCCCGGCATCAACTGCTACCATCCGGCCTCGTGGCGCTCGTACACCGGCAAGAGCGGTAGCGGCCGTATCAAGCGGAACCCCCTGCGAGAGAGCGACCGTCAGCGCTGCCAGTGCATTACTGGCGTTAAATTGACCGGGAAGCGGTACAGTGACTTCCGCTTCCCCCCACGGTGAAGACACCCGCAACGTGCTACGAGTTGGTTCACTACGGACAATGACTCCCCGCACCTCTGCGGGGGAATTAAGCGCATACCGCAATCGCACAGCATCAGCCGGAGCTGCGGCGAGAAAATAGTGATGATTGGGATCATCGGCATTAACAATTGCCCACCGTTGACCAGAACGCTCGGTAAGCAGGGCAAAGAGTTGTGCCTTATCGGCCCGATACTGTTCAAACGAACCGTGGTAATCAAGATGCTCGTGACCGATATTGAGCATCACAGCTACGGCAAAAGCACAACCGACCAGCCGGCCCCACCGTGGGGAGAGCGCATGCGAAGTAGCCTCAATAACAGCCGTATCACAGCCGTCCTGCACCATCTCACGGAGCAAGGCCTGCACCTCTGGCGCCTCCGGTGTGCTCTGGCGCGTATCGTTAGGCCATCGGCGTGATCCAATCTGGAAATCGACCGTATTGATCATCCCGACTCTCCGCCCGGCAGCGGTTAGTAGCTGAGCTGTTATATCGGTTGTCGTACTCTTCCCTTTCGTACCGGTAATCCCAATCGTGATCATGTCTCGACCGGGATAATCGTAAAATGCAGCCGCCAATGGCGCCAGGGCAACCCGACTATCGGCAACAACAACGACCGGAACCGCCGGATGGTGCGACCCGGACCAATAGCGACGATCAACCACTACCGCATGTGCCCCCTGAGTAATGGCCTGTTCAATAAACTGGTGACCATCGCTATGCTGCCCACGAATGGCCACAAATAGACTTCCCGGCCTGACCCGACGCGAATCGTAGGTGAGCGCCTGTATCGGTAATTGCGGATCGCCTATAAGCTGATATTCACCGAGACCGACCAGGAGACTGGCAAGAGATTTTGTCACGCTATCCTCCAATTTTCTGCTTTGCCAAGGGATAGAGTGGTGGCAGCAACACGAGATCGAAGGCCGGCATCAAACGAACGATGCGGCCACCAAAACCCTTTTTAAAACGATACACACCGATCAACGGGTCCTGCTGAGCAGCTTGTTCAAGCGCCGTGCGCACCGCTGCATCGTCGGCAAATGCTGCCTGACCGAGCGCATCTGGGATACCCCAAAAATCATAACCGATGCAACCGCGCTCACGTGCCCAGCGCAGTGCCTGCCATGCCAGCAAATGATTGGCGCCGCTCCGTAATCCCTCCGTCGTCGAACCACCGTAGAGGTAATAACCGTAACGCGCATCAGCCAGGATCAGATGTGCTGCCACTGGCATCGCTTGGGCTTCAGCAATGAAAAGACGGGCGTTTGGTTGATGCAATCGCCATACCGTGGCATAGTAGTCAGCACTGTGAATACTGAATGCTGCGCGTTCCCCGGTTGCCCGCATAATATCGTAAAATGGAGCGAGATCGGCTTCATTCCCCACCCGCACCGTTACTCCGCATCGTTCAGCGCGCCGAATATCGGCCCGGTGACCTTTTGAGCAAGCAGCGAAGAGGACCGATGCTGGAGCCTGGAGATCGAGCAACACCGTACTGCGCGGTTGGATAGTATCGGCGACCACGAGACGGCAATGATCAAACCAGGCACGTAATTCGGCAGCTCGCAGGTCGCGTTCGCTGATGTTTGGCTCGAAGCGGATCATAATTGCTGCCATCTGTCGGCCTACTCGTCGTAACGCCTGTATCAACAATTCATCAACGGTCGGATCACCAGAAAAGAGAGGACCGCGTGGCGTATAGCCAAAAGCCAGACCGAAAGAGCGCCGAAAGAGCACCTGGGCACCGGCCAGGATAGTACCGGCTGCATCGAATACTGCCAGGCGCCGACAATGCCAGCCAAACAGCGCTTTCATTGCCCCCCACGGGCTGGCCTGCAAGAAACTTCCATGCGGATGCGTGGCAACAAACGCATCCCAACGCACAGAAGATGGTACATCAACCCGCCACCGATCCCTCATACGCGCACCCATTGCCGTTCAGCATAACGCATGGCCGGAAACGCAATCCGTGCGGCATACTCGGTCACGGCAGCCGGCATCGCCGCTGCCCCACCAAAGAGGACATTCAACTGGCTAGAATAAGCCGAAATAGCCGTAATCTTCACCTGAAGCAACGCCTCATCGAGTGGAACATAGCGTGGGGCATAGTGCTTACGACCGATCATTGCTAACCGCTGTTCAACAGCCGACGGCTGGCGAGCATACGGAAAATCTTCGTAATACCCATAGCGTACATCAGCAGCCTGCAAAACACTCGTCGCAGCGGCAAAGACTAACTGATGATCGACATGCATCCCAACGGCCAGTGGCACATAAAATGTAGCATGCGGATAGCGCTCGACCAGCGTTGTCGTCAGACGTACCACTGCATCAATGAGCGGATCATCGGCTATCGGTGTTGCAAACAGACTCACTTCATCGGCATACACATCGGGGCAGCGATAAATTGCATCAAGCTCAGGCAACAACAGCGCATCGGCGCCAAGCACACCCAGCGCGGCGGCATCTTCAACCCGACGATGGGCTACGACAGATGATGGCGGCAATGCCCAGCGTTCGTGGAGCGATTGGGCAAATGCACTGAACCCCGCCTGAGCAGAGGGTATACCACTACAAACATTGACGACCAGCACCCGCTCGCCAGCCGCCGTCATACGCGCAATGAACCCGCCACAGGAAAGCGCCGCATCATCAAGATGCGGCGACAGCACAATGTGACGATAGCCATCAGGCAATGCCGTGGCCTGATCGGTAATAAAGGCCATACTTCCTCAGAGGGTATCAAGGTCGAGTTCGGCGAGTGCATCTTGGGCAACCTGAGCACGCACCTCATCACGAGAACGGGCAATCCGCTGGAGAATCCGTCGCGCATCAGCCCCACCAACCTGGCCTAACGCCCAAATTGCAGCCAGAGCAATTTCGGTATCCTCATCATCGACGAGCGGTAACAATGCAGGCAACAATTCCCGTCCATCTTCACCGATCTCACCAACTGCCCGTGCCGCCTCGTAACGCAACGATGGAGATGGACTTTGCAGCTCGCGCAAGATATACGGGAACCATTGGCGCCGCATTGAGCGCCCCATTGCCAGCACCGCACTCTCGCGCATGTAGATGTCATCGGTATTGTAGGCACGGTCAACCAGTTCCTGCGCTGCTGAAGACTCGGCAAAATAGCCTAATGCCTCAATTGCCCGACGCCGTACCTCAAAGGGCTGATCAGGATCGGTAGCCGCTTCAACCAAGACATCATGCAAGCGCTGACCTGCACTGAGCGACAGATCACCGATCTCAGCACGGTAGGCAAACCGTGCCAGACTGAGCAGCGCCGCCGCTCGCACTTCACCTGCCGGGTCGTGGAGCATCTGGATCAACCGATCCATCATCTGCTCATGGTCGTCTTCCCATAATCCTTCAATAGCAAGCACCCGAATTTGAGCGTCCTGATCGGCCAGACATGCCCGAAAGACCGGCCGGTAATCAAGCTGAATCTGTTCTTCGGCCAGCTCGGCCAGTAAACGCATAATATGGCGTCGGCGTTCCAGACTGAAGCGCTGCCACTGCTCCCAAAAGATATATACGCTCTCTGGCCCTAAATTGGCCAGCAACTTCAGATCAAGGCGTGTTGGCGCCTTCTCCATCGTATCGAGTTGGGCAACACGCTCGGCAAAACTCAGAGTCATGGTAAACCTGCACGGGGAAACGCGACACAGCGACGATGCAAAGCCAAGACCCCACACCGTCGCCGGTCATGCTTACTCATCTTCATCAATATAACGACCACCCCGCCGACGTAAAGTAGGTTGGATTGGCTGGTCTTCCTCTTCCACATCCTCCTCTTCGGTATCGGTTCGTTCCATCTGCGGCAGGGTAAAGAAATACGTTCCAGACGCTGCGGGATCGGCTGTGATCGCCGGATGACTATCGAGCAACGCTTGCAAGAACGAACGTGAAGCTGGACGCAGCACGTTGTAGGCAACATATAAATCATTAAACGTCACCCGATACACCGGCTGCTCGCGGCTCCCACCCCGCTCGCCCATCACCTCGCAAACATGTTCAAGTACCATCTCGGCCTTGCGCCGTTCACTCATCGGGAAAGCCTTCAGATTGCGCAATTTCCCGTAGCGATTCTGGGTCGGCAATACATCCTCATCAACGGCACAGTAGAAGGTGAGATTGGCAAACGCAAACCGGTTCTTCTTCTCGTCAAAGGTCAGCAGACGATCCGTCGTCTCACCACCCTCTTCGTAGCTGATGGTAAAGACATTCACCGCGTCAGTCCGACTAATCGTGATCAAAGCGCCGGGCACAAGATACTCGCGGAAGAAATCTTCTAGCCCCTGCAACCAACCACCACGATTCCCGCTCGGATAGCGCACTTCAACCAGATACGTTCCGAAATGTTGCGATGACTCGAAGCGAAGGACTGCACTCCGTTGATCGGGGAAAACCGGTTTCGGCAGTAGGGTCGCCAATGCAGCATCTAGCGGAAGCACCCCATATTCCCACTCAAAGAAGGTTAGCAAGCGAGTTACACTACCACTGGCCTGAATGGCCTCTGCACTCTGATCGGCTAGACTATCATCAAAGCCCTCGATCAGATACGAGGTCAGTTGGCCCATCTCAGATGCTTTCACCCGCTTAGAGCCAATTGCCGGCAAACCCTTTGTTGACCAAATATTCGCGCCTTCTACGCCCACGAATTCAAAATCTTTCTCGCGCGACAGGCGATAATTCAACGAAAAGCGAAAACCCTCGTAGTCGGGTTGGCGTGGATTATGGTAATACAGATCGGCAATGATCTCGGTATCGAGCAATGGCTCATTGCGTTCGAGGATGTAGTCACGGATCTTGCGCAAATCGTTCTTGCCAAAGCCAACCAGGCTCGCTTCCGGGTAATGCAATCGCCCGAAACTAACGATCCGCTGGAGTGGATCTCGAGCCAATCGCTCGGCCAATATGCGCTCAAGAGCCGGGCCATACTCAGCGACAATCTCTGCTGGCGAGCGGCTCAGGTCAATTGTCAAACCATCAACTGTCAGCACGGTTGAATGCTCGCTGGAAGTCGGCTCAGCAATAGGAGCTGCCGATGGTTCCTCACTAACACCAAGCGTCGCAACCGGCTCTTCAACATCAGTTGGTGGTACCACTGCCACTCCTGGCTCTTCACCAACCGGCGCCGGGCCTGCCCCCTCAGCAACTGGCTGCTCGACAACAACCGGTGTCGTCGCACCAGCTTCCTGAGATTCGGGCTGAACTACCGGCTGTTCATCCATCTGCGTAGCCGCCACTAACCGGGCCTGCTCGATCCAATAGTCTGAGATATAGACTGGTTCGACCGTTGTAATTGCCGGACGCGATGTAGAGACGACAACGCTCAAATCATCAATCGGCAATGGATTCTCCGGCTCGTAGAGACGCTGCTTAAACGTATGCGGATCGGTAGTATCACGGGGAATGTACCGTCCCTGACGAGAGGTCACATAAATGACTTGACCGTTAACCTCTTCACGGGTAAAGCGCTCATCAGCCGCCAGAGCTGCTTCCAGTTCAGCCTGCACACTTGCCGGATCGCGTTGCAGCCGAGCGGCAAAGAATTCGACCAGATTACTCAGCGTCTGACGAATAGGGGCATCAATGGCGAAGAGAATTCCCTGTGCGGTCATCAGCCGCCATACTTCATCGGCCAGTGTTCCTGTGGTGGCAGTCATTCGCCCTCCTCCGTCACCAGCTTGCAAAGAATTTCAAGATATTGCAGTAACAAGTCTCTTACATCTTTCGGTTCACCGCTTGCCCGTAGCCATTGGAGTAAGCGGTCGATGGCGGTATCGCCAAAAACGATCGTCTTTGCGTCCATCATGCCCCCACAATCCTCAACTTATAGACAATAGGAAACAGAGAGGCGCAACTTGCCTCCCTGCTATCCGTAGGGTGTACGATATAGCTTACTGTATTGTAGCATTGCTCAGCACGATATGCAAATAGTAGGTCGTGCAGGGAGAGGTTTTCAGCGTTCTCATACCAATCCTGTTCGCGAAAACAGTGGATCCTGGTGTGCGAGCATCTGCATCCCCCCTTCCCCCCGCAAGCGGGGGGATTGAGGGGTACGAGCGGCGCTGGCAGGATGATACACGGCTTGCACAGATAGGATTGGTATCAGATACAGGTTCCATTGCAGCCACCTGGGTGCGCGGGCCTCCGGCCCCGGAAGGCGATGCGTAGCGGGCCGCGTTGAGCGACCCCACGCAGCCACCTGGGTACGCGGGCCTCTGGCCCCGGTAGGCGGCGTGTAGCGGGCCGCGTTGAGCGACCCCACGTAGCCACCTGGGTGCGCGGGCCTCTGGCCCCGGTAGGTGGCGTGTAGCGGGCCGCGTTGAGCGACCCCACGCGGCTACCTGGGTGCGCGGGCCTCCGGCCTCGGTAGGCGGCGTGTAGCGGGCCGCGTTGAGCGACCCCACGCGGCTACCTGGGTGCGCGGGCCTCTGGCCCCGGTAGGCGGCGTGTAGCGGGCCGTGTTGAGCGACCCCACGCAGCCACCTGGGTACGCGGGCCTCCGGCCCCGGTAGGCGATGTGTAGCGGGCCGTGTTGAGCGACCCCACGCAGCCACCTGGGTACGCGGGCCTCCGGCCCCGGTAGGCGGCGTGTAGCGGGCCGCGTTGAGCGACCCCACGTAGCCACCTGGGTGCGCGGGCCTCTGGCCCCGGTAGGCGGCGTGTAGCGGGCCGCGTTGAGCAACTCCACGCGGCCACCTGGGTGCGCGGGCCTCCGGCCCCGGTAGGCGGCGTGTAGCGGGCCGCGTTGAGCGACCCCACGTAGCCACCTGGGTGCGCGGGCCTCTGGCCCGCGTCGTGTGATGCACATGTAGCACCCATTGGTTGACACATCAGCACACCATCACCCTCCAGGTCCCGATCCACCACCTCCTCCTACGTGCGGGGGTACGAGTTGCGAACCCACCCCGACCATCGGGGGATAGGCAGACACGCCAACTCCAGGATAGGGCAGTGCTTGCAGGCGGGTTAGGAACCCGCCCCGACCACACGCTGACGATATAGAGAAGGGAAGTATATCGCAGGACTAATCTGACAAACTATCGAGGGCCATAGCTACAGCACCAATTGCGACACTGTCTGGCCCCAATATCGAAGCCACAACCGGCACTGGTCGAGCAAACTGGGGAGCAATGAAATGATTCACTTTGGAGGCAATTGCTTCGACGAAACTATCGCCGCCGATACGCACAACAATGCCTCCTAAGACGACCATCTCTGGATCAAGTAATGCAATAATCTGCGCAATTCTGGTTGCCATCAGATCAACCGTATGCTGGACAACCTTACGCGCCACCGGATGATCACTAAAAATATCTTCAAGACGATTAGTCATCAGACCAGCAGCAGCAGCTCGTCGGAGCAATCCACCAATTGAGACCAATTCCTCAAGCGTCTCCGGGCGACCATCACCATCCCAGCCATGACCTACGACCGCATGCCCAATTTCGCCTGCCATAGAATGAGCACCATGGTAAAGGCGACCGTTCAACACCGCTCCACCACCTACACCACTGCTCAGGTGAACGTAAAAGAGATGCTGACACCCCTTCCCAACACCAAAAACGGCTTCACCGAGTGCGATCAGGTTAGCATCGTTGTCGATCAAGGTTACTGTATCAAACGCCTGTTCAAAGCGTTCCTGGAGCGGATAGTTTTCCCAGCCCGGTCGGCGTGGCGCTAAGCGAACGGTGCCATGCCGGAGATCGACTGGGCCGCTAAAGCCTACGCCAACCCGTACCAGCCGATCAACAGTCACCCCTTCCTGAGCCATCAAGCCACGAGCCAGCTCGATAACACGATTCACGGTTGTTTCAGGGTCTTCGTGTTCGACCGATTCGATGGCAGCACTTTGATAGGTATGGTGCTGCAAGTCAACCAATGCAACCCGCAGACCGTAGCTACCCAGATCGATACCAAGAATATACCCTTGATTGCCAAGAACGCCCCACAGGTTCTGCGTCAACCGTTCACCTATCAGGGTAGGCAGATCTTTCATAGGGGTGTTCCTCTCTGAATTCAACGTATGTTCGGCACCGGTATTGTGAGATTATAGCACATCCTGATGGTCTCGCGCAGAACGCCGTGGTTTTGGTTCAGCAACAAAGATCAGGATGGCAATCACTCCCAACACTGCGGCGGTGATCCGCGACCATGACCATCGCGGTTGGGAACAGTCAGTACACATGCTTACGTTCGCCGCCGGTGGTGTAACGGTTGGCAGCGCAGTGGCAGTTCCTGTCAGGTAACCGGGCAATGGCGAACGTAGTGCTAGCGAAACGGGATGTCGCTCGGTAGGCCGTGAGGATGTTGATGGCGAGGGCAACACAGTATCAGTTGTGGCAGGTATTTGCAGAGAGAGGTTGATCTCGTGCCCAGGGTCGGTTTGCAAAGAAGAAACCGTGAGTTGGCGCCAGATAATGTTATCAGTCGCTGCTGCTGAATAAGAAAATGTATCTATCACGTTTCCCGTTGGATCGTGCAGGGTTACTGTATCACCGCTGTTGTTCAGAAAAGAGCGCGTGATCGGAATACGTACCGTTGCCCCTGCCGCCAGGGATTGCTCAGGAATCAAGCGACGTTGTCCACTCCCATCGGTAAAAAACCATCCTTGCAGGTCGATAGGTTGTACGTACTGACTGCTGAGTTCAATCCACTCATATGTTCCGGTGGCTGGCGCCGGTAAGAGCGCACTGATGATCACCACACCGGTAGGCCAGGCCGTTGGCTTAGGAGTCGGCGATACGGTCGGCGTGCGAGTCGCGGTCGGAGTCTTCGTGACCGTTGGTGTCCGGGTCGCGGTTGGAGTCTTCGTGACCGTTGGTGTTCGGGTCGCGGTTGGAGTCTTCGTGACCGTTGGTGTCCGGGTCGCGGTTGGAGTCTTCGTGACCGTTGGTGTCCGGGTTGCGGTTGGAGTCTTCGTGACCGTTGGTGTCCGGGTTGCGGTTGAGGTGTACGTCGCAGTGGGCATAGTCGCTGCCGTAGCCGTAGCAGTCGCAAGTGGCGATGATGAGATCGTTGGCTCAGGAATGTTGTTGGTCATCCCAGCCGTCGCCTGTGTACGCACCACCCACTCGGGTGCGCCATCGCGCACACGGGCATAGACCGTCGCTGCGCTGAGGGCCGGGTATTCGACCGCCGTGCTCATCGCCGTCGCCTGCCAGAACAGCGTCAGCCGCGCCCCGCCGTCGGGCAGCGTCCCTTTCGTGAGCGGTACCAGTAGCCATTCTCCTGCGGCCAGCCTCACCGTTGGCAACGAACGCACCACGCGGCTGCCCGTTGCACTCACCCGCTCAAGCTGCCACTCCGCCAGCTCGACCGCCGTCGGCCCGCGATTGTACAGCTCGATCCACTCCTCTTCACCGGCTGCCGCAATTTCGTTGATCACCACCTGATCCACGGCTGCCGACATTGTTGGCGTAGGCGATGACGTTGGCGTTGGCGATGCCGTGGCCGTCGCGCTCGGCGTGGCCGTAGCTGTCGCGCTCAGTGTGGCCGTGGCCGTTGCGCTCGGCGTGGCCGTGGCCGTCGCGCTCGGCGTGGCCGTGGCAGGCACATCATTCGTCATCCCAGCCGTCGCCTGTGTACGCACCACCCACTCGGGTGCGCCATCGCGCACACGGGCATAGACCGTCGCTGCGCTGAGGGCCGGGTATTCGACCGCCGTGCTCATCGCCGTCGCCTGCCAGAACAGCGTCAGCCGCGCCCCGCCGTCGGGCAGCGTCCCTTTCGTGAGCGGTACCAGTAGCCATTCTCCTGCGGCCAGCCTCACCGTTGGCAACGAACGCACCACGCGGCTGCCCGTTGCACTCACCCGCTCAAGCTGCCACTCCGCCAGCTCGACCGCCGTCGGCCCGCGATTGTACAGCTCGATCCACTCCTCTTCACCGGCTGCCGCAATTTCGTTGATCACCACCTGATCCACGGCTGCCGACATTGTTGGCGATGGCGTTGGCGTAGCCGTAGCCGTGGCCGTCGCGCTCGGGGTGGCCGTAGCTGTCGCGCTCAGTGTGGCCGTGGCCGTCGCGCTCGGGGTG
>Ga0308416_1000873_pt1 | contig 10327 bp, 10 predicted proteins | sample HotsprSampleOS60_FD_203468 | JGI IMG/M metagenome (GOLD analysis project Ga0308416, IMG submission 203468) | Hot spring phototrophic mat microbial communities from Octopus Spring, Yellowstone National Park, Wyoming, United States - 20090730_OS60 ... | reverse complement strand
TGGTGCAAAGCCAAAAACTTCACGCCACCTGCGATTTCTCCGTGATCCGAGAGGTTGATGCGGTCAGTATCTGCGTTCCGACTCCCTTGCGCAAAACCGGCGATCCCGATCTCTCTTTTATTCTGAACGCTACCGACCAACTGGCGCAGTACATCCATCCTGGGATGGTGGTGGTATTGGAGTCGACCACGTATCCAGGAACGACCCGCGAGATTCTCCTGCCCCGCCTGGAACAACAGAACGGCGTTGTGCTGGGCGAAAATTTCTTTCTCGCCTTCTCCCCGGAACGGGTCGATCCCGGGCGCACCGATTGGACAACCTATAACACTCCAAAAGTCGTCGGCGGGATCACCCCAGCCTGTACGGAAGTCGCCAGCCGATGGTATCAACAAGCCCTTCAGACGGTTGTGCCGGTTTCGTCGGCCGAAGTGGCAGAGATGGCAAAGCTGCTCGAAAACACCTTCCGCATGATCAATATCGGGATGGTTAACGAGATGGCCATCATGTGCGATCGGCTGGGGATCGATGTGTGGGAGGTGATTGACGCCGCGGCTACCAAGCCCTTTGGCTTTATGAAGTTCACCCCCGGCCCGGGCCTGGGAGGGCACTGTATTCCGATCGATCCGTTGTATCTTTCCTGGAAACTGCGCGCCTTGAAATACACTGCCCGCTTCATCGAGCTGGCTTCCGAGATCAACACCAATATGCCTCGCTATGTGGTGGGGAAGGTGCAGGACGCGCTGAACAATCAAGGGAAAGCGCTGAAAGGCAGTGAGGTGCTGGTGCTAGGGGCAGCCTATAAAGCAGATATCGACGATCTGCGCGAATCGCCAGCCCTGGACGTGATCGGGTTGCTGCATCAGAAAGGGGCGCGGGTAAGCTATCACGACCCCTATATTCCGTCTTTGAACCACGATGGCCTGGACTACCAAAGCGTTCCCGATCTGATGGAAGCCGTTCGTCAGGCGGATTGCGTGGTCATCATCACCAATCACAGCAACTATAACTACACCGCCATCCTTGAAAACGCCCAACTGATCGTTGACACCCGCAACGCCTTGGGGAAGCTCGGTAAGCATAACCCTAAAGTAGTTAGGCTCTAAACAGCTACGCCAGCCGTAATAACCAGGATATAATTTATGAGAGCATGAATCCTTTTTTGCAAGATTCTCTCTTTGACCTGGAAACCTTCACCCTGCTAACCGCTCGGCGCAGGAATGTCCTGCGTTCACCTAAACAATATGGCAGCGCCGATCAGGATGCGTTGCCATACCTTGCCGAAATGAAGCTGGAACTACTGGATGACCCACAGCCCATTCAGTTCCAACCCAACACGAATGAAGCAGTGCACCGTTGGTCTCCTTATGTGCAGGGCTTTTCAGCAAGTTTCGTTCAGCGCACGCTAGAACAATATCGCTCTGACTATCAACGGCCGATCATCCTTGACCCTTTTGCTGGAAGTGGAACGGTTCTTGTCCAATCGAAATTCAATGGCTATCCTTCGGTTGGAATCGAGTTAAACCCTTTGCTGCACTTTATCGCCAGCGTCAAGGTTCATTCCTGGGTCGTTTCGCCCCAAAAGTGGTTGAAGATTGCTAAAGCAATTCTTCAACAGAGCAAACAACCAAAAACTCCGCCCTTTTCTGCCCCTCCTTTTCTCAAATCGGAAACCCATTTTCGCTTGCCTGTCTTGCGCAATCTCGAAAAGATCAAAGGTTCAATAGACGCCTTTGACCCAACTACGGAAGAAGAGCAACACTTAAAGAATTTACTCTTACTGGCTTTTACCTCGATCTTGATTGATTGTAGCAACCTCAAGCGTTCGCCCTGTTTAGGGTATTGTCATACCAAGCATGTCGAAGACGATGCTCCATATCGATATTTTGCTAAAAAAATAGAGCAAATCGGCGAAGACCTCTGGCTGTGCCAAACCGAATACCGCGCCGCGCTGAACACCTCCAGTACTGTTCTGCTCGGCAATTCGATGCAAGTCGCTTTGCCCGAATCCTGTGATCTGATTATTACATCTCCCCCTTATATGAATGGTTTGGATTATGTGATGAACTATAAGATCGAGATGGGCTGGTTGGGTTTTGGGCAAAGCCATCGTGATCTCAAGCGACTCAAAGACCAGATGGTCGTCTGCGATAACGTCTCGAAAGGGCTGATCCAGGAATTTGCAGTGGTTAAACGCTACACCCACCCCTGGATTGAACAAATCAAGGCGGACATCTCAGAGAGTATCCAGCGTCGCGGAAATTATCGTCGTCAGGATATGCCCGAAATCGTCCACAAATATTTTGGTGATATGTATCAGGTGATGAAAAACGTCGTCCAGTTCTTGAAAGACAACGGGCGCTTTATTCTCATGGTCGGGGATAGCCTGATTGCTGACATTTATGTCCCAACCGATTTGATCCTTGCCCAAATGGGCAGCGAATTGGGGTTGCGAATCGAGCGCTTAACCAAAGCCCGTGAACGGCGCTCTGGACAGGTTCGCAGTTATCGCCTGAGAGAGACCATTGTAACCTTAAAGAAAGCGCGCTAATGGAGCGGGGCGATCTCGGTTTCATTCGCTTAGAAGATGAGCACTTAGTCCTTGCTTATAAACAAGGTGAAAAAGAGATTACTGCAGCCTCAGTTTTACCTTATTTGGAGAATTGATCGCTATGGCAAATTATCTGGTCACTGGAGCAGCGGGCTTCATCGCCGCGCGGGTGGTCGAGAGACTGCTTGCCGATGGGCATACCGTCTGGGGTGTAGATAACCTCAATGACGCCTATGATGTGCGTCTCAAGGAATATCGCCTGAACCATCTCCAGACCTTCCCCAATTTCACCTTTGAGCGCCTAGATATCGGCGAAGCCGAGGCGGTGCAGAAGCTGTTCGCCAGAATGCCTGGCGAGGGTTGGCAGGCAGTGATCAACTTAGCTGCGCGGGCTGGCGTGCGCCAGTCGTTGCTAGACCCCTGGGTGTATTACCAGACCAACGTGACCGGCACGCTCAACTTGCTCGAAGCCTGTCGCCAGCATGGCATTAAAAAATTTCTCTTAGCTTCCACCTCGAGCGTGTATGGGGCTAAGGCGCCCTTGCCGACCCCCGAAGCGGCTTCCAGCGATTTCCCGTTACAACCCTATGCCGCCAGCAAGAAAGCGGCCGAGGTTTTGTGTCATACGTACCATTACCTCTATGGTTTGGATATCAGTGTGGTGCGCTATTTCACCGTGTACGGGCCGGCCGGGCGACCGGATATGGTCATGTTTCGCTTTGTGCAAGGGATGATGGAGGGTAAGCCGATCACCATCTACGGCGATGGCACTCAGTCACGCGGCTTCACGTACGTGGAGGACATCGCTGAGGGAACGATTTTAGCTCTGCAACCCTTGGGATATGAAATCGTTAACCTGGGCGGGCATGAGACCATTCAAATCGGTGAGTTGTTGCGTCTTTTTGAACGGTTAACCGGCCGGCAGGCGCAGGTGATCTATGCACCGCCCCACCCGGCAGATATGTACGCCAATTGGGCGGATACGCGCAAAGCTCAAACTTTATTGGGATGGCAACCCAAAGTCGGCTTACAGGAGGGGGTGAGGAGCCTGGTGGAGTGGTATCAGCAGGAGCGTGCCTGGGCAAGCCAGATCATCACATGAACGCGAGAATGGTTGACCGTCTTCGCCAAGCGGGAAGGGAAATCTTTGCCAATCCCCTCTTGCGGCGGGTGGTAAAAAATTCCGCTTACCTTTTCAGCGCCACCGGTCTCTCGGCGGCGATCGGGATGCTGCAGGGAATTCTCACTGCCCGTCTCTTGGGGGTGGAAAATTTTGGTATCCTGGGGGCAATCACGGTTTTCACCAGCGTGATCAACCGTTTTGCCTCCTTTCGTATGAGCGAGCTGGTGGTGCGCTATGTCGGCGAGTTTGAAGAAAAGGGGGAGCAGGAGCAGGCTGCCGCCTTGTTCAAGGGGGCGGCGTTGGTGGAAATGGGGGCTTCGCTGGTTGCCTTTGCCCTGATCTGGGCCTTAGCGCCTTTCGGCGCCCGTTGGTTGGCGAAGGATGTCAACACTGCCACCTGGTTTACGCTCTATGGTTGGATCGTGATTGCCAACCTGATTGCCGAATCTTCGACCGGCTTGCTCCAAATCTTCAATCGCTTTCGCCGCATGGCGTGGTTGCAGGTTGCCGGCAGCCTGGTGACCTTGCTTTTGATCGGGTTTGCCTATCTCAACCGTAGCGGCCTGACGGGTGTGCTATGGGCGTACATCTTGGGCAAGTCGATTGGCGCTTTGGGTTTCACCCTGGCTGCGCTGAGCGAGGCAAAAGTCCGCTGGGGAGGGCGCTGGTGGCAGGCGTCTTTGAGCCGCTTGCGGCCAAAATTCGGGGAGCTGGCGCGCTTTGCCCTCAGCACCAACATCAGTGCTTCGCTCAGCCTGATCAACAAAGACAGTGAACTGTTATGGATTTCCTTCTTGCGTAATCCTCTCGAGACGGGGTATTATAAACTGGCGCTTTCGCTGATCAACATTGTGCAAATGCCGGTCAGCCCCTTGCCGCAAGCCACCTATCCAGAACTCTCCCGCGAGATGGCGCGGCACAATTGGGATGGCGTGCGCACTTTGCTCCGCCAGGGGAGTCTCCTGGCGGGTGGTTATACACTGGTGGCCGCGCTTTGTGTGGCGGTATTGGGCAAACCGCTCATCGGCTTTCTCTATACCGATCCCTATCTGCCGGCCTATCCGGCGCTCGTGATCCTGTTGGTGGGCTTTCTGGTCGCTAACACGTTCTACTGGCATCGCTCTGCCTTGCTCGCCATCGGTCGGGCAGAATTCCCTGCCCAGGTGAATTTCGTCTTAGCGATAATGAAGATCGGTGGTATCTTCTTGCTGGTGCCGAGATTCGGCTATTTAGCCAACGCCGCCCTGCTTTCGGCTTCGTATCTGCTCGGCGTTAGCGTTTCGGTAGTCGTCTTTGCCCTGACCCTGCGGCGACGGGCAAGCCAATCGATTGTCCAGAGCCTGCCATGAGAGTAGGGTTTGTGCTTCCTGCCGTGCAGAAACCGAGTGGCTGGCGCACGTACGCGCTCGGCTTGATCGGCGAACTGCTGGATGAGGTGGAAGCGGTCTTGTTTGTGCCAAGAGACGAGGTGGCTGCAGCCCAAAGGGAGTTTCCTCAGGTTCCCGTCCTGGCTTTGCCGGCCACCCAAAGCGCCAGTTTGCAAAGCCTGAGCGGCACGTGGCGGTTGTGGCAGACCTTTCGGGCCATCCGTTCCCTGAACCTATCCTTGGACCTGGTGCATTCGTTGGAGGCTTATCCGACCGGTCTGGCGGGGCACTGGCTGGCGAGAAGGTGCAACTGTCCCCATCTCCTCACCGCCCACGGCACCTACGGGGTTGTTTGGAAAGCCTCATTTTTTGATCGTCTCCTGTATCGGCAGGTGCTCCGTTCAGCAGCCCATCTGTGTCCGGTGTCTCAGGCAACTGCCAGGCGGGTCGAGCAAGCCTTTGGGGACGTGCTTGAGCATGTTCCGATCACCGTGATTTTGAACGGTAATCAGGTTGCCCAGCGCGTTGCGGCGGAAATAGCCCTGACCCGCCGTTTGCCGCAGACCCCGACCTTGCTCAGTGTGGGGGAGGTCAAACCGCGCAAGGGGTATCATATCTCCCTGCGGGTTTTTGCTCTCTTGCAAAAAGAAATCCCAACGGTGCGCTATGACATTGTCGGCAACTGTCCAGACAATGCCTACACCCAAAGCCTGGGCGAGTTCATCCGCCAAAACGGCTTAGCGGGCGTTCGCTTCCATGGCGCAGTCAGCGAGGCAGATCTGGCGCGCCTCTATCGGCAAGCCAGCCTGTTTCTGCTGACTCCTCAGGATGGGGCGGGGGCACAAAAACTGGCCTTTGAAGGTTTTGGACTGGTTTATCTGGAAGCCGGGGCGTACGGCTTACCCGTGATCGCCAGCGATTGCGGCGGAGTTGCCGAAGCGGTGCGGAATGGCGAGACGGGGTTTGTTTTTGCCCAAGACGATGTGGCGGGGATGGCGCAGGCAGCGCGGCGGTTGTTGACCGATGAAGCGCTCAACCGAGGCCTGGGACTGGCAAATCGCCGCTGGGCGGAGACGCTCACCTGGAAACGGTGCGCGGCGCAGTTTTTGGCGATCTATCGCCGGGCGGTGGAGAAGCGATGAAAATCGCCCTCATCGCGCCCACAGCTTTACCCTCTCGGCGGGCAAATGCCATTCAGACGATCCGCATGGCGCATGCTTTTGCGCGACTGGGGCATGAGGTTTTGCTGGTGGCGTATGCCCCTCACCCCCAGACCCTCACCCCTGACCCCTCTCCCAGGGGGAGAGGGGAGAACTGCCCCTCACCCCCAGCCCCTCTCCCACAAGGGGAGAGGGGAGTGAGCCCTCACCCCCAGCCTTTCTCCCACAAGGGGAGAGGGGAGGAAGCCCCTCACCCCCAGCCTCTCTCCCACAAGGGGAGAGGGGGGAAGAGCCCCTGACCCCCGGCGCCTCTCCCAGAAGGGGAGAGGGGAGGGTTGAGGATGAGGGAGCGGAAATAGGATGGCTGGCGCTGGCGGCGGAGTATGGGTTGGAGAGCCAGTTCAAGGTTTGCTGGCTCAAAGCGCAGCCATGGGCGCGGCGATATGACTTTGCCCTGCGGGCTATGTGGCAGGCGCACTGTTGGGGAGCAGCGTGCATTTTTACCCGCCTGCCACAGGCGGCTGCGCTGGGAAGTTTGTTGGGAAAAACCACCCTCTTCGAAGCGCATGATCTGCCTCGCGGCGGAGCGGCTCATCTGTTCCGTCTCTTTCTGTTGGGCAGCGGGGCGAAACGGCTGGTTGCCATCTCGCGCGCCTTAGCGGATGACTTGCAGAAGAGTTTCCCTGAATTGAGCCAGCATGAGGCGGGCTTTCTCTGCCTGGCTCCCGATGGGGTGGATTTAAGTCAGTACACTCCCCTGCTTTCCCCTGCCGAAGCGCGCCGAAAATTGCATGCGTGGGGGTGGGAGCTGCCGCAGGGATTTATTGCTGGTTATACCGGGCATCTGTATCGTGGGCGGGGGGCAGAGCTGATCGTTGCGCTGACGTCCAGCTTGCCGGAGGTGCATTTTCTGATCGTGGGCGGGGAAGCAGAGCAACGGCAATGGCTTGAAGGCCACTTGCGCGCCCATGGCGCAACCAATTACACCCTGACCGGCCTGGTCGCTCCCAGCCAGGTTGCCCTGTTTCAAATGGCAAGTGATGTCCTGCTGATGCCATATCAGGAAAAAGTTGAGGCTTCTTCGGGTGGGGATATTGCCCGCTACCTCAGCCCGCTGAAGCTTTTTGAGTATCTCGCCAGCGGGCGGCCGATTCTTGCCAGCGATCTGCCCGTACTCATGGAAGTATTGAACGCCGAAAACGCGATTCTCTTACCCAAGCAAGAAATTGAGGCCTGGGAGAACGCCTTGCGAAGGTTGATGCAAAATCCGCAGGAGCGCCAAAAACTGGCTGAGGCTGCCCGCCAGACCGCCGAACAGTATAGCTGGGAAAGCCGGGCAGCGCGTATTCTGGCTGATTAAACGAAAATCCAGGCCGGTCTGTAAGCCGCATTCTGTCCAGCGGTCCTGCCCAGGTACGCCGCAGCGCAACCGGACAGCCGCCTGGGTGATCATCTCTCTAAGGGCACGCGTAGCCGCGCACCTCATGCGGCCTACCCGGGACTCGGGCTTTGACACCAGGAAGCGAGCAGCTTCCCCGCTTGCGCGCTTGTCCCTGCTTGGCCTTGCTCCCGACGGGGGTTACCTGGCCAACCGCATTGCTGCGGATGCCGGTGGTCTCTTACACCACCGTTTCACCCTTACCCTGCCAGCTCTGGCAAGGCGGTATGTTTCTGTGGCCCTATCCGGCGGGTTACCCCGCCCCGGGTATTACCCGACGTCGCGCTCTCTGGAGTGCGGACTTTCCTCAGCTCTGACGAGGCAGAGCCGCGATCACCCGACCGACCTGGCGCATCTTTATCATACCCAAATTCCTATCGAGAGTCAAGCGGCGTTAACAATTTTATTTTCGAAGATGGCGTGGCCAAAATCCCCGAATGGCTTGCCCAGCATTTGCCCAACCCCCAAAACGCCCTGTTCGTCACCCTTTCCGCCGGGCTGGGACTGTTCCTGCTGCTGTTTGGTGTGGTGCAACAACAACAGTCACTTGCTCTGCAAACCTGGCCCTCCACGTCTGGCGTGGTCATCGCCTCCGAACTGCGTTCGTTCACCAAATGGCATGACAACGTGTAGAGCAATTTCTACACCCCCAGTGTTGTCTACCGCTACACCGTAGGCGGGCGCGAATACACCAGCGACCGCTACAGCCTGGGCGCAAAATCGAGCTGGGGAAGGCCTGAAATTGCGCAACAAAAACTGGCGCGCTACCCTGTCGATACCAAAGTGACGGTTTACTGCAACCCTAAAGCCCCTGCTGAAGCCGTTCTGGAGCGGCGCGTGACCGGCGGCTGGCTTACTTGAGCGTTGGGAATCGGGCTTCTGGCGCTGGCGCTTGTCAGCGCGGGGATTTTCTGAGCGGACGCGCTGTGCAGATTCCAACCCTTCGGGATGAACTCTCACCGGAACGATGCCCGTTTCTTTATATTCGCGGTCAATTCGTGGCCGGTTGTCTCAGCAAATTATCATCCCGACTTGTGATGGTAGGTTGTAACTTTTTGTGACATTCATCCCGCTTGACATTTATATAGGATTAGTATATTATAGGACTAATCATATATAAAAGGTTTTGCAATGTCTCTCGAACATGCCATTCTTGGCTTTCTCAACTATCATCCCTACTGCGGTTACGACCTGAAGAAAATCTTCGACGCCTCCATCCGCCACTTTTGGCCGGCCGACCAGAGCCAGATTTATCGCACCCTGGCGCGGTTGGAAGAAAATGGCTGGGTGACGATGGAGCGCATCCCGCAGGAAGAGCGCCCCGATCGCAAGGTCTATCACATCACCGAGGCCGGGCGAGCTGAGTTTCTGCGCTGGATTTCCGGCCCGCCGCCGATGAGCGAGCCTCGCAGCGCCCCGCTGATTCAAGTCTTCTTTAGCGGGCAACTCTCCGATGAGGAAGTCCTTGCCAAGTTCGAGGGCTATGCAGCCATCATGCGCGCAATCCTAGAGAAATACGAGCAGGTTCCGACCCAGATTGAGCAGTTCCAGCAGGAAATCCCTTCGCCGCGGGAACATTTCTTCTGGCTGTTAACTCTCGAAAACGGCATCAGCAACCTGCGCGCTAACCTTGCCTGGGCTGAAAGCGTGATCGAGCGGATTAAGAACGGACAGGTTCCGCAAACATAATGTCGTCTGTTATTCCATCTGCACAGGTTTTGCCGGTCTATGGCAAACCTTAGCAGCCCCTTTATTCGGTGTTTTTTAACAAGAAAGGATACTCCCATGCTCAAGCAACTACCCAAACGCCAGCGCATTCGCAAAGGCCTGGTCCTGCTGGTCTTTCTGACCTTTCCGATTACGATTAACTATTTCTCGCCCTATATCATCATTGACGGAGCGATGAAAGGTATTCTCAACGGCAGCGCAGTTCTCTTTGGACTGTTGTTTCTCTCTTCGCTTGTTTTGGGGCGCGCCTGGTGTGGCTGGGTTTGCCCAGGCTCAGCCATGGCCGATATCGCCGAGCCGCTTAACAATCGAGCGCTCAACCCGGATAAGGTTGCCTGGATTAAGTGGCTGATCTGGATTCCGTGGATTTCTATCATCGTCTGGCTGCTGATTCGGTCGGGCGGTTATTCCCGCGTCGACTTACTGCACCTGACCGAAAGCGGCTTTTCGCTGGATGTCGCCGAAAAGTTCGTCATCTACTACATCGTCATCGCGCTTTTCATCGGGCTGGCGGTCATTTTCGGCCGGCGGGCGGGTTGTCACACCATCTGCTGGATGGCGCCTTTCATGATCATCGGACGCTGGATACGCAACCGCTTTGCCTGGCCCTCCCTGCGCTTGGTTGCCAATGCCTCAGCCTGCTCAGATTGCAAACTGTGCGCGCGCAACTGTCCGATGGGGCTGGATGTCAACGCAATGGTGGAACGGGAGCAGATGGAACACCGTGAATGTATCCTGTGCGGTAACTGCATTGATACCTGCGCCAAACATGTCATTCGGTATGCTTTCAGCGCGGGAGAATAGAAGAAGAAAACCGATCCATTTGCGAACACCTGGAGGGCGTTAGATTCTGACGGGGTGTTTCTTCCCGCCTTGCCGGAAAGTCCCAACAAATCTAAGGAAGTACAAACCCATCCCCGTCCAGCCATGGGCGGGGAGATTTTCGCGGCAGTATGTCAATCG
>Ga0308416_1000868_pt1 | contig 10377 bp, 8 predicted proteins | sample HotsprSampleOS60_FD_203468 | JGI IMG/M metagenome (GOLD analysis project Ga0308416, IMG submission 203468) | Hot spring phototrophic mat microbial communities from Octopus Spring, Yellowstone National Park, Wyoming, United States - 20090730_OS60 ... | reverse complement strand
CTGAAAAGAATCTCGAGCTTCGCACCAACTGGATTATGGTACACGGTAAGCTCGAGGTAGGCACCCCCGAGCACCCCTTCCGCCACCGCGCCATCATCACCCTGACTGGCAACAACCCTAGCGAGGATCAAATGGGCATGGGCACCAAAGTCATAGGGGTTATGGGAGGTGTCCTAGAGTTGCATGGCGAGCCCCGCAAGGGCTGGACTAAACTGGCGCAGACCGCTCCCCGTGGGGCCAACCAGATAACTGTGTTGGACGCACGCGACTGGCGCGTAGGCGATCGCATCGTCTTGGCTTCGACCGATTATAACCCTGAGCAGGCCGAGGTTCGTACCATCACAGCAATTTCTGGTAACACCATAACTCTCAACGAGCAACTCAGATACCCCCACTTCGGCGAGATCACCTTCGGGGTGGATCAGCGCGGTGAGGTCGGACTGCTCTCACGTAACATCCTGATCCGGGGGGATGAGTCCTCGATCAACTCCGGTTTCGGAGGCCACATCATGGCCATGCAGGGAAGCACCATGCGGATCTCTGGGGTTGAACTACACCGCATGGGGCAGCGCAACCTGCTTGGCCGCTACCCTATTCACTGGCACCTCATGGGCAGGGCCCCTGGGCAGTACATCAAGCACTCCTCTATCCATGAGAGCTTTAACCGATGCATCACCATACACGGCACCAGCGAGGTTGAGGTGGTGGGCAATGTGGCCTACAACACCCTTGGTCACTGCTATTTCCTCGAGGACGGCGCCGAGACCAAGAACCTTATCGAGGGCAACCTGGGTATTCTAACCCGTCGTCCCGACGAAAGGGGTGGGGAACGGGCGCTGATCCCCACCGACCGAACCCCGGCCACCTTCTGGATTACCCACCCAGACAACATCGTGCGCAACAATGTGGCTGCCGGCTCCCACCACACAGGCTTCTGGTACGCCCTCCCCGAGCACCCTACCGGTCCATCCTTCACCCCCAACATCTGGCCCCGACGCACACCCTTGGGCGAGTTTTCCGGAAACGTCGCCCACTCCAACTGGGACGGCCTGATGGTGGATCGCGGCCCCAGAAGGGATACCTTGGAGGCAGAGCCCACCAACTACAACCCCCGCACCAACCCCGGTAATCCCAGCAACAACAACAGCGAAAACCCGCCCGTCATAGCTGAGTTCAGGAACTTCACCGCCTACAAAAACCGCAAAAACGCCGCCTGGCTGCGAGGCATTCACCACAAGTTGATCGGGGCGAAACTGGCCGACAACGCCATCGGGGTGACCTTCGCCTCCTCGGAAACCACGCTGGAGGACTCGCTGATTGTTGGCGACAGCGAGAATCTGGGCCACCCGGAAGCTAGGGAATTCCGCGGGGCAGACGGCCGCAGCCTGCCCAGGCCCTGGGCTGTGAGGAGCGGAGGGCCGATCCGGGACAACTTCCCGATTCGCGGATTTGAGTTCTACGACGGCAGGGTCGGCTTCCGCAACGTGGAGTTTGTCAACTTCCAGCCTCTGCGGATCCATGATGCCCAGGGCGGGAACAGCGAGACCCGGGAGGCCGGGGCCATAAGCTACCTGCGCTTTACTCCTTTTCCCATCGACAGCCGCAACTTTGCCGAAGGTGCTCGCTTCTCCAACGCCAAGCCCGTCTACCTGCCACCCCGCTCCGAGCCCACACCCGAGGAAATTAACGAAGACCAAAGCTCCGACGGCTACCGCGGTAGTATTTTCGTCGATCGCGACGGCTCGGTCGGCGGCAGGGCCAACCACGCCATCGTGCTCAACAACCCCTTTTTGCTCGACACCAACTGCGAGGTAGAAACAACCTGGAACGCCGCGGTCTGCAACTACAGCTACGCGAGGCTGTACATCATCAACGAGAGCGAGGGCAGCATTGCCCCGGTCTCGCTAACACGGCTGGACGGCAGCCGCCCGTTCTTCCGCATGTGGGGCACACCCAGGGCGGGGGATAACACCCACTTCGGCGCCACCCTCATCAAAGGCCGCAGCTACAGCCTTGGGGTGACCGGCAGTATGCCGGCGAGGCTTAAGCTGCGCCTCAACAACAGCCAGCCGGGAGACCAGATCACCTTGAGCATGGACTACAGCGGTACACCCCACATCTACCGCGACTACCGGTTCGACAACCGCTTTAGGCTGACACCAGCCCCTTCGCGAGCGGATTTCGACAACAGCACAGGAGATAGGTACTGGATAGAAGGTGGCAGGCTATGGGTCAAGCTGGTGGTTCAGGCAGGACGAGAATGGGCGGCGCTGCACATCTGCAGCAACGATCTATGCAGATGAGATTGCACGCCCTCGCTACTGTCTACCTAGGCACGTGAAACAACAGTGGCTCTTGCCCTCTGGCTGCTGTCCGCCATGGCTTGCAGCTGGTCTGCGGGGTTTGTACCTGATGCCGCTGGCTTTGCCGGAAGACGTACAAGCAGGTAAGGGTAATGAGTTATTCCCCCAAGCGCATCCAAAACCTTGTGCTCGAGGTGTGCGGCTGGCCTTAGGTGGCAACTTGGGCTAAAAAGCATATAATGGCCGGCGGCAGCTCAGCGTAGCTGTTCGTCTGGTTGTTCGGAGGCAAGCGTGAATCTACACGAGTATCAGGCTAAAGAGATCCTTGCCAAATACGGCATACCGGTTCCACCAGGCAAGATCGCCTTCACCGCTGATGAGGCCAAGCAAATCGCGAGTGAGTATGGTGACCTGGTGGTTATCAAAGCCCAGGTCCACACAGGCGGGCGAGGCAAAGCTGGGGGTGTAAAGCTAGCCCGCAGCCCCGAAGAAGCCCGGGAAAAGGCTGCACAAATACTGGGCCTGAACATCAAAGGCTTCGTTACCAAAAAGGTGCTGGTTGCCAAGGGTCTGAACATTGCCCGGGAGTACTACGCAGGCCTGATCCTAGACCGGGCGAGCCAGCGGGTGGTGCTCATGCTCTCCAAAGAAGGAGGGATGGACATTGAAGAAGTGGCTGCCTCCCGGCCCGATGCTCTTATCAAATACCCCATAGATCCCCACAAGGGGCTGCGTCCCTTCGAGGCGCGTGAGTTGGTCAAACGCGCGGGCATGGAGGGCAACTTAAGCAAGCTGGCAGATGTGTTGGTCAAGCTTTACCAGGCCTATGTAGGCATCGACGCTGCCATCGCAGAGATCAACCCATTAGTTATTACCGACAGCGGCGAGGTAGTAGCAGCTGATGCCAAGATCGTGCTGGACGACAACGCCCTCTACCGCCACCCCGAACTAACTCCCCTACGCGAATTTGAGGCCGAGCATCCCCTCGAGGTCGAGGCCTCGAACTATGGTTTTAGCTATGTTAAGCTCGATGGCAATATTGGCGTAATTGGCAACGGCGCCGGGCTGGTAATGTACACCCTCGACCTGGTTCAGCGCTGCGGCGGCAAAGCTGCCAACTTCCTAGACATCGGAGGTGGCGCGAAGGCCGATGTGGTGTACAACGCCCTCAAGGTGGTGCTAAAAGACCAAGATGTAAAAGGCATTTTTATCAACATCTTTGGCGGTATCACCCGGGCCGACGAAGTGGCCAAAGGGGTCATCCGTGCGCTTGATGAGGGCATCCTAACCAAGCCGGTGGCCATGCGGGTCGCTGGCACCGCCGAGGAAGAAGCCAAGGCCCTTTTGCAGGGTCGTCCAGTTTACATGTATCCCACCTCGACGGAGGCCGCCAAAGCCATTATTTCTATAACAGGAGGCGCGAAGTGAGCATTTTGGTGGACAAAAGCACTCAGGTCATCGTTCAGGGCATTACTGGACGTGAAGGGGCCTTCCACACCGAGGCGATGATGAAAGCCGGCACCAGAGTGGTCGCCGGCGTAACCCCCGGCAAAGGGGGCCAGACCATGCTGGGCGTGCCAGTCTACGATACCGTCAAGGAAGCCGTTGGCCGCCACCGCGTTGATGCTTCCATCATTTTTGTACCTGCTCCAGCCGCTGCTGATGCGGCCCTCGAGGCCGCCCAGGCTGGAGTACCCCTGGTGGTGCTGATAACCGAAGGCATTCCAACCATGGATATGGTAAAAGTCGTGGCTGAAATTAAAGCAATGGGCAATATTCGCCTGATTGGGGGCAATTGTCCCGGCCTGATCACCCCAGAAGAGTGCAAGCTAGGCATCATGCCTGCCAGCGTATTTAAGAAAGGCCGGGTGGGCCTGATCTCCCGCTCGGGCACGGTAACTTACGAAACCGCCAAGGCCCTTTCAGACGCGGGTTACGGTATCTCGACCTGCATCGGCATTGGGGGTGACCCCATTATTGGCACCACCTTCAAAGACCTGTTGCCCCTATTCAACGAAGATCCAGAGACCCACGCGGTGGTGCTTTGTGGTGAGATTGGGGGTTCAGACGAGGAAGATGCTGCTGCCTATGCCAAGGCCCACATGCACAAACCGGTGGTGGGCTTTATCGGTGGGCGTAGCGCCCCTAAGGGTAAGAAGATGGGCCATGCAGGGGCCATTATCATGGGTAATGTGGGCACGCCCGAGAGTAAGCTAGCAGCTTTTGCCGATGCCGGCATACCCGTGGCCGATACCATAGACGAAATCGTGGAGCTCGTGCGGGCCAAACTGGGCTAACTTGAAGCTTGAAACCCACCCCAGATGCGAGTACAGCTCTTGGTATAGCCCCTGGGAAGGCCCCTGCAAAGAAACGAACCGTTCATTGAGCAAGACCTGGCAGGGCAATAAACCGCCCTGCCAGTAAGATTCCCAGATACATTCCCAGATACGCAGCCTACTGGCTTTAGCCTCGCTCACATCACAGACCAAAACCATCAAAAAAGCGTGTCCGCACCAAACCCAAAAAGTTGCTTAATGGTTGACGGAGGATAGTAAGCAACAGCAGTATGGCCACTATTGCATAGGTGGGGTTCGCTTCTAGGCGCCAAATATAAGGATGCCAGCGCAGGGGCAGGAAGCTCTGCACAATCTTGGAGCCATCCAGAGGTGGAACGGGCAATAGATTGAAAACCGCCAGGGTCAGGTTGATGCTAGCAGCTATGGCCGCCGCTTGGGCCAGTACCAGCACAAAGCCGCTGGGGTTTTCCAAATAGCCCGAAGCAAGCATCCAGCGCAATACTAAGGCAAGTGCGGTGGCAATCAGCAGGTTAGCTACAATACCAGCTATCGAGACCAAAAAAAGCCCCAGGCGGTAGTAGCGGAAGTTGGGTGGGTAAATGGGAACCGGCCTGGCCCAGCCAAAGCCCACCAGCAAGATCATGGCTGAACCAATAAGGTCAAGATGTTTGAAGGGATTAAGCGTCACGCGGCCCTGCTCTTTGGCAGTCGAATCACCCATCCAAAGTGCAGTAATCGCATGGCTCCACTCGTGTAAAGATAGCGACAGCAGCAAAATCACTACCACCAGCCCAAAGGCCAGTGGGTCGCTTTGCAAGAGCGGCAGGAGGCCCATTCACAATCCTATTGCGGCAAACAGGCTGTTGAGTAAACCACTCAGACCTGCGCGAACAGCTGGTAATATCCCACTTAGGTTCAGAACCAGGAAGATCACAACAAAGCCCAAAAAACCGTAGCTCTGAAGCTGATCCATAAAGCGCCTTGCCTCGGGACTGCCAATTGCATACACCACCCGCGCTCCGTCCAGGGGGGGCACAGGAAACAAGAACACCGCGGCGTGGCTAATCATCAAGGAACCTGCAACCTGTAAACCCAGTGCAAAGCTCGAGGTCGCAGGACCCAGGTTTTCCAGGAGTCTAGCCAGCAGGATATAGAAGAAAGCTGCCACAAAGAAGCCAAGCGGTCCCATCAGTGCGACCTGAGCGCCCCTTGCTCCAAAGAGCCTCCAGGGAACCATACGGGGAAAGCCAAAACCAAGCAGGGCTAAAAAGATTAGGCCGAGCCCATCAAGGTGCACCCTAGGCTCTACGGTCAAAAAACCGTAGCGCCGGGGCTCGCTATCCTTGTAGCGATCAGCCAGATAGGCCTGGAACAAGTTATGCACCACTAGACCAAAAGTTGCAACAGCAAACGCTACCAGATAGGCCAGCGGGTCTCTAGTAAGAAGCTCGAAGAAAAACATGTCGCTACCAGTTTACGCTTTTCTAGGGGATCTGTTTGCAAGCTTCCATCAAGACTGGGGCGGGTACCGTAGACAAGCCGGGATGGGCTTCAAGGTAAGTAGGCCATCGGATTACGTACCACACCCCCCACCCGCAACTCGAAGTGCAGGTGAGGACCTGTGCTCCAGCCTGTCGAGCCCACATAGCCAATCAGCTCACCCCTATCCACCCACTGCCCTGGGCGAACCACGATCCGCGACATGTGAGCGTAAAGGGTTTCATGTGACTCGCCATGATCAATGATCACATGCAGGCCATAACCGAAGCGGCTCCAGCCCGCTATGCTCACCTGACCCGCCCTGGCAGCATAAACGGGGGTACCCACAGGAGCTGCCAAATCGATGCCTGTATGAAAACGCTGGAAAGCCCCACGGCGCCCAAAGTAATTGGTGACGGTAAAGTTGGACATCGGCCAGCGGTATCCCGCAGCCGCTACTACAGCGTTAGCCCGGCGCAAGCGGGGTTGGCTTTGCACCTGCTGCAGACGCGCACGGGACTGCTCCAAGCGGCGCTGTTCGGCCAGCCGCCTCTGGCGAGCCTCCTCCTGTCTGCGTCGTTCCTCAGCTAGACGGCGGGCCTCCTCCTCACGGGCTTTGCGCTCCGCCTCTTGGATTCGTAACAAGCGTTGGTAAGCAGTCTTAGCCTGCACCCCCGGCAAGAGAACCAGATCACCGGGCTGCACATCGGTAGGTGAGCTTAGGCCGTTGGCCCTAGCTATCTCGGAAACCGAGAGGCCAAAGCGCTTAGCCAGATCCTGAATGGTCTCTCCACGCCCAACTCGAACCAGCAAACCAGGCTCGGCGGTGGGGATGTACAAGGTGCTGCCCACCTCGAGCCGATCCAGACTTTTTAGGTTAGGGTTAGCCGAGACCAGGCCCAGTATGGTTAGGCCGAAGCGTTTAGCAATGGACTGCACTGTATCACCCCGGCGCACAACATAAGCGCGAACAGCAGGAGGCAAGCGGACCTCACCACCTGAAGCTTCGACTAATGGGATACGCAACACCTGCCCAGGACGCAGCGAAACTCCCTTTAGACCACTGCTGTACATGATGGCCCTGACATCTACCTGGTATCGGCTGGCGATCTGGCTTAGGGTGTCACCTGGACGGACGGTGTAGATAATCCATCCTTTGCGTGCAGGCGCGTCTATTTTTATCTCGGTTACGGGTAGGTTAGGTTTTACTATCCCTGGTGGAAAACCGAGGACGCTGGTTGCTAGCACGCCGCTCAAGAGTTCACTGACTGCCAAGGTCTACCTCCAAAGCTGCGCTTCTTTGTGGTTACCAAAGAGCAGCTACTTCGGTAGAACTCTAGGTTAGCTATGATAAGCAACCCAAGTTCCCCAACACTTTCGGGGGAAGTATACCTACTTCCCCCCTAGTGTTGCAAGGAACTCTTTGTTGGTTTTAGTGCGGGATAGACGGGCAAGCAGCATCTCCATAGCCTCGGCAGGGTCCATATCAGCCAAGACCTTGCGCAACAGCCACATTTTCTGGATCACCTCTTCGCCCAGCAAGAGCTCCTCCCGCCGGGTGCCCGATTTCAAGATATCGATGGCAGGGAAAATGCGCCGTTCCTCCAGGCGGCGGGAGAGGTGGAGTTCCATGTTGCCAGTGCCCTTGAACTCCTCAAAAATTACATCGTCCATGCGGCTGCCTGTTTCAACCAGGGCCGTGGCCAGGATGGTGAGTGAACCCCCGCCCCGGATGTTACGGGCGGCCCCCAGAAAACGCTTGGGGAAGTGCAGTGCTGCCGAGTCCAGCCCGCCCGACAGGGTGCGGCCGGTAGGCGGGGTAACCAGGTTGTTGGCCCGCGCCAGGCGGGTGATTGAATCCAGCAAGATGAGCACATGCCCGCCCTCTTCCACAATTCGGCGGCTGCGCTCGTGGACAAACTCAGCCACCCGGATGTGGTTTTGTGGTGGCTCGTCAAAGGTAGAGGCGATCACCTCGGCCCCTTCTACTGATTCGCGGAAATCGGTAACCTCTTCAGGCCGCTCATCGATGAGCAACACGATGACCTTGATGTCTGGTTCATTCCTGAGCACAGCTCGAGCCACCTTCTTTAGCAAGGTGGTCTTGCCAGCCTTGGGTGGGGCTACGATCAGTCCGCGTTGTCCCCGACCAATAGGAGCCAACAGGTCGATTACACGGCTGGAGGTCTCCTCTGGGGTGGTCTCGAGGATAATCTGCCGATCAGGGAACTGCGGGATTAGGTCATCGAACCTCGGGCGCTTAGCCGCCGCCTCAGGGTCGAGGTTATTGACGGCCTCTACCTTCAACAGGGTGCCATAGCGCTCATTTTCGCGGGCCACCCGGGCCTTGCCCACCACGTAGTCGCCGGTGCGAAGTTGATACTGCTTAATCAAGCCCGCCGAGACAATCGCGGTACGGGAATCCATGCTGTAGAGGTCTTCCTGCAAAAAGCCATAGCCATCCTGGCTGATCTCCAGGTACCCCTTAGCAATGACCAAGCCTTCTTCGGTAGCCTCCTGAGAAAGCAAGAGCATCACCAGCTCGTCCTTAGAGAGTTTCTTGTAGTTGGGAATACCAGCCTCTGCAGCCAACAGGTGCAGTTCAGGTAGAATGCGGCTGGAGAGCTCCTGGTAACTCAGGGGTACCTTACTCTCGGCCTTACGGCGAATTTTCTTGCCTGTGCGGGTAACGGTAACCTTGGTCTCGGCGTTAGGATCTGCTGCGCTTGATCTGGCCATCTTTGTCGCTCCAATGAGGGTCTATACCTTTGGGTTGGCTTTGGCCCAGTCCTCCAAAAAGGCCTTTAGCCCTGCGTCGGTCAGGGGGTGTTTGATTAGCTGTTGAAAAACCTTCGCAGGCATGGTAGCCATGTTGGTTCCTAGCATGGCCGCCTGGGTTACGTGCCGAGGGTGGCGAATAGAAGCCGCCAAAATCCGCGTGTTGAGGTTCTGCACCCCGAAGATTTCGGCAATCTCACGGATCAGATCCATGCCCTCCCAGGAGGTGTCGTCTAAGCGACCCAGGAAAGGCGAGACGCACCAAGCCCCGGCTTTGGCGCATAAAAGTGCCTGATTGGCCGAAAAAACCAGGGTCATGTTGATGCGGACACCTTCGCTTGAGAGAATTTTACAAGCCTTAAGACCGTCAACAGTGGTGGGCAGCTTGACCACCACGTGCTCATCAATGGCCGCTAGGCGACGCCCTTCGGCCACCATATCAGCCGCAGTGGTTGAGAGCACCTCGGCAGAAACCGGGCCTTGCACAATCTCACAGATCTCCTTAATGGTGGGCTCGAGCGGACGCCCCGCACGGGCGATTAGGGAGGGGTTGGTAGTAACCCCTGATAGCACGCCCCAAGCAGCTATTTCCTTGATTTCAGCGATCTCGGCAGTATCCAAGTATAAGTCCATGGCAAAACTCCTTCGCGCAGCTGATCACACTTTTGCGGGTTCCTTGATAAGTATATCGCTGACCAGCGATGAGAAACAAGTGTTCTAGTTGTTGACGCGGGGTTAGCAGCTTGCTAACATGCGAGCTAGCCGGTTGCCAGCAGTGAACTATAGCACAGACTCTGACCGGTGTAAAGGCTGGGGACAGGTAGGCTTTCAAAGACCACAAGCAGCGAGCCTGGGAAGGTGCGAGCCAGGCGGCAACCTGAAAGCCGAGATCACCCCATGCGATTTGGGAAGAAAGAGCCGGCCAGGCTTTAGTAGACCCCAACGGGTGCGCCCGAAACAGCGCGTTTCTGAGAGCCTGAAGCAGCCAAGCGCTCTAAGCCCCTTGACGGCTTGTTTCAGGAAGTGCGGTGGTACCGCGGGAAACCTCGAGCTGAGCTTCTCGTCCGCACCTGAGGAAAAGCTACAGGTGGGACATTTTTTGTTAGGAAAGGAACCTTGTATGGTGGAGGAAAGAAAGTTGTTCCGAGAGGTTACTGAGGCCAACTTTCCCAAGCTGGAAGAGGCCGTGCTGGCCTTCTGGCGCGAAAACCATATCTTCGCCAAGTCGGATCGGAAGAGCGCGCCCAAGGGGGAGTTTGTCTTTTATGAGGGCCCCCCTACCGCCAACGGCAAGCCGGCCATGCACCATGTGCTGGCCCGCTGCTTCAAGGACATCTTTCCCCGCTACAAGACCATGCAGGGCTACCACGTCACCCGCAAGGGGGGCTGGGATACCCACGGCCTGCCGGTAGAGATCGCCGTGGAAAAAAAGCTGGGCGTGCTGGGTCGCAAAGCCCTGAAGTATGAAGAGATCGCAGAGTTCACCAGGCAGTGCCGCGAATGGGTCTTTGCCAACATCG
>Ga0308416_1000866_pt1 | contig 10403 bp, 9 predicted proteins | sample HotsprSampleOS60_FD_203468 | JGI IMG/M metagenome (GOLD analysis project Ga0308416, IMG submission 203468) | Hot spring phototrophic mat microbial communities from Octopus Spring, Yellowstone National Park, Wyoming, United States - 20090730_OS60 ... | reverse complement strand
TATGGTCATGGAAACATGTTGCGGGCTGCATAACTTCCGAATTTGGCTGAAACGCAAAAAGCAGTCCAAAAATCAAAACGAATCTTGATGAAGTCTAGTGCTCTTCAGCGAGCCGAAAATTCCTCAAATGACCGCAACTGTGCAGAGCACGTGGTTTGATGAGAAGTTTCAGTGCTCTTCAGCGAGCCGAAAATTCCTCAAAGGTTTCTGACCAACCCCGCCTCGTCTACCACAATCGTTTCAGTGCTCTTCAGCGAGCCGAAAATTCCTCAAACCATTGAAAGCCCTTGACAGAAGTGAACTTGTGTGCTGTTTCAGTGCTCTTCAGCGAGCCGAAAATTCCTCAAACGCGCTCCGGTACGGACAAAACCAGCACGAGGACTTGTTTCAGTGCTCTTCAGCGAGCCGAAAATTCCTCAAACTACCGCGCACCGCTAACCGCGCCGCCGCTCGTTTAGTTTCAGTGCTCTTCAGCGAGCCGAAAATTCCTCAAAGATGTTGCAGAGGTGTACGTCCTTCCCGCGTTGGACGCGTTTCAGTGCTCTTCAGCGAGCCGAAAATTCCTCAAATCGGGGTGCGCGTGCGCGTCGGCGTGCGCGTCGGCGTGCGTTTCAGTGCTCTTCAGCGAGCCGAAAATTCCTCAAAGCGGCCGAGCATGCGCGCGCCCAAGGTGACACCAAGTTTCAGTGCTCTTCAGCGAGCCGAAAATTCCTCAAAGCGCTGTGAATGTCATTGTTGTATTCGTATCGATAGGTTTCAGTGCTCTTCAGCGAGCCGAAAATTCCTCAAAGCGTGCGGGCGTCGTCAAAGTCATAGGGCGAATAAGGTTTCAGTGCTCTTCAGCGAGCCGAAAATTCCTCAAAGTGTTGCCCGCGGCATTCGCGTATTTCACGTGGTCTCGTTTCAGTGCTCTTCAGCGAGCCGAAAATTCCTCAAATTCCAAGGTTTACAAGGCATCAAAAATTATCAACATGTTTCAGTGCTCTTCAGCGAGCCGAAAATTCCTCAAACGTGTTATTTTTCTCGAATGTTATCACGAAATAATCAGTTTCAGTGCTCTTCAGCGAGCCGAAAATTCCTCAAATTATCCGTACCTATCACACAGGTCTCGCTTGCGACCGTTTCAGTGCTCTTCAGCGAGCCGAAAATTCCTCAAATTTGTTGACACTTTTCCAACAAGTAAAGATGACCCACGTTTCAGTGCTCTTCAGCGAGCCGAAAATTCCTCAAATGCACCGGCAACACCAGGTGAACACAGGTCTTCACCGTTTCAGTGCTCTTCAGCGAGCCGAAAATTCCTCAAACGTCGCTGCTCGGAGCGGTTGATGCGGATGATGAGCGCTGTTTCAGTGCTCTTCAGCGAGCCGAAAATTCCTCAAACTCCGGACAGCCGCGTCGAGCAGCTGATGAATGAGGCGTTTCAGTGCTCTTCAGCGAGCCGAAAATTCCTCAAAGCGATCTGGAGGACGCGCTTGCGGCGCTCGACGACGGTTTCAGTGCTCTTCAGCGAGCCGAAAATTCCTCAAAGTTCTTGCCGGAACGCCGAAGGGGAAGGGGGATTTCGTTTCAGTGCTCTTCAGCGAGCCGAAAATTCCTCAAATCGCGCTGCCGCCGACGTTCGCCAAACCAAGCGCCAACGTTTCAGTGCTCTTCAGCGAGCCGAAAATTCCTCAAATGGCAGGGACGGCATCGCCCGCGCGGGATGCAGCAGTTTCAGTGCTCTTCAGCGAGCCGAAAATTCCTCAAATTGCCCGGTGCTCTGCCCGGCGTTGGCGGCGTTGGCCGTTTCAGTGCTCTTCAGCGAGCCGAAAATTCCTCAAAGTTTCCCGACCAGATGAGCAACAGCGGGGTTGTGCGTTTCAGTGCTCTTCAGCGAGCCGAAAATTCCTCAAACCCGCTCCGGCGATTGCGGCAGCCGCGCGGATGGCGTTTTCAGTGCTCTTCAGCGAGCCGAAAATTCCTCAAAACCGCGGGCGCTGGGCATCGCTGAAAGACGCGGCAGTTTTCAGTGCTCTTCAGCGAGCCGAAAATTCCTCAAACGCGCCGCTGATCAACGCGCCGCTGATCCTCGCCGATTTTCAGTGCTCTTCAGCGAGCCGAAAATTCCTCAAACTGGAAGAAGGGCGGCGTCGATTACGGTGTGGTGTTTTTCAGTGCTCTTCAGCGAGCCGAAAATTCCTCAAAGCGGCGCGTCGGTGATGAGTTCCGTTGACGCAGCAACATTTTTCAGTGCTCTTCAGCGAGCCGAAAATTCCTCAAAACACCGTATAGAAAGAAAAGAAGAACGAGTGTTGTGATTTTCAGTGCTCTTCAGCGAGCCGAAAATTCCTCAAAGCAGCAGCGTCGGCGCAACGACGCCCGCAACAAACTTTTCAGTGCTCTTCAGCGAGCCGAAAATTCCTCAAAAGGAGTTGGGGGTCTGGGAAAACGATTTAGGTGACCATTTTCAGTGCTCTTCAGCGAGCCGAAAATTCCTCAAACGACCGGCGCGGGCGCGCGGTGCTGGCGGGAACGCCGAATTTTCAGTGCTCTTCAGCGAGCCGAAAATTCCTCAAAGGTGTGTTGATGGCTGCGTCGAGGCTTTCAAATTCTTTTTTCAGTGCTCTTCAGCGAGCCGAAAATTCCTCAAAATTACGTTGCGCAACTACGGTTCGCGTGGCTGACGCGTTTTCAGTGCTCTTCAGCGAGCCGAAAATTCCTCAAACGCGGCAGTCGCTTCTGGTCAGTCGCTCGTCAACAAGTTTTCAGTGCTCTTCAGCGAGCCGAAAATTCCTCAAAGTTAGGGACGTTTTGCGGCATCACAGAGCCTTGGGATTTTCAGTGCTCTTCAGCGAGCCGAAAATTCCTCAAATCGTCGCATACGCCCGCGCGTCGCCGACCAACCCGCGTTTTCAGTGCTCTTCAGCGAGCCGAAAATTCCTCAAACCTGTTGGTCGAGTGTGTGGAATGATTGCAGCGTCGGTTTTCAGTGCTCTTCAGCGAGCCGAAAATTCCTCAAAGCACTGCTGTCACAACACTTGCTTCTCTTTTATTTCTATTTTCAGTGCTCTTCAGCGAGCCGAAAATTCCTCAAATTCGTCTCGACGTACACGTTGATCTCGCGCTCAAGCTTTTCAGTGCTCTTCAGCGAGCCGAAAATTCCTCAAAGCTTCGGATCGCCGGATCGCCCCTTCGTGTTTTAGTTTTCAGTGCTCTTCAGCGAGCCGAAAATTCCTCAAAGCGGCAAGAACTCGACGCCGAGTTCCTCGACGACGGTTTTCAGTGCTCTTCAGCGAGCCGAAAATTCCTCAAAGATAATTGTGTATGAAGTAGACTGTTTTGAAACAGATTTTCAGTGCTCTTCAGCGAGCCGAAAATTCCTCAAACTTTGCGAGTTCGCGTCGGCGGTCGGTCGGCAGGTATTTTCAGTGCTCTTCAGCGAGCCGAAAATTCCTCAAACTTGCTCACTTTCTGAACGTCGCCCTCGACGTTCATTTTCAGTGCTCTTCAGCGAGCCGAAAATTCCTCAAATGCGCCTCAACCGGCGTCTTCCCCTCGCCACGTCGCTTTTCAGTGCTCTTCAGCGAGCCGAAAATTCCTCAAAGTTCGTTGAGCAGCGCCGCGAACCACAGCCGCAGCTTTCAGTGCTCTTCAGCGAGCCGAAAATTCCTCAAAGCACAATTGCCGGTGCGGATCATCCCCGCGCTCGGCCTTTCAGTGCTCTTCAGCGAGCCGAAAATTCCTCAAATGTTCGCGCGGCGGACAAACCCGACCAACCCGCGTTTCTTTCAGTGCTCTTCAGCGAGCCGAAAATTCCTCAAACAAAAATGAAGCGCAAACTGCCGAGGTACGAAATCTCTTTCAGTGCTCTTCAGCGAGCCGAAAATTCCTCAAAGCAGCCCGGCGTTCGTCGAGACGGACGCGCTGCTGGCTTTCAGTGCTCTTCAGCGAGCCGAAAATTCCTCAAATGATGATCCGGTCACACTCACCCGGCTCGGTAAGGACTTTCAGTGCTCTTCAGCGAGCCGAAAATTCCTCAAACGCAGCGCCGGGCGCTACTGGCGTTTTGGCAGCGCAACTTTCAGTGCTCTTCAGCGAGCCGAAAATTCCTCAAACGTCCCAAGGCTTGCTGATGCTCTGGGACGGGGCTAGCTTTCAGTGCTCTTCAGCGAGCCGAAAATTCCTCAAACGTCGTATCCGGCGTCTTCCCACATACCGAGTTCCTCTTTCAGTGCTCTTCAGCGAGCCGAAAATTCCTCAAACAATTGCGGTGCTGAAGGGGAGGTGAGGAGATGGAACTTTCAGTGCTCTTCAGCGAGCCGAAAATTCCTCAAATACACACAACGTCCGGGTTGTGCGGGCAGTAAAAATCGCTTTCAGTGCTCTTCAGCGAGCCGAAAATTCCTCAAACTTCGGCGATAAGGAACCGCGACCGCGAAGGTACACCCTTTCAGTGCTCTTCAGCGAGCCGAAAATTCCTCAAAGCGTGCCTGTGGTGGAGCGGGTCACGCTGATCGACGCCTTTCAGTGCTCTTCAGCGAGCCGAAAATTCCTCAAAGGAATTAGAACGGGACTTCTTCATCTTCTTTCTTCCTTTCAGTGCTCTTCAGCGAGCCGAAAATTCCTCAAACGGGCGCACGATGATGGGAACCGGGCGCGGAAGGGCCTCTTTCAGTGCTCTTCAGCGAGCCGAAAATTCCTCAAACGACCGGCTGACCGGCTGACCGGTTGACCGGATGACCTTTCAGTGCTCTTCAGCGAGCCGAAAATTCCTCAAACGTCCGAACGTTCGAGATGTCGCCGCCGGCGCAGCGACTTTCAGTGCTCTTCAGCGAGCCGAAAATTCCTCAAAGCGGTATGATAGAGACACAGTAATCAATCACCGCAGCTTTCAGTGCTCTTCAGCGAGCCGAAAATTCCTCAAAACGCCGCAACAATCGTCGCCAAACAGCTCGGCGTCTGCTTTCAGTGCTCTTCAGCGAGCCGAAAATTCCTCAAACCGCTCTCCTCGTTCCCCCTCGCCCGCGTCGAGCGCCTTTCAGTGCTCTTCAGCGAGCCGAAAATTCCTCAAAACGTCTTTGAGCGCGTACTCTATCTGTTCCGGCGTCTTTCAGTGCTCTTCAGCGAGCCGAAAATTCCTCAAAACTGGAGCGGCGCATCAACGAGGAGCGCCGGAAGCGCTTTCAGTGCTCTTCAGCGAGCCGAAAATTCCTCAAACGCTCTGTTGACGTGATAGACGTATAGCGTTCCGGTCTTTCAGTGCTCTTCAGCGAGCCGAAAATTCCTCAAACGTGTGAGGTGCCCCACGCGCCCGGTGGATGTCAAACTTTCAGTGCTCTTCAGCGAGCCGAAAATTCCTCAAATATGATAGAGACACAGTAACTAATCGATCATTTAGGCTTTCAGTGCTCTTCAGCGAGCCGAAAATTCCTCAAAGTTCGCGCGCAAGCCGCTCCTCGCGCCCAAGCGCGTCTTTCAGTGCTCTTCAGCGAGCCGAAAATTCCTCAAAGTGAACTCGGCGCTGTTCGGCTCAACGACGAGGAAGCTTTCAGTGCTCTTCAGCGAGCCGAAAATTCCTCAAATCGGCGAGGCGGTCGCGCTGGTGGAGGTGTGGCAGCGCTTTCAGTGCTCTTCAGCGAGCCGAAAATTCCTCAAAAGAAGGAGGCGATTGGACGGCAGTATCAACTCACACCTTTCAGTGCTCTTCAGCGAGCCGAAAATTCCTCAAATATACCGCGCCGAAGCGCGGTTGTCAAGAGGAGAGACTTTCAGTGCTCTTCAGCGAGCCGAAAATTCCTCAAATAAAGAAGAAGCGGGCGTTGTGACGGTTGATGAGACCTTTCAGTGCTCTTCAGCGAGCCGAAAATTCCTCAAATACGGCTGGACATTGGACAACACCGGCGACGCAGCGCTTTCAGTGCTCTTCAGCGAGCCGAAAATTCCTCAAATGAACGACGCCGTACAGCGCCGCCAGCGTCTTGTACCTTTCAGTGCTCTTCAGCGAGCCGAAAATTCCTCAAACGAGACGTTTGACGGGGAGGAACTCGGTTCGGCTTCTTTCAGTGCTCTTCAGCGAGCCGAAAATTCCTCAAATGGATACGGCTTCCCCCCGTTGCGCTCTCCCGCTCCTCTTTCAGTGCTCTTCAGCGAGCCGAAAATTCCTCAAACGTAATCTTCAATATCCGCGCGTCCGGTAAAAACTGTCTTTCAGTGCTCTTCAGCGAGCCGAAAATTCCTCAAAAGATGATGTGCTGTGACGCTGCTGATGGAATAACAGCCTTTCAGTGCTCTTCAGCGAGCCGAAAATTCCTCAAAAGTAAAGATCGAGGTAGACGCGATCCCACTCCGTCGCCTTTCAGTGCTCTTCAGCGAGCCGAAAATTCCTCAAACGGGCGTCGAGGCGCAACTGCGCATCACCGCCGCGCTTTCAGTGCTCTTCAGCGAGCCGAAAATTCCTCAAACTGACGCGCTGGCAGTGTCGGGACATTATTGAGCGCGCCTTTCAGTGCTCTTCAGCGAGCCGAAAATTCCTCAAACGACTTCGGGCGCGACGCGCTGCACGTCGGGCTGTACTTTCAGTGCTCTTCAGCGAGCCGAAAATTCCTCAAACAACGTTCCGGCGCATACTGCGCAGCGCGCGCAGTCCTTTCAGTGCTCTTCAGCGAGCCGAAAATTCCTCAAACAAGCCGAACCTGCCGACCGACCGCCGCCGCGAACCTTTCAGTGCTCTTCAGCGAGCCGAAAATTCCTCAAATCTTCGAACGTCGGCTCCGGGTCGTTCCTCGTCTCGACTTTCAGTGCTCTTCAGCGAGCCGAAAATTCCTCAAACGCCGACGGCAGCAGCACCAGCCCGCCGTCGGCGACCGTCCTTTCAGTGCTCTTCAGCGAGCCGAAAATTCCTCAAATCCGGAAGCCGATGTCGTTTGTGGGCGCGCTCTTCCAGCTTTCAGTGCTCTTCAGCGAGCCGAAAATTCCTCAAAACTCGTCCTCGCGCTTGCCGTGGAGCGCGCCGCAGATCTTTCAGTGCTCTTCAGCGAGCCGAAAATTCCTCAAACGTGGCGTACCGGGAGCAATTTGTTCCGCTGGGCCCCCTTTCAGTGCTCTTCAGCGAGCCGAAAATTCCTCAAATACACTAGAGACAGATTGCCGGAACTCGTCGCGCGGCTCTTTCAGTGCTCTTCAGCGAGCCGAAAATTCCTCAAAGGGGAGGTGAGACCCGATCAGAAGTTCGTAGTTGAGCTTTCAGTGCTCTTCAGCGAGCCGAAAATTCCTCAAAATACGGTGTTGTGACATTGCTGAACAACAGAAAACCTCCTTTCAGTGCTCTTCAGCGAGCCGAAAATTCCTCAAATGAATGACTTCAGAAATAAACTCTTCGCCAGGTCGGCTTTCAGTGCTCTTCAGCGAGCCGAAAATTCCTCAAACAGACGCGCAATCGTCTCGATATTGCGGCGCATCGCCTTTCAGTGCTCTTCAGCGAGCCGAAAATTCCTCAAATCTTCCGTACCCAACGCTCAACGAGGTACGCCCCCTCCTTTCAGTGCTCTTCAGCGAGCCGAAAATTCCTCAAACTTTTGCCTCTTCGAGATTGTTGTATTCGTACACTTCTTTCAGTGCTCTTCAGCGAGCCGAAAATTCCTCAAATTCAGTTTGCGCTCCAGACGCTCAACCTCGTCCGCGCTTTCAGTGCTCTTCAGCGAGCCGAAAATTCCTCAAAATGAGAATACGCCGGATCGGGACTCTCGTGTTCAACGCTTTCAGTGCTCTTCAGCGAGCCGAAAATTCCTCAAAGCAGCGCAGCGCCGCGCGCTGCTGGCGTTCTGGCAGCTTTCAGTGCTCTTCAGCGAGCCGAAAATTCCTCAAACGACCGGGCGGCGCTTCGCGGCAACGACGCCGCGGACTTTCAGTGCTCTTCAGCGAGCCGAAAATTCCTCAAAGCAACGACGCGCAAGCGGTCGCAGAACTGATGCTGACTTTCAGTGCTCTTCAGCGAGCCGAAAATTCCTCAAATTTCCGGGGCGTGTTGAAACAGAGGTGCGGGTCGTCTTTCAGTGCTCTTCAGCGAGCCGAAAATTCCTCAAAAAGGCGTCGATGCGCGTATCAATCGCGCCGAACCGTCTTTCAGTGCTCTTCAGCGAGCCGAAAATTCCTCAAACGCCGGGAAAGCGAAACAACCGGAATTCGGTACTGTCTTTCAGTGCTCTTCAGCGAGCCGAAAATTCCTCAAACATGTTTGGCATACCGCCGCCACGTGTCGGCCAGACCTTTCAGTGCTCTTCAGCGAGCCGAAAATTCCTCAAACAGTTGGTGGAGCAATGCAGGAGATCAGTATCGCGCCTTTCAGTGCTCTTCAGCGAGCCGAAAATTCCTCAAATGTTCCTTTCACCGCAACGCGGTCACAAAGTCATCCCTTTCAGTGCTCTTCAGCGAGCCGAAAATTCCTCAAACGGCGGAAGCGCGGGAAAGACGAGATCGCGGTGCTGCCTTTCAGTGCTCTTCAGCGAGCCGAAAATTCCTCAAACTGGACGCGCCGTGCGCCGAGCTGCTGACGGCGCTCATCTTTCAGTGCTCTTCAGCGAGCCGAAAATTCCTCAAATCCAATACAAGCCTGCGCGGGGAGGGCGGAATATAACCTTTCAGTGCTCTTCAGCGAGCCGAAAATTCCTCAAATGCCGATCTGCGCAGTGAGCGCCTGTTGCACAATCCCTTTCAGTGCTCTTCAGCGAGCCGAAAATTCCTCAAATGCGGTGGCGCTGGCGGAACGCTGGTCCCAGGTTGCCTTTCAGTGCTCTTCAGCGAGCCGAAAATTCCTCAAAGTTGATGACGCGCGAAGGAGTTGCGGTTCCGAATTCTTTCAGTGCTCTTCAGCGAGCCGAAAATTCCTCAAAGTGATTGCAACAAGCATAGTCGCCTCCTCACGCGAACGCTTTCAGTGCTCTTCAGCGAGCCGAAAATTCCTCAAAGACGGCGATTGTCCGGTTGCGGCGCTGGAGGTCAAGCGTCTTTCAGTGCTCTTCAGCGAGCCGAAAATTCCTCAAACGTATGCTTTGATCAGCAGCGTCGCGGCGACCGGCCTTTCAGTGCTCTTCAGCGAGCCGAAAATTCCTCAAATGCGCGCGTCGTCTGCGTCGAGATCGAGCGACGCGGCTTTCAGTGCTCTTCAGCGAGCCGAAAATTCCTCAAAAGTACCACGAAATGCCGACCAGAATCGGCAGAGGCCTTTCAGTGCTCTTCAGCGAGCCGAAAATTCCTCAAATGATGGTCGTCGGGTTCGCGTTCTGGACCGCGTGGCCTTTCAGTGCTCTTCAGCGAGCCGAAAATTCCTCAAACGACAGCGAAGACATCTGGCATCGCGCCGCACGCTCTTTCAGTGCTCTTCAGCGAGCCGAAAATTCCTCAAAGGGGATCGAACCGAACGAGTTGACGAAGCGCGAACCTTTCAGTGCTCTTCAGCGAGCCGAAAATTCCTCAAAAATTTGGAACGGGTGGATGGACTCCCTGCTCCATCCTTTCAGTGCTCTTCAGCGAGCCGAAAATTCCTCAAATGTTTCTACCACAGCCGCCCCGCCGAAACGATAAACCTTTCAGTGCTCTTCAGCGAGCCGAAAATTCCTCAAATTGACCGGTGACCGACCGACCGGTTGACCGGTTGACCTTTCAGTGCTCTTCAGCGAGCCGAAAATTCCTCAAAATACAGACGGCGCAGGCGGGGGGAAACGGTCAAATGACTTTCAGTGCTCTTCAGCGAGCCGAAAATTCCTCAAAGGTCACGCTGCTCGTCGTCGGATTCGCGTTCTGGACTTTCAGTGCTCTTCAGCGAGCCGAAAATTCCTCAAAGAAACAAACCCCGGCGCGCCGTAGATCGTTCCGTTCTTTCAGTGCTCTTCAGCGAGCCGAAAATTCCTCAAACGTGACGCCTGCGCTGAAGTACCTCAGCAGCGGCTGAACTTTCAGTGCTCTTCAGCGAGCCGAAAATTCCTCAAACTTCCCGAACTGGAACAGGGCGCTACAGCTCTTGCCCCTTTCAGTGCTCTTCAGCGAGCCGAAAATTCCTCAAACTCCTCACCAGAGTTAAGGATTGACAACCACTCGTCTTTCAGTGCTCTTCAGCGAGCCGAAAATTCCTCAAATCTTCCAGCGTCTCAAACTCATACACCTTACCGCGCCCTTTCAGTGCTCTTCAGCGAGCCGAAAATTCCTCAAATCGTGGATTACGTTGCGTACGCTGCTATAGTGCAGCCTTTCAGTGCTCTTCAGCGAGCCGAAAATTCCTCAAAGCGCTCCGCCAGCGCCACCGCAACCGGCGTGAGATAACTTTCAGTGCTCTTCAGCGAGCCGAAAATTCCTCAAATCCGACCCTCGCACCTGCGTCCATCCATATTTCCGACCGCGATGATCACGCTTCGTCATTCCTGAGCCTTCCT
>Ga0308416_1000858_pt1 | contig 10478 bp, 7 predicted proteins | sample HotsprSampleOS60_FD_203468 | JGI IMG/M metagenome (GOLD analysis project Ga0308416, IMG submission 203468) | Hot spring phototrophic mat microbial communities from Octopus Spring, Yellowstone National Park, Wyoming, United States - 20090730_OS60 ... | reverse complement strand
AGAGCCGCTGGTCGGGAGTTTCAGTGCTCTTCAGCGAGCCGAAAATTTCTCAATCTACCGCTGGTATCTGACACTGCCAGGCGCACCCAGTTTCAGTGCTCTTCAGCGAGCCGAAAATTTCTCAATTACAAGTGTACGCTCATTCGCTCACTATATGACCGGTTTCAGTGCTCTTCAGCGAGCCGAAAATTTCTCAATTTTACGCAAAACTTCAGCAGGAGTACGCGGCTTACGCAGGTTTCAGTGCTCTTCAGCGAGCCGAAAATTTCTCAATTTTTGTTTGACGCAGATGAATACATCTATGCCGGCGCGGGTTTCAGTGCTCTTCAGCGAGCCGAAAATTTCTCAATATTGCATCAGCGTCTGCAACCCATACTGTCGCCTGGGTTTCAGTGCTCTTCAGCGAGCCGAAAATTTCTCAATTCAATAATGACTGAAACGCCCCCGGCGACTGCAACGGTTTCAGTGCTCTTCAGCGAGCCGAAAATTTCTCAATTGCACGCGGGCTTGCGGCATTCCGTAGACGTACCGCGCGTGTTTCAGTGCTCTTCAGCGAGCCGAAAATTTCTCAATCCCTTCGCTCCAGCGTTCGCGATTGCAGCAGCAGCGGTTTCAGTGCTCTTCAGCGAGCCGAAAATTTCTCAATTGGACGCGTTGAGGATGCCGGAAGCCCACGCGGTGAGTTTCAGTGCTCTTCAGCGAGCCGAAAATTTCTCAATTCAATAATGACTGAAACGCCCCCGGCGACTGCAACGGTTTCAGTGCTCTTCAGCGAGCCGAAAATTTCTCAATGAGCTTGACAATTCACGCTACGAACTGATGACGCGCGAGTTTCAGTGCTCTTCAGCGAGCCGAAAATTTCTCAATCTGCCGCCGGACGCGCCGTTTGATTACGAAGCGCGGGCGCGTTTCAGTGCTCTTCAGCGAGCCGAAAATTTCTCAATTCTGGAGCACGTCTTCCGGCGACGGCAGCAGTACGGTTTCAGTGCTCTTCAGCGAGCCGAAAATTTCTCAATGTATTCGACGTGCTGCGCACTCCCTCTCGCGTGCGTGTTTCAGTGCTCTTCAGCGAGCCGAAAATTTCTCAATCGTCGGGTTCGTCCCGAGCGCGTATTGACGCAGCGAGTTTCAGTGCTCTTCAGCGAGCCGAAAATTTCTCAATCGGCGAGCCGAACTTGCTGAACATCCCGCGCGGCGAGTTTCAGTGCTCTTCAGCGAGCCGAAAATTTCTCAATACGGATGATCGCCACGACGAAATCCGCGTAGCGTTCGTTTCAGTGCTCTTCAGCGAGCCGAAAATTTCTCAATGTGTGGTAGAATATGTGTGACAATCATCTATCAAGGGTTTCAGTGCTCTTCAGCGAGCCGAAAATTTCTCAATTCCAAAGACGACGCTCTGAAACTGCTAGAGGAGAGCGTTTCAGTGCTCTTCAGCGAGCCGAAAATTTCTCAATTGCGGGAGACGATCGAAACGCTGCTACGCTACATCCCGTTTCAGTGCTCTTCAGCGAGCCGAAAATTTCTCAATTGTGCGGTGATGCCGACGCGGCGTGAGGATGCGTTGGTTTCAGTGCTCTTCAGCGAGCCGAAAATTTCTCAATCGCGCAGCGCCGCAAGATGCCGCGCCACGCGCTGGGTTTCAGTGCTCTTCAGCGAGCCGAAAATTTCTCAATTGCTCGATCGAATTGTATAGACCTATCCGAAAGTACGTTTCAGTGCTCTTCAGCGAGCCGAAAATTTCTCAATCAAAGAATGCATCTGGTTCAGCCCGCATTGCGGGGAGTTTCAGTGCTCTTCAGCGAGCCGAAAATTTCTCAATCGATTGCCGGAACTCGTATCACGACTTGGCGGCGATCGTTTCAGTGCTCTTCAGCGAGCCGAAAATTTCTCAATGCGTCGAGGCGCAGTTGCGCCTCGCGGCCGCGCGCTAGTTTCAGTGCTCTTCAGCGAGCCGAAAATTTCTCAATTGGTCGCGCTCGGACTACGTGAAGCGACGCTTCGCCCGTTTCAGTGCTCTTCAGCGAGCCGAAAATTTCTCAATTCATCGTCCACACCGGCAACGGTCTGATGCCGATGTGTTTCAGTGCTCTTCAGCGAGCCGAAAATTTCTCAATCGGCAGCGCAACTGCGGTCTGGATCGCTCACCCGTTTGTTTCAGTGCTCTTCAGCGAGCCGAAAATTTCTCAATTTCACGCGACCCCTCCTGCTCCTCTCTCTCTCTCAGGTTTCAGTGCTCTTCAGCGAGCCGAAAATTTCTCAATATCGAGTGCTGTGACGCTGCTGATGATCCGACAGCGTTTCAGTGCTCTTCAGCGAGCCGAAAATTTCTCAATCGAGATGGACATCATTGAAATCTTCCAGCTGCTGGCAGCGTTTCAGTGCTCTTCAGCGAGCCGAAAATTTCTCAATCGTCGGGTGCGTCACGACGTATGCCGGACTGCGCCGGGTTTCAGTGCTCTTCAGCGAGCCGAAAATTTCTCAATTCAACAGCAACGAGTGGAACGATCACGTACACCGTGTTTCAGTGCTCTTCAGCGAGCCGAAAATTTCTCAATCATCAGCCGGTCAAGGGATACGTCATCCCAGCCGACTGTTTCAGTGCTCTTCAGCGAGCCGAAAATTTCTCAATTCAGCGCGGTTGAGAGCGCTTGCGCGTTGACCCCGCGTTTCAGTGCTCTTCAGCGAGCCGAAAATTTCTCAATCGTCGGGTTCGTACCGAGCGCGTATTGACGCAACGAGTTTCAGTGCTCTTCAGCGAGCCGAAAATTTCTCAATTGACGGACGGGCGAATACTTGTTCACAAGTACGTATGTTTCAGTGCTCTTCAGCGAGCCGAAAATTTCTCAATCAGCGCGCTGAGACCGTCGCCATCACCGCAGCGACCGGTTTCAGTGCTCTTCAGCGAGCCGAAAATTTCTCAATCCGACAACACTGACGTTTCAGCATCAGCCGGTCAAGTTTCAGTGCTCTTCAGCGAGCCGAAAATTTCTCAATTTGGCGGACGCGCGGCGATGTGCAGCTGCTCAACGTGAGGTTTCAGTGCTCTTCAGCGAGCCGAAAATTTCTCAATTGCGCGCGAATTGCCAACGCCCGCGCTTCGTAATCGAAGTTTCAGTGCTCTTCAGCGAGCCGAAAATTTCTCAATTTTGCGGGCGGGGTTCTGAGGGAAACGGGACGGGTCACAGAGTTTCAGTGCTCTTCAGCGAGCCGAAAATTTCTCAATATGTCGGCGGTGATGACGCGCTGGAGGTGCGCGATGTGTTTCAGTGCTCTTCAGCGAGCCGAAAATTTCTCAATCTCCAGACGGCGCGTACGTCGTGGAGCGCTGGGTGCGGTTTCAGTGCTCTTCAGCGAGCCGAAAATTTCTCAATAGAAGATAAGATCATCATCTTCTTCGTTGAGCGACGCGTTTCAGTGCTCTTCAGCGAGCCGAAAATTTCTCAATGCAGCGTTATCGTTCACCGAATGCGTCTCAGCGTCAGGTTTCAGTGCTCTTCAGCGAGCCGAAAATTTCTCAATAGCCAGGACGCGCCCGCGCTTGGCGTGCGCGACCCGAGTTTCAGTGCTCTTCAGCGAGCCGAAAATTTCTCAATCGAATCTCACGACGTGGACTGCGGTCTCGAACGCGAGTTTCAGTGCTCTTCAGCGAGCCGAAAATTTCTCAATTGCCAGTGAGACCAGACGCGGTAGAGATCGAAAAACGTTTCAGTGCTCTTCAGCGAGCCGAAAATTTCTCAATTGTTCGCAGACGAAATGCGCATCGAAGTCGGCGTGAGTTTCAGTGCTCTTCAGCGAGCCGAAAATTTCTCAATTGAGCGGGTGAACATCGCCCCGCTGAGAGAGAGTTTCAGTGCTCTTCAGCGAGCCGAAAATTTCTCAATTACAAAGCGCTGCGGCTGCAGTCGCTGGCGCTGGACGTTTCAGTGCTCTTCAGCGAGCCGAAAATTTCTCAATCGTCGGCGCTGCCGGACGATGTTCGCGCAATAGTGGAGGTTTCAGTGCTCTTCAGCGAGCCGAAAATTTCTCAATACGATCAGCGATGCAGCGGCTGCGGTTTCTGAAACGGTTTCAGTGCTCTTCAGCGAGCCGAAAATTTCTCAATCGAACTGCGTCGGCACCAGAAAGCCGCCGCCCGCGCGTTTCAGTGCTCTTCAGCGAGCCGAAAATTTCTCAATCTACGCAACGATCACGTCAAGCGAACGCCTATATGTGTTTCAGTGCTCTTCAGCGAGCCGAAAATTTCTCAATTACAAACACGGCAGTAGCACGATCATACCACTTACGTTTCAGTGCTCTTCAGCGAGCCGAAAATTTCTCAATCGAAGCCGACCGGTACGCCCGGATGCGCGCCGAGGGTTTCAGTGCTCTTCAGCGAGCCGAAAATTTCTCAATTCTGGTTGCCGTTGAGCCGTACTTGCCCGCGATTGCGTTTCAGTGCTCTTCAGCGAGCCGAAAATTTCTCAATCAGGAAAATGACGGATATGCGAACATATATGATGATCAGTTTCAGTGCTCTTCAGCGAGCCGAAAATTTCTCAATTTTTGTGGGAGTTTGGGATAACGGAATGCTCTTGGTGCGTTTCAGTGCTCTTCAGCGAGCCGAAAATTTCTCAATACTGCGATCCCGTCGGCAGCACAAGAAACCACCGCGTTTCAGTGCTCTTCAGCGAGCCGAAAATTTCTCAATCGCACCCAGAATCCTGCCAACGCCGAACGCAGCACGTGGTTTCAGTGCTCTTCAGCGAGCCGAAAATTTCTCAATCGTTCGACGCGAAGTACTGCAGATCGTGTTTGTAAGTTTCAGTGCTCTTCAGCGAGCCGAAAATTTCTCAATGGCGCTGGACGCGCCACAAGCTGCGCAACGACGCGCGTTTCAGTGCTCTTCAGCGAGCCGAAAATTTCTCAATTTACGCAGAACGGGCGTTTACTGCGCTGCGTGGCGGGTTTCAGTGCTCTTCAGCGAGCCGAAAATTTCTCAATCGTCCTGTTGCGCCAAACGATGTACTGCGATCCCGTGTTTCAGTGCTCTTCAGCGAGCCGAAAATTTCTCAATCGGTCGCGAGCTGATGATGTGGGATGCGGCGCTGATGCGTTTCAGTGCTCTTCAGCGAGCCGAAAATTTCTCAATTTGATAATACGCCCCGTCCGTCGCCGGACGGGGCTTGAGTTTCAGTGCTCTTCAGCGAGCCGAAAATTTCTCAATATCGTAGCGCCGTGCTGTCAACCGATCACCGATCCCGTTTCAGTGCTCTTCAGCGAGCCGAAAATTTCTCAATGGTGAACGAGGACAGCGAGGCCGCGATCACGCCCTGAGTTTCAGTGCTCTTCAGCGAGCCGAAAATTTCTCAATATCGCGCGTATTTCGCCTACCTCAAGCGAAATCGTTGGTTTCAGTGCTCTTCAGCGAGCCGAAAATTTCTCAATTTGCCGCGCAGCTCGGAATCGTCGGCGTGACGACGACGTTTCAGTGCTCTTCAGCGAGCCGAAAATTTCTCAATCTTCGATCCGCTCCAGCGCCTGCATCACCCGGTCCGTCAAAGTTTCAGTGCTCTTCAGCGAGCCGAAAATTTCTCAATCAGACTGAATGAACGTCAGCGTCGCCTCGCCAACGTGTTTCAGTGCTCTTCAGCGAGCCGAAAATTTCTCAATCTACCGCGACTTGGTGAAACTCCGCGAACTGGAATGTTTCAGTGCTCTTCAGCGAGCCGAAAATTTCTCAATCTGGCGTCCTATTACGCCAAACAATGTATCGTGATCGTTTCAGTGCTCTTCAGCGAGCCGAAAATTTCTCAATCTGGCTCAACCACGCGCAGCCGGTCAAGACCTCGAGGTTTCAGTGCTCTTCAGCGAGCCGAAAATTTCTCAATTCGCGAGCTGATGATGTGGGACGCGGCGCTGAAGCGTTTCAGTGCTCTTCAGCGAGCCGAAAATTTCTCAATCGTGCGGCTTCAGGAAGCAATCACTACTGAAGTTATTGTTTCAGTGCTCTTCAGCGAGCCGAAAATTTCTCAATCGCCCGCAGAGCCGCGCACGATGATACGAAACTAGTTTCAGTGCTCTTCAGCGAGCCGAAAATTTCTCAATCGATGATGTCGGTTGCGAGCACCACCAGCAACGGCAGGTTTCAGTGCTCTTCAGCGAGCCGAAAATTTCTCAATTCGCGAACGCTGGCGCGAAGGGCTTCAACGAGATGGTTTCAGTGCTCTTCAGCGAGCCGAAAATTTCTCAATTCGCGAGCTGATGATGTGGGATGCGGCGCTGAAGCGTTTCAGTGCTCTTCAGCGAGCCGAAAATTTCTCAATTGACCAGCCCGCGCGGAGACCAACGCACGCCAAGCGTGTTTCAGTGCTCTTCAGCGAGCCGAAAATTTCTCAATCATCGGCGCGCCGAACATCGAGGAGCTGCAACGCGGTTTCAGTGCTCTTCAGCGAGCCGAAAATTTCTCAATAATGCGTTGCAACCAACGACGTTCAACGTCTGCGCAGTTTCAGTGCTCTTCAGCGAGCCGAAAATTTCTCAATAGATCTTCGTGACGGGTGAGGAAGCGTATGCTGCGCGTTTCAGTGCTCTTCAGCGAGCCGAAAATTTCTCAATTTGGTTGTATAGTCGTTCCAGGCGCTTCCGTTGTCCCGTTTCAGTGCTCTTCAGCGAGCCGAAAATTTCTCAATACCTCCCGCACTCGCTCGCTGCAGTGACCGAGCGTTGTTTCAGTGCTCTTCAGCGAGCCGAAAATTTCTCAATCGCGGTACTGCACATCGCTGTCGGCGTCGGTGAACGTTTCAGTGCTCTTCAGCGAGCCGAAAATTTCTCAATCGCAGCAAACTTGATAAATTTAGCAAACAAACTAGGTTTCAGTGCTCTTCAGCGAGCCGAAAATTTCTCAATGTCGCTGATGAACAGACGACAGTCTTTGCGGTCTGCGTTTCAGTGCTCTTCAGCGAGCCGAAAATTTCTCAATCGCATGCATCGAGGCGCATGCGATGCCGAAACAGCAGTTTCAGTGCTCTTCAGCGAGCCGAAAATTTCTCAATCGACCGCCTCGCGCGCAATCGCCAGCCGGTTGCGCGTTTCAGTGCTCTTCAGCGAGCCGAAAATTTCTCAATCGAGCTCATTCAATCGTTGTCTTCCTAAGCCGTTAGTTTCAGTGCTCTTCAGCGAGCCGAAAATTTCTCAATTGGCTTAGGTACGACAAGATTGAAATCGTACCTATCGTTTCAGTGCTCTTCAGCGAGCCGAAAATTTCTCAATCGTCCTGTTGCGCCAAACGATGTACTGCGATCCCGTGTTTCAGTGCTCTTCAGCGAGCCGAAAATTTCTCAATCGCCATCCGCGACAACGCCAGCATCGCCGTACACGGCGTTTCAGTGCTCTTCAGCGAGCCGAAAATTTCTCAATTTGTGACCGACAGAAGCGATACGGCGTGTACGCGCGTTTCAGTGCTCTTCAGCGAGCCGAAAATTTCTCAATCGGGCGCGAGTACCAACTCACGCTCGAGACCAAGCCCAGGTTTCAGTGCTCTTCAGCGAGCCGAAAATTTCTCAATTGCTCGCACCGCGCCGTATCAACGGGAAGGCGACGGTTTCAGTGCTCTTCAGCGAGCCGAAAATTTCTCAATCGGTCCAGCCGTCGAGATAGTAACAGAGAGTCGTATGTTTCAGTGCTCTTCAGCGAGCCGAAAATTTCTCAATGGTGAAGATAGACGACGTTGAGTTGAGTCGCCCAAGGTTTCAGTGCTCTTCAGCGAGCCGAAAATTTCTCAATAGTGTCGCCAGCAGCGCCTCGACCTCGAAGAACGCCGTTTCAGTGCTCTTCAGCGAGCCGAAAATTTCTCAATCGCCGCAGCCGCGTTTCGTTTAGTTCTGCGCCGCGCGTTTCAGTGCTCTTCAGCGAGCCGAAAATTTCTCAATAATACGCGGAGTCGACATCAACTCGCTCGACAAGCGTTTCAGTGCTCTTCAGCGAGCCGAAAATTTCTCAATCGATCCGCTCCAGCGCCTGCATCACTCGCTCCGTCAGAGTTTCAGTGCTCTTCAGCGAGCCGAAAATTTCTCAATCGCAAACTCCCGCAGCGCCCACGTGAAAATAATGAGTTTCAGTGCTCTTCAGCGAGCCGAAAATTTCTCAATTCGTTGAGGCGCAGCGGCTGCAGCGGCTCCTCGCCGGTTTCAGTGCTCTTCAGCGAGCCGAAAATTTCTCAATTCGTCCAATAGCCTGGATATTGCGCATACACGCGGTTGTTTCAGTGCTCTTCAGCGAGCCGAAAATTTCTCAATCGGAAGCCGCGAAGTGCTACCAGCGCGTGCTGTCCGTGTTTCAGTGCTCTTCAGCGAGCCGAAAATTTCTCAATCTGGTTCCGTCGGCGCACGCGCTGCGGTTGAGATGCAGTTTCAGTGCTCTTCAGCGAGCCGAAAATTTCTCAATCAAAATGCGGCTGTAACATCGCCGTAATCTCGCGTGCGCGTTTCAGTGCTCTTCAGCGAGCCGAAAATTTCTCAATCGGGCGGTATACTGGCGATGTAGTCGATTATCAGAAGTTTCAGTGCTCTTCAGCGAGCCGAAAATTTCTCAATCTGGAGCAGCGAACGATTGTGCTGCCCGCGCTGGAGTTTCAGTGCTCTTCAGCGAGCCGAAAATTTCTCAATTCAACTGGCCATTCCCAGGCGCGCCAAAAGCGCCGTTTCAGTGCTCTTCAGCGAGCCGAAAATTTCTCAATAATATGGTACGCTCTTTCTATTTGATGATGTTGAAAGTTTCAGTGCTCTTCAGCGAGCCGAAAATTTCTCAATCAGGTGCAGCGCCAGCGTCGCCGCATTGGTCTCGCACAGGTTTCAGTGCTCTTCAGCGAGCCGAAAATTTCTCAATGCGTCGCCGTCGCCGCTGAACACGCCCGTCCACGCAGAGTTTCAGTGCTCTTCAGCGAGCCGAAAATTTCTCAATGTGACTTTACCGCTCTTCCCCGGATGCGACAGCCGCGAGTTTCAGTGCTCTTCAGCGAGCCGAAAATTTCTCAATCACGAGAAACGCAACTGATGTCGCGCCGACGACCGTCTGTTTCAGTGCTCTTCAGCGAGCCGAAAATTTCTCAATTTCCGGCTCGCTAACGCACTGGGATAGGTGTGGAAAGTTTCAGTGCTCTTCAGCGAGCCGAAAATTTCTCAATGCGGATGTTGTGATGTTCGCCTGCCGCCCTCTACAGGTTTCAGTGCTCTTCAGCGAGCCGAAAATTTCTCAATCGGCGCGTGAGAGGAGGGAACAGACGATGCTTGTTCGTTTCAGTGCTCTTCAGCGAGCCGAAAATTTCTCAATCGAAAGCGGATGCGGATGCGACTGCGCATCCGAAAGGTTTCAGTGCTCTTCAGCGAGCCGAAAATTTCTCAATTGAATATCTCCAGCTCGCTGAGCAGCCACTCCAGCGCGTTTCAGTGCTCTTCAGCGAGCCGAAAATTTCTCAATCGATTGACGAACTGCTGACAGACGAAGCTCGCGCTGGTTTCAGTGCTCTTCAGCGAGCCGAAAATTTCTCAATCAAGCGCTGCGAGCGGATCAGACGCGTTGAGGATGCGTTTCAGTGCTCTTCAGCGAGCCGAAAATTTCTCAATCCTATAGTGTCACAACGACAAAAGGCTTACAGACGCTGTTTCAGTGCTCTTCAGCGAGCCGAAAATTTCTCAATAGTTGCGTTTCTCGTGAGAATCAACGACCCGGCATCGTTTCAGTGCTCTTCAGCGAGCCGAAAATTTCTCAATCTTCCCGAACTGGCACAGGGCGCTACAGCTCTTGCCCGTTTCAGTGCTCTTCAGCGAGCCGAAAATTTCTCAATGCTGATCAGTTCGTCAATGTGTTCTACTTTCGCCGCACGTTTCAGTGCTCTTCAGCGAGCCGAAAATTTCTCAATTCGAAGAGTACACTTGCTGCCGAGCGCAGTTTCATCGTTTCAGTGCTCTTCAGCGAGCCGAAAATTTCTCAATTGATATGGCAGCCCGTCACCGGCACGATTCGAAACGTTTCAGTGCTCTTCAGCGAGCCGAAAATTTCTCAATTGATCAGTTCGTCAATGTGTTCTACTTTCGCCGCACGTTTCAGTGCTCTTCAGCGAGCCGAAAATTTCTCAATTTTCACGTGATGCCCTCCTGCTCCTCTCTCTCTCACAGGTTTCAGTGCTCTTCAGCGAGCCGAAAATTTCTCAATTCTATCCGCACCGCCTGGGGCTTGAGCTGGCGCGGATGTTTCAGTGCTCTTCAGCGAGCCGAAAATTTCTCAATTTGTGACGAACAACGAAAAGCCCGCGCTCGCCCGGCGGGTTTCAGTGCTCTTCAGCGAGCCGAAAATTTCTCAATTTCCGACCAGTTCGGTTGTGACGCCAGACGCTGGACGTTTCAGTGCTCTTCAGCGAGCCGAAAATTTCTCAATTCTATCGCGCAAGAAACGGCAGCGTTATCGTTCACGTTTCAGTGCTCTTCAGCGAGCCGAAAATTTCT
>Ga0308416_1000854_pt1 | contig 10494 bp, 9 predicted proteins | sample HotsprSampleOS60_FD_203468 | JGI IMG/M metagenome (GOLD analysis project Ga0308416, IMG submission 203468) | Hot spring phototrophic mat microbial communities from Octopus Spring, Yellowstone National Park, Wyoming, United States - 20090730_OS60 ... | reverse complement strand
TGTGTGCGTGCGCGGCGCAGGCGCGGCTCGTCCGAATCGCCTGAAGTGAGGCGGTAGATTTGCACCGTGCCGTCCCGCTCCGCCGCGAAGTAGAGCGTCTTGCCGTCGGGCGCGAGTTGCGGGTCGCCCTCTGGCTCCACTGTCTCGGTCAGGTTGCGCGAGGGCCCGCCGTCGGGGAAGCGCGCGGCGAACAGCTCCCCGCGCACAGCGAACACGAACTCCTTGCCGTCGGGCGCAATCGCGTAGTCGTCCACATTCGCATTGAAGGTGCGGCGCGCCCGCTCGGCGGCGCGGGCGTCCTGCGCAGGAACCTGCAGCGGGATGGGCTGGATTGCGCCTGTCGCAGTGTCTAGCCGATACACATCCATACCTTGCTCGAAGGTGATGACCGCGCCGTTCGCGCTGATTTGGGGGAAGCGTATACCGTCGTCCTTGTAGCGGGTCAGTTGGCGCACGCGCCGCGTCTGGGTGTCCATCGCGTAGAGGTTCGCCGTGCCGTCGCGCTCGGAGACGAAGTAGAGAGTGCGCCCGTCCGCACCCCACATCGGGAAGGTATCGGGCGTGTCGGTGTCGGTCAGGCGCACATAGCGGTTTGTCGCGCGCTCCAGCAGCCACAGGTCGCCCTGCGCGCTGCCTTTATAGCCCTTGCGCCACCACGCGCTGTCGCGCCGCACGAACGCCAGTCGCTTGCCGTCGGGCGAGAGAGCAAAGGGCGACCCCGACGCCTTATGCAGGCGGTAGGGCGTGCCCCCGTCCAGCGGGGCGACATACGCGCCGAAGTCCGCCCCGTATGGCTCGCTCTCGCGCCGCGACTCGAACAGCACGGCGCGGCTGTCGGGCGTCCAGCCCCACGCGCGGTCGCGCCCCGAAAAATAGGTCAACCGCTGCACCGCGCCTGTGTCCAAGTGCAGCACGAACACATCGTCGTTGCCATGTCGGTCGGAAGTGAAGGCAATCTTTTTGCCGTCGGGCGACCAAATCGGCGCGAAGTCATACGCAGGATGCACCGTCAACCGCTGCGCCACGCCGCCCGTGATGGGGGCAACCCACAAGTCGCCCTGCCACGAGAAAGCGACCTGCTTGCCGTCGGGCGATGGAGCGGGAAATCGCGCAAACCGAACCGTCGCTTGGGAAATGCTGCTGCAAAGCAGACTGCCGCACAAACTCGCCAGAAGGAACACACGAATCCACATATCGGGGGGTTGAGTTCGCCCCTACAAGTCGGAATCCTGCACCGAAGCGTTTCTGCAGGTCGGCGACGAAGACGCTGCCAAAGGAGGACATCTGCGTACAGGCGCGAATCTAAGGGCGCTATGCGTGTGATTCTGATCGTGGGGCTGCTTTGCTGGGTGGCTGCCTGGAGCCAGTCGCCTATTTCGCGGGCGGACTTGGCGGTGCGCCTGATCGAGACCGAAGCGTGCTGGGAGGCGCATCGCGAATCGCCTGAAGCGCGCCTGCGCGCCACGCGCCCGCTCTCCGAAGGGTTGACCGCCTTCTTTTCAGGCAGGTTTGACGCGCTGGCGCGCAACCTGACGCTGGCGTGCATTGCGCTGCGCGCCGATGCGCCCCCGACGCCCGAAATGCTCTACGCAGGGTCGCTGGGCGTGCGTTTCCCGCGTGTGGTGAACAAAGAGGCACTGGAGCGTGGGGAGGTCGCCTTGCGCTTCCAACTGTTCGCGTTTTACGACGCCGACAAACCGAGCGCGCCGTTGCAACTGCGTTGGCGCGTAGCGCGTCTGGGCGAAACGCGCCCCATTAGCGAGGGGACGCTGGACGCGCCTGAGCCAGGCGCGGCGGCGACGCTGCTGAGCCGCGCGCCCGAAGGCGACTACGAAGTGCGCTTCGAACTCCGTCAGGGCGAGCAGACCTTGCGCCAGTGGCGGCAGACCTTCAGCATCATCGCGCAACTGGACGCGCGATTAGAAGCGCTGGAGCGCGCCGCGGAATCGCACGACGACGCCGAGCCGACCGAGCGGATGACCGTGTTGAACGCGCGGGATGTGCTGCGCAACGCCCAGAAAGGCGACAGCCCCGAAACCTTCTACCCCCTGCTGCGCTTGTTGCAACTGGCGGAGCAGATTGCCGCTGGCTGGGAGGCGGGCAAGTCGGGCTGGCGCGCCGCGCCCGGCGACTACTGGATGGCGACGCTCCATCGCGAGCGCACGGTCGCCTTCCGCCTGTTCATCCCGAAACGGTTCCAGCCGAACCGCCCAATTCCGCTGGTGGTCGCGCTGCACGGCGCAGGCGGCAACGAGCATCTCTTTTTCGAGGGCTACGGGCTGGGCATCGTGCTAAAAGAAGCGGAGAAGCGCGGCTGGGCGGTGATTGCGCCCCGCGCCGAGATGGGGCTGGCGCACATCGGCGGCGCGCTCGAGGCCGCGCAGCAACTGCTCCCGATAGACCCCGCGCGCATCTACCTGATGGGGCACTCGATGGGCGGGGCGCACAGCTTCGCCGCGATTGCGCAGTTCCCCGACCGATTCCGCGCCGTTGCCATCTTCGCAGGCGCGGGGCAACCGACGCAGGTTCCTATCGACCTGCCCATCCTAATGACCGTCGGCGAGCAGGAATTGGGCATGCTGAAAACCAACATCGAGAACGCCTATCGCCGTCTTCAGGGGCTGAACCTGAAGATGCTGGACTACAAAAAGTACGATGGGTGCGACCACCTGATGATTGTGCGCGAGGCGATGCCCGATGCCTTCGCGTTTTTTGACCGCGCTCCCGCGCGAACAGCAACACTTTCGAACCCCTAAGCCGTCGGGTAGACTCAGAGGCGGGGAGTGCCTATGTCCAAGCGACCGTCGATACAGCAGGAGTACCAGCGCCAGCTTATGCTGCGCTGGATTACCACGATTACCCAGTGGCTGATGAGCGCGGGCGCGATACTGTTCGTGCTGGGTTTAGTGTATCTGCTTTACGCAGTGCTGTTCGCCAATCTTGACGGGCAGAGTTTCACGGCGCAAGACCAAGCGCGCATTCGCGACAACTTGGGGCTGGCGGGCAACGCGCTGCTGTTGGGAGCGGGCTTTATCGTGATTGGGCTGGCGTGGAACTACTTAGAGGAGCCGTTGGTAGGGGTGGCGCTTCTAATAGGGGCTGCGCTGTTTTACTGGGGGCTGCCGCTGCTGATTGGACAATTGAGCGCGCTGCCCAATCCAGGCACGCTGGGCGACTTCGCGCTCGCCCGTCTGCGCAATGTGGCGTGGGTGCTGTTCCCGCCAGGGCTGGTGCTGACGGTGTTCGTAAGCCTTTCGCACGCCATCAAGCGGCTGCGCTACGGCTCCAGCCTTGACCAAACGCTTCGGTTCGGCGCAGAGGTCGGCAAGCAGCAGGTTCCCCAGCGGTTTCTCGGCAAGTGCTGGCAGTTGCCCTACTGTCGCGACTATGTACGCGAGCGATGCCCGATCTATCACGCGCGGCGCACCTGCTGGCGCGAGGGCGTCGGCTGCATGTGCGAAGAGAAGACCATCGCGCTCGCACTCAAGGATGTTCGTATCAGCGACGACCCCGAAAAAAACGCGAAATACATCCCGCACAACACGACCCTGAGCAAGTGGGAACTGAAGCAGCGCTGCAACGAATGCGTGATTTACAACGAGCATCAGCGCCAGAAGTACCAACTCCTTGCGCCGTTGACAGTGGGTACAGTGATCGGGATTGCCTATTTCTTCCGCGAGCCGCTGCGGGCGCAGATGGTGCGCCTGCTGGGCGTGATCGACGCGCTGCTGGCGCGGTTTACACTGATGCCCAGCGAAGCGAGCGAGGGCGTGCTGAAAGCCGCCGCGCAGACCAGCGAAGTCGCAGCGTTGGTACTCTATATCGCGCTGGTGATTGTCGTGCTGAGCTACGCGCTCCGCACAGTAGAGACGGTGGTGTTCAAATGGAAATGGTGAGCAAAGCACTGGAAGAGGTCGAACAGCTGGCGCAGTTGATGGCGCAGCATGGCGCGACCCGAATCGAGATTAGCGACGACGGACAGCGGATCGCGCTGACTCGCGTGTCGTGGGCGGGCGCACCGCCAATGCCCGAAGAGGGCTTGCCGCCGCTGTTTGTGAGCGGCTACGCCGAGCATGCGCACGCTGCTGAAACCGTGCAGGAAAGCCTGTGGCAGCCGCCTGCGTTGGTAGAGGTGCGCTCGGAGTTCGTCGGCTACTGCACGCTCGCCCCGCTTGAAATCGGCGCGTCCGTCGAGCGCGGGCAGCCACTGGCGACGGTGGAGGTGCTGGGCATCCCCAACGAAGTGGTCGCGCCGCTGCCCGCCGTGCTGGACAGCTGGGCAGTCGAATCGGGGCAACCCGTGCAATACGGGCAACCTATCGCCTACCTGCGCCCGCTCAGCGAAGAGTAGGGTATCCTTCTATTCGGAGGTTGTAGTATGTATCGGCTTTCTGGGGTTCTTGGGTTCCTGCTGATTTTCGGGTACGCACTGGGCAACGACACCGCGACACGCTTCCAGCAAGCCATCGAGCGGCATGGAGGCGACGCCTACCGCGCCTTGGCGCAACGCGGCGTTAAAATCGACTACGACATCACCAGTGAGTACGGCGGCAAAAGCGCCGCCAAACGCACCCTGCACATCAAGGGCACAAAGCGGCTCACCGAAACCCGCTACGGCGACGACGAACTCATCATCGGCTTTGACGGCGCCAAAGGCTGGCGCAAAAACGAGTACCTCAGCTCCAGCATCGCGCAAGAGGATGAATCCGCCATCAAAGACTCGCTTTATACGCATTTCATACTCATCCCGCACTGGCTCTCAGTGGGCACGCTGGTCGGCGGCGAGGAAAGCAAACTGCCCGATGGACGCCCCGCCTACCGAATCACAGTGCAACTGCCCGAACCTGACCACCAACGCCATCTTCCCCAAAAACCCGACAACAAACTGCACTGCTACCTCAACGAGCAGAACCAAATCGTTGGGATAGAGTATCTGCAGGTCGACTACGAGACGGACAAAATCAGTCGGGTAGGGGTAGTTTATCACGGGCAGCGCGCCGCGCCGACCCCGCAGGGCGATGTGCAGATGCCCATCGAGACGCGCATGTATGTCGACGGTAGGCATGTGGCAACCTATGTGATGACCGCCGTCGATGCGCAGACCGAACTCGCCGATTCACTGTTCCAGCGTCCGCCCCACGGCAACTCGCCCGCCGTGCGCGACAACCTGCCCGTGAAAGTGCCCTTCAAATTCAGCACGAACTCGCTCTATGTGCAGGTCTGGCTGAACGGCAAGGGACCCTACTGGATTATCTACGACACGGGTGCGTCCAGCACTTGGATTGACGACTCCATCGTCAAAGAGGCGGGGCTGGAGAAGATTCCCAACAGCGACTACTGGGCGACGATGGTGTACGGGGCGTTCCCGTCGTACCGCGTGCGTGTGAAAAGCCTGAAGGTAGGCGATGCGGAGGTGCGCGATATTGTGATTAGCGGCGGGGCGGTCTGGCGCACGCCCCTCGGCAACGACTCTATCGAAGGCAAGCGCGTGATTGGACTGCTGGGACGCGAGACCATCGCCGCGTTTCAGACCACCGTCAACTTCGCCGACCGCACTATCACCTTTGAGCCGCACGACGCCCCCATGCCTGAAGGGACGGTCATCCCCTTCGAAATGGCAGGCGACCACATTATGGTCACGATGACCGTCGGGCAAAAAGAGCAGCCCATCCGCATGATTGTGGACACGGGCGCCGGCACGAACCTGCTGCCCCCGTCCTACAAGCACGACAAAAACGACGGACCCGCGATGACCATCGAGCAGTGGTACAAGCGGCTGGGCGAGTTCTTCGAGGGCGACGAGTATAGCTTTTTCACAGGCGACCTACGGGTGTACCGAATCAACCGCATGCGCTTGGGTCCGCTCCAGTTCCACTCCGTGTACGCCTATCACAAGCTCTCGGAGAATGCGCGTTCCGACTCGGTGACCGCGCTGATGACGCGCCACGGGCTACTCGGCGTGCCGATTATGCGCCACTACAAGATTACCTACAACTACTTCCGCGAGGTGATGGTGTGGCAGCCGAACACGGAGTCGGAGCGCGCCGCCGATAACGCAGGCTACGGCATCTGGTGGCGCAAGCAGGGCAAAGACCTTATCGTGCGCTGGGTGATGCCGATGTCCGACGCGGACATGGCGGGCGTCAAGGCGGGCGACAAAATCGTGCTGATCGACGGGCAGTCGCCTGCGACTTGGACGGAGAAGCAGTTGGTCGATCGGCTCTCCTACACGCGCGTCGGGCGACCGCTGAAGCTCACCGTCGAGCGCGCGGGCAAGCGACTGGAGTTTAATCTGACGGCGAGCAACTACGAGCTGTGAGCGGGTGGCAGGCTGAATCACGAAGTAGGGTCAATAGGTAAGCTAAGAGACGCGCGGCTTATCACCATCGCCAACGCCTTTTTCAGCGATTTGTAATCGTCCGCGCAGAGGGTGATATGCCCTACTTTGCGTCCTGCGCGGGGGGTCTTGCCGTACAGGTGGAGATGCGCGCCCTCTATGCGCAGAATCGGCGCGATTGGCGGGATGTCGCCGAGAAGGTTCACCATTGCCGACACGCCGCGCGGGGCAGTGCTGCCCAGCGGCAGGTTCAGAATGGCGCGCAGGTGGTTCTCGAACTGGCTGGTGTGTGCGCCTTCGATGGTCCAGTGCCCGCTGTTATGCACGCGCGGGGCGACCTCGTTCGCCAGCAACTGGTCGCCCACTTGGAACATCTCCAGCGCCAGCACGCCCACATACTTGAGCGCGTCCATGAGCCGCTTGAGGTAGTCTTGGGCTGTGGGCAGCAGGGCGTTCGAGTCGGGCGCAGGCGCGATCGACAGGCGTAGGATCCCTTCGTGGTGATGGTTCTGTACCAGTGGGTAGGCGTGCATCTCGCCGTTGTGCCCGCGCACACCGATTGCTGACAGCTCGCGGTCGAAGGGCACGAACGCTTCTGCAATCAGCGGCACGCCGCCCCGTTGTGCCACCGCCCGGAAGTATTCGTCGGCGGTGTGGACGACCCGTTGCCCCTTGCCGTCGTAGCCGCCGCGCCGCGTCTTGACCACACAGGGGCAGCCGACCCGTTCCAGCGCGTCTGCAGGGTCCTCTAGGTCTACAGGCGCGAACGCGGGCGTGGGAATGCCCACCTCGCGCAAAAACTGCTTCTCCAGCAAACGGTCTTGGAACAGTTCCAAGGCGCGGGGCGTCGGGCGCACAGGCGCAGAGTTTTCCAGTCGCCGCACCGTGTCTACGGGCACATTCTCGAACTCGTAGGTGACGACCTGCTTGCCCTGCGCGAAGCGTGCGAGCGCGTCGGCATCGTCGTAAGGCGCGCACAGGTGCGGCGCAACCTGCCCTGCGCAGGCGTCGGGCGACGGGTCGTAGACCGTGCAGCGCACGCCCAACGGGTAGCCCGCCAGCGCGAGCATTCTGCCCAGCTGTCCTCCCCCGAGAATGCCGACTTCCATCGCTTACTCCGGGCGCGGATTAGGGTTCTCCAGCACCGCCTGCGTCTGGCGTTGGCGGTAGGCGTGCAGCGCGGCGCGGAACTGCGGGTACTTATTCGCGAGGATGGCGGTTGCCAGCAGCGCGGCGTTAATCGCGCCCGCCTTGCCAATCGCCAGTGTCCCCACAGGCACGCCCGCAGGCATCTGCACAATCGACAGCAGCGAGTCGAGCCCCTTGAGCGCGTGCGATTCGATGGGCACGCCCAGCACGGGCAGGGTCGTTTTGGCGGCGGTCATGCCTGGCAGGTGCGCCGCGCCGCCTGCGCCCGCGATAATCACCTCCAGCCCACGCGACTCAGCCGTGCGCGCGTACTCGAACATCTTGTCGGGAGTGCGATGCGCCGACACAATCTGCACCTCGTAGGGCACACCCAGCGATTCAAGTGTCTCCACCGCATGGCGCATCGTCTCCCAGTCTGATTGGGAACCCATAATCACACCGACCAGGGGCTGCATCGTGAGAATTGTACCTGACAGTTGGGCGCACCGCCGTGCGCCCCTACACCCCTCTCCCAACCTGTGGGAGAGGGGCTGGGGGTAAGAGCAGAAAACGCGCTTAGCCCCCACTGGACATCCACTGGCACCCCTGTCAACCCCTATATGTGGGCAATTTACCCCCAAATTGCCCCAATTCTGGGGGCAAGTGGGGCTAAAACCCTTGACAAACCGTACCAAATGCGCTATAATATATCCCAGTGGAGGCTCAGTGGTAGCTGAGTGGTGACTCAGTGGTAATCACGGTGGTAGCCGATGGCAATCCTGCAAGGCGGTAGTAGTATCGCGGTAGACGACAAGGGGCGCGTAGTAATCCCCTTGCGCTTTCGAGCGAACCTTGGGGAGCGCTTCGTGCTGACCCGTGGGTTTGACCGCTGTGTCTATGTGTTTGACTTGGATCGGTGGCAAGGGCTGAGCCAGAAGTTCGCACAAGGCGCCATCTTCGATAGGCGCAAGATGCATCTGCAGCGATTGCTGTACAGCGCGGCGACGGAAGTCACGCCCGATACTCAGGGGCGCGTGGCGATTCCGCAGGAGCTGCGGGAGTGGGCAGGTATCGAGCCGAATTCGGAGGTCTCGATTATCGGATGTGAGAACCGTGTGGAAATCTGGGCAAGAGACGCGTTTTACAAGATTTTGAACGAGGCGGCGGACTCGGTGGAACTGCTGGATTACGCCACCGAGATGGGAATCTGAGATGCACAAGCCTGTGATGTTGCGCGAGGTGATGGAGTATCTGAACCCGCCTGTCGGGGGCATCGCGATAGATGCCACCGTTGGGGCAGGGGGGCACGCGCGCGCCCTTGCGGAGCGACTGGGGCGCGATGGGCTACTCATCGCGCTCGACCGCGACGCCCAAATGCTTGCACTTGCCCAGCAAAACCTCGCCGATATCCCTTGCATGGCGCATTATATCCACGCCGACTACAGAAATTTACCTGAAGTGTTGCAAGAATTGCAAATTAAGGCAGTGGACTCGATTTTGGTGGATATGGGGGTGTGCAGCGAGCAGTTGGACGACCCTGAGCGCGGGCTGGCGTTCCGCTACGACGCGCCGCTGGACATGCGCTTGGACAGGGAGCAGCCCACCACCGCCTACCACCTCTTGCAACGCATTCGGCTGCCCGACTTGGTGCGCATTCTGCGGGAGTATGGGGGCGAGCAGTGGGCGAAGGCTATCGCGCGTGCGATTATCCGCAGGCGCGACCAAGGGCGCATGAACACCACAGGCGACCTCGCCGCTGCCGTGCTGGAAGCCATCCCAAAAAAGTTTCAGGAGAAGCGGATTCATCCCGCCACACGCACTTTTCAGGCGATTCGAATCGCGGTTAACCGTGAACTGGACGACTTACAGCCTGCGTTTGAGGCGATGGCAGGCTGCCTAAGGGTAGGGGGCATCATATGCGTATTAGCGTACCACTCGCTGGAAGACCGCGCGGTCAAGCGTGCGTTTCGGAACCTTAGCCAGCGTGCGCGTGAGCCTGTGGGCGTGGGCGCATTCGCGACGGACGCCGCCCGCCCCGTGCTGGAGATTTTGACCCCGAAACCGATCGAGCCGAGCGAAGCGGAGATACAGGACAACCCTCGCGCGCGGAGCGCGAAACTGCGCGCCGCCCGCCGCGTTGGGTAGGAGAGGGAGGACGACCATATGCCAACCACGACGAAATCGAAACGAGAGCAGGCGGCGGAGCGGACGCCACAGGCGCGTCCCAAGCCGCATGCGGCGCCTGATGTGCGTGTGCGGCGCAAGAAGCGCCCGCGCCGACTGCCCCTGTTGCCCATAGGCGTTATCGTCGCGGTCTTTACAACTCATATGACCGCTGTGGCGATGTTGAACTACGAGAGCGCACGCTGCGAGAGCCTGCGCCGCGAGAAAGACCGCGTCAAGTTGAACATCGAGCGGCTGCAGGGGCAACTCGCCGTGCATACGAAGGAGGTGTCCGTGCGCCGCTGGGCGGAGCAGGCGGGGATGGTGCGCGTCGATGAGCAGCCCGAGCTGACGATTATCGGGCTGGACGCGCCTACCCCGTCCCCTGCGCCTGTGGCGATGGATGTTCCTGCATCGCTGAGGTGAGGCGATGGCACGAGCGCGCCCGATGTCCCGTCATGCGAGCGTGCGCCTGAAGGCGCAGGAACTTCGGCGCATCGACTGGGCGCGTGCGCTGCTGGGACTGAGCGGCGCGTTAGTGACGGCGCGCGTGGTACAGCTGCAGGTATTTCAGCACGACGCGCTACTGGAGGCGGGATTGCGCCGCCGACTGCGGCGTCGCCCCTTGCTGGCAAAGCGAGGCGCGATTCTGGATCGGAACGGCAAGCCACTGGCGCAGAGCCAGGTCTGCTGTCATATTGCGATTGACCCGATGCGCGTGCGTGAGCCTGAGCGCATCGCACGGATTTTAGCCAAGCACTTGGGCGGCGACCCTACAGCGTTGCGGACGCAAATCCTGCAGGCGCAACAGTCCGAACGCCGCTACCTGCGTGTGGCGACCAGCGCGCCTATCGAACGCTATCACT
>Ga0308416_1000853_pt1 | contig 10497 bp, 13 predicted proteins | sample HotsprSampleOS60_FD_203468 | JGI IMG/M metagenome (GOLD analysis project Ga0308416, IMG submission 203468) | Hot spring phototrophic mat microbial communities from Octopus Spring, Yellowstone National Park, Wyoming, United States - 20090730_OS60 ... | reverse complement strand
TCATGGCGACGCACCAGGAAGGCTCAGGAATGACGAAGCGTGATCATCGCGGTCGGAAATATGGATGGACGCAGGTGCGAGGGTCGGGATTGAGGAATTTTCGGCTCGCTGAAGAGCACTGAAACGCGACGCGGCAGACGCGCCGTACTGGGACGAGGACAATTGAGGAATTTTCGGCTCGCTGAAGAGCACTGAAACATACGATACGCCGCTGTGTCCAATCCTCAAGTGTAGATTGAGGAATTTTCGGCTCGCTGAAGAGCACTGAAACACAAATAAGCGCATTATCGCGGCGCTTGACGTATCCATTGAGGAATTTTCGGCTCGCTGAAGAGCACTGAAACTCAATCCCTTCCGTCAACGCCATGGCCAGCCACTTCATTGAGGAATTTTCGGCTCGCTGAAGAGCACTGAAACATCCCCGTCTGGATGAACGACTACCGGCGCACGATAAAATTGAGGAATTTTCGGCTCGCTGAAGAGCACTGAAACTGGTCGTTCCGAGTTTCGACAACGCAAAAGTCGTAAATTGAGGAATTTTCGGCTCGCTGAAGAGCACTGAAACACACGATCGACGAATTGTTCGCTTTGTTCATCTTCGATTGAGGAATTTTCGGCTCGCTGAAGAGCACTGAAACTGCGACCAGCGGCAGCTTCTGCGCCGCATACGCTTTATTGAGGAATTTTCGGCTCGCTGAAGAGCACTGAAACCTCTTGCGCAGGAAACCGGGCTGGCGGAATCGACCGATTGAGGAATTTTCGGCTCGCTGAAGAGCACTGAAACGATTCAGCAGTCCGACCATCACGTTCACGGAAATAAATTGAGGAATTTTCGGCTCGCTGAAGAGCACTGAAACTCCGCCATCTGCTTCGTAAAACGCAGTCATTTTGTCCGATTGAGGAATTTTCGGCTCGCTGAAGAGCACTGAAACTTCGGAGTTCCCGCCAGCACCGCGCGCCCGCGCCGGATTGAGGAATTTTCGGCTCGCTGAAGAGCACTGAAACGCGATTTTCAGATGCGGGTGCACCCGACCGGTGAGATTGAGGAATTTTCGGCTCGCTGAAGAGCACTGAAACGAAACAGGAAAACTTTGACGATTTTTACGCGAAACTATTGAGGAATTTTCGGCTCGCTGAAGAGCACTGAAACCTGGTTGGATTTCGGCAGCGACGCGCTCCACATCGATTGAGGAATTTTCGGCTCGCTGAAGAGCACTGAAACTTCTTTTCCAGCGAGGTTCAGAACGGGACTTCTTCAATTGAGGAATTTTCGGCTCGCTGAAGAGCACTGAAACCGTCAAGACGCCAGCACAACCCCAGATGCGCGTCTATTGAGGAATTTTCGGCTCGCTGAAGAGCACTGAAACGCGTCCTCGTTGTCCAACGACCAGAACTCGACACGCCATTGAGGAATTTTCGGCTCGCTGAAGAGCACTGAAACTCGTTATTTGTATCAGCAGTACAAACGCGAGAAGATAATTGAGGAATTTTCGGCTCGCTGAAGAGCACTGAAACCTCCATCTCTCACCTCCCCCTCTCCTTCAGCACCGCAAATTGAGGAATTTTCGGCTCGCTGAAGAGCACTGAAACCGGCGAGTGTTAGATGAACTCGTCGGGGAGAACAAATTGAGGAATTTTCGGCTCGCTGAAGAGCACTGAAACTTGACGCCCGCCAGCCGCAACGCCGTTCTCGTATCGATTGAGGAATTTTCGGCTCGCTGAAGAGCACTGAAACTTCGACGAGCGCGACGGCTTCGGTGTAATCCGTTACGATTGAGGAATTTTCGGCTCGCTGAAGAGCACTGAAACGCGACGTATCCCAACGCCCCGTCCAGTTCATAGATAATTGAGGAATTTTCGGCTCGCTGAAGAGCACTGAAACTCGCTTCATCGTGGTCGTTTTGTTTCATTCTGGTCATATTGAGGAATTTTCGGCTCGCTGAAGAGCACTGAAACGTACCGCCGCGCAGCCCCGTACTGCTGCTGCGTCAAATTGAGGAATTTTCGGCTCGCTGAAGAGCACTGAAACCTCGGCGTCCGTCGGGCGCTGGGCGAACATCCAGAATTGAGGAATTTTCGGCTCGCTGAAGAGCACTGAAACTCAACCGCGCGCTGGCTGCGCACGCGGCGCGGGGCGATTGAGGAATTTTCGGCTCGCTGAAGAGCACTGAAACGGCGCGGGTTGGTCATCAGTAGTGTCACAACACCGATTGAGGAATTTTCGGCTCGCTGAAGAGCACTGAAACTCATCAAGCAGAGACAACCGCAACTGGTGCACCGCAAATTGAGGAATTTTCGGCTCGCTGAAGAGCACTGAAACGCGCGGAACAGCGCCAGCAACGCCGGGTCTTCTGAGAATTGAGGAATTTTCGGCTCGCTGAAGAGCACTGAAACCGTCGCCATCAGCCGCGCCCGCCAGAACGGATGGGCGATTGAGGAATTTTCGGCTCGCTGAAGAGCACTGAAACATTTCAAAGAACTGGAGGAAATACTGAAATGAACAATTGAGGAATTTTCGGCTCGCTGAAGAGCACTGAAACTTTCCCGTCGAGGATCGCCCACTGCGCGCCCGGTTCGATTGAGGAATTTTCGGCTCGCTGAAGAGCACTGAAACTGGGACGGCGCGATGTCGTCCCCGTCCCCGCGCTCAGATTGAGGAATTTTCGGCTCGCTGAAGAGCACTGAAACGTTTCCGTTGTGGTTGATGAGTTCTTTGAACATCTCGATTGAGGAATTTTCGGCTCGCTGAAGAGCACTGAAACAGCGCCTCAGCGCGCTGTTGCTGGCGGCGTTGGATCATTGAGGAATTTTCGGCTCGCTGAAGAGCACTGAAACCTCGCGCCGGTATCCGTACACGTCGCAGGTTCCGTCAATTGAGGAATTTTCGGCTCGCTGAAGAGCACTGAAACCGATCCGACAAGCGCCTGCGTATCTATAACAAATCCGATTGAGGAATTTTCGGCTCGCTGAAGAGCACTGAAACACAAAATCCGTCAAAAGCACGGCCCGAAGGGCCAGGATTGAGGAATTTTCGGCTCGCTGAAGAGCACTGAAACTGCCGGCCGTGTATGGCGACTCCGGCGTTGTCGCCGATTGAGGAATTTTCGGCTCGCTGAAGAGCACTGAAACTTGCGATTTCGATCAGCGTCGGCAACAGCGTCAAGAATTGAGGAATTTTCGGCTCGCTGAAGAGCACTGAAACGTGATCAGACTGTATGTCGACGAGGGGGTGCGCTGAATTGAGGAATTTTCGGCTCGCTGAAGAGCACTGAAACCTGCGCGCCGGGCGGCGGTGGGGGAAATCGTATTTAATTGAGGAATTTTCGGCTCGCTGAAGAGCACTGAAACGCGGGCTGGGACGCGCAGCGCACGGTGCGGTTTGTGTTATTGAGGAATTTTCGGCTCGCTGAAGAGCACTGAAACAGCGCCTCGGCGCGCTGTTGCTGGCGGCGCTGGATATTGAGGAATTTTCGGCTCGCTGAAGAGCACTGAAACAGACTCCCGGCACGCCGCGCCCGACGCGCACGCCGAATTGAGGAATTTTCGGCTCGCTGAAGAGCACTGAAACCCGCGCGTCTTCGACGTACGCGCGCCAACCGACGGGATTGAGGAATTTTCGGCTCGCTGAAGAGCACTGAAACCTTCGAGGGGGAGGATGGGCGCTGGTTTGTCCAGCAATTGAGGAATTTTCGGCTCGCTGAAGAGCACTGAAACTCATCTCCGGCGCGTTGGTGGACGGCAGTCAAGACGCTATTGAGGAATTTTCGGCTCGCTGAAGAGCACTGAAACGCGCTTGTGAGGCGCGGGGTTCGGGTCGGTTCGTTAGAATTGAGGAATTTTCGGCTCGCTGAAGAGCACTGAAACACCCGAGCGACGCGGAGCCGTATGTTGCGATGGTGAATTGAGGAATTTTCGGCTCGCTGAAGAGCACTGAAACCTTGACCGGGACGCGCGGGCAGTAGAATTCGGGCAACATTGAGGAATTTTCGGCTCGCTGAAGAGCACTGAAACTCTGAGGTCTTATAGAAGACGGTTTGTGTCCCGCGCATTGAGGAATTTTCGGCTCGCTGAAGAGCACTGAAACCCAGCACCGCGCGCCCGCGCCGGTCGAGCAGCGCGATTGAGGAATTTTCGGCTCGCTGAAGAGCACTGAAACGCGCTCGCCGGGCGGCGGGGGAAGTTGTGACGGTCGATTGAGGAATTTTCGGCTCGCTGAAGAGCACTGAAACGTCGGCGCGCCTGGCGCTCTGCTCGAACGGCTCGCGATTGAGGAATTTTCGGCTCGCTGAAGAGCACTGAAACACTCGATGATGCGGTACTGAATGTCCGCTTCCTCGTCGATTGAGGAATTTTCGGCTCGCTGAAGAGCACTGAAACGCGAGATCGCGGTACGGCTGGCGCAGCCGCTTCGCCATTGAGGAATTTTCGGCTCGCTGAAGAGCACTGAAACTTTTGACGAACGCCGCCTCATCGACGATCACCAGTAATTGAGGAATTTTCGGCTCGCTGAAGAGCACTGAAACTTGCTCCAGTACGCGACTTCCACACGCCAGCCGCCCGATTGAGGAATTTTCGGCTCGCTGAAGAGCACTGAAACCTGAACTAATCAACACAACTCATCAAGTGTAACCGATTGAGGAATTTTCGGCTCGCTGAAGAGCACTGAAACCTGGGCAACGCCGTAGAGCGCCGCCAACGTCTTGTAGATTGAGGAATTTTCGGCTCGCTGAAGAGCACTGAAACACAGTGATCGTCGCGTGGTCGCTGCTTCCGCCGACATATTGAGGAATTTTCGGCTCGCTGAAGAGCACTGAAACCTACGTACTCAAGATGGCGGGCGTTATTGAGTAAGCATTGAGGAATTTTCGGCTCGCTGAAGAGCACTGAAACTTGAGAGAAATCGATACGTTCTTGAGATCGATTTATCATTGAGGAATTTTCGGCTCGCTGAAGAGCACTGAAACGAGTGATAATTGATTTACTGTGACTATACTATACCAATTGAGGAATTTTCGGCTCGCTGAAGAGCACTGAAACCGTTGATCCGGCGCTCCAGTTCCACCGCCATCTCTATTGAGGAATTTTCGGCTCGCTGAAGAGCACTGAAACCCGCAAGCACACCGCCGCCAGATCGCGGTAGGGTTGATTGAGGAATTTTCGGCTCGCTGAAGAGCACTGAAACAGGTCTTCCCGCCGCGCGGGACTTCGGCGAGAAGACATTGAGGAATTTTCGGCTCGCTGAAGAGCACTGAAACTCAACCTCGTCGAGTGTGAGTGTCGGGCGGGGGATGATTGAGGAATTTTCGGCTCGCTGAAGAGCACTGAAACGGTCGTAGACGTGGACGAGTATTTTACCGTCCGCCTATTGAGGAATTTTCGGCTCGCTGAAGAGCACTGAAACGTTCTGCCACCGCGCCCCAATACCCCTCCTCCTCCTATTGAGGAATTTTCGGCTCGCTGAAGAGCACTGAAACCGAAGAAAAACTACGTCAAACTTCTTGGCTGCCAAATTGAGGAATTTTCGGCTCGCTGAAGAGCACTGAAACTTCGGGTGATGCAGCGGACGGGCGCTGTCACAACAATTGAGGAATTTTCGGCTCGCTGAAGAGCACTGAAACCATCGAGGTTGTCTATCCACTCGTACTCGTGGATTAGATTGAGGAATTTTCGGCTCGCTGAAGAGCACTGAAACCACGTTTGCGAAGCGCGGGGATTTTGTTTCTCCTCAGATTGAGGAATTTTCGGCTCGCTGAAGAGCACTGAAACTCAATACCGCGTAGGCGCGCCCGAACAGTGTGACAATTGAGGAATTTTCGGCTCGCTGAAGAGCACTGAAACTCCCGAAGCGCGCTAACCGCGTGAGGTTATCGATCTCATTGAGGAATTTTCGGCTCGCTGAAGAGCACTGAAACCGCGGAACACCGCGCCGCCGTCGTCGAGAAACTCTGCGATTGAGGAATTTTCGGCTCGCTGAAGAGCACTGAAACCTGTTGACCACAATGTACACTGGTATCAGATCGCTTAATTGAGGAATTTTCGGCTCGCTGAAGAGCACTGAAACTTTGTCAATACCCAATTTTCGAGAATTTCCCGCGAATTGAGGAATTTTCGGCTCGCTGAAGAGCACTGAAACTTCACGAATCGTATAATTTCGCTGATGTTCGGAAAATATTGAGGAATTTTCGGCTCGCTGAAGAGCACTGAAACCGCCCGCCCCGGCGATTGCAGCAGCGGCGCGGATGGATTGAGGAATTTTCGGCTCGCTGAAGAGCACTGAAACCTGGGACTACGCGCGCTATCGCTCGTCGGCGGATGATTGAGGAATTTTCGGCTCGCTGAAGAGCACTGAAACGCGCTCGTCGCCGTCATCAGACGTTGAGAACTCGTAGATTGAGGAATTTTCGGCTCGCTGAAGAGCACTGAAACAAACAAAACGTTGCACTGACCAGCCCGTTTGCGGCGAGAATTGAGGAATTTTCGGCTCGCTGAAGAGCACTGAAACCGCGCCGACGGGCGTCCAGCGCGTCATATCGTCCAATTGAGGAATTTTCGGCTCGCTGAAGAGCACTGAAACCCAGACGGTCTTTGAGAGTTGGGTGCAGTAGACGAATTGAGGAATTTTCGGCTCGCTGAAGAGCACTGAAACTTTCTCAATCGCCGAACGCCGCCGAAATCAACGAGCATTGAGGAATTTTCGGCTCGCTGAAGAGCACTGAAACAGACCAATGCACCCGGTGGACAACGATTAGTCCACCATTGAGGAATTTTCGGCTCGCTGAAGAGCACTGAAACGTACATCCACGCCGCCAGCCGGATCGTTGCGTGAAATTGAGGAATTTTCGGCTCGCTGAAGAGCACTGAAACGCGCGAGTGACGCAATCGATGTATTCGCGCTTGATGTCATTGAGGAATTTTCGGCTCGCTGAAGAGCACTGAAACCTGCAAGCGCGGCGAGCACCTTCGCCGCCTTCGGCATTGAGGAATTTTCGGCTCGCTGAAGAGCACTGAAACATTTACGACGAGGCGCTTGCTATCGTACCAGAAACGATTGAGGAATTTTCGGCTCGCTGAAGAGCACTGAAACAGCAGCGAACTTGCTCACTTTCTGAACGTCGCTCTTGACATTGAGGAATTTTCGGCTCGCTGAAGAGCACTGAAACTTTACAGTTCCGCAGGGAACTAAACGGCGATTTCGGTATTGAGGAATTTTCGGCTCGCTGAAGAGCACTGAAACTAGCACACAAGTTCCCATCTGTCAAGGACTTTCGGCGAATTGAGGAATTTTCGGCTCGCTGAAGAGCACTGAAACATGAAAAATTGGCGCGCGTCAACGTCGTCCATCCAGATTGAGGAATTTTCGGCTCGCTGAAGAGCACTGAAACTTCCGGGTGCACATACTATGTGTACCGGACAGAAAACGATTGAGGAATTTTCGGCTCGCTGAAGAGCACTGAAACTGACAAGGGAAATTCATCGCTTGCCGCTGGATCGCGCATTGAGGAATTTTCGGCTCGCTGAAGAGCACTGAAACACGCAAAGCGCGGACTAATCGGATTCACGCGCCGCATTGAGGAATTTTCGGCTCGCTGAAGAGCACTGAAACCCTTTGAAGTAGTGTTGATTTACTGTGACTATACTATATTGAGGAATTTTCGGCTCGCTGAAGAGCACTGAAACGGTGAGGCGCTGGATTGCTTCCGCTTTCTCCAACTCCATTGAGGAATTTTCGGCTCGCTGAAGAGCACTGAAACATGCGGAAGTGGCGGGCGCGTATCGAGAGGTCACACTTGAATTGAGGAATTTTCGGCTCGCTGAAGAGCACTGAAACGCGCAAGCGACGCCTTCAGCGTGTTCAAACTCAACAATTGAGGAATTTTCGGCTCGCTGAAGAGCACTGAAACTTTCTCAGTTATACGCGGGCGCAAAACACGATCTCGTATTGAGGAATTTTCGGCTCGCTGAAGAGCACTGAAACGCCAGCGCCGCCTGCACCTCTGACGGCAAGTCGATCCATTGAGGAATTTTCGGCTCGCTGAAGAGCACTGAAACCGTGCGCCGGTGACGACGTGACCGATACCATTACCCTATTGAGGAATTTTCGGCTCGCTGAAGAGCACTGAAACTCATCATTCTCGCCTGGGCGCTGCGTGAGTTCGCGGGATTGAGGAATTTTCGGCTCGCTGAAGAGCACTGAAACCAGACTACACTATCTCTATCGCAATGCGGCGATTGAAATTGAGGAATTTTCGGCTCGCTGAAGAGCACTGAAACGCCTCTGTCACAACACTCTATAGAAATAAAAGAGAAGATAATTGAGGAATTTTCGGCTCGCTGAAGAGCACTGAAACGGCGCGCGGTGGCAACGCTGCGGGCCGCCGGCGCCGAATTGAGGAATTTTCGGCTCGCTGAAGAGCACTGAAACACGACATACCCGCGCCGATTCACGATAAGGTTCGCCGATTGAGGAATTTTCGGCTCGCTGAAGAGCACTGAAACACGTGAATACGACAGATTGAGTGATACTGTCGTACCAATTGAGGAATTTTCGGCTCGCTGAAGAGCACTGAAACGGGCGATTCGCGCTTTGGTACTGGTATTCGGAAGCATTGAGGAATTTTCGGCTCGCTGAAGAGCACTGAAACGGTATCTGTGCGGTAGCGGCGTGGATAGGCGTAAAATTGAGGAATTTTCGGCTCGCTGAAGAGCACTGAAACGGCCACCGGCCGCAGGCATCACGGTTCCTGGCCACCGATTGAGGAATTTTCGGCTCGCTGAAGAGCACTGAAACGGCGTACAACCCGGCAAGAACTCCAGAGTGTGACATCATTGAGGAATTTTCGGCTCGCTGAAGAGCACTGAAACCTCGTGCTTTATTGGCGTATCCGCAGGAACGGAACGATTGAGGAATTTTCGGCTCGCTGAAGAGCACTGAAACGCGCTATTCGTTTCCCTCTTCGGCGACGCTGTCAAAATTGAGGAATTTTCGGCTCGCTGAAGAGCACTGAAACTCCCGAAGCGCGCTAACCGCGTGAGGTTATCGATCTCATTGAGGAATTTTCGGCTCGCTGAAGAGCACTGAAACCGCGGAACACCGCGCCGCCGTCGTCGAGAAACTCTGCGATTGAGGAATTTTCGGCTCGCTGAAGAGCACTGAAACGGCGGCAGCGTGACGCGCCCGCGCTCGTCGCCGTCGATTGAGGAATTTTCGGCTCGCTGAAGAGCACTGAAACCTCTGTCAGTGATAGGAGTACCACAATGCGCATCCGATTGAGGAATTTTCGGCTCGCTGAAGAGCACTGAAACTTCGCGCTTTCTTCTTGCGCGTAAACGCCGTACTCTTATTGAGGAATTTTCGGCTCGCTGAAGAGCACTGAAACGATAGACTCGAACAGTTGATGAACGTCGAACCTGTCGATTGAGGAATTTTCGGCTCGCTGAAGAGCACTGAAACGAAATCGTCTCTGCGATCTGCGGTTGTCCGTCCCAAATTGAGGAATTTTCGGCTCGCTGAAGAGCACTGAAACCGCGGTTGCTTGTGACGGTAAATAGACATCACAACATTGAGGAATTTTCGGCTCGCTGAAGAGCACTGAAACGACCAGCGTGCTGTCTGTGCGGAAATCGATCGTCGGTCGATTGAGGAATTTTCGGCTCGCTGAAGAGCACTGAAACAATAAACGCAGCCCGCGCCGCAACTGGGCGACGCTGATTGAGGAATTTTCGGCTCGCTGAAGAGCACTGAAACCGGGCGGTTGCGTCACCGCGTCGCGGGTGAGCAGCGGCAATTGAGGAATTTTCGGCTCGCTGAAGAGCACTGAAACATTTATGGCGCTGGGTTGAGGTTGGTCGGGTTTGAATTGAGGAATTTTCGGCTCGCTGAAGAGCACTGAAACTCAAACTGGACGCGCGTGCTGTGAGGTGACGGATGATTGAGGAATTTTCGGCTCGCTGAAGAGCACTGAAACGACCGCGATAGAAGACCCGCGCTGGGCGACGGTGCATTGAGGAATTTTCGGCTCGCTGAAGAGCACTGAAACTCTGAGCGCTACGACATCAAGGCGCTCAATCTGGATGATTGAGGAATTTTCGGCTCGCTGAAGAGCACTGAAACTCACCATATTCTTCAGTAATTCGCGAATATCGGCAAATTGAGGAATTTTCGGCTCGCTGAAGAGCACTGAAACGTCGGGTCGGGGTTTATGATGGGGAGCGGCTACGATTCATTGAGGAATTTTCGGCTCGCTGAAGAGCACTGAAACTTTCAGACCTCCTTTCGGCGAATCGATTACGTTCATAATTGAGGAATTTTCGGCTCGCTGAAGAGCACTGAAACTGAATAATTGCGTTTAGGATTGTGCGGATATTAGCGCAATTGAGGAATTTTCGGCTCGCTGAAGAGCACTGAAACGCAACACAACAATCGCGTCTTTCCCCCGCTTCCGGCATTGAGGAATTTTCGGCTCGCTGAAGAGCACTGAAACGTCGCTGAGTTAGGAG